>Ga0181526_10000200_pt1 | contig 65273 bp, 43 predicted proteins | sample PEATcosm2014_Bin_35_FD_119750 | JGI IMG/M metagenome (GOLD analysis project Ga0181526, IMG submission 119750) | Peatland microbial communities from MTU Mesocosm Facility, Houghton, MI, USA - PEATcosm2014_Bin06_30_metaG | ecosystem: Environmental > Terrestrial > Soil > Wetlands > Peat | place... | reverse complement strand
GGGGGGGGGGGGGGGGGTATCTTTTCTCGTAAGGACTGGATAAGACAGCCCATTTGTGGGGTTGAGGGCGGTTTATCCACAACGGGTGGTATTTACCTTGTTGATGCTGTCTGTTGCGACAGTTAGATTAGACACAGCGCGGTGCGTCATTCTGAGGGTGTGCCGCGTGGGGCGAGAATTTGCGGGAAAGCGCGGTTTTGCGCGTAGTTGCGGTATTGGGAGGTGCGGTTTGCTCAAGCTCAAAAAGGTCCAGCTTCTAGGGTTCAAGTCGTTCTGCGACCGAACGGAGATTCATCTTTCGGGAGACGGCATTGCGGCGGTGGTGGGCCCGAACGGCTGCGGCAAATCGAACATCGCGGACGCGGTGATGTGGGTGCTGGGCGAACAGAGTGCCAAGAGCTTGCGTGGCGGAAAGATGGAGGATGTGATCTTTGCGGGGACGCGCGAGCGCAAGCCGACGGGGATGGCGGAGGTGTCGCTGACACTGGTTGATCCGGAGGTGTATGACGGAGCGGCGCTGGGCGACGGCGCTGCGGGCGAGGGCGACTGGTCGAGTGATGGATCGAGCGAGCGAGATCTGGATCTGGCTGGTGATTGGAACGAGGCCGAACTGCGGAAGATGCGGGAGCAGGAGACGGAAGAGGCGGTTGCGGAGGCCCAGCCGGGGGTGGTGATTGGAATAGAGCAGGGAATAGAGAAGCAGGGAACAGGGAACAGGGAGCAGGGGACAGAGGGCGCGGGTTCGACTGCGGTAGCACCCGATGTGGTGGGCGATCCGAGTGGGGTGGTGCTGAAGATTCGGCGGCGGAAGTTTGGGCGGTCTCCGGTGCGCGCGGGCGAGGTGACGATTACGCGGCGGCTGTTCCGGTCGGGCGACTCGGAGTACCTGCTGAATGGGAAGATGTGCCGGCTGCGGGATATCCAGGACATCTTTATGGGGACCGGGCTGGGCGGGGAGACGTACGCGATCATCGGGCAGGAGCGGATTGGGCAGATCCTGAGCTCGAAGCCGATGGACCGGCGGGCGATTCTGGAAGAGGCTGCGGGGATTACGCGCTTCAAGACGAAGAAGCGGCTGGCGGAGCTACGGCTGGAATCGGCGAAGGTGAACCTGGCGCGCGTGAACGATATTTTTGAGGAAGTGACGCGGCAGATGGGGTCGCTGAAGCGGCAGGCGTCGAAGGCGGAGCGGTATGGACTGCTGCGCGAGGAACTGCGCGGGCGTCTGCGGGTGGTGCTGGCGAGCCGGATGCAGCAACTGGATGCGGAGCAGGCGGCGGTTGCAGCGCAGATTGCGATGCTGACGGCGCAGATCGACCAGCAGGCCGCGGCGGTGGAGGCGATGGACGCGGAGCACACGGCCGGGGTTGAACAGGGGTACGAGTTCGACCGGCAGATTCGCGAGGCGGGAGCGCAGGCGAACCACTGCGCCGTGGAGCTGGAACGGGTGACGGCACGCATGGCTGCGAACACGGACCGCGTGGCCGAACTGACTGCTCGGATTGCGGCCGGCGGAAACGACCTGGAGCAGGCGCGGGAACAACTGCGCGTGGTGGCGGGCGATCTGGAGGCGCAGCGGAGTTTTCTGGAGAACGCTACGGCAGAGGCGTCGGGCGCGCGGGAGACGGCGCAGGCGCAGCAGCAGCGGTCGCAGGAAGCAGTGCGGGCAGTTGCGGCGGCGGAGCAGCAGGCGGAGCAGAACCGGCGCGGGGCGATGCAGTTGGTGCAGCGCGCCGCGGCGAGCCGGAACGAGCAGGCGCAGGCGGAGGCGGCGCTGGCGAGTCTGGATGGCGAGCAAGAGCGGCTGGTGCAAGAGCAAGACACGGCGCGGCGCGAGCTGGCGGAGCTTGGAGTGCAGCGCGGACAGGTGGCGATGACGTTTGGCGATGTGACCGAGCGGCTGAAGGTGCTGGAGGCGGAGATTGCCGAACTGCGGTTGAAGATCGACGGCGCGCGGGAGAGGGAAGTGGCGACCAAGCGGCGGGGCGACCAGTTGCGCGGCGAGCGGGCGACGCTGGAGGGGCGGCGGAGTTCGCTGGACGCGCTGATTCGGGAGCATAGCTACTCGACCGACACGGTGCGGAATATCTTCAAGGCGAATACGCGGAACGGTGGGAGCAATGGACTGTCGCCGGTGGGGACGCTGGCGGATTTTCTTGAGGTGGATGGGCAGTACGAAGGCGTGGTGGACGAGTTCCTGCGCGACGAGCTGAACTATGTGGTGGTGAAGAGTTGGGATGCGGCAGACGCCGGCGTGCGGATGCTGGAGTCGGATGTGGCGGGGCGGGCTACGTTTTTAGTGCATGGGGACGATGAGAGCAGGGAACAGGGAACAGGGAACAGGACGGAAACGCCCGAGGGCGTGGTGGCGCTGAAGGACTGCGTGCGAGTGCTGAATGGGTTTGGCAATTCGCTGGAGGGAATGCTGCCGAAGCTGCGGGATGGATTTATTGCGAACGATACGGCGACGGCACGGCGGCTGGCGAGTGAGCATCCGCGGGGATTCTTTCTGAGTCCGAGCGGCGAGGCGTTCCACAATGCGACGGTGACAGGCGGGCGCGTGCGCGAGCAGGGTCCATTGGCGTTGAAGCGCGAGTTGAGCGAAGTCCAGCAGAAGCTGGATGCGGTGGAGACGGCGCTGGCGCAGTCGGAGGTGGAAGCCGCGGGGCTGGAGCGCGAACTGCGCGAGCTGACGGCGGCGCAGGACGCGAAGACGCAGGAGCGGCGAGATGCGGAGCGTGAGTCGGCGAACTCGGGCGCGGCGTTGCAACAGATGGAATCGGAGAGCGCGCGGATTGAGCGGCGATTGCAGGAGTGGGCGCTGGCGACGGAACGCAACCGCGAGGCGCGGGCAGGGAAGCAGGAAACGATTGCGCGGAGGCAGCAGGAGGCAGCGGCGTTCGAGACGGAACGCGAGGGATTGGAGGCGCAGCTTGAGGAGTTGCAGGCGCAGCTCGATGGACTGCGTACGGAGCGCGAGGCGCTGCAGCAGGCGGCGGCGGAGGCTTCCGCTGCGCTGGCTGGATTGGAAGAGCGGCGGAGGAATGCGGCGTCGAATTTTGAGCAGACAAACCGTGTAGCGATTGGACACGGCGCGCGGATTACGCAGATCGAGCAGCAGATGGATGCGGCCGGCGCGGAGAAGGTAAGGCGCGAGCAGGAGACGGCGGAACTGGGAACGCAGCATGGAGTGCTGGCGGAGACGCGAGCGAGCGCGATTGCCGAGGGAGCTCGTTTGACGGAGCAAGCCGGCGAACTGCGCATGCGCATGGCGGAGCTGGACACGAAGCTGCGTGCGCTGCGGCATGAGACGGAGGCGGTGCGCGAGGAGCGGGCGAACTTGACGGCGAGGGCGGCGAAGCTGGGGTCGGATATTGAGCATGTGGATGCGACGTGCCTGAACGAGTTGGGCGCGCAGGCTGCGGCGCTGCGCGAGGATGCGGAGATTGCGCGGATTGAGGGTGAGGCGCTGGCGGTCGAGGAAGAGACGGCGCGGGCGCTGAAGCAGCGGCTGGAGGCGATGGGGCCGGTGAACATGATGGCGCTGGAGGAGTACAAGGAGACGGCGCAGCGGCACAGCTTCCTGGAGACGCAGCGCAAGGACCTGATGGAGTCGATCGAGAACACGCAGGCGTCGATCAAGGAGATTGACGATGTTTCGCGGGTGAAGTTCGACCAGGCGTTCAAGGTGATCAACGAGAACTTTGGGGTGACATTTGCGAAGCTGTTCGGCGGCGGGCAGGCGTTTATGCGGCTGACGGACGAGGAGAACTCGGCGGAGTCGGGGATCGACATCGTGGCTTCGCCCCCAGGCAAGAAGCTGCAGAATATTCTGCTGCTGTCCGGCGGAGAGAAGGCGCTGACCGCGCTGTCGCTGCTGGTGGGGATATTCCAGTTCCAGCCGGCGCCGTTCTGCATCCTGGACGAAGTGGATGCACCGCTGGACGAGACCAACGTGGGCCGGTTCGCCAAGCTGATTTCGGAGTTGGCGGCGACCACGCAGTTTGTGGTGATCACGCACTCCAAGCGGACGATGCAGGAGGCGGACGTGATCTACGGCGTGACCATGCAGGAGCGCGGCGTGTCCAAGGTGGTAAGCGTGAACCTGAGCAAGGACAAACACAGCCGCGGCGGGGAGCGCGAACGGCGTGCGGTGGCGTAGAGAAGCGAATCACAGAGGACACAGAGAAAAACGGAGAACACAGAGAAGGCTGCGTTGGGTTGAGTGTTTGTGCCGGAGGGCTGCGGAGGTGGCTCTCCGGTTCTCTGATTCGGGCGCGAAACGAGTGTGATTTGCGGCACATCCTTTTGGCGACGGAAGACTAGACTTGGGGCGAATCGTGGGAGGTTCGCCATGGGACGCAAGGTCGTGGCAATCGTCGGCAGTTACCGCAAAGGCGGGATTATTGATACCGCGGTGCAGGCGGTTCTGGAGGGCGCGCGGGAAAAGGGCGCGGAGACCAAAACCATCTATCTGACGGACCGGCATCTGGAGTTCTGCGAGAACTGCCGACGATGCACGCAGGCGCCGGGGCTGCAACGGGGCCAATGCGTGCAGAAGGACGATCTGCAGTCGATCCTGGATGAACTGGATGCGGCAGACGCGATTGTGCTGGGGTCGCCGGTGAATTATTGGAATGCGACGGCGATCTTCCGGCGGTTTATGGAGCGGCTGCTGGGCGCCACTTATTGGCCATGGGGAATGTCTGCGCCTCAGTCGCGCAATACAATGCCGAGGAAGAAGGCGGTGCTGGTGTCTTCGAGCGCGATGCCGGGATTTTGTATTCCGTTGCTTACCGGGGCTGCGCGTGCACTGCGCCTAACGGCGAAGATGCTGGGAGCCAAGCCGGTGGGCAAGCTGTGGATCGGGCTAGCGGCGCAACAGCCGCATCAGGAGTTGTCGGCGCGGACGCTGGCGCATGCGCATCGGATGGGATTGCGGTTGGTATGAGGTGGCACGGTCTTGGATTCAGAATCAGCTATCGGCTGTCAGCGGTCAGCTTTGAGCAAGCGAGGGAGCCAAGACAAATACGGGGATTCTGGCTTCGCCAGAATGACGATTTCAGTGAAGCGAGTTAGAGCCGGCCGATGCCGATGCCTATGGTGTAGGTGACGATGCCTTCGATGGCGCCGACGGCGGTCATTTCGAGGCCGCTGGACCACCAGGAACGAATGGTGATGAGCGATTTGGCGGCTCCGACGGCGAAGTGGGCGGCGAGGGAGATGACGGCGGCGACGATGATCGCGGGCATTCCGGCCATGAAGAAGAAGGGCAGCACCGGGATGAAGGCTCCGACGGCGGTAGAGAGCGCGCCGGATGCGGCGGAGACCCAGGGCACGCTGAGACCCTCCGCGCTGATGTGGAGGCGCTCGCGAGCGAGGGCTTCGACGAGCTGCTCTTTCTTCTCGGCGATGTGGCCGACGAAGTGGTCGGCGTCCTCGGCAGAGAGGCCGCGGACCTGGTAGGTGAGGGAGAGGAGTTCGCGGGCTTCGGCCTCGTTGTACTCGACGGCTTCGCGTTCGCGGGCGAACTCAGCCTCGTAGATTTCGCGCTCGCTCTTGGCGGCGAGATAGGCGCCGGAGCCCATGGAGAGCGCAGAGGCGATCATTCCGGCGAGGCCGGCGATGAGGACGAAGTGAGCGTTGCCGGTGGTAGCGCCGGAGACGCCGGAGACGATGCCGAAGATGGCGCCGAGGCCATCGTTGACGCCGTAGATGGCGTCGCCGATCCAACTGGCGGCCTTGGGCTGGCCCTTTTCGCGGGTGGCGACCAGTTCGTCGAGCGCGTGTTTGGCGAGCTCTGGGGCTATCGGTTCGACGGGAAGGTGCTGGCGGATTAGGCCGCCGAGAGTGATGTAGTGGTCGGCCTCGTCAGCGAGGACTTCTTTTAGGATGGCGGTGCTGGAGGGATCGTCGAGTTCTTCGATCTGCTTGCCGTAACGGGCAATGTCGCGGCTTTCTTCGAGTTCCAGGCGGCGCAGCGCAAGGCCCTGGCCGCCAATGCGATTGGCGAGGGTGCCGGCCTCTCCGGATTCTGTGCCATCGTACTCAGGAATAGGAGCGCCGAGTGCGGTGAGGCGGGTGGACCACAGGTCGGCGTGATGCTTCTCGGCCAGGGCCAGATGGCGCAGTATGCTGCGGCGATGAGGCTCGGGCTCCTGCTGGGAGAGGGTGTTGTAGGTGTGATAGCCGCGCATCTCCGCCTGCCAGTTGCTGGAGAGCGCTTCGACCAGACGATCTGTGTCTTTGGTGTTCATTGCTCGACTGTCTTATTTTGCAAGAATGGCCTGCGGTGGGCAGGTTGGTCAGTATCCCGCGTCACAACGTGATAACCGTAACACGGGTGGCCAGACGGCAGGGTTCCGAGTTCAGGAGAGAGATTGAAGAAAAGAACGAACCACAGAGAACACGGAGGAAAAAGAGAGGACACAGAGATTGCGAGGTGATGCCGCGTTGGGTCGGTTACGGCAGAACGCGGCAGTTCTTTCTAGTAGACGCCGGCGAGGATGTTTTGGGCGGACTCGGTGGCGGCGGGGGACCGAGAGGCGCTGCGGGGCTCGTATGGGCAGAAGGGGTCGCTGCCCAGCGGGTCGCCGGTGTAGGCGAAGGCGCGGGCGCGGGAACCGCCGCAGAGGGTGCGATACTCGCAGACTCCGCACTTGCCGTGGAAGTTGCTGGGATTGTGCAGAGCCTGGAAGATGGGGGAGTCGCGATAGACGTCGACCAGGCTGTCGGTACGGACATTGCCGGTAGCGAGCGGAAGGAAACCTGCGGGATAGATGTCGCCCTGGTTGGAGACGAAGATGATGCCGTGGCCGTCGCGGATTCCGAAGCCGCGGTAGACAGGAGTCCGCTCGATCTCTGCTCCGGTGCGGCCCTCTTCGCGCATGGCGTTCAAGGCGACGCGGCGGTAGGAGGGGGCTTCAGTGGTCTTGATGGCGAACGGCGCTCTCTGGGCAAGCTTGTGGGTCCAGTGCATCAGCTCCTCGCCGCGTTGCGGGGTGACGGGCTGGAGTTCTTTGCCGCGGCCTACGGCGATGAGATAGAAGAGGCTCCAGCGCATGATCTTGTGGGCCTTGAGGAGTTCGTAGATGGCGGGCAGATCGTCCGCGGTCTCCTCAGAGACGAGGGTGTTGACCTGGATGGGGAAGCCTGCCTCGGCCGCTTTGCGGATTGCGTCTATGGTCCAGTCGAAGCAGCCGGTGACACCGCGGATGGCTTCGTGGCGGGCCGCGGAGGAGCCGTCGAGCGAGAGGCCGACGCTGTCGATTCCGTGCGCCTTGAGTTTGGCAAAGAGTTCGGTGGTGAGCTCGGCGGTGGCGGCCGGAGTGATGGAGACGGTGAGGCCGAGCCGGCAGGCCTCGTCGATGATGGCGTAGATATCGGCACGCTGGAGCGGATCGCCGCCGGTAAGGATGAGGTGCGGCTTGGTGTCGAAGGCGGCGATCTGCTGGAGGAGGTCGAGGCTCTCGGCGTGGGTGAGTTCGCCGGGGTGCGCGGTGGAGACGGCTTCGGCGCGGCAGTGGCGGCAAGCCAGAGGACAGGCCTGAGTCATCTCCCAATAGACGAGCATGGGATTGCGGGAGTAGTTGTGATGCGCGGCGTGGTGTGCGTGCGGGTGGGCTGCTGGGGTCGGTGCGATGGCTCTGATATCGATGATGGGCATGTGGTTATCTCCTAGGACCCAATGCAGGCCGACAGATGTTGATCCCGGTAGGGACGGTTGGCGTGGACTCGCGCTGCGATGGACAGTGCGGCGTTCATGCCGCTCTGAATGCAGTCGGGAATGCCGGACCCACGGTAGGCAGCTCCGGCGAGGTGCAGGCCGGGAAAGTTAGCGAGGGTGCGTTCGATTTCGGCGATGCGCAGCGCGTGGCCGAGGTCGTATTGCGGGTTGGCTTTGTGCCAGCGATAGGCTTTGGCGAGCACGGGGGTTGCGGTGATTCCCATGATGGCCTTAAGCTCCTCGCGGGCGAGAGCGATCAGCGCGGGCTCGTCCTGTTCGGCGAGATCTTCGGCGAGATCGCCGCCGATGAAGACGCGCAGCAGAACGGAATCGTCGGGAGCGCGGTACTGGAACTTCTCCGAAGACCAGGAGCAGGCGGTGATCCTGCGGCGCTCGCTGCGGGGCACTATGAAGCCGGCGCCCTGCAGGGGATGGTCGATCTGGCTGCGCTTGAATCCGAGGGAGACGGTCGCGGTGGAGACGTAGCGGATCTTGCGCAGGCGGGAGGCAAGCATGGGATCGATCTGCTGGACCAGGTCGGCGGTTACGTAGGAGGGGGTGGCAAAGACGATGTCGTCGGCTATGATGGAGGCGCCGTCGCCGAGGACGACCTTGTAGTGCTTTCCGTCTGGGTGCACGCTGAGCACGCAGCAGCCGGGGCGCAAGGATTGCGGAGGTAGTTGGGCGATCAACGCGTCGGCGAGTTGCTGCAGGCCCCCGCGGAGAGACATGAACATGGGAGTGGCTTTGGAACCGGGCGCGGCGCGGTGCCTTAGCCGCTTCATCATTCCGCGGAGCAGGCTGCCGTGCTTCTTCTCCATCTCCTGGAACATGGGGAAGGTGCTCTTGAGGCTGAGCTTTTCGGGATCGGCTGCGTGGATGCCGCCCATCAGGGGGCCGGCGATCTTGTTGAGGGCTTCAGAGCCGAGGCGGCGGCGGACGAATCCGGCGAGGCTCTCGTCCTGATCGTCGAGGCGCCGGGGAACGAGCGCTTCCATGCCCATACGCAGCTTTCCAGGCCAGGAGATGAGGCGCGAACGCAGGAAGGGAAGCACCATGGTGGGCGCCATCAGCATCATGCCTTCGGGGATGGGATGAAGTTGGCCGCGGCTCCAAACGTAAGTGGTGGCGTTCTTGCCGGTGTTGGAGCCGACGAACTGATGGGACAAACCAAGCCTGGCGCAGAGGTGCATGGCCGCGGCCTTCTGGGTGATGAACGAGTCGGGGCCTCCTTCGACCAGGAAGCCATCCTGGGCGGCGGAGGTGATCTTCCCGCCCCAGTGGGGAGAGCACTCGATTAAAGTGAAGTCGGATACGCCGCTTTGCTGCAGGTAGAACGCGGTTGCCAATCCAGCAATGCCGCCGCCGACGATGACAGTTTTGCTCATTGGGCCAACACAAGTCGGATCAAAAATAGGCCTCCGGTACGATGACGGCGAAGTTGCTCGGCATTGCCGCCGGGGAGACAGTTGAAGTTCTCTACGCATGATCAGACTAGGCGTAGGCCCGGGGGGGTTGCAGTGACGTATGTCACATCTTGTTTGTGAGGGGTATGCGAACCTGCAACCAGCCTGGTGTTAGTCAAAGCGGCGACGCCAGGCTATGTGAGGAAGGTTACAAAACTAATACGATGGACCTTCTCAGCGGGGCGAATAATTAAAAACATATGAGTGAGCGTTTACCAGTAGTAATTCAGGGTGGGATGGGTGCGGGAGTTTCGAATTGGCGGCTGGCGCAAGCCGTGTCGCGAACGGGACAACTAGGGTTGGTATCGGGAACGGCGCTGGATCAGATTCTGGCGCGGCGGTTGCAGGATGGCGATGAGGGCGGCCATATGCGGCGGGGATTGGACGAGTTTCCCGATCGCGCGATGGCCGAGCGCGTGTGGACGAGCTTTTTCATTCCGGGCGGCAAGGGTGAGCGAACACCGTACAAGCCGGTGCCGATGCTCTCGAAGGAGAATCCGCGCGAGTTGGTTGAGCTGTGCATTGTGGCCAACTTCGTTGAGGTGATTCTGGCTCGGCAGGGTCACCGGAATCCAGTAGGGATCAATTACCTGGAGAAGATTCAGGCGGCGCATCTGCCGTGCATCTACGGCGCGATGCTGGCCGGGGTGGGATACGTAATCATGGGCGCGGGGATTCCGCTGAAGATTCCGGGCGTGCTGGATGGGTATGTCGAACACCGGGCGGCGGAGTATGCGGTCCATATCGTTGGCGCGCAGGAGGGTGACGACACCACCATGCGCTTCGATCCGCGCGAGTACATGGGCGTGGAGTTGGGACCGTTGAGCCGGCCGAAGTTTCTGCCGATCGTGTCGTCCAACACGCTGGCCGTGACCATGCTGAAGAAAGCGAATGGACGAGTGGATGGATTGGTGATCGAGACGCGGACGGCGGGAGGGCACAACGCTCCGCCGCGGGGCAAGATGCAACTCTCGGAGCTGGGCGAGCCGGTGTATGGGGAGCGGGACACGATCGATATTGGCAAGCTGCGCGAGCTGGGCGTGCCGTTCTGGCTGGCCGGCGGATATGGGCATCCGGAGAAGGTGAGGGAGGCTCTGGCGCAGGGTGCCGCAGGCGTGCAGGTGGGGACGGCATTTGAGTTTGCGTGGGAGTCCGGACTGCGCGAGGACTACAAGGATGCGTTGCTGGCGAAGGTGATTGCCGGTCGTGCGCACGTGTTCACGGACCCGCTGGCGTCGCCGACGGGATTCCCGTTCAAGGTGGCGCAGTTGCATGGCACGGCCTCCGACCCAGAGGTGTATGCGGAGCGGCCGCGGATCTGCGATCTTGGCTTTCTGCGGGAGACGTACCGGACGGCGGAGGGCGGGATCGGCTATCGCTGTGCGGCTGAGCCGGTGAGCTTGTACCTGTCGAAGGGTGGCCAGCTAGAAGACACGGTGGGTAGAAAGTGCGTGTGCAACGGGCTGCTGGCGAACATCGGCTATCAGCAGAAGAGGAATGGAAAACGCGAGGAGCATGGGTTGATTACGGCGGGCGATGACCTGTGCACGGTGGCGTGCTTCCTGAAGCCGGGACGCACTGAATACTTCGCGGCGGATGTGGTGGCAAAGCTGCTGGCCGGGTGCGAGCAGCCACAGGCGGCGAGTCAGAGCGAAGAGGTTTGCTTCGCTTGATTGAGGGTGGGCTTGGAAGTGGTCCGAAGTACAATACCAGAGATTCTGGCCTTCAGCCAGAATGACGATTTCGTGGGCTAATGACGATTTCGTGGGCTAAGTTCCAGGCCAGGTGCCGGATCGCCGTAGTGGATGAGCTGGGGTGGGTTGGGCTGGGCGAGGATGCGCGGGATCTCTGTGAGGAGCGCCTGGCGCTCGGCGTCGCGGTGGGCGCGGAGGCGGGTGGTGACGCGATCGAGGTCGCGGTCGTTGTATCCGGGGTGACAGCAGAGTTCATGGGTGCCAGTGGGTGGAAGGGCAGCGAGAACCAGCGCCAGCGTGGTGGAGTTGAGTTCGCCCGTAGCAGAGATGGCGACCGTGCCATCGGTGGTGCGGATGCGGCCCTGATGGAGTTGGAGCGCGGCTTGGAAGCGTGGGCGCAGGCGGCCGATGAGCTTGACGGCGAGCCGGCGCGTGCGAGTGCCTTGCTTGAGGTCAACATCCCATTGCGGTTCAAACGGATTACGGATGGCGCGGATGGAGGCCTGTTCGGCGACTTCGAGGAGCGGGCGGGCGACCGCGGAGAAGAGGTGGGTGTGCTTGTGGGTGTCGAGGTGGGTGATCTTGATTCCGGCGCGCTGGAGCTCCTCGATTTGGGCGAGAGCTTCGCGGGTGATTTCTTCTGAACGGATGCGGCCGAGGAGGAGCGCGCGAACAAAGGCGATGAGGGACGGGCGGAAGGACTTGCGGTCGGGGCCGAGCAGGCTGGGGATGGTTTCGGGCGGTGAGATGGGGATGCCGTCGGTGAGGACGATGTGGCAGCCGACGCCGAGGGTGGGGTGGGCGCGGGCGACGGCGACGGCATCCGAAAATGCGGGACCGTTGGCCATCAGGGTTGCGGAGGTAAGGACGCCTGCGGAGTGGAGCTCGCCGATGGCGCGGTTGATGCCGGGGGTGAGGCCAAAGTCGTCGGCGTTGAGGATGAGGCGTGCGGGCATTGCTGAGGTGATTGTAGAGGGTTGACGCAGTCGCAGGGCCGGCTCGTTGAAAAGCGAATCACAGAGGACACAGAGGCAACGAGAGAGCACGGAGGGAAGAGAAGGCTCAAGGTCTAGGGCTATCAGCTACCAGTGATCAGCTGTCGGCGATCAGCGATGAGGCGCGCGCCAACCGCGAGGGATAGGCTAAACTTCGAGGGAATCTTTGGACAATATGGGGAGGGCGCATGGCTGTGAGTGTGGAGGACTTGAATCCAGTGGGGATTCGCGTGGCGGGGATACGCATGATTCCGGTGATGGGCGGGAAGTACAAGGTGTGGACGAAGCGCATGGGGAGCGGGCCGGTGAAGGTGCTGCTGCTGCACGGCGGGCCGGGGTTCACGCATCAGTACCTGGAGGCGATGGAGTCGTTTCTGCCAGAGGCGGGGATCGAGATGTACTACTACGACCAGCTTGGCTGCGGGAACTCGGATAGGCCGGAAGACCTGTCGCTGTGGGAGATTCCACGGTTTGTGGAGGAGGTGGAGGAGGTACGGCTCGGGTTGGGGTTGGAGAACTTTGTGCTGTATGGGCAGTCGTGGGGTGGGATGCTGGCGATTGAATATGCGCTGAAGTACCAGCACAACCTGCGCGCGCTGGTGATCTCGAATATGACGGCGGGGATGCAGTCTTACCTGAAGCGCATCGGGGACGTGGCGAAGAAGCTGGATCCGGTGACGCTGGCGACGCTCCACGTATTTGAGGCGACGGAGGATTACGACGCGCCGGAGTTCCAGCGGATCATGATGGAGGAGCTGTATCCGATTGCGATCTGCCGGTCGAAGCCGTGGCCGGAGCCGGTGACCCGCGCGTTTCGCGATGCGAACCTTGCGATCTACAACCACATGCAGGGGAAGAGCGAATTTGTGGTTACCGGGACATTTAAAGATTGGGAGCGGTGGGACGATCTGCACAAGATCAAGGTGAAGACGCTGACTCTGGGAGCGGAGAACGACACGATGGACCCGGAGGACATTCGGAAGATGGCGACGCTGATGCCGAACGCGAAGTCGGCGATTTGCCCGGAGGGAAGCCACCTGGCGATGTGGGACGACCAGGCGGTTTATTTTGAGCACCTGTTGGGATTCTTGCGGACGGTCTAACTGGTGACCGGCGCGGAGTCGATGGGCTCGGCGAGTTGGGGCTTGGCGAGCTGGGGTTTGGACGAGGCGATGTAGTGGTCGAGGCGATAGCCGGCGTCGTGCGCGGCTTCGCAGGCGGCTGCGAAGGCGGACTCCAGATCCGCGATGGCTTTGGCCTGGGTTGAGTCCTGCTGCGCGATTTTGATGAGGGTGGGGAGTTGAAGCCAGGCAAGCAGCTCTTCAAACTGTTCGCGGTTGAAGTAGGTGATGCCGGAGGAGGTGTTGACGCCGGCGAGCCAGCGGACGTCGGGGTCAGCCCAGAAGGTTTCGGAGCGGACTGAAACTGAAGCTGCCGCGGACTCGGCGAGCAGCATGCGCACCTGTGCAGCGGCGCGCCATTTGGCTTCGCCTTCCATGCCCATGGAGGAGAAGATGTCGGCGAGGGCCCAGCGGAGTTCGAGCCGGTCGAAGAGAGCGAGCGTGTCGCTTTGGGAGGGAAGGCTGCGCAGGACGATCCACGCCAGCAGCGGCGCCCAGGCGTGGTCGGCTGATGTGCCCGGTTTGCGGCCGGGGAGCAGGCGGCGGGCTTCGGCAGTCCAGTCGGTGGTGAAGGATTGAGCGAGCGAGGGGATGAGAGTTGCGGCGGCGGAAAGCTCGCGGACGGTGCCGGCGTAGCTGGGCGCGCTGGGAGGGATGGGCGTAGTGGGGGCACCAGATTTCAGCTCCGGTGTTGAGAAGACAGCAGGGCGTTCCATCAACGCGCGGTCTTCAGGCGAGAGGGTTTCGAGCAGCTTGGAGTAAAAGGCCTGGCTCTTGTCGACCAGCGATTGCAGGCGGGGATCGAGTGCGTCCGGCGCGGTGGATACTTCGGCGGTCGCGGGTGAGGCGGCGCGGCATGCGGGCTCGCGCTCGCAGGCGATGGTCGCCAGCGCACGGATGTTGTCGGCACTGATGGCCTGGCGGAGAGTGTCGAAGAGCGGGCGCAGGCGGAGGCGAATGACCTCCTGATCGAGATTGGGGACGCCGGCGCCGCGAAGTTGATCGCAGAGGCTATCCCATGGCCACTCGGCAGAGGGGCGGAGTTCGCGCCAGTCGAGCAGAACCACGCACTGGAAGCCGCGCAGGTCGAAGTGCATGCCGTGGTAGTGGATGTCGGTGGCGCGGCGCAGGTGTTCGAGGCCGTGGGTGTCGCGGTAGGCGAGGATGACCGACTCGCTGGTGGGCAGGGCGAGGCCTTCGGCGAGGCTGCGCTGACGCATCTGGCCGCTGCCTTTGTCCATGAATCCCGCGGAGATGTGGATGGTGCCGTGGGTCGAGTCGTACTTGTTGTTGTAGACGACGAGGGAGCGCTCGCCGCCGAAGCGGTTGGAGTAGGCGAAGACGTTTTCGTCGACGGCGCCGTAGCCGTTCCAGAAGTCGTAGAGGGTGAAGTCGGAGCTGCCGGCGAATATGTAACGCTTTTTGAGCAGCGGCGCGATCTCGCGCTGGTGGCGGGCGACGAGGTCTTCGTTGGGCCACTCATCCATGCGGGCCTGCTTGAACTCCATTCCGTAGCGCTCGGTGAAGCCTTCGATCTGACCGTGGCCGAACATGGGCAGGCCGGGGAGGGTGGCGAGCAGGGTGCAGACGCCGAAGTATTTGTCGCCGGTGCCGAACTGGTCAATTGCCGTGCGTTCATCGGGATTCGACATGAAGTTAACGTAACGCTTCATGATGTCGGGATCGAACTCGATGGTCTTCTTGAGGTAGCTGCGGTACTTGGCGTTCTCCTCGTCGCGCAGCATGTTCATGAAGGCGCTGTTGTAGACGCGGTGCATGCCGAGGGTGCGGACGAAGTAGCCTTCCAGGAGCCAGAAGGCCTCGGCGAGGAGGAGCGTGCCGGGAACTTCGGCGGCGACGCGGTCGACGACCTCGCGCCAGAACTCGTGCGGCATGAGGGCGTCGAACTCCTCCTGCGACATGGAGTTTTCCGCCCGCGACGGGATGGAGCCGCCGGCGCCGGGCAGGGGAAACCACAAGCGCTGGACGTGACGCTTGGCGAGGACCATGGCGGCGTCGAAGCGGATGATGGGGAAGAGACGTGCGACGTGGAGGATGGTCTGGATGACGTGCTCGCGCACATAGGCCTTGGAGTAATCGAGCTGCGCGGTGTCGTTCCAGGCAAAGGTGGTGCCATCGTTGCCGTGATAGACGTAGCGGGTTTCGTTGGAGGCGTAGTGGCGGAGGCGGAAGGCGACGGCGGCGTCGGTCTGGTCGTAGTAGTGGTCTTCGATTTTGATTTCGACGCGCGAGTCGGTGGAGAGGTCGGGGCCGTTGAAGCTGTAGGCGGGGAAGGGGCTCTCCCAGCGATGGATGAACCAGTCGGGGTGCTCGATGACCCACGGGGAGTCGATGCCCATATGGTTGGGGACCATGTCGCTGGCGAGGCGGAGGCCGGCGTTGGCGGCGCGGTGCTTGAGAGTGTTGTAGGCTTCCCAGCCGCCGAGGTCTTCGGCGATGTCGTAGCTTTTGAGCGAGTACGCGGAAGCGACGGCGTCGTGGTGGCCGCGCAGGCGCTTGATGGTGCGCGACGCGACGCTGCGTTCCCACAGGCCGATCAGCCATAGGCCGGTGATGCCGCGGCTGGCGAGCAGGTGCAGCTCTTCGTCGGGTATCTGGTCGAGGCGGTAGATGTGGCGGAGGTATTTCTTGGAAAGCTGCTCCAGCCAGACGTAGGTGCTCTTGGCCATGAGGACTACGTTGGGCATCCAGGCCTGGTCGGCGGAGAAGTTTTCGTATTCGTCGAGCGGCGCCTGGTAGCCGTGGGCGTACTTTTTGCGGCGGAACTCGTCCCAGCCGATGAACTCGTCGCCGACGAAACCCATGTCGCCCCACTGCGGCGCGCCGTGGCGGAACTGGTCGGGGCCGGGGGGATGGAAGCGCATCCAGATGGCGAGGTCCTCCTCGCGGAGGACGTCGATGGCGAGCAGGATGCGCTTGAGTTCGTCGCCGAGGTAGGGCGCCCATTTTTCGCGGATGAAGTCGAGCTGGCCGATGAGCGAGTCGGGTGAGGCGAGGATGGGCGCACGGAGAGCGTCGAAGAGGCTTCCGATCTCGGGCGCGATGGGCGGGCGGGTCGAGAAAAAGTTGGGGAAGGCCGCGGTGACGTTGGGATAGACGGTGTCCTGCTTGAGGCTTTTGTCTTCGAAGAGGGTTTGGAAGGGTTTGAATGCGGGGTTGCTATTTGCGAGCCAGAGCAGCAGGAGCTCTTCGAGGGCAACCTCGCGGTTGGATACGCCGTCGGTGGTGCTGCGCAGCCAGTTTTCAGCGGTGATTTGCCCGCGAAATACGGCGACGTTAGGAAACTGGGCTGTGAATTCAAGGAGCAACTGCTGCAGCTTGGCGGGTTCAGTTTGCGCGGTGAACCAGCGGACGGCTTCGGAGAGTACTGCGGGGTCGATCTCTTTGCGGTACTTGGCGACGAGGGCGTGGCTGAGTTCGTCGATGAGGCCCATGGCGAAGAGCGCGCCGGCGTTGAAGGCTCCGGCGGGGTCGGCGTCGGGGCCGCGCATCTTGTTGAGCGCTTCGGCCAGCTTACGGCTGGCAGCCACGTTGGCGAAGACGACGTTGCCCGAGTAGCTAAACAGGAGGTCGTCGACCTGGGCTGCTTCGCGAACCGCGCGGGAGATGTGAAATTCCATTCGAGCCTCAGTTAACGCAATAACTATATAGTCAGGCGGTGGCGTACGCTACCGCGAGGGTTGCATACCGTGAGACGCCGCGTGCGGGCTGTCAGGTCTACGGGGCGGCGAGACGCAGGGATTGGTGGAGCGGCAGGGATGCGGAGGAGCCACCGACTTCGATGAGGAATTCGCCGGTGGGACGGGTCCAGGCGTTGGCGATGGTGGAGTAGATGGAGAGGTAGAGCGCGTCGAGGGGGATTTCGATGGTCTGGATTGCTCCGGCGGCGAGGGAGACGCGCTTCCATCCGGCGAGTTTGCGGAAAGGCTCGCCGGCGGAAGCGGGGAGGGTGACGTAGACCTCGGCGATCTCGTTGCCGGCGATCGCGCCGGTATTGCGAAGGTCGAAGGTGACGGACTTGGCGTCGGGGCCGACCTTGAGGTTCGAGTAGGCGAAGTGGGTGTAGGAGAGGCCGAAGCCGAAGGGGAAGAGCGGCTGCTTCGACTTCTCCTGAAACCAGCGGTAGCCGACGGCCATGCCTTCGACGTTGTAGTCGACGGCAAAGGGCTGGGGACGCTGACGCGGGCCGCTGCTTGCGCCGGCGTCGGCGCCGTTGTTGCCGGTGCGGGGGGTGAGGCCGGTGACCTGTGGATGTGGGAGGTCGGCATCGGTAGCGGGGAAGGTGACCGGCAGCTTACCGGAGGGGTTGACGCGGCCGAAGAGGATGTTGGCGATGGCCTGTCCGCCACCGATGCCGGGGTACCAGGATTCGAGGATGCCCTTGACGTTGGGCACCCAGGGCATACTGACGGGACCGCCGTTCTCGAGGACGACAATGGTGTTGGGATTGGCGGCGGCTACGGCGGCTACCAGCGCGTCCTGTTTGTCGGGAAGGCTGAGGGTGGCGGAGTCCTGGCCTTCGGACATCCACTGAGTGACGAAGACGATGGCGAGTTGGGCGGATGCGGCGGCCTTCGCGGCGGCGGCGTTATCGGTGCCGGGGTCGTAGGTGATGGCGGTGCCGGGCGCGGCTTGCTCGCGGATGTAGCGGAGCGGAGGAGACGGGAAGTAGATGGCCCTGCCCCAGACGGATGCACCCATTTTGGGGTCGACGGCGTTGCCGCCGGGTGAATCGACCTGTGCGGAGCCGCCGCCGGAGAGGACGCCGACGTCGGCGTGGCCCCCGATGATGGCGATGGAACGGATCTTGGCGGCAGAGAGCGGAAGGATGCCGCCGGTGTTCAGCAGCAGTACGGCGCTCTCTTCTTCGATCTTCTGGGCGTCGTCGCGGCCGCGGAAGGGGTCGACGACAGAGCGCGGCATGGGCGGCTGGTCGATGACGCCGGCGGCAAACATGCTGCGCACGATGCGATGGACCATGTCGTCGAGGCGGGCCTGCGGGACCTGACCGCTGAGAACGGCTTGCTTGAGCGGTTCGGAGAAGAAGTTATCGTCGCCGGGCTGGTCCTGGTCGAGTCCGGCGAGGGCGGCCTTGACGGTGGAGTGGGTGCCACCCCAGTCGGAGAGGACGAAGCCCCGGAAACCCCAGTCGTGCTTGAGGACCTGGTTGAGGGTGAAGTCGTTCTCGCAGGCGTAGTCGCCGTTGACGTGGTTGTAGGCGCACATGACGCCGGCGGGATGGGCCGTGGTGATGGCGATCTGGAAGGCGAGCAGGTCGGTCTCGCGCATGGCGCGCTGGTCGAGTTCGGCGTTGAGGGTGTTGCGGCCGGTCTCCTGGTCGTTGAGGACGTAGTGCTTGATGTCGCCCATGATGTGGTTGGATTGCACGCCGCGGGCGAGCTGGCCGACCATGGTTCCAGCGAGGATGGGATCCTCGCTGGAGTACTCGAAGTTGCGGCCGTTGCGCGGCTCGCGGATGAGGTCGACGCCGCCGCCGATGGACATGTTGAAGCCCATGGCGCGGAGCTCGCGGCCGATGACGGAGCCATAGAGGAAGGCAGCGTCGGGGTCCCAGGATGCGGACAGGCCGAGGACGGAGGGGAGCGCTGTGGCGTAGCGGCCCTGGAGGGCGGCCATGCGGACGCCATATGCGGAGTCGGCTAGGTTGATGTCGGGCAGGTGAAGGCGCGGGATGCCGGGGACAAAGCCTGCGCCGCCATTGTGACGCGTGTTGACGAAGGCGCCGGCGCGGAGAACGCCCCAGCCATCGCCGTGGACGAGTTGGATCTTCTCGTCGAGCGTCATCTCGTGGATCATAAGGTCGGCACGGGCGTCGGGATCGAGCGACGGGTCCATCCATGCCTGACGGGGTTCGGGCGGGCGGGCGGACGATTGCGAAGCTGCCTGGGCGCGGGCAATGCCGGGGTGACAGAGGATTAAGGTGAGGCAGGCCAGGAGCGCTTTGCGGCAGAGGCTCATCGGTGCGGTGTTCCTTTCGTGCGGACGCACCAGTATACGGTGCCGGTCGCTTCCCGTGATCAAATGCATGGGTCGTAAGGGCTTGCGAGTGCGGCAGCGTTCGATTGCGAGGATATGCACAGAACTAACGGTGCGGTTCGGGGTTTAGGTTCGGCGGATCGATCTTCGGGCAAAAGCCGAAAGATAGGTTCGGCGGCGTTAGACATGGCGCTGATTCTGTGTGAGGCTATGTTCAGGCCATGGAGGGAAGATGGGACTCCAAGTTTGCAGGCAAGGTACTGTGGCTGCCGGATTTTCAAGGCGGCCGTTCGAGTCGACATCGCATTCCTCAACTTCTGAGAGGTACGGAAGCGCGAGAGTGAGACGCCTGGCGGTGACTGCGGCGGTGCTTGGCCTGGTGCTGTTGGGGTCGAGTGCGGCCTTCGCGCAGATGTACTGGCCGGGGCCGGGACAGTTCTATGGGCCCGCCACGACACAATATGCGCAGCCTACTTATGGACAGCCACAGTATGCGCAGCCGCCGTCGTATGGGCAGCCGTCGTATGGGCAGCAGCAATATTCGGCGCCATACCCACAGCAGGGATACGGGCAGCAGGGACAGCCTTATCCGCAGCAGAATTCGCAGCAGGGGTATGGGCAGGCGCAGGCTGGTGGGCAGGCGCTGAATGCGGACCAGTTGGAGCAGTTGGTGGCGCCGATTGCGCTCGATCCGGACACGCTGGTGGCGCAGGTGCTGGCTGCGTCGACGTACCCCGCGCAGGTGCAGGACGCGGATCGCTGGCTGCAGATGCAAGGGAATGCTTCTCCGTACCAGATTGCGGGCGGGGCGGATGCGCAGAACTGGGACCCGAGCGTGAAGGGGTTGACGGCGTTTCCGCAGGTGCTGGAAGAGATGGACCGCAACATTCAGTGGGCCGCGGCGCTGGGCAATGCCTACTACAACCAGCCGCAGGATGTGCTGGAAGCGGTGCAGGTGCTGCGGCAGCGGGCGCAGGCTGCCGGGAATCTGCAGAGCACGCCGCAGGAGCAGGTGAGCTATGACCAGGGCGCGATTGAACTGGCGCCTTCGAGTCCGCAGATGGTGTATGTGCCGCAGTACAACCCGTGGACGGTGTATGGGGATCCGGTTACACCGTATCCGGGATTCTCGCTGCTTGGAGCGTTGGGATCATTCTTCAGTTCGACGGTCGGTCCCGCATTGCGTTTCGGAGCGGGCATTGCGATGGCCGCGTTCGATCATACGCCGTTCGGCTGGCTGAGCTGGGTGGTGAACTGGCTGGGAAATGCGATCCTGTTCAATCATTCGGATTACATGTCGCATAGCAGCACGGTGGCGAATTGGGGTCTGCCGCGGGGCGGGATGATCGCGTTCGCAGGTCGCGGCGCGGTTGGCGGGATGCGGAATGGCTATGCTCGATCGGGCGGGAGCGGGATGGCGCCGGTGCAGGGATATGCGCGGCCGCCGGAGCGGGTTGCGCCAGTGGAGCGGGCGTATGCTCCTGTACGGCCTGCGACGGAGAGCTACAACCGGCCGACGATGGAAGCTTACAACCGAACGCCGGCGCCGATCAGCAGGCCGCAGGCGTATAGCCGGCCGGAGAGCCGGTTGGCGTATGGGCCGAGCTACTACAACGGAGGGCAGCGGGCCGCGGCGCCGGTGCAGACGTATCGCGCGCCGGCGGAGAGCTATCCGCGCAGCGATTACGGGCGGACGGATTACGGACGGACGGGGGGCGGGTACAACTCGTTCCAGCCGGCGGATTCGAAGTCGTTCAAGTCGTATGAGAAGGCGGAGAAGTCAAGCGGGACGCGCATGTTTGGCGGGGACAACTACAAAGAGCCGAAGTTCAAGGAGCCGAGTTTCAAGGAGCCGAAGTACTCTGCGCCGAAGTTCAAGGAGCCGAAGGCGCCGAAGATGTCCGGCGGCGGCCATTCGAGCGGACACAGCAGCGGGCATCGGTGGTAAACAAGTAAAATCATCCGCATGAGTCTTTACTACGCAGCAGGAACGCCGACCACTGAGTTCAGCGCTGCCGAGACCAAGGCGGCGCTTTTTACCGCGCTGGATAAGCTGGGGCCGCGCAGGCGAGTGCTGGCTGTGCCACCGGATTTCACGCGGATGCATTCGATGTCGGGGCAACTGACCGAGTATGCGTGGAACTACTATGGCGACGCGCTGACCGATGTGCTGCCCGCGCTGGGCACGCACAAGGCGATGATCGACCATGAGATCCAGACGATGTATGGGCCGACACCGCGCGACCTGTTCCGGGTGCATGACTGGCGCAACGATATTGTGACGCTGGGTGAGGTGCCTTGCGAGTTCGTGCGCGAGGTGAGCGAGGGCATGCTGGACTATTCATGGCCGGCACAGGTGAACAAGCTGCTGCGCGATGGCGGGCATGACCTGATCCTGTCGATTGGGCAGGTAGTACCGCATGAAGTGGTGGGCATGGCGGGCTACAACAAGAACGTGTTTGTAGGCACGGGCGGCGTGATGGGAATTCATCGCTCGCACTTCCTGGGCGCGGTGTATGGGATGGAGCGCATGATGGGTCGCGCGGACACTCCGGTGCGGCGAGTGCTGAACTATGCGAGTGAGCACTTTGCGACGGGGCTGCCGATTGTGTATGTGCTGACGGTGGTGAGCAAGAACGCCGCGGGCAAGCTGGTGATCAACGGGCTGTTCGTCGGGGACGATGCGGAGTGCTTTGAGCGAGCGGCGGAGCTGAGCATGAAGGTCAACTTCGTGATGATGGACCGCGAGATCAAGAAGGCGGTGGTGTTTCTCGATCCGCACGAGTTCAAGAGCACGTGGCTGGGCAACAAGAGCGTGTACCGGACGCGGATGGCGCTGGCGGATAATGCGGAGCTGATCGTGCTGGCGCCGGGCGTGCATGAGTTCGGCGAAGACCCGACCATCGACAAACTGATTCGGAAGTACGGGTACTGCGGCACGCCGGCGACTCTGGAGGCGGTGAAGAACGATCCGGCGCTGGCGGGGAATTTGTCGGCGGCGGCACATTTGATTCATGGGTCGAGCGAGGGGCGGTTCCGGATTCGGTATTGCCCGGGCGGGCTGACGCGGGCGGAGATCGAAGGCGCGCACTATGAGTACGGCGATCTGAGGGAATACTGCGCGAAATACGACCCGGCGAAGCTGAAGGATGGGTGGAACGTGGTGGACGGGGAGGAGATTTTCTATATCTCGAATCCGGGGCTGGGGCTGTGGGCGTATAAGGGGCGGTTCAAGGGGTAGCAAAGGCTTAACACCGATCTACGCCGATGGAACCGATCAAGGACTTGGCCCCTGGTTCATAAGGAGCTGCGGCCCAAATGCGGGGATTCTTCGCTTCGCTCAGAATGACAAACAAGATGGCTGCAGAGTGACAAGAAAGGCGCTTCATGTGACCGGTGCTGACTCTAATTGAGGTGATGGGGGTCACGGATTTGCCCCGGCGGAGGGTGAGGAAGTATGCTGGGGCGGTTGCAAATTGGTTAGACCAGTGGGTTTGAAAACAGAGAGGGTAGGGCGATGAGCATAACAGCGGTTGAGAATCTGACACTTCCGAAGTTTTCGATTGGCGTGGGCGACCGGTTTGCGCACCAGGCGAAGGCGCAGTTGGCGGCGTGCATGAAGGCGGCTGATGCCGGCGTGGAAGTGGTACCGGTGTGGAACAAGTCGAACCGGGAGCACACGATTATCGGGTCGGAACCGTCGCAGACGCGGGCGGCGGCGGACGAGGCGGTGAAGGAGTTGGGGTGGACGAAGCCGTACTTTGTGGACGCGGACCACATCAATTTGAAGACGGTGCAGCGCTTTCTCGATCCGAGCAACTTTTTTACGATCGACGTGGCGGATCTGATCGGTCAGCCGGCCAAGCCGGAGGATGTGAAGGCGTTCATCGCGGCGCACCCGGAGTTGGTGGGGACGGTGACGATTCCGGGAATTGCGGAGCCGTTCAAGACGGACAAGGCGTTTGTGGAAGGCGTTGCAAACAAGTTTCTGGCAGCGGTGCAGAACGCGGGTGAGATCTACCGGCTGCTGGTGGAGAACAAGGGCGCGGGACGGTTTGTGCCTGAGATATCGATGGACGAGACCGATTATCCGCAGACGCCGCCGGAGTTGCTGGTGATCCTGGTGATGATTGCGGACGAGAAGATTCCGATCCAGACGATTGCGCCGAAGTTTACGGGGCGGTTCAACAAAGGCGTGGACTATGTGGGCGACGTGAAGCAGTTTGCCAAGGAGTTTGAGGAAGACCTGGCGACGATTGCGTTTGCGATTGCAAAGTACGGGTTGCCGGCGAACCTGAAGCTGAGCGTGCACTCGGGTTCGGACAAGTTTTCGATCTACAAGGCGATTCACGATGGCGCGAAGAAGTTCAACGCGGGCGTGCACCTGAAGACGGCGGGCACGAACTGGCTGGAAGAACTGATCGGGCTGGCGGAGTCGGGCGGCACGGGGCTGGCGATTGCAAAGGAGATCTACGCCGAGGCGCTGGCGCACAAAGACGAGCTGACGGTGCCGTACGCGACGGTGATCGACATCGACGACAGCAAGCTGCCGACGGCGGCTGAGGTGAATGGCTGGACGGGCAAACAATACGCCGCAGCGCTGCGTCACGACCAGAAGAATCCGGCGTACAATCCGAGCTTCCGGCAATTGCTGCATGTGGGCTTCAAGATTGCGGCAAAGTTGGGACCGCGGTACCTGGAGGCGCTGGAGGCGAATGAGGACGTGGTGGCGCAGAACGTGATCGCGAACTTGTGGGAGAGGCATATCAAGCCGGTGTTTCTGGGGCAGTAGGACAGAGGCCTAACACCGATTGGCGCCGATTGGACCGATCAAGAGCGAACGGCAAAGACAAAGACAAGAGCCAATGCGGGGATTCTTCGCTACGCTCAGAATGACAATCAGAAGGAAGTTGAGGAGGACGTTGTGAGTTTAGGGTTTGAGATCCCGAAGAAGAAGGCGCTCGATCTGCTTTCGCTGGGTGCGTTGGTGCACCGGCTCGATCCGGGCATCATTCCGTTCCGCAAGGCGTCGAATTTTGCGGTGCACGTGAGCGGCGGCGAGTTCAACGTTGCGGCAAACCTGTCGGACTGCTTTGGGCTGAGCACGGGCATTGCAAGCGCAATGGTGGAGTATCCGATAGGGGACCTGATCCACGAGCGCGTGCGCGCAATGGGCGTGAAGCCGCTGTACAAGAAGTTCAAGCACGACGGGGTGCAGGGGCCGAACATGGCCACGGTGTATAGCGACCAGGGCTTTGGCGTGCGGGCGCCGATAGTGTTCTACAACCGCTGCAACGAGGCGGCAGCGCAGTTGAAGCCGGGCGATTTTGACTGGAAGGCGATCTTCAGCGAGGGAGTGCGGTGGTTCCACTCGGGCGGGATTTTCTCGTCGCTGTCGGAGACGACTTCGGCGCTGGTGATTGAGGCGATGAAGGCGGCTCGGGCTGCGGGGGTGGTGACGTCGCTGGACCTGAACTACCGCGAGAAGCTGTGGAAGCCGCAGGGCGGCATGAAGCGCGCGCACGAGGTGCTGGGACAGATTGTGGAGAACGTGGATGTGCTGATCGGCAACGAGGAAGATTTGCAGAAGGGTCTTGGATTCCACGGGCCGGAGGTTGCGGCGAGCGCGCAGGCGGCGAGTTCCAAGCTGGACACCAGCGTGTTTCTGGGCATGATGGAGCAGGTGGTCGAGCGCTTTCCGAAGACGAAGGTGGTGGCGACTACGCTGCGCGAGGTCCACAACACCAACCACCATACCTGGAGTGCGGTGGCATGGGTGAATGGAACTCCGGTGAATGCGCCGACGGCTGAGCTGCGGGTGCTGGACCGCGTGGGCGGCGGCGACGGCTTTGCGGCCGGGTTCATCTACGGGCTGCTGAGCGGCAAGACGCCGGACGAGTCGGTACGGCTGGGCTGGGCGCATGGCGCGCTGATGACGACTTTCCCGGGCGATACGACGATGGCCACACTGGACCAGGTGGAGCAGTTCGCGAAGGGCGGATCGGCGAGGATTCAGCGGTAGGTTGGAGATAAGAACAAATGCGGCGATTCTTCGCTGCGCTCAGATGACAGTGGTATTAGAGAGGAAGATTCGAGATGGGACATTCGTTGTTTGATTTGACCGGGAAGACGGCTGTAGTGGTGGGCGGCACATCGGGAATTGGCCTGGCAATGGCCGTAGGACTGGCAGAGGCGGGCGCAGACGTGGTGGCGAGCTCGCGGCGACAGGAGCAGGTGAATGAGGCGGCGGCGCTGATTGAGAGCCATGGGCGCAAGGCACTGCGGCTGACGTCGGACGTGGGCGACCGTGCGACGCTGGAGCGGCTGCTGGACGAAACGGTGAAGGCGTGGGGCAAGGTGGATATTCTGATCAATTGCGCGGGGAAGATCAAGCGCGCGCCAACCGTGGATTTTCCGGAAGACGTGTGGGACGACATCATGGATACGAACGTGACGGGAACGCTGCGCGCGTGCCAGGTGTTCGGGAAGCACATGCTGGCCAATGGATATGGACGGATCATCAACATTGCGTCGTTGAACACGTTTGTGAGCCTGAAGGAAGTGACGGCGTATGCGTGCTCGAAGGCGGCCGTGGGCGCGCTGACCAAGTCGCTGGCGGTGGAGTGGGGCACGCAGGGCGTGACGGTGAATGCGATTGCGCCGGGAGTGTTCCGCACAGCGCTGAATGCGGAACTGCTGGATAAGAGCGAACGCGGCAAGGAACTACGGATGCGGACGCCGATGGGACGGTTCGGCAAGACCGAGGAGCTGGTTGGGTCGGCAATCTTCCTGGCGAGCGATGCATCGGCGTTTGTGACCGGAGAGATTCTGGTGGTGGACGGCGGATTCCTGGCGAGCGGTGTGAATCAGTAAGACAGCGAGTCAGCTGGTCAGCGAGTCAGCAGACGGCTGGCCGGTACAGTACCGGTGTTTTGCGGCGTATACTTTCGGATAACGGTACGGGGCAAAGCGACATCCAAGCAGCTACGGCCAATCAATAAACAGAGGTTTGTGCATGAGTGAAAATGGGAATGGCCATCGCGCCAACGGCAATGGGCATGCTGCGCAGGCGAGTGCGCTGGGCAACGACTACAAGGTGCCAGCGCCGCGAGCGGAGTGGATTGTGAAGCGGCGGGAAGAGGCTGCACGCAGCGGCGACAGCAACATGAGCCAGATGCACTTTGCGCGCAAGGGGATGATTACCGAGGAGATGGCGTATGTGGCGCAGGTGGAGAAGCTGGCGCCTGCGCTTATCCGCGACGAGGTTGGGGCGGGGCGGATGATTATCCCGGCGAACGTGAACCATCCGGAGCTGGAGCCGATGGCGATTGGGGTGGGGTCGCTGTGCAAGATCAATGCGAACATCGGGAATTCGGCGATGGTGTCGAATGTGGATGAGGAGTTGCGGAAGCTGCACACGGCGGTGCACTACGGCGCGGATACCGTGATGGACCTGTCGACGGGCGGGGATATTCCGATGATTCGCGAGCAGATTCTGCGGCATTCGCCGGTGCCGATCGGGACGGTGCCGATTTATGAAGCGCTGGCGCGGGTGAAGAAGCTGGAGGATTTGAACATTGACTTGTATCTCGAGGTGATCGAGGAGCAGGCGCAGCAGGGCGTGGACTACTTTACGATTCACGCGGGCGTACTGGTCCAGTACATCCCGATGGTGGCGAAGCGGATTACGGGGATTGTGAGCCGGGGCGGGGCGATCCTGGCGCAGTGGATGACTTCGCACCATAAGCAGAACTTTTTGTACGAGAACTTCGACCGCATCACCAAGATCATGGCGAAGTACGACGTGAGCTACTCGCTGGGCGACGGGCTGCGGCCGGGATGTATCGCGGATGCGAGCGACGAGGCGCAGTTTGCGGAGTTGAAGACGCTGGGCGAGTTGACGCGCGAGGCGTGGAAGAGCGATGTGCAGGTGATGATCGAAGGGCCCGGGCACATTCCGATGGACCAGATCAAGCTGCAGGTGGATAAGGAAGTGGAGTTGTGCGACGGCGCGCCATTCTACGTGCTGGGTCCGCTGGTGACAGACATTGCGCCGGGATATGACCACATCACGAGCGCGATTGGGGCAGCGATGATTGGCTGGCACGGCGCGGCGATGCTGTGCTACGTGACGCCGAAGGAGCACCTGGGGCTGCCCAACGAGAAAGACGTGAAGGACGGGATCATCGCGTACAAGATTGCGGCGCATGCGGCGGACGTGGCGCGGCAGCGGCCGGGGGCGCGCGATCGGGACGATGCGATCTCGCACGCTCGGTACACGTTTGACTGGGACAAGCAGTTTGCGCTGTCGCTGGACCCGGAGACGGCGCGGGCGATGCACGACGAAACGCTGCCGGACGATTACTACAAAGAAGCGGCGTTCTGCAGCATGTGCGGGCCGAAGTTCTGCAGCATGAACTGGTCGAGCAAGGTGGACAAGTTCAACGAGCAGGAACATGGGCTGAAGAAGCCGGACCTGACGCAGATTATGACAGACCAGATGGCGCTGCGGGGATAGAGCGAGGCGCACATAAAACTGGGGCCGCATCCGGTTGTGGATGCGGCCTTTCGTTTTTTGTTACCGCCGCGAAGACTAAACGGCGAAACCTTGTGGAGTCCGGCGGGTTCAGGCGCGGGATGCGGATACGGAACCGGAGCGAAGCTGAGCCTTGGCCTGGCGGGGAGCTTTGCGCTGTGACGGATGATGCGATATCTCGATTTTGCTGAAGTTGAAGGCCATGCCCGCTACGCCCTGGGGAATGCGGTAGGGCGATGGCAGACAGCACAAATCCGGTGTGGGCTCCAAGGCGCGCGCCTGGATCATAGAGAATCCTTTTCGTCCCGGTCACGAGGGATGCTGACGATTGCGGGAGCGATGATCATGGCGAGAAATGCAAGGGCGATAATGAGATCGTGAATCATTACTGTGCGCTCCCGGGCGGGTGAACCCCGTTCCTGATGTCATCATCTGCCGCATACGGAGCAGAGAAAATAACACGTGCGGGCAATGGCATACAGCGCAAGTTGTAGAGTGCGGGCGAGGGCGGAAGAGAGTCCGGAGGGAAGAGGTAAAAAGCAGATTCCCTGCGGGAATGACATGCGAAAAGGTCACCAGGTTACGGGGTGGCAGAGTTGAGGGCGGCGGTGGCGCGGGAAAGGGCTTGCGCGAGCGCACCGAGCTGGGCCTGTGCGCTGGGGGCGTCGAAGGCGTCGATAGCTTCGTTGACGCCGGGAAGGACTACGGCTTCGTATCCGGTGAACTCGCCGGGCGCGTAGATGCTGTGCCGGTACCAGGGTCGGCGCGGCAGGCCTGCGGGGATAAGCAGAGCAGGTTCGACAGCGGAGAGCGCGCGATCCAGATCGGTGACGTTGGCGGGCGGCGCAAGCTGGCGCTGGTAGATGGCGCGCGCGGCGGTCTCGAAGCTGTCCGCTGCGGCCCGGGCGGCGGTGAAGTCGAGGTTCATCCCCCGGGCTACGGCGCGGCTGCGGGCCTGGTTCAGATAGCGGCGAATCTCCTCGGCGTATACCTGGTAGTCAAACGGCAGCACGTCGGCGTCGGCCATGTGAAGTATTTCCAGGCCGAAGAAGCGCGCCTGCTGCTGGGTGTACGCGAAGGCTGGGTCGGCGAAGCGAACGAACCAGTCGTAGTTGTCGTAGGCGGTGTGGTAGACGCCGAATGGTCCATAAGAGCCGATATCGGTAGCGGGCACGCCGGCATGCTGGAGGAATGGGGTGTAGTCCGATCCAGAGCCCAACTCGCCGATATGGGGTGCACGAGAGTTTTCGGTTGAGGCGGTGGAGGTTGACGGTCTGTGCCGGTTCTGGTCCTCACCCTTCCGCCACTGCTGGAAGACGGTGCCACCAGCAGGCGAAGGCACCTCTTCTGCGATCTCCTGAAGAAACTCACGCAGGGAGGGCACAGCGGATGCGCTGAAGACGGGGCCTGAGACGGCGACATCCATGTTGAAGTAAGCGACGGCGTGAGCGAGGGCGGCGGGAGGTTGGGCGGGTTCATTCTGGGCGGTTTCATTTTGTTCCACCCATTCGGTGGAGCCGATCAGTCCTTCCTCTTCGGCGTCCCAGCTGGCGACGATGATGGTGCGTCGCGGTTTCCAGCCGTGCTGGAGCAGGACGCCGAGGCCGTGCACGGCTTCAAGCATGGCCGCGGTGCCGCTACCGGGGTCGCCTGCGCCGTAGATCCAGGCGTCGCGATGGTTGCCGGCGATGACCTGCTGGCCGGGATCTGAAGAGCCGGGGATTTCGCCGATGACATCCCAGATGGTGCGCAACTCGGTGTCTTCGGCTATGTGCATATGAACGCTAACGGGCGCTGCGTCATCGCCGCCGAGGTGATAGGGGAAGGGCAGGCCACCCTGCCAGTCGAGGGGTGTGGCTGGGCCACCGAGCGCACGCAGGATGGGAGCTGCGTCTGCCGCAGAGAGAGGATCGACCGGAATGCTGGGCAGGTCGTCCTGCAGCTTATTGATGGGGATGCGGTCAGCGGCGGGGAGCGAGGGCACGGACGCAATGCCGGGCGTAGTGGGATCGCCCGAATAGATCGGCATGAACTGAACGGAGCCGCGCTGCACGGCGGAATCGGGCCGAAACCGACCGTCCGGATAGGTGTGTCCGCTGTGGGAGCCGTCGTCGGAGGGGTCCGAGTAAATGAGCACGCCTTTGGCCCCTCCCTGCTGAGCGATGTAGACCTTGACGCCGCGATAGTTGCCGCCGTTGCGGACCAGGACGATCCTGTCCTTGAGGGTGATGCCAAGGTCGGCGAGGTGCTGGAAGTCCTCGATTCTTCCGAAGTTGGCGTAAACCACCGGGGCGATGACATCGGCTGACGCCGACCAGGCACTGAAGGGAGGAATGATGCGGGGATCGCTCTGCGAAGCGTCGATCGCAGTGCCCGCGGCGGCGGCGACGTGCTCGGGGGTGGGGCCGGCGAGGATCTTGTGGCCAGCGGCATCGAAGGCTTCAATGAGGTTGGTGAGGGGCTTGGCAGTGAGCACGCTGTAAGGGACGATCTCGGTCTGGAGGCCGGCGGCCTTGAAGCGGGCGGCGACATAAAGCGCGGTGACGTAATCTTCGGGCGTGCCGGCCCAGTGAGGAGCAGCGGTGAGCGCCTTCAGGTGCTGCTGGGCGAGTTGGGGGTCGGGAATGGCGAGGAACTCCGAATCCCATGCGGCCTGCCGGGTGAAGTCGCGGAAGCCGAAGACGCGGACCGGCGTTGCGCCGATGCCGACTTGCGTGGCGGAGGCAGAAGTCCCTTCCGGCGGCGATCCAGGAGGGACGGGTTGCTGGGCGTACACGGCCAGCAGGACCAGCGGCAAGAGGGAAGCTACGAAGCGTAAGCTGAGCAATTTTAGGGACTCTTATGCGGTAAAGGCCGTGCATCAGGCGACGGGTTGGGCGCAGAACTTGCATCGCTTGGCGGCCAATGGAATATCGGAGAGGCACTCGCTGCAGGTCTTGGTGGCGGGGGCTGCTTCGGGTTCGGGCTTGTTCACGTTTGCGAGCAGGTAGCTGAGAGGCACAACCACAAAGAAGTACACGACGGCGGCGACAATAAGGAAGTCGATGGAGGCGGTGAGGAATGTGCCGTAGTTGATGGGAGTCCCATGCAGGTCGAAGGCGAGCTTGTCGAAGTCGGGCGTCTTGATGATGGCTGCAACCAGTTGCATGATGATGCCCTTGGTCATAGCTGTAACGACTGCGCCGAACGCTGTGCCGATGATGACGGCTACGGCCAGATCGACCACGTTGCCACGCAGGATGAATTCGCGAAATCCCTTAAACATGGAAGGCTCCTTTGACTGAAATCACAGGGGCTGAGTATATCGCATTGGGCGGTTGGAGTGCAGCAACAGGAGCGTCTAAGCAACGCCGGCTAAACGATATAGGGGAAGAAGAGGAAGAACAGGATGAGGCAGATGGCCAGCGTGTCCATGAAGAGCAGCAGGATGACGCCGCCATGGTAGAGATTCCGGCGAGTCGGCATGCAGCGGAGGGTATCGAACATGCCGAGCATGGCGAGTGCCGCAGGAATGACAAGCAGCAGCGTGGCGCGGGTGTGGGGGAAGCCCGAGAGACGAAACGAGGCGGCGAAGCTGAAGAGCACCAGCAGGTTGCCGCGCAGCAGCGAACGGCGGCGGAGATTGAAGACGGCGAAGGATGAAAGAGGGCGAGTCATGCGAGATGTACCTGCATGAGATGCGCGCAGACCTATCGAGCGAAGGACAGGTTACCTGGGAGGCGCGGCGGGGGGTGCGGTCGCGGTGAGCGGCGGCAGTTTGGCAACCGCTGCGACCGGGAGTTCGACTGACCCATAGCGGTCGGTTGCAAGGTCATGCACCGAAGTGCGCAGATAGTAGTCGCCGTCGACCGGGACGCTGACCTCCAGATGAAACGGCAAACCAGTGTGCCTCATGTTCGCATAGCTGGAGAGGGTGAGATTGCCGCGTGCCTTCTGAACCGCCGTGTTGATGAGGACGCCGTTGGGATCGTAGACGCAGGCGATGACCTCAGTGGAGAACTGGTAGTGGCCGTCGGGCGTTGGGGTGATGTGGATGTCCTTGGCGTCGGCGGCGATGTCGATTGCGTAGCGGCGAAACGGCCCTTTGATCTTGACCTTGGGAGGCGGGTTGGCGTTGAAGATGTTGCCGGGGACGACCGCGTTTTCGGTGGCATTGCTGGCGGGCAGGACCTGAAGTTTGAGCAGGATCTCAGTGGCGTTGGGTGCGCCGTGCATCATGGTCCGGGTGAGCGCGTTGGGTCGCGCGGGCACGGCGGGGCCTGTGGGCATGATGGCGGGTTGCTGGCCGCGGGAGCGACCCATGCTTGGAGCATCAGCCTCGGCCTCGGCCGGTGCGTTCCTGGGCTTGGCTGGCGGCTGGTCGGCGAAGTAGCCGCTGCGATAGGCCAGGGTGAGGCCAGGCTGAGCGACTTTCACCTGGATTTGGCGGAACTTTCCGTCTGGTTCGGAGTTGGTCGGGGTGTAGGAGATGGTGTAGTAGTTGGAGCCATTGGTGATTGCCCTGCTGACTGCCTCGCTCAATCCGTTGGTATTGATGTAGGCTTGCCCCCCAGTGTCTGAAGCCATCTCGTACATGGTGGCGTTTTCGTTGGCGTTGTCCTGAAACAATTTGTTCTGGGAGGAGGCGAGTCCGTGACCCTGGATGTTGCCGGGGAGGCTGTCTTTGGCGATCGCGGTGGCATTGGTTTTCAGGCCGCGAGCATCGATGGGATAGACGGCGACCTGGCTCCGGGCGAGCAGGTTCGCGGTCTCGCGATACTCTTCATCCATGTTGTCCACGACCGCGAAGGGGTGGAGGATAGAGGAGTCGGGGAAGATGCTGAGCGGGAAGGAGCCAGAGAACCAGATGAGGTTCTTGCGGCCGGGGATGCCGCCCAGGTAATGGGCGAGCTCGTTCATGGCATTGAGCGTTTGCAGCGCGCGGTTCTGCGTGTCGTCCGCAGCCAGCACGGCTTCGGCTTGTTGTATTTGTGCGCCGAGCAGCGCGATGTCGGGGCCACCAATGTCAGCCAGGGTGGCGGATGCGGTCTTGGTGCCACCATTGCCGACGTTGTCCAGGTCGCCGGTGCTGTTGCCGAGAATCAGGGAAGCTCCGGGCGTGGTGCGTTCGACAACGGTCTTGAGCAGGGCGAGGTCGGAGGTTACCCCTTGCAGCATGACGAGCCGATCGTTGAGGACGAAGATGCCCATGCGTGTGCCCACAGGGGTGTTCTTGACGAACTCAAGAAGCTGGCTTTGCACGTAGGACTGATCTTTCATCTGCGTGTTGAGCGCGTCCAGGAGAAGGATGTTGATGGGGCCGTCGGTCTGCACCGGGGTGAAGTTGGTGAAGATGCCGGGAGGCAGGCGCACGGGGGGAACCTTGGCCAGTTGCGAGAGCGGCGGCGCGTTGTGCTCTTCAAAGCTGCCGATCTGTTGCGGCGCGTTGTTCTCGAGCACGGAGAAGTCAGACGCCTTGAGGTTGTGAATGGGCGCCTGCTTGGAGTCGGTGACCACCACGTCGACGATGACCAACTGGGCGGCGGCCTTGAGGGTCTGGATGGGCGCTTGCGCCTTAGTGGGCGGTGCAGGCAGGTCGGGGATGGAAGTGATCGGCGTTGATGAGGGAGAACCGCCGCGCTGGGAAAAGCCCGGGACAGCGGTGACGGCGATCAAGACGAGCGAATAGAAGAAACGTGCGCTACGGGACATGAGGTCCTACCTCTTGGAGATTCAGTTTAGCTGATTACCGCCATAGAGCCGCAAGTAAGAAGTTGTCGCCGGTGGAACCTCGTTTTCGGCTACGGTCCTGTCCTCTGATCCGCTCACTGCGACATCGGCTGCTTTACACCCCCGGTGGAGCGCATCATAATGGTTTTCCGATCCAATCGCGTCGCAATCCGGCAACCTCATCTCTGCTTCTTTCCCGATCGAGCCCTTGTGAAGACCCTACGCATCGCTGTCGCTCTTCTACTCGCTCCCTCCGCCTCCATTCTCTGCGCGCAGAGGCCGGTACCTGCGAAGGAGCAGGCGCCGCCGGGCACGGTTGAGCCGCTGATTGTCGATGTGCATGTGGCGCCGTATCGTGCGTCAGTCGACTACACCGTCAATATCAGCCATCAGCGCTTCGACATGCGTAATGTGACCATCGTCAACATGATCGATTTCGTGCATGGCCGGCCGGATGATGATGGCCGGGAGGATAATGCCATCGCCGGCGGTCCAACCTGGATCGACTTCGACCGCTTCGACGTTGTCGCAATGATCCCCACCCTCAAATCCGCAGGCCCGAACAATGCCGCGGCTTATGGGGTTTCCGCTGAGACTGAGGACAAGATTCGGCCGATTGTGGAGCGCATTCTGGCGGAGCGGTTCAACCTGAAGTACCACATGGAGGACCGACCGCTGCCGGGCTATGTAATGACGGTGGGGAAAGATGGCGCGAAGCTGACCGAAGCAAAGGACCCGGCTGCTCCGAACAACTGCCAAAGCGCGCGGGATCAGTCGAATGGGGGACAGGTAGTCATCACGTGCACGTCAGAGACGCTGGCGGAGTTTATTGGAACGAGTGGCGCCGCAACGATTGGGGGCAACTTCCGTCATCCGATCCTCGATCGTACCGGACTCACGAAGCCTTACGACTTCACCCTCAGATTTTCCTCCGAGCAACTGTCGACCCGGGAGGACACCATCCACGGCTACATCGACGTATTCAACAAGCAGCTTGGCCTGGTGATTGCGCCCGGGGACGTGCCGCAGCCGGCAATTGTGGTGGATGCGGTGGACCACACGCCGACGCCGAACCCGCCGGACGTCGCGAAGCAGATTGCAGCTATTCCTGACCTGGAGTTTGAGGTCGCCACCATCAAGCCGGCAGCGGACAATGAGCCGCAGCGAGGGATTCGCCTGAGCGGTTCGCAGATTTCCCTGATCAGCTTCTCCGTGCAGGAACTTCTGACGCGGGCGTGGGAACTGGGGACCGGGGCTATGCTGGGCAACCGGCCTGACTGGCTGGGACAGACGCGCTATACGATCCAGGTGAAGCTACCGCCGGGCGTGGATGCTCGTGCCCTATCCCATGACTCGATTCTGTTTGACGAGATGCTGAAGAAGCTACTGACCGACCGCTTCCAAATGAAATACCACTGGGGCGAACAGACGATTCCGGACGCATATGTCCTGTATGCGGGCACTGCAAAGATGAAGAAGGCCGATCCCAACTCGCGGACCTACTGCAAGTACGGGCCGCCGGAAGGCGAGAAGGACGTTCGCACCGTAGACTCGCCGTTCAACCTTGAGTTCCACTGCCAGAACGTAACCATGGACCAGTTCGCCGACCTGGCGCAACCGATGGCGAATGCAGAGATCAAGTATCGGGTGCCGAACAAGACCGGACTGGCGGGGTCCTACGACTTTGCGCTCTACTGCACGACCACCCGCAAGCTTCGTGCGGATACAACTGCTGCCGAAGCCGCAGCCAAGCAGGCCGGCGATGCTACAGCGGCGCCGGTCGAAGGCGTCAGCATAGAGGATGCCTTCCGCAAGCAGCTCGGCTTGAAGCTCGAGAAGCAGCCACTGACTCTTCCGGCGCTGGTGCTGGACCATATCGAAGAGAAACCGACCGAGAATTAATGCTTAGCTGGATCTGCATCTCACGGGGGGAAGGTCCTTTGGCCCAGAATTCGAGACCGTCGCAGTCTAACAGCCGAGCTAGTTGTCGGCGCGCTCGCGTTTGTAGGGGGTTTGCATGCGGGCGCGGGCTTCGTTGATGGCGCCCTGGGTGTTGTCGTTGGTCTGGACGGCGAGGCGGTACTCGTTGACGGCGCGGTCGCGCTGGCCAGTGACATCGAAGATGTAGCCAAGATGGATGTGGCTCCAGACCTCGGTCCAGCGCGGGTCGTCGTCGCCACGCAGAGCGTCGCGGAAGCTGTTGGCGGCGGATTGGTAGTTGCGCTGCATGAAGAAGACCTCGCCGATGCGATAGGCGGCGAGCGAGCTGGATTTGTTGGAGTCGAGCGCCTTCTGATATTCGCCGAGCGCGCCGGTGAGGTCGCCCTGGGCGACGAGCTGCTGGCCGCGGAGTACAGCGACGCGGACGGCGAGGTCGGGAGTGCTCTTGAGGATCCAGTCGTCGGGATCGATGGAGATGCGGCGGGGACGGCCGAAGGTCTCAATGGTGTAGGGCGAGTCAGTGCCGGCGACGTCGATGCGGCGGTCTTCAGTCTTGCCGTCGGTTTCGATGCGCAGATCGACCGGCATGCGGAAGAGGTCGAGGTCTTCGCCGATGCTTCCCTGGGTGCGGAAGCCCTTGTTGTTGCCAAGGCGGAAGACGGAGTACTTGTCCACGAAGGCGGGCGCGCCGGTGCCGTCGATCCACTGGGAGAAGAAGGCAGTGAGTTCGAGATGGCTCTGGGCCTCGGCGACTTTCTGCACGTCGTCGCTGCGGATGCCCTTGTCAGTGAACTGCGAGAGCATGCCGCGGAGGAACTTCTGGAAGGCGTCGTCTCCCAGCTCGTAGCGGAGCATATGGAAGACCATGGCGCCTTTTTCCAGGGTCATGTTCTGGAACTGCGGGGAGTAGAAGTCGACGCGGCCCAGCGTGGTGAGCGGCTCGGTGTCGTAAGCTAATGCTCCGGCAGAGACGTCACCGATGGCGGCTTCGAAGGCGTTCTTGCCGGCGGAGTCTTCGAGGTACATCAGCTCGCCGTAGCGCGACATTCCGTTGGTGATCCAGGCGTCGTCGAGGGTTGCGGGCGAGATCTCGGAGCCCCACCACTGGTGGGCGAGGGTATTAGCGAGCAGGCGCTGGGGGTTGGTGGCTTTGTCGATGCGATTTCCGGCGATGCAGGCCATCTGCGGCGCCCAGGCAGCGAGGACGGAGTCCTCCGGCAGTTCGACGACGTTAATGCGTCCGGATTCGGGTTCACCGAAGACGCCGGTCATGTATTCGAACTCGCGGCCGGCGAGGGCGGCGAAGTCGGCGGCGCCGGCCTTGCGCTTGTCGGTGACGTAAACATGGATGTTATTCATGCCACCGGTGATGGGAGGCAGGAACTTTCCGGCGACGATGGTGCCGGGGAAGCCGGGCTTGGTCCAGGAGAAGCCGTAATCGCTGCGGCCGTCGGGCAGGGTCTTCTTGGTCGGGGTGCCGCTGCCCACCACGGTGTAGTCGGCGGGGACGTGGATGTGCATTTCGGCGGTGAAGCGGTCAGTGAAGAGGCCGGTCATGGGAAACCAGCGGCCCGGGTAGAGCAGGATGCTGATGGGGTCGGCGATAGCGGCGAGCTTGATGCCTTCGACGGGGCTGGTGTCGGAGCCGGTGAGAATGCCGGAGTACTCGAAGTGGAAGGTGGTGGAGGTGCCTTTGGGGAGTGGCGCGGGGAGGGTTACGTGGACAGTGGAGTTGGTGGTGAGGCGCTCGGAGTTAAGTGCCGCGCCGGTGGCGCTGGTCAATTTGGTGATGGCGAGGCCGTTGTTGAGTTCGAAGCTGGCGGAGGTAAGGTCGTCTATGGGCGTAAAGGTGACGTCGGCGGATGCGGTGAGCTTGCCGCTGGCGGGATCGAGGTCGGCGGTGATGACGTAGCCGGTGATGTTGAGCTGCGGGCGAACCGGCGCGGCCGAGGCAGAGGGTGCGAAAAGGGCGCAGACGGCAAGAAAGGCGGCGAAAAGGGCGCCAGGAACGATGTTGATTCTGCGGCGGGTTGGGGGCGCGGTCTGGGGGCTGGCAGACATGGGCGAGTCGATCCTCAGAGGTGTTTCAACGATAAATGGTTTCGTAAAGCCAAGCGAACAGGTTTTGAAGGCGTTTTGGAGATTGGACGCAGCAACCACGCAGCCGTCTCCTTTTGTCCCATGAAGTTAGACGTTTGCCACGGGGGTTCGGGGTACTTCGGTTGGGGTGGTGGGGCGTAGAAGGTCTTCGGCGGCCTCGCAGACACGCCGGATGGGGTTGGAATCGGGAGTGGGCAGGAGTTTGACGCGGGCTTCGGCGAGGTCGGCGATCATTTGCCGCCGCGCGGGGGTTTCGTCCAGCAGGGGACGGAGGGCTGCGGCGAGGTTTTCGGCAGTAAAGCGCTGGTTGAGCAGTTCGGGGACGATGCGGCGGCCAGCGATGAGGTTGGGCATGGCGATGGGGAGATTGCCGTCGGCGTCGGGCTGGGTGGGGATTTCGGCAGGGTAGCGGACGAGGCGCTTGAGGATGGCGTAGGTGAGCGGGGAGACTCGGTAGACGACGACGAAGGGATTGCCGATGGTGAGGGCCTGGACGGTGGCGGTGCCGCTGGCGACGATGGCGGCGCGGGCGTGGTGGAGGGCTTCGCGGGCGTCGGGGACGACACAGACCAAGTGCCGCCATCTGGGAATGGCATTTTCTCCTGCCGCGATCAGCTTCATTACCGTCGTGTCTTTGATTGTCGATGCGACGGGAATAATGAAGTTGTAATCGTTCCCCAGCAAACCCGCCATCTCAAGCATCGCGGGCAAGTTGCGCTCTATTTCACTGTCGCGAGAGCCCGGCAAGAGAGCGATCCACGTGGTTTCTGGATCGATGTCGTACGCGTCTGCATACTCTTCGCGGGAGATTGTGGGTAGCGGGAGGGTGGCGAGGGGATGGCCGACGAACTCGGCATTGACGTTGCGGGCGCGGTAGAAGGGGGCTTCGAAGGGGAAGATGACGAGCATGCGGTCGACGCGCTGCTGCACCCAGCGCAGGCGGCGGCGCTTCCAGGCCCAGAGTTGCGGGCTGACGAAGTAGAGGACTGGGACGCCGACGCGGCGAAGGTGCCAGGCGAGGCGAAGATTGACGTCGGGGAAGTCGATAAGGATTGCGAGCGCGGGCGGGCTGTGGCGGACGGCGCGGACCAGTGCGCGGTATTGCGAGTGGATGTAGAGGGCGTGGCGGAGAACCTCGGTGAGGCCCATATGGGCGACCTCCTCGGCGCGCACGATGCGGTGCTGGCCGGCGGCTTCCATGGCAGTGCCGCCGAGGCCGGTGAAGGTGGCGCCGGGGAGACGGCGGCGGAGTTCAGTGATGATCTCGGCGCCGTAGTGATCGCCGGAGGCTTCGCCGGCGGAGAGGAAGATGCGCGGGTTGGATGTCGTGCCGATGCTTATGAGTTTATCGCTCCCAAACAATAGCGCGTCGCGGAGTTACGATAGAGGCGTTCGGAGGTGGAGTGTGGCGACGAAGGCGAAGCGGTTCAAGGCGGTGCTGGAGCCGCTGCGCGACGGCCTGGGATGGGTGGTGGCCTGGCTGCCGTTCGACGCAGCGAAGACGTGGACGAAGATGGTGCGGCAGCGAGTGACGGTGGAGGTGGGCGGCGAGGTGTTTCGGACGTCGCTGTTTGCGGGCGCAGGCGTGGGGTCGCGGCGGGAGGGGCAGTTTGTTCTGATGAACAAGAAGATGCAGCGGGCAGCCGATGCAGGCGTGGGCTCGATGGTGGAGTTTGCGATTGCGCCGGATATGGAGCCGAGGGAGGCGGAGTTGCCGGATGAACTGGCGGCGCTGCTGGATGAGGAGCCGGGGCTGCGGGAGTGGTACGGCGGGCTGACCGAATACATGCGGCGCGAGATCGGCAAGTGGGTGATGGACGTGAAGAGCGACGAGGCCCGAATGCGGCGGGCCGAGCAGATGGCGGAGCGGCTGCTGGCGACGATGGAGGGAGAACGCGAGCTTCCTCCGGTAATTGCAGCGGCTTTTCGGGCGAGGCCAAAGGCCCGCGCGGGATGGGCGAAGATGACCGAGGTGCAGCGGCGCGGGGAGATAATGGCGGTGTTCTACTACCGGACGGTGGAAGGGCGACAGAGGCGCGTGGAGAAGCTGTGCGATGCGGCGGAGCGTTATGCGAAGTGAAACCGGGTGGGGACAGCGGCTGGTGTCGGCCTCGATTGCGGTGGTCAGCCGGAGCCTGCTGGCGCGCGATGCGGTGCGCGGGCTGACGCGCGGACTGCGCAAGGACCCGTCGCGCGAGGAGTTCTTCTTTGCCGGCGGCTCGCGGATGCTGGCAGGCATTTATGTAGCGGGAGAAGTTGACGGGCCGGTAATTCTGCTATGCCATGGAATCGGCGAGACGGTGGAGCACTGGAGCGCGGTGCAGGCCTGGCTGCACGATCAGGGAGTGGGGTCGCTGGTATTTAACTACTCGGGTTACGGGAAGAGCTCGGGGCGGATTTGCGTGGAGAACTGCGACGAGGATTTGCTGTCGGGCTACGCGGAGCTGCGCCGGAGGGTGGGGACGGAGGCGCGGGTGTTTGTACTGGGGTTCTCGATGGGCAGCGGCATTGCGTCAACCGGGGTGCGAAGGCTGTCGCCGCCGCCGGAAGGGCTGTTTCTGTGCGAGGCGTTCACCTCCTTCCGGGAGGCAGCGCGCGCGGCGTGGACGCCTGCCTGGGTGGTGGGCAGGTTTGCGGACACGTGGAACACGGTGGAGGCGGTACGCGGGTTGCGCGTGCCGGTGTGCGTGGTGCACAGCGATGGCGACCGGCTGTTTCCGATGGACATGGCGCGGCGGATTGCGGATGCGTGCGGTGGCGAACTGGTGGTGGTGTCAGGTTTGGCGCACAACGAGCCGTATCGGAAGCCGACGGCGGCATATTGGGGGCCGGTGGTGGAGACAGCGAAGAGCGGTTTCGTCGCGCACAGCCTGGCCGAAATGAAAGGCTAACTCGCGGCGGCAGCGGCGAGGGCCTGGGCGGCGGCCAGATTGATCGCCAGTTCTTCCGGGAAGTCATGGCGCTTCTGCAGCCAGGCGGGGTCGTTCCAGAAGAGGAGGGTTTTGCCAGTCTCGGTTTCCGCAACCAGGATTTTAAGCGGAAGGTCGAGCGCGGTGCTGGGTGCGGATACCATGAGCGGCGTGCCGGCCTTCGGGTTGCCGAAGATGAGCAGCTTGGTCGGACGCATGGTGAGGCCCGCGGCGGCAGCTTCGCCGGAGTGGTCGATGAGGCAGAAGAGTTTGATTCCCTTTTCCTCGAGCAGTGCCTGCAGCCGGGTGACGGTTTCATCCACGGAGTAATTGCTGGCAACGGTTTCGATGCCCTCGTGCGTGGAGGACCTGATGGCGGATTGATTGGATGCGGGTGTTTTCATGGGTTTCGTCAAGTGTGCACTATTGCGAAGCCATCCAGGCGAGAGTCTTGGCGGTGAGGCGGTCGTAGGCGGCGACAGCGAGGCGGAGATGGGCTTCGCTGGTGTCTTCGATTTTGTTGTGCGAGATGCCGCGCAGCGACTGGACGAACATCATGACGGTGGGGATACCGGCGCGGGAGACTTCGGCTGCGTCGTGGAGCGGGCCGGAGGGAAGGCTGGGGACGGCTGTTCCCGCGGGTACGGTTTCGGCGATGGCCTGGCGACAGAGGGCGACGAGGTCGGGATGGAAGGGGATGGGTTCGATCGACCAGATGCGGGCCCAGTCGACGGTGCAGCGTTCTTCCTGGGCAAAGCGGCGGCTGGCGGCTTGAGCTTCCTGGTACATGGTGGCGAGGATCCCGGGATCGAGGTCGCGCTGGTCCAGAGTGCACTCGCAGCGGCCGACGACGGCGGTGACGATTCCGGGGAAGGTCTTGACGGAGCCCATGGTACAGACGGAGTCGGAATGCTGGGTTGCGATTGCGCGGATTTCGAGAGCGAGGCGGGCGGCGGCAGCGAGGGCGTCGCGGCGGTCGGCCATGGGAGTTGAGCCGGAGTGAGCTTCCTGGCCGTGGAAGGTGATGGCGTGGCGCTCGACGCCTTTGGTACCAAGGACGGCGGCGAGCGGAAGGCCGAGACGCTCGAGGACGGGACCCTGCTCGATGTGGAGTTCGAGGTAGGCGGCGGCGTTTCCGCGTTCGGCTGCGGCGTCGCCGATTTTGTTGATGTCGATGTTGCAGGCGGCGAGGGCGGCCTCAAGGGTGACGCCGTCGCGGTCGGTTCGGACGCGGTCGGCGGCGATGGAGTGGGTGCCGGCGAAGGCGGAGGAGCCGAAGAGCGAGCGGCCGAAGCGCGCGCCTTCTTCGTCGGCCCAGTCGACGACGCGGACGGTGAAGGGCGGGCGGCCGTTGGTGTCGCGGGCGATAGCGGTGAGGACCTCGAGCGCGGTGACGACGCCGAGGCAGCCGTCGAGCCAGCCGCCGTTGGGGACGGAATCGAGATGGCTGCCGAGGACGAGCGCTTTGGGCGAAGCTCCGGGGAGCGTGACCCAGACGTTGCCAGCGGCATCGCGGTGGCGGGTTATTCTGTCTCCGCCGGGAAGGCCGGTGAGCTTGGCGGCGAACCAGTCGCGGGCCTGCTGCCAGGTGGGAGTGAAGGCGATGCGCTGAGCGCCGTTGGCATCGGAGGTGAGGGCGGCGAGTTCGCGGAGGTTGGCGATGACCTGGTTGGGATCGGCGGGCATGGTGCGCTCCTTGAGGGGATCAGCGTATCACTCTCGGAGACTTGCGGTAGTGACGAGCGAAATGCCGAAGCAGATTCCCTTCGGGAATGACAAGCGGATTGATTGCTCTGGCTGGCAAGAGGAGGTCATGTGGGTCTCATTGCCACTCGGTGCCCATATTATCGTCAGTAATGACGCGCATGCCGCTGAGACGGCGGATCAGGCTCTCGCGCCCTTCGACGAGAGGGTTGCTATCAGGCCAACCAATCATGCTTTTCAAATCCGGCAAGGAGACAATCTGTTCCAGTGCGGCACGGCCAGGCGATTTTGACAAATCGAACACCGGTTGGCCGTCAATCCGATAGGTTGTCAGGGTCGATTTCAACTGCTCCCTGTCGAATACGATTGGGCTGTCGCTGACGGCGAGGAAGTTTGCAATGCGCAATGCGTAGGGGAAAACGGTGGCCCCCGTTAGCAGCACATCCCCTGACCCCGTTGTGTTGTAATACTCCACTCCGCCGGCATTCAGGTGTTTCCGGATCAGTTCGAGAAAATTGGCTGACAGGAGATTCGAAGCGTTCGCACGCCAATTGAAGGTCATATTCATCAGGATGAAGTCAAACTTGCGATCGGGATGGGCAACCAGCCATCGGCGGCCATCGTCGATGGCAATGTGCACCTTCGGATTCTTCAGGAGACTGGCAACCTGAGGCCGTTTTCGAATCAGCGGCAGGTATCCCGGATTGATCTCGACAATGGTCACATCCCGCACCATTGGATCATTGGTCAATATCTGTGCCCACGACCCAGACGAAAGACCGATGATTAGCACGTCCTTCGGCGCGGCATGAAGCGCCGGAATTGCGTAGCAGCGGAAGATTCCATTGGTGTCGTTCACTGGATCGGTATTGAAATGCCCGTCGTAGACTCCTCCCCCAAATACCGTTTCATGGTTGTCGACTGCGATCACGCCGCTACGGTTCTCCACAACATCAACGAACCACAAGCCGTGATGGTAAGCAGGCTTGAAAAGCAATCGCTCGTACATGCCCGAATAAAGCTTTGGCGATAACACCGCTGCCAGAACGCATATGGCACATGCGAACGCCACAGCAGTCTTCGACGGTCTTGGCTTCGCCATTAGCGCGAGAATGGCGGCAATCGCTGCTCCAAAGCCGAGCAGCGCGGTCGACGTTGCACCGGTCGACCAATGGTCCAAAATGACAAATCCGACAAGAAAACTTCCCAGGGCCGATCCCACGATATTGCTCAGGTAGAGATAACTGAGCTTCTTCCCCGCCTCTTCCGACGGGCCGATAGCAGCGTGACACAGAATCGGGAACGATGCACCAAGTAAGCCCGCGGCGATAGCCACGAGTACGTACATAATGTCGTAGGGAAGCCGCAGGACCCAAAGCGATAAGACCGGACCCACAAGAAACGCTGTGATCGAACCCAAAAGGACCAGTGTTGCTCCAGCCCTGAGCGTTCGGCCCACCTCGTTCTTCAGTTTTCGCTTGCATTCCTCGTGAACGGCAAACGCCGCATAGGCAATTCCAAACAGATAAAACGCCAACAGCTTGGCGAAGACCGGAGCCCTTCCTTGGCCCGCAAACGAGTAAATGCGGAACCAGATGATTTCGTATGCAAGCGCGATGAAGCCGGTGCATGCAGCCAGAGCCATGCCCAATACGAAGGGAATAGTCTGACGTGGCTCATTGCTGCCGGGAGCGGTCTCAAGTCTCTCCCCATTCCAATTCGACCCGCTTCGGCAGGAGAGAAACAACGCTGTCGCTCCCACAAGCAGGTTCATGCACGCTGCCAAGCGAACCACGCCTGACTCTCCAAGGACGCGCATGAGAAACAAGGCAGCCATCAGGCACGCAACGCCGGAGCCAAGAGTATTCGCGGAATAGAGCGAGCCCACTGACTGGCCTACATTGTCTGAATGTTTCACCAGGTGGGCGACGAGCAATGGCAATGTGCTCCCCATCAGGAGAGTCGGCGCGAGCAGAAGCGCGAATGCGATCGCGCCCGTCTCCGCAGTCGAATCGCCCGCTGTGAATCTTGCCGCCCAATGAAAAAGCGGCAGGGAGCAAAATCCAAATACGCCGATCGAAGTCTCAATTGCACCGAAGGCTGACAAAGCGGCCACTCGGCGCAGCGTCGAAAGTCGTCCGCCGGCGAGACTGCCGAGGCCCAAACCAAGCATGAACACCGTCACAATCACTGTGACCGATTCGACATTCACACCGTATATCGTGAAAAGCGCTCGTTGCCACACTGTCTGGTACAGCAGCGCAGGGAACCCCGATACGAAAAAGAGCGCAAAGTATGGCCAGAGCTTCTCCTGCGCCGGCAGCAACGAGGATGAGGTTGTCGCACTGGACATAATAGTGCCCCTGATCATAGCAGTTCAGAATTCTGCTATCGCGATTCTTCAACTCGTGTCGAGCAGAGTGACGGGCGTGGGGATTTATTTTGTCTGGGCGGAGTCCAAGCCGCCGTGGTAGTTGTGCAGAAGGTTGTACTCAGGGGTTTCGAGATGGAGGAGGGAGCCGTGACTGAGGCCGGCGGGAGGGGCAATCTTCGCGGTGGCGTCGGAGACGTGTTGCTTCTCGGCCAGGAGGGTTGGGCTGGCGATGTCGTGGCCGGGGTCGAATGGCCGTGCGGGCTCGAAGTGTTTGAAGTCGGGAGTGGTGGTGACGTAGGTGCGATTGCCGGCTGCAGGGGTTGGCGAATCCGCGGCGGAGAAGAGGAGGAGCCAGTCCTTCTTTTCGGGATCGTAGTAGGTTGCGGGTGCGCTGACACTGGCGGCGGCGGGGAGGACCTGGGTTACAGGCAATTGAAGCTGCTTCGACCAATAAATCAGGTTGGTTGAGGTGGAGTAGCCGATGATGGCGGGGTCAGTGGACCAGGTCCAGACCAGGCGGAAACTGCCGTCGGGGGCGCGCTGGATAAAGGGATCGCGCATGAGTTCTCCGCGCCGCTCCTGCCAGAGGACGGGCCGGTCGAAGTTGATGGTCTCCCAGCGCGAGCCGTCTTTGCTGACGGCGAAGTAGAGGCCGTCGTGGCTGTCGCCCTTGAATCCGACGAAGAGCCAGCCGCCGCTGAGGTCGGGATGGATGCCGAGGAAGCGCTGCCAAAAGGTTCGCTTGGGAGGCTGCTGGCCGGGGTTCTGTGCGATGGAAAGCGCAGGAAGGAGTGCGGCGGCTGCGACGAGGAGCAAGCGGCATGCACGGGAGCAAGGCATAAGGATAGAGGTCCTCTGCTTCACTATTCCATGATGTTCGTAAGGAAGCTGTTAAGGATTGCGGGGATTTGGCGGAGAGGCGAGGGCAAAGGCGAAATGCGGGGGGTTCTTCGCCGCGCTCAGAATGACAGCTGGTGTGGTTGGGTTTGCCCGTTCGCTAGGCGGTGGACGGGATGGGGTCGGGGATGGGAGTAGCCAGTTCCTGGTCGCGGTATTGGAGCTGGTAGAGCTTGTAGTAGAGGCCGTGTTGCGCGAGGAGTTGCTGGTGGGAGCCGCGCTCGCGAAGCTGGCCTTTGTGCATGACGAGGATGGTGTCCGCCGACTGAACTGTAGACAGGCGGTGGGCGATGAGGACGCTGGTGCGGCCAGTGATCATGCGGGACAGGGCGAGGCGGACGCGGTGTTCGGTGTCCGTGTCGACGGAGCTGGTGGCCTCGTCCAGGACGAGGATAGCGGGCGCGTGGGCGAGGGCGCGGGCGAAGCTGATGAGCTGCTTCTGGCCGGTGGAGAGAGTGGCGCCGCGCTCGCGGACGGGCTCGTTGAAGCCGGCGGGGAGGGTGCGGATAAAGTCGGCGATGTTGACCTCTTCGGCGGCGTTTTCTAGGTTCTCGTCGGTGATCCAACTGCTGCCGAGGCGGATGTTTTCGGCGATGGTGCCGGTGAAAAGGAACGGGTCCTGGAGGACGACACCAAAGCGGCGGCGGAGCGCGGTGAGGTCCTGGTCGCGGATATCGACGCCGTCAACTAGGATCTGGCCGTGCTGGATGTCGTAGAAACGCATCATCAGTGAGATGATGGTGGTCTTGCCTGCGCCGGTGTGGCCGACGATGGCGGCGGTTTCGCCGGGGTCGATGGTGAAGGAGACGCCGCGGAGGATCCATTCGATGTCGGGGTCTGGAGCGAAGGCGTTGCTCGTTGTTCGTTCTTCGTTGTTCGTTGTAGCGCGCTGGTCGTAGGTGAACCAGACGTTGCGGAACTCGATGGAGCCGGAGTTGTTGCCGGGGATGGGGTGGGCGGGCGAAACGATGGTGGGTTCGGTGTCGAGGAGCTTGAAGACGCGCTCGCTGGCGGCCATGGCGGCCTGGAGGATGTTGTATTTTTCGCTGAGGTCCTGGATGGGACGGAAGAAGCGCTGCGCGTACTGGATAAAACCGATGAGGACGCCGATGCTGACGACGTTGCCGAAGATGCTCCAGTGAGTGACGTCGCCGCTGGGCGGGATTAGATAACGGTGATGCGTGATCCAGGTGAATCGGACGGCGTTGAGGACGGCGATGCCGCCGCGCCAGAGAACGAAGGCAATTGCGGTGGAGGAGAGGAATTCGACGACCGGGTAGTACCAGGCGTAGGCGAAGATGGCGTCGGTCCAGGCGCGCTTGTTTTCGGCGTTGACGGCGGAGAAGGCGTTGAAGGCGTGCTGTTCGCGGTTGAAGAGCTGGACCACCGACATTCCGGAGACGTATTCCTGGGTAAAGGAGTTGATGCGGGCGGTGGCGGCGCGCTGGCGGCGGTAGCTGTCGCGGACTTTGGCGCGGAAGATGCGAGTGACGAAGAGAATCGCGGGAATGACGGAGAGAGTAAGCAGGGCGAGCGGCCAGCTCTTCCAGATCATGATGGCGACGATGAAGCAGAGGGTGAAGACGTCTTCGAAGATGGCGAGCACGCCGGAGGTGAACATCTCGTTGAGGGCGTCGACGTCGGAGGTGAGACGGGTGACCAGGCGGCCGACGGGGTTGCGGTCGTAGAAGGCGGGCGACATGCGCTGAAGGTGGCGGAAGATCTGCTTGCGCATATCGAACATGACCTTCTGGCCGGTCCACTGCATGAGGTAGGTCTGGAGGAGTTCGAGGAGGAAGGTGAAGAGGAGACAGCCGAGGTAGATGGCAGCGATCAGCGTGACGCCGCGCATGGGAGCGAGGGGATGGCGGCTGAGATGGCGGGCGAGCCAGGAGAGCTGCTCGGGTGGCTTGCCGGACATGTAGGTGTCGACGGCGATCATCATCAAGAGCGGTCCTGCGGAATCGCTGGCGGCCTTGAGGAGGGTGGCCACACAGGAGATGGCGACCTGCGGCTTGTAGGGGCGCAGGTAAGTGAGCAGGCGGCGCATGAGGCGCGAGTCGTAAGCCTTGCCGGCGACGTCGTCGTCCTGCGCGCTGCGGGCGGCGGGTATGGGTTTGGCTGCAGGTTGCTGCGGCTTGGGTTTTGGGTCGTCGGCCATCCGGGTAGTTCTATTTTAGATGGTGGCGAGGAGGAGGGGATTCGGATTGTGGGCAGCGGAGGGACGGAAAGCGAATCACAGAGTTCGCAGAGAAGAACGGAGAACACAGAGAAACATCCGGGTGCGTGAAACAATTGGGGCGGAGGCTGGACTTGGACCGTTCGCTGGGCGTGTATATCTCGGTGCCGTTTTGCAAGGCGAAGTGCAGCTACTGCAACTTCGCCTCGGGGGTGTTTGGGACGGAGCGGATGGACGCTTATGTGGAGCGGGTGTGCGCGGAGATTGGCGGGTTGCGGGGTTTGGTTGCGGGGATAGGCGATGGTGTCGAGCTGCCGGGGGCGGCGGATTCGATTTATTTCGGTGGGGGGACGCCGAGTTTGTTGAGCGCGGAACAGATGCAGCGGCTGTTTGCGGCGCTGCGCGCGGAGTTTGCGGTGAGTGCGGATGCGGAGGTGACACTGGAGTGCGCACCGGGGCAGTTGGGCGAAGAGACGCTGGACGAAATGCTGCGGCAAGGGATGAATCGGGTGAGTTTCGGAGTGCAGTCGTTTGTGGATGCGGAGGCGAAGGCGGTGGGACGGCTGCACACGCGGGAGAGGTGCCTCGGCGAGATTGGGCGGATGCGGGCGGCGGGCGTGGGGAATGTCAATGTGGATTTAATTGCGGGGCTGCCGGGGCAGACGGCGGAGAGTTGGCGGGAGTCAGTGAGTGCGGCGCTGGAGGCGGATGTGCCGCATGTGAGCGTGTACATGCTGGAGGTGGATGAGGACTCGCGGTTGGGGCGGGAGATGTTGAAGGCAGGAAACAGGGGACAGGGAACAGGGGACAGGGAGCAGGGAACAGGGAACAAGTTGAAGTACAGGGCGGGTGAGGTGGCTTCGGAGGATGAGATTGCGGAGTGGTATGGGGTGGCTTGTGAGTGGCTGGAGTCGGGTGGGGTGAGGCAGTATGAGATTTCGAATTTTGCGCGGGAGGGCTTTGCTTCGAGGCATAACGTGAAGTACTGGCGGCGGGAACCGTATGTGGGGTTTGGGCTGGATGCGCACTCGATGCTTCGGAGTGGGGCGGGCGGGGTGCGGTGGGGGAACACGAGCGAGTTGGAGGAGTATATGGAGGGAAGGTTCGGGGTTCGCGGTTCGCGGTTCGAGGTGGGGGGCGAGGAGCTAGTTCAGGTCGGTTCGAGGGCTGCGACAGCGCCGGAAGCTGAAGTGATTGGGCGGGAGAAGGCGTTTGAGGAGGCGATGTTTCTTGGGTTGCGGATGAATGAGGGGGTGGAGTTGGAGGCGCTGCGAGCGGAATTTGGCGAGGAGTTGATGGAAGGGGCGGTCGCGGCGCTGGGGGATGTGGAGGAGGCGGGGCTGGTTATGGTTGAGCGCGGGAGAGTGAAGCTGACGGGGAGTGGGCGGATGGCTTCGAATGAGGTTTTTGGGAGGCTGTTGGTCGGGGCGGCGGTTTAAGGGGGAACGGACGAGTGCGGAATGCAGATTCCCTTCGGGAATGACAACCAAAAGGGCAAGTGCAAGAGCCAATGCGGGGATTCTTCGCTGCGCTCAGAATGACAAGGGTCTCGAGAAAATGACAAGCGGTAACGAGAATCTGAAAGGGGAATGTAGTGATTGACTTGCGAAGTGATACGGTGACACGGCCTACGGCAAAGATGCGGGCGGCGATGGCCGAGGCTGAGGTGGGCGATGATGTTTACGGCGAAGATCCGACTGTGAATCGGCTGGAGGCTCGGGCGGCGGAGGTGTTTGGGCGCGAGGCGGCGCTGTTTGTGCCGACCGGGACGATGGGGAACCAGGTGGCGATCCGGTTGCACACGCAGCCGGGGCAAGAGGTGGTGTGCGAGGCGCGGGCGCATGTGCTGGACTGGGAGATGGGGATGGCGGCGGTGTTCTCCGGCTGCACGCTGCGGACGGTGCTGGCGGAGCGGGGGATTCTGACGTGGGAGCGGGTGCGGGGGGCGATTTATCGTGAGGTGAAGTTCCATGCGCCGACGGGATTGATCTGTATCGAAAACACGCACATGGCGGCGGGCGGGACGGTGATGCCGGTAGCGACTGTGCGGGAGATCTGCGACGGGGCTCATGCGATGGGGTTGCCGGTGCACCTGGATGGGGCGCGGGTGTTTAACGCGGCGGCGGCGCTGGGGGTTAGCGTAGCGGAGTTGACGAACGGCGTGGATACGGTGATGTTCTGCCTGTCGAAGGGGCTGGGCGCGCCGGTGGGGTCGATGCTGGTGGGCAGTGCGGAGGCGATGGCGCGGGCGCGGCTGTATCGCAAGTCGCTGGGCGGAGGGATGCGGCAGGCGGGCGTGCTGGCGGCGGCGGGGTTGGTCGCATTGGAGGAGATGTCGGCGCGGCTGGGGGACGACCACGCGAATGCGCGGCTGCTGGCGGGGGCGGTTGCAGCACATGATGCGGCGGAGATCGATCTTGCGACGGTCGAGACCAACATGGTGATCTTCAAGCTGAAGAAAGGTGGAGATGCGGCGGCGTTTTGCGCGGCGTTGAAGGAGAAGGGGGTGCTGGCAGGTGGGCTGGGGCCGCGGATGGTGCGGTTTGTGACGCACTTTGATGTGAGCCGGGAGGATTGTGTAGGGGCGGCGGGGGTGGTGGCGGATGTGCTGAAGGGGTGGGGTGACAAGGCATACCCCAGGGGCTAAAGCCCTCTTGTTTTAGTTGGGGCATGAGGGCCAAGCCTGAAGGCTTGGCTTACCTAGAAGCAAGGCGGTGGCCAGGAAGTGAGTGACCCCACGATAAACGACGGACTAAAGTCCCGCTCGTTGATCATGGGGCACCCGAATCTGTTAGTCGCCGCCGGGTTCGATGAGGGGCTTGGAGGCGAGGAACACGGAGGCGGTGGTGCCGCGGTTCGCGCCTTCGCTGTTGCTGAAGAGGTGAATGGTGCCGGCGTGTTTGCGGATGATGCCCTGCGAGACCCACAGGCCGAGTCCGGTGCCGCGTTCGCCCTTGGTGGTGAAGAAGGGCTGGAAGAGGTGGTCGCGGACCTCGGGGAGGATTCCGGGGCCGTTGTCGATGATTTCGACGATGGCTCCTGCTTCGAGCATCTGGCCGGATGGGTTGAGGCCGGCGTGCTGGGGGATGATGCGGACCAGGACGGTGCCGCCCCCGCTGGCTGCTTCGGCGGCGTTGGTGATGAGGTTGGTGAAAACCTGGCGGAGTTCCGCGGGGAACCCGTCGACGACGATATGGGGCGGCAGGTCGGAGGTGAGGGTAACTCCGAGGGTGTTGAAGCGGCCCTCCATAAGCAGAAGCAGGTCGTCAAGCATGTCCTTGAGGTCGACCGGGACGGGCGCCTTGGATTCGCGATAGAGGCTGAGCATGGCGCGGCTGATCTGGGTGACGCGCGCGAGTTCGCTTTGCGCGATGTCGAGGAAGTGGCGGGCCTCCGCGTCGGCGGGGTCGTGCTGGAGGAGATAGAGGAGGTTGGCGACCGAGTCGAGGGGATTGTGAATCTCGTGGGCGATGGTGGCGGCGAGGCGACCGGCGACGGCGAGCTTCTCATTGGCGAGCAGCGCGGCGCGGGTGCGGCGCTCCATGGTGATGTCGCGGAAGACCATGACGACGCCGGTGAGTTCGCCGGCCTCGTTGCGAATGGGAGCTCCGCTGTCGTCGATGGAGAGCTCTGAACCATCTTTGCGAATAAGGACGGTGTGGTTGGCGATGCCGACGACGCGGTTGAGGCGCTGTACCTTGGCGACGGGATTCTCGATGGGCTGGCGGTTGGTCTCGTTGATGATGTGAAAGACCTCACCGATGGGACAGCCGCGGGCCTGGGACTCGAGCCAACCGGTGAGTTCCTGAGCGACGGGGTTCATCAGTTCGACCTTACCGTCCGCGTCGCAGGTGATGACTCCATCGCCGATGGAGGCCAGGGTGGTGCGCAGGTGCTGTTCGGACTGGAAGAGCTCTTCGGCGCGGCGGCGCTGGAGGTCGAGCGAGCGGCTGAATGCGGCGGAGACGTCCTGGAGGCGGTCGCGAATAAAGAGGCCGATGACGAGGCCGACGATCCCGGCGAGAACAACCAGGGCCGTGAGCACGTTGCTGGTCTGCCGGCGGAATTCGACGCGCCGCTCGGCACTGCGCTGCTCAGAGTACCCCACAATCTGGCCAAGAAGGGAGCGCATCGTGTCCATTCTGGACCTGCCGGTGAGGTTGAGGTCGTCGTCGTTAGCCCGGCCGCCGGCGGCAATCACGGCGATGATGGGTTCAGCGAAGCCCTGATGCCAGGTCTGGTGCTCCTGGACGAATTGATTAAGGCTGCGTGTCTCGTCGGGCCCGGCGACCGATTGGAGTTGCGCGATGGCCTGTGCCATGCGGGGTTCGGCATCGTGATAAGGCTTAAGGAAGCGCGGGTCGGAGGTGACCTGATACCCTCGCAGGCCCGTCTCCTCGTCGACCACGAGGATTTCGATCGACCTTGCCAGGGCAATTCTCTGGTCGGCTTGTTCGATCTGGGCTACGGTGCCAGTCGATTCATCGGTCTCCCAGACGAGGACTCCCGCGAGCATGAGGCAGGCTACGACCGGGAGAATCATGGCCTGCCGGAGGGTCCGTTGGAATCGTTTGAGTTCCAAGCCTTCTCGTCTTTCTTCCGGGTATATCCCGACCTTGTTTATCCCGGTTATCGTAAGTGAGATGCGCTGCGGAGGGAGAGCAGGTTGCCCAGTTTCTCGAGAAGAGCGGGCGCTCCCTCGCCTTTGGTCATGTAGACATCGACCAGGGAGCTGACCTCTTCGGGCAAGCCAACGTAAGCGGATAGCAGCAGGATGGGTACGTGAGGCTTGGTCTGGCGCATCTTCTTCGCGACTTCGCCGCCATGCATTCCGGGCATGGCGTAGTCGAGGACAACAGCGTCGACGGGCTGGGCTGCGAACAGTTCGAGGCCGGAGTAGCCGTCGGCGGCGGTGAGGACCTGGTAGCCTGCACGTTCGAGCAGGATCTTGCGGACACGTAGACCGACGACTTCGTCGTCCACGCATAAAATCAGATGGGTGTCATGCGCCATCAAAGAGCAATTCTCCGCGGTACTGCCTCAGCTATGCCCAGTATACCTGCCGGATGGCGGGCGTTGGTGGGGGGAAACAAAGTGAAGGATTCATCGAACATTAGCAAAGGAAGTGCGAGCGTGGGCTAAGCTAAGTTCGGCTGCGCCGCGCGGCTATGGTGTTGGAGCAGAAGGACAATGGACGAGAAAACGAACCAGGCAGAAGGCCGCGGCCCTTCGATCGGAGCTGTCCAGGGCCGGGGTTAAGGCGAGTAAACTTGCAGCGTTGGGCGTTTGCCGCTGCGGGCCAAGTGCCAAAGAAATTGGCAAGAACGAGGGATTGCGCTGTGAGTCAGACTGTTTTCGTGCTGGAAGACGACGCCGACATCTCGCGGCTCGTTCAGTATCATCTGGAGGCTGCGGGCTTCACGGTGCGGCCGTACATGACGGTTGGCCAGATCGTGACGGATGCGGAACGGCAGCCGCCGGCGGTATTTCTTCTGGACATCATGGTCCCGGGCGGGGACGGGCTGGACCTTTGCCGGCGCCTGCGCAAGAACCCGGCGCTGAGCACCGTGCCGATCATCTTCCTGACCGCGCGGGCAGCGGAGAACGACCGGGTGATGGGGTTGGAGCTGGGCGCGGACGACTACATAACCAAGCCGTTCGGGACGCGCGAACTGGTGGCACGGGTGAAGGCGGTGCTGCGGCGGTTCGAGCGGCCGATGGCGCCGTCGGTGGTGAAGTTTGAGAATGTGGAGATCGACGCGCATGCGATGCAACTGCGGGTCGACGGGGAGCTGGTAACGACAACGGCGACGGAGTTCCGGCTGCTGGATTACATGGCGCGACATCCGGGGCGCGTGTTCAGCCGCGATCACCTATTGGACGCGGTGTGGGGCGACGCGCGGTTTGTGACGCCGCGGTCGGTGGACGTGTATGTGCGACGGATCCGGGAGAAGATCGAGGCAGACGCGGAGACACCGCGGTATCTTAAGACCATGCGCGGAGCTGGCTACCGGTTCGAGATACCAAAGACAGCGCCGGCCGGAGATTGATGGCAGAGGCAGGCGATAATGCGCGGGTGAGGGGCAGAGTCTCGTTTGCGCTTTGGATATTCGCGATGATGCTGGCAGTGGCGGCTTTGGCCGGGCTGGCGGCGGTGCTGTTTCCGGGCCGCCCGCTGGCGATCTGGCTGACGGGCATCGCTGCTGCGGTGGTGTTTTCGGGAGTGGCACGGTGGCGGCTGCGTCCGGAGCTGCGGCAGCTTGAGCAGGCGATTCAGGTGCTTCCGGAGTTTGATCCTGACTCGACATCGCTGCCGAGGATGAGCGAGCTTTCGGATAGCGTGCAAGCGCTGCACGGGACTTCGCAGCGGCTGAAGAAGAGACTGAGCGGGGCGCAGGAGGACAGGCTTCAGCTAGAGGCGCTGCTGGATTCCATGCAGGACGCGGTGGTGGCCGTGGACGCGGTGGGGCGGATCCAGTGGACGAACCATGCGATGCAGCGGCTGATTCCAGGATCATCGGTGCAGAGTCCGGTGCGGGTGGGGCATGCGCTGGTGCAGACAGTGCGCGATCCGGAGGTGCTGGAGTGCGTGAAGACAGCACTGGCGGAGCGGGTGGTGTGCGAGCGGAGAACGACGTCGTTGCTGCCGGGGCGGATATTCGAGGTGAGCGCGTCGCCGATGCCGGGGGGCGGGGCGGTGGCGGTGCTGCACGACATGACCCGGATCGAGCAGGTGGAACGAACGCAGCGGGACTTTGTGGCGAACGTTTCGCACGAGCTGCGCACGCCGCTGACTTCGATTACGGGATACGTGGAGACGCTGCTGGATCATGAGACGCTGAGCCCGGTGGCGGAAGAGTTTCTGTCGACGATCCTGAAGAATGCGACGCGGATGAACCGGCTGACGGAGGACCTGCTGACCATGGCGCGGGTGGAGTCGCCCGAGGCTGAGATGCGTCCCAAGGCGGTGCGCGCTGACGCACTGGTACGAGATGCGGTAGAGGCAATGCGGGGGCTGGTGCGAGATGAAGGGGCGGAGTTGGAAACCGGGGCAACAACCGCGGCGGAGGTGATGGCGGACACGGACTCCATGATGCAGGTGCTGGGGAACCTGATCGAGAACGGGATCAAGTATGGGCGGGCGCGGAATGCGGTGAAGAGCCGCGTGGTGGTCAGCGCGCGGGAGGTTTCGGGGCCGAACGGAGATGGGGTTGGGGCGGTGGAGTTCAGCGTGCGGGACTTTGGCCAGGGAATTGCGTCTGAGCACCTGGGGCGGATCTTCGAGCGGTTCTACCGGGTGGACAAGGCGCGGTCGCGGGAGTCGGGTGGGACGGGGCTGGGGCTGGCAATTGCCCGGCATATGGTGGAGTCCCAGGGGGGGACGATCCGGGCGGAAAGCGAGCTGAATGCGGGGAGCAACTTTCTGGTGACGCTGCCGCGGGCGCGGTAACGGGTGGGCCGTTATCCTCTGTGGCATAAGGGTTTATTGCGCCGTTCACTGGGATGTAACCTCCCCGTAACAAAGCCGGGGGACACTGTTTAAGGCATCCAAGGCAAGCGTGTGTGCCGGAGACATCGAACGGTTCGGTGTGCGGCAGAGCGGGAACTTTGGATCGAGGGAGAGACGCGTGAAATTGAAATGGATTGCGGCGGTTGTGACGGTGATGATGGCGGGCGTAGCGGTTGCGCAGAACATCAATGCGGCGGGAGGCACATTCCCGGAGCCGCTTTACCAGAAGTGGTTTTCCGAGTATGCGAAGGACCATCCGAGCGTAAAGATCAACTACCAGCCGATCGGATCGGGTGGCGGCATCCAACACGTTTCGGACGGCACGATCGATTTCGGTGCGAGCGACGCGATTATGACGGACGAGCAGATTGCGCAGGCCAAGGTGAAGGTTATCGCGCTACCGACGGTACTTGGAGCGGTGGTGCCGATTTACAACCTTCCCGTGAGCAAGCCGCTGAACTTTTCCGGCGATGTGATCGCGGACATCTACCTGGGGAAGATCAGGAATTGGAACGATCCGCGGATCGCAAAGGACAACCCGGGAGTGAATCTGCCGGCCACGGCAATCCTGCCGGTAAACCGCTCGGACGGCAGCGGCACGACATATATTTTTACCGACTACCTCTCCAAGATAAGTCCGGAATGGGCGAGCCGGGTGGGGAAGAACGCGTCGGTGAAGTGGCCTGCGGGCATGGGAGCTCCGAAAAGCGAAGGTGTATCGGGAATGGTACGGCAGACGCCCGGAGCGTTTGGGTATGTGGAGTTGACTTACGCGCTGACGAACCACATCGAATACGGCATGGTGAAGAACGCGGCGGGCAAGTTCCTGCTGGGTACTCCACAGGGCGCGACGGCGGCGGCAGCGGCGATGGCCAAGACGATGCCGGCGGACTACCGAGTGTCGATTACCAATGCGCCGGGGCCGGATTCGTATCCGATCTCGAGTTTTACGTGGCTATTGATTCCGAAGCAGTTCGCCGATCCGGCGAAAGGGGTGGCGGTGAAGGGCTTCCTCGGGTGGATGCTGGAACACGGGGAGAGTGAAGCCGCAAACCTGGGGTACGCCCCGCTGCCGGACCAAGTACAGGCGATGGAGAAGAAGACGATCTCCGGCGTCAAGTAAGCTGTCGGTAACGCGCGGCCTGCACCATGCAGGCCGCGCGGGTAGTTAAGGCGTTTCCAAGTGGCTTTTGCTGAATGGGAATGCTCGGGCGGTCCGGCTTACAATCACCGGGAGTCCGGCAAACCAGATTTGGGAATTTGAACAGGCATCAGGAAGGATACGTGACTTCGCCGCACATGATGACTGAGCGAGAACCGAACCCGACTGAACCTGCGATGCCGCCTGCGGTCACGAACTTTGTTGCGGCGTCAGCAGCAGCAGCGCCAGAGGGCGCGCCGTCGGCGATTCGGCAGTTTCTGAAGGCGCGGGGAAGCGGTGGGTTTGCAGACAAGACGTTTGCCGGGCTGATGTTGCTCTGCGCCTTGAGCATCTTCGCCATTGTGATCTTCATTCTGACAATTCTGACGGTGCGATCGAAGCTGAGCTTGGCGCAGTTCGGTTTCCACTTCTTCGTGCACTCGGGTTGGGATCCGGTGGCGGGCGACTTTGGCGCGTTGCCGTTCATCGTGGGGACTCTGGAGACTTCGCTGTTGGCGCTGGCAATGGCAGTACCTCTGGCGCTAGGGGTTGCGATTTTTCTGAGCGAGCTTTGTCCACAGAGGTTGCGGGCGCCGATTTCGTTTGTGACCGAACTGCTGGCGGCCATTCCGAGCGTGGTGTATGGGTTATGGGCGGTGTTCGTGCTGGTGCCAATCATGCGCGACCAACTGGGACCGCTTTTATCCAAGTACCTCGGCTGGACGGGCTTGTTCGAGGGATATAACTTCGGCGTGGGAATTCTGACGGCGAGCATTATTCTGGCGATCATGATTCTGCCGATCATCTCTTCGATTACGCGGGACATCATGCTGGCCGTGCCGACCTCGCAACGGGAAGCGGTGCTGGCGCTGGGGGCGACGCGGTGGGAGATGATCCGGACCGGGGTGCTGCGGAATGCGCGCATAGGGATTGTGGGAGCGGTGATTCTTGGCCTGGGACGCGCACTGGGCGAGACCATGGCCGTGACCATGGTGGTGGGCAATCATCCGGAGATTGCGAAGAGCTTGTTTGCGCCGGGATATACGCTGGCAAGCGTGATTGCAAACGAGTTTTCAGAGGCTACCGGCGATATGTACCTGAGCGCGCTGATCGAAATCGGTCTGGCTCTGTTTCTGGTGACGATTGTGGTGAATGCGATTGCGCGATTGATGGTATGGGCGGTGACGCGCGGCACCCCGGCGAGGGCACACTAAATGAGCACAAACCCTTTTCATACGCCGCCGCCGAGCAACGAGGCCGGATTGCCGCCACCGGCGAACCGGAAATCGCTATGGACGCGCGTGAACACGGCGCGCCGGTACGTTGTGAACCACCTGATTACGGGGCTGTCGGTGCTAAGCACGGTGATCGTAATCGTGCCGCTGGTCGCGATATTGGTCTACCTGGTTTACATGGGCGCGAGTTCGCTGAACCTGAATTTCTTCACCAAGATTCCGGCACCCGTGGGAGAGACTGGCGGCGGGATGGCCAACGCGATGGTGGGCTCGGGTATTGTGCTGGCGCTGGCGAGCCTGATGGGGGTCCCGGTGGGGATTGCCGCGGGCGTTTATCTGGCGGAGTTTGGCCGGGGTAAGCTGCTGGCAACGACTGTGCGCTTTACGGCGGACGTGCTGAATGGCGTGCCGTCGATTGTGATGGGCATTTCGATCTACGCGCTGATTGTGAAGCCACAGCAGCACTATTCGGCATTCGCGGGCGGAGTTGCGCTCGCGATCATGATGGTGCCGACGATTGCGCGGACCACGGAAGAGATGCTGGCGACGGTTCCGCACGCGATTCGCGAGGCTGCGCTGGGACTGGGCGTGCCCAAGTGGCGTACGGTAGTTTCGGTGAGTTTGAAGACGGCATCGCCGGGAATTATCACCGGCTGCATGCTGGCATTTGCGCGAGTCGCGGGCGAGACGGCACCGCTGCTGTTTACCGCGTTCGGCAATCAGTTCTGGAGTTACAAGCTAACTGAGCCGATTGCGGCGTTGCCGCTGCAGATATACGTGTATGCCATGTCGCCGTACGATGAGTGGCACCGGCTGGCGTGGGCGGGATCGCTGGTGCTGATTGTGATGATCATGGTGGCGGTGACGCTGGTACGCATCTACGCAAGCCGCGGTGTACTGAAAGGGGCAAGTTAAGTGGGAGTCAGCATCAGTGTAGAGCACCTGAACGCGTGGTACGGGACGACGCACACGCTGCAGGACATCAACGTGGAGCTTCCGGCAAACCATGCGACGGCGCTGATTGGCCCGTCGGGGTGCGGCAAGAGCACGTTTGTGCGCTGCCTGAACCGGATGCACGAGACCAACCCGATTGCGCGCGCGACGGGCGTGGTCAAGATGGGCGACCTGGATATCTACAAGGACGCGGAGCCGGTGCAAATCCGCCGGCGCGTGGGGATGGTGTTTCAGCGGCCGAACCCGTTCCCGACGATGTCGATCTACGACAACGTGGCGAGCGGATTGAAACTGAACGGATTCCGCAACCGGGCGGTGCTGGACGAGACGGTGGAGCGCAGCCTGAAGTCGGCGGCGCTGTGGGAAGAGGTGAAGGACGACCTGAAGAAGAAGTCGGGCGCGAGCCTCTCCGGCGGGCAGCAGCAGAGGATGTGCATTGCCCGCGCGCTGGCAGTCGACCCGGAGGTGTTGCTGATGGATGAGCCGGCGTCGGCGCTGGATCCGGTGTCCACGTCGAAGATCGAGGACCTGATCTTTCAGTTGAAGAGCCAGTACACGATCGTGATCGTGACGCATAATATGCAGCAGGCGGCGCGGGTTGCGGAGAATACCGGCTTCTTCCTGAACGGCAAGATGGTGGAGTTCGATTCGACGCACAAGATCTTCACCAACCCGAAGGACAAGCGGACTGAAGACTACATCACCGGGAGATTCGGGTAGCGCGGTTGCTCCCGTGCCTGTTGTCCGGTCAGGTTCAATGGGCGCTGTTCTGGTTGAGAAAGAACGGCGCAAGCGATTAGATAGTCAGCGTACGGTTTTGAGGAGAAGTGGTTGCGATGGCAACACGCATCAAGTTCCAGCAGAATCTCGACGACTTGAAAGAGCGCCTGCTGATCATGGCTGGGATGGCGGAACAGGCTATCCAGCGGTCGATCGAGGCGTACCGCACGCGCGACCAATCGATCTGCGAGGCGGTGTTCCAGTCTGAACCGGCGATCAACCGGCTGGAGCGCGAGATCGATCAGATGGCCCTGGACCTGCTGGCGATGGAGCAGCCGATGGCGATCGACCTGCGCTTTATCCTGTCGGTGATCCGGATCAACGCGGACCTGGAGCGAGTAGGCGACCAGGCGGTGAACATCGCGGTGCGGGTGCGCGAAATGGGCGCGTTCGCAAACATTGATCTGCCGGTGGATATTCCCAAGCTGGCTTCGCTGGCGTCGGCGATGGTGCGGAAGGCGCTGCAGGCGTTCATTGAGGCGGATGCGGAACTGGCGCTGTCGGTGTTGAAGACCGACGACCAGGTGGACGAGATGAACGACGCGGCGTTCTACGCGCTGAGCACGCTGATCAAGGAAAAGCCGGAGTTGACGCCGCAAAGCCTGAACGCGCTGATCATCGCACGCAACCTGGAGCGGGTGGGCGACCACGCGACCAATATTGCCGAGGACGTTATTTTCTGGGTGCGGGGCAAGGACGTGCGGCACAATAACCCGGCGGTGTAGGGTCAGTTCTCAGTTGAAGGCGCGGGTGCGGGCCACCAGACGAGATGCGGGAGCGCGGGGAAGTAGAGGGCGAGGCGGATCTGGTTGGATGGCTTGGAGCGCGCCGGGGCGAGGATGCGGGCGTAGGTTTGCAACTGCGGGCCGTAGGTGGCGCGCTGCTCGGCGAGGAAGTGGTCGAGGCCGGCGGGCCCGTGGGTGGTGGTCTTGTAGTCGACGATCCAGAGAAAATCTTCGCCTGGCGCGTGGGGCTCGGGGCCGGCGTGGAAGATGCGATCGATGCGGACTGATTCGGCGTGGGGAGCGGTGTGGCCGGCGGGTTCGCGAGACCGGGTGAATGCGGTGACGGCGAGTTCGGCGTCGCCTCCGGGGTGCGATGCGAGCAGCCAGAGGCCGTTGGGGTCGCGGAGGACATTTTCGAGAGCGGCGCGCGTCTCGCGAGTGAGGCGAGTGACGGTGGATTGGGGGAGGCCGTCGGCACGCAGGATGGCGGCGATGCGCGGCGTCCAGGATGGAATTTCTGCGAGCAGCGCAGCGGGCGAGGCGCCCTGAGCGAGGATGCGGTCTGCGAGCATCTGGAGGCAGGCGTGGACGGCGTTGCCGAAGGAGCGCGCGGCGAAAGAGCCCTCGGGGCGAGAGAACGGGGTTTGCGCGGAGGCGGCGAAGTCGGCGGCTTCGCCGTACGACAACCTGTTACTGCGGGCTTGGGTGAAGCGGGCTGCGGGGTCGAAGGCGAGCGGGAGACGCTGCAGGACGGGGCGGAACGGGTCTGCCGCGGCGGCGAGGGCCAAGGGTGGGGAGTCGGCTGGCGTGGCCGGCTTCCTGGTGCTGGTGGCAGCAGGCATCTGGAAGTGCGGCTCGGCGGCGGGCCACGCCGATTTCAGCAGGCTGAGGTTTTGAGCGTAAACTGCACCGCCGACTGTGGTCTCCGGCGTGGCGAACAGGTGGAGTTCTTCGCGGGCCCGGGTGCAGGCGACGTAGAAGAGGCGTTTCCGTTCGGCAGCATTACGGGCGGCTTCGACGCGATTGAGCCAGTTATTTAGAGCCGTTGATTCTTTTCCGCGGCCGGCGATGGGAGCGAGCATGACGTGGGCGGCGTCATCGTCCGGATCGTCGGGTGAGCCCACTTCCGACCAGTTGAGGAGGCGGGCTTTGCTGCTGCCGGGCATGCGTTCGAGCGCGGGGATGAAAACCACGTCCCATTCCAGCCCCTTGGCGCTGTGAATAGTGAGGAGTTCAACACAGGGGGCACCATCGGGGATGGGGTTGGGTTCGGCATAGAGCTCTTGCAGGTGCTCGTCCAGGAGGGTCGAATCGATGCCGGCAGCGGAGGTTTCAAGCGAATCGAGCAACTGGAAGAAGCGACGGGTGTTGGTGAGTTCAGTCGAGCTGAGCCACGCGTCACCGCCAAGGGAACGCCAGGCGCGCTCGACGAGCTGTGAGGTGGTGAGGCGCGCGCGCTGGGCGCCGGCGGCGTCAAGAACGGCCTGCACCCGGGAGAGGCGTTGGCGGGAATCGGCGGGAAGGAGGTGGCCGCGGTCGGCGATCAGACGCAGGATGGAGTGGAGCTTGGTGGCGGGGTCGTCGGAGCCGGTGAGCGCGTGCAGGTCCGCGAGCGAAAGAGCGCACCAGGGAGCGCGCAGCACGGCGAGTGTGGCAACGCGGTCGGCGGGGTGAAGGATGGCGCGGGTGAGCGCAGTCAGGTCGAGGACTTCCTGACGCTCGTTGAGCCGGGTGATTTCGACCGCGCGGCAGGGGATTTTGCCGAACCTGTCCTTCTCGAATTCGGCGACGATCTCGGCGAGGTGATTTCGGCTGCGTACGAGGACGGCCAGAGTCCAGGGTTTGGTGCGACCGGGGGGCAGCGGCCTGGCGAGCCACAGTTGCGCGATGCGGCGGATCTCGAGGGCGCTTCGGCCGGCTTGGTGATGGCGAAGCTGGGCGACGGTGGGGAAGATTCCCGAGGTTGCCGGGGATGCGAGGTTCGCGCGGGGCACGTAGGGCAGCGGATGAGGATGCCAGACCAAAGCGCGCGCATCCGGCGATGCGGGAAGCGTGGCGTCGGCGGGAGAATAGGGCAGGGCGTATGGGTCGGCGGCAACTGGCTGCGGGAAGATGAGAGCGAAGTCCTGGTTGAAGCGGTCGACGAGGTTCGACTGAGAGCGGAAGTTCGCGGTGAGTTGGAGGCGCGTGAGGGGCAGTGTGCCGAGAAGCCCGGTGCGGGTGGCGCGCATGAAACGCTCGACGCGCGCCTGGCGGAAGAGATAGATGGACTGGCGCGGATCGCCGACGAGGAAGACGGTCTGCGAGTGGCCGTCCCAGGACTTGGTGAGCATCTCGATGAGGTCATACTGGCCGGTGGAGGTATCCTGCATCTCGTCGACAAGGAGATGCTGAAGTCGCGCGCCCAGGGCAGCGGCGAGGTCGTCCGCTCCGGAGTCTTCGTTGAGAGCCTGGCGGGCAAGCAGGCTAACCTCAGTGAAATCGCACTGGTTGTGTGCGGCGAAGACGAGTTGGAGTTCGACCAGAGCACGGCGGAGGACCCGGAAGAGTGATTTGGCGACGGCCCATTGGTCGGCGGGATAGCGGGCTGGCGGGAGTCCGCGAACCGTGAGCAGAACCTGCAGCAGATCGTCGCGATCGCTTAGCTGGTTGACGATCGCGGTCATCTGGGCGTTGTAGCGTTTGTCATGCACAAACTTCACGTTGTAAGGGGAGAAGGATTTGCGCCAGCCTTTTCCCTTGGGCGTGAGCAGAATGTGAATCAGCGCAAGCCAGTGCTCGAGGTGATCGGCGAGTGCTTCCGGAGGCTCGCTACGTCCACAGCAGACTGCAATGGGCGACGGTTCGCCGCGGTATCCGTCGCCCTGGCCGAGTTCGGCAGCGAGGGCGCTGAGTTCGGCGAGGACGGCGGAAGGGAAAATTTGTTCGAGGCGTGCGAGTTGAGAGCAAATGGCACGTTCGAGCGCCTTTTCCAGCTTGGGCAGGACCTTGGCATCCAGCCAGGCTTCGTCGAGTTCGTCCTGCGCGAGTGGGATGAGACTGCCCCACTGGTCGCGGAGGCTGAGCATGTTGGCGATAAGAGACTCGCAGTCGGCGAGGTTGCCGTCGCGATGGAGAAGGAGATTGCGTAGCGCGGCGTTGAAGCCGGCATCATCGTTGCCGAGCAACAGCAGGGTGCGGCGCGCGGCCTCGCGGTGGAGCGGAGTGGCATCGAGGGTAGGAGTGAGGCGGCCACCGCTGCCGGAGAGGACGGGAAGGCTGCGCGCGATCTCGGCGCAGACAGAGTCGATGGTGCGGAGGTTGAGGCGGAGCGGATGATCGAGGAGTGCCCAGCCGAGACGCCGGTCGCGCTCCAGGACGGCGAGGGCCAGGTCCCGAGTTTGGCGGTCGAAGCTGGAGGCCGTCGCGGGGAGTTCGCGGGAGGCGCCTTCAAGATGAGCGAGGACACGGTCACGCATCTCAGCGGTGGCGGCAATGGTAAAGGTGATGGCGAGTACCTGCTCCGGCTCGGTGACGGCCTCGTCAGTGAGCAGCTTGAGGAACCGCTGGATGAGCAGGCCCGTCTTGCCGGAGCCGGCGGGGGCTTCGACGATGAAGGAGCGGCGGATGTCGAGGGCCTCGGCGCGAGCGGAGGCATCGGGCGGGGCGGGGGGCGGCGCTGCGGGCTGCGGGGAGGCTTGGATCGGCGGGGTCGAATCGAAGAGGGGAAGAAAAAGTGAGATCTTAGGCAAGCTCGTCCTCCTCCAATCCGCTGGACGAGTCGGACTCATCCTCGATTTCCTCGAGCACGTCGGGGTCAAGAGAAGAAGGATCGAGACGGCAAAGCAGGCGCTGCTCGCAGAACTCGCAGGTTTGGGGGTAGTGTTTCGGCAAGACGCTGGCGTTGCCGGCATGGAATTCGTCAGCGAGGGAATACAGGACATCGCGCCACTCATCCACTTGCGCTGCGAGATTCGAGGGGTTGGATTTTGAGGGTTTGGGAAGGACCCCGGACAGAGCTTCGTAGCCGGCGATTCCCATAAGATTGCCGGGGCGGACGCTGGCAAAGGCGACGGCCGCAAGATGCGGAGCGGCGGAGACAACGGCGTAAAGCGGGAGTTGCGGCGCATCGGGGCGCGGGCCGAGCCAATCCTTCGGGGCCGCGGCGCCGGTCTTGTAGTCGAGGATGATCTCGCTCGCGGGTTGGGCGGTGTTGCCCTCCGCATGTACGAGGTCGACGCGGTCGACACGGACGTCGAGGCGGAGGCGTTGGTGGCCGATGGGAACGTCGTCGAGCTTTTTTTCGAGGGTTTGGACAGTGAATGGCTTGCGTTCATTCGCTTCGTAATCGAGCCATTGCCCGAGGAGGGTCAGCAGGCGATCGCGTTCGGCGTTGAGGTAGGCGCGGGGCCAGCCGGGCTCGGGACGGGCGTGCTGTTTATTGAAAGCGAGGTCGATGGAGCGGTTGAGTTGTGCGACGCGTTCGTCGTTCGGCATGTTCTTGAGCGCGGCCTGAGTTTTAACGTGGTCCCAGAACTCCTCGAGAACGGCGTGGACGAGGCTGCCGCGCTCGCGGGGATCGAGGCCCAGCGAGGGTGCTTCGAGCGCCGATGAGTACAGGCGCCTTTCGGCGAAGGCGCGGAAGCCGCAAGCGGCCTGCGCCTGGAGGATGGCGGCGCCGCCCTGGTGGACGCGATCGGGCGGCGGCGGAATGGGCGCGTCGTCGGCGAAGTCGTCGAGGGCGATGGGTGCGGGTGCAAGCGCGGCAGGGGCGATCTCGGCGGCGCGGCGGGGTTCGAGGGCGAGGTGGGCGAGGATTGGGGAGGAGCGCTGTGGGCCGTCGGCGGACTGCTGGGCATAGCTGAAGACAACGCTGGGGCCGGAGACGGCGGTGGGCGTGGATGCGGCGATGCGTTCGGTGGTGCGGCGGGCTTGCGCGGTGTGGAGGATGGGATCGGCTCCGGGCATGGCAAGCTCGCGCTGAAGAAGCCACGGGAGCAAGGGATTGGGCGCGAGCGTTGCGGGCCAGTCGACGTCGCTGGCACGGAGGAACCAGACGGCGTCGAAGGTGGAACCGGCGGACTCGAGCGGGCCCATGATCTGGATGGGCGCGTGGCGGGATTCGGGAGCGAAGAGGGTTTCGGCGGCGATGCGTTCGAGCGCGGCGAGGGCGTTGGGGAAGGAGATGCGCGTGCTGTCGAAGTCGAGGGTTGCGAACTCATCAAGAGCATCGTCCCACTTGCTGCGAGTCTGGAATTCGATGCTGTCGAGGAGAGGCAGAGGCGCCCAGCCGGCGGCTTCGAGGAGTTGGTGAATCGCTGCGGCCCAGTCGGCGTGGGTGCGCTCGCCGGAGAGTTCGCGGCGGGTGACAAGTGGGCGGAGGGCGCGCAGGCGGCTGAGCAAAGCGGGCAGGTTGGCGCTGTGCTTTGGGTGGGAGGCGAGGTTGAGAAGGCGGTCGAGGGAGAGCTGGGGTTCGAGGAGGTGCTGGCGGCGAAGGACGAAGGCGTCGAACTCGGCGCGGGCGATGCGTTCGGTCGAGGCATCGGTGGTATTGGCGGCGAAGTGGGGCGAGAGCAGGAG
>Ga0181526_10000199_pt1 | contig 65332 bp, 61 predicted proteins | sample PEATcosm2014_Bin_35_FD_119750 | JGI IMG/M metagenome (GOLD analysis project Ga0181526, IMG submission 119750) | Peatland microbial communities from MTU Mesocosm Facility, Houghton, MI, USA - PEATcosm2014_Bin06_30_metaG | ecosystem: Environmental > Terrestrial > Soil > Wetlands > Peat | place... | reverse complement strand
TGTCGGCGACAACGGCTCACTGGCACAAACCGTGAAGCCGCCGTTTGATCCGCTTCGCGCCAAAGCCACCGCCTATCAAACCGGTGTCTGGGTTCCCCTGATCGTCGCCGGCCCCATGGTCGTCCAGCCGGGGCGCCAGGTGTACGCCATGGTCAACGAGGTGGACATGTTCCAGCTTTTCGGCGAGATCGCCGGCATCGACGTCCACAGATTCGTACCCCGGCCAATCGATTCGTACCCCATGATGCCGTATCTGATCAATCCCCATCAGCCCAGTCTGCGGACGTATAACTTCGCTCAAGGTGGACTCAATCTTCAGGCGAAAGGCGCCCACAATCCCCCGTGCGTGTTCGCGGGTAGCCAGTTGGACGGCAACAACTCGACGCCGGCACAGTGCTCACAAACGCCGGTGTCCCACAGCGTATGCAATGACAATGGGGGCACATGGTGGGGCCCTGGCGGAGATCCCGGCACATACGGCGGCGGGCTTGCTGAGTGCTGGCAGGTGAACCAGGTCATTTGGAAAAATGAGGGCGGGAACTATGCCACGAAGAAGGTCGACCAGAATCCGCAGACGGCCATAGCCGTGCGCAACCACCGCTACAAGCTGGTGCAAAATCAGTGGATGGACTATGACCCCAAAACCGACGGACCTATCCCGGTGATCTCAACGGAGTTCTATCGGATAAATGAAAGAGAGAGGTTTCCGCTGCTCGACAGAGAGGGGTCGGACCTGCTTCCTGGTCCCCTCAACCCGGTGGAGCAAATGAACTTCGACATGCTGCAGGCCCAGATGACGAGGGTGCTCGACTCTGCCCCGCCGTGTCCGGGCGACGGCAATGGCGATGGCGTGGTGGACGATGAGGACGTAGACGACTTCTTCCAGATTAGCAACAACTGGTTCCTGTCGAGCCATTACGATTTCAATATCGACGGCTATACTGATGTTCACGACCTGATAACCATCTACAACCATTTCGGCCCCTGTCCGCAGCAGTGGCAGACGCCGCCGCACTAGCGTCTTGCGCTGCGTGGGAGTACGCTGAAGCATTTTGCGGATGTGGCAGGACTTTCGCACAGAAACATAAGCAATCCAACCCGTCTACAAAACGCAACTGATCGACGACTGCTGTTGCACGGATTGTTCCGTCCGAATTACTCGGCAAGCCCAGGATTCTTTTGGAGCACCTCGAATGACACTCGGTCAGGGCCACGATCTCGCGAGCCGTTGGCTACTACCTGGAAAGCAAGCCGCAATCTGCTTCACGATCGACGATGTTCATCCCGGCAGATCGTCTGACGCTTACGAGGCGGGCGGAGACCTCAGTCAAGGTGCACTTGGGCACGTGGAATGGCTTTGCCGCCACCATCCGCAGTTGCATGTCACTCTCTTCATGACGCCCGACTGGAGAGAGATCAGTCCCTTTCCCACACGCAAATTCCTGTCGAGTATTCCGTTCCTGAGAAACCAGCTTTACTTGGCGAAAACTCTTCGCGCTGAAACCATGCTCCTCTCGCGGCACCCTGACTTCGTCACTTACCTGCAGTCATTGCCGCGGGTAGATTGTGCGCTGCACGGGCTCCATCACATCAATAAGGGTTTCAATATCCATGAGGAATTCAGGGGCAGAGACCGCCGCGAGTGTCAGTCCATGCTGCAAGAGGCGCTAGACATCTTTGAAGAAGTCCATCTGCCGTGGTCTCCGGGCATGTGTCCTCCGGGCTGGGGACTATCGGATGATCTTGCCGAGGCAATGATCTCCGTGGGACTAAAATTTGTTGCGTCCGCGCGCGACCTGCGGACCCCAATCACTCGCGATTCAGTGAACGCAATGAGCGGCCGGCCCGGTGTCTCGCTGATCTATCCAGAGTGGATCATGAACCATCGGTTGCTGCACTTCGCCACTAACTTCCAGGCAACGTCCACCTTCGAGCGCGCAGAACAGGTCATCGCGTTGAATGGCTTGGTTGCCGTGAAAGCCCACATCATCAAGGAAGCCTTCGGCCACGTCGCTTTGGACGGAATGGACAAAGCATATCGGGACTACCTCCACGAGCTGTTCTGCCGCTTAGAAGACCGCTTCGCCGAGTCGCTCTGGTGGACATCCATGGCGCAGATCACCTCACGCTGCCTGGAAACCGGATACGATTCGCTGGTACTCTGCGAAGAACTGGATCAACAGGATCATGGAAGTCCACATTAGTCCTCCGGCTTCCGAGCCGACGCTCCACTATCTCAATGCGTGCTTCCCGGGCTGGGGAGAGCAGCAGATGTTCGATTGGGCGTTTTCACGCCAAATGCATGGCCAGCCGCCGACCGATTACATCCTATTGTCCGAAGGCGGAGAAACCCTCGCAGGCTCAGGCGTCAGCTATCGTGAGGTATTGCTGCCCAACGATGTCGCGATCACCGTGGGAATCATGACCGGTTCTTGGACGCTCCCAGCCGCGCGTGGCCGGGGGTTTTTCTCCCGCATGATCGACGAATCCATCAACGTTACTGCCTCCCGAAAAGGTACGCTGCTCATCGCGTATGTTACCGCAGATAATCCCAGCTGCCGCGCCCTTCTCAAGTCCGGCGCAGCGGCCTTTCCGACCTCATACTTCAGTCGGCAACCGGAGGCCGGCGCGGTCGCAGCATCCGACGAAGCCTTGGCGGAAGTTACCAACATTCCCGACCAGCTGATAGCCCGATGGCGGCAGCAGTATGTCGGCTTTGCACGGTTCGGTTACCAAGCAGCTGACGATTGGCGTTCTCAATTCCTATACCGTCCCAGCCGCCCGCGCGTTTTTGCTCGCAACGCTGACGAGTTCGCGATGATCGACGAACATGGCGACACCGACCGCATTGTTGCGTACCTGGGCGCTCAGAGTAAGTTCCCATCCGGCCTGCTTCGCGCCGTTTTCAGCCGGGCAGCCTCGCGAGGCAAGAAAATGTTCGCTTTCTCCTCCGATCCTGAATTGTCGGAGCTCTGCCTTGCGTCGGGCTTCGCAGAGCGGCCAGGCTTCCTCACCGTAAACGTGGCTGACCGGCAATTGCTTGCCTCGGCTTTGCGGGTCAAGTATCAGCCGCAGGAAAATCCAAACGCCCTCGTTGCCGATCCGCAGAGCCCCTGGTTCATCGGCACGTGGCGATTGCAGTCGGGCGACCGGATGTGAAACTCAGGCCGGCTGCATTCGCTTGAGTGAATCGGTTTCTATCGGCCGTTCAACGAATTGGAGGCATCCTCGTGCGAATACTGCCGGCTGTTTTGCTGCTGTTGCTGTCCTCTCCAGTCGCAACTTTATCGCAAGCGGCGAACGACCGCCCGAACACAGCCCCGAGTATGGAGGGAAAGCGTGAACTGCGGTCTGAGATGGTGATCAACGTTGTCACCGATTGCGGAGCCGTCGGCGATGGCGTGACGGACGATTGGGATGCGATCCAGGCGTGCATCACTAACCACCCAGGTAAGACGATCTTCCTCCCTAAGATGCGTTTTGTGCCTTGCTTGTCGGGCGCAGGTGGCGGCTGTCAGGGTTCGGTTGATTACTACGTAAGTAAGACGCTCAAACTGAGCGGTAATGGCCAAGCGCTCGTCGGGACGGGTCCCAGCCGATGGCCAGGCGGCGCAGTGCAAATCAAGTTTTCGCCAACTATGAACGCACCGGGAATATGGGTTCCGACCAGCGTGTCGAGCGCGTATGTTGGGAACCTGCTCTTAAACGGCCAACGATGCTGGAGCTCAACCGATTTGACTACGTTCGACAAACCGGCCGGGTTGTCAGGACTGGGGCCGGATGGCGTGTTGCTTACCGGCGGCGAGCCATCGGTGGACGGGGTTACCACACTCTGCTTCGGACGGCATGGTTTTGCAGTACTCGGCGACAATGCCGAAGGTGAACCGTCTCCGGGGCAGCCTGACTTTTGGAGCATTCGCAACTCCTTCGCCTATGGCAATCGGGGATACGGTCTTTATATCAAGGGTCTTGACGCTAATGCCGGCGAGAGTATTGCGCTGAAGACAACTGGAAACCAGTTGGGCGGAATTTATGACCACAGTGTACTGGGCAATACGCATATCAGTCCGGCAAGCCAACTGGATAATCGCAATCCAATAGGTGCAGGCAAAGTCCAACCCATCGCTCGTATTTCCGCCAGCGACGGCAGGTGTGAGTTGGAAACGCCGGCTGCGATTGCCAACGGCTTGGATCGCGCGAATACGTGGATCACGGTTAAAGGGACGTCCGGCGGGCAAGGGTTCGATGGCACCTATCGAGTGACTGCTTTCAGCGCCAAAACTCTCAGCTACAGATGCTCGTCGTCGGGTGGACCGACCACGGGTGGCTCGGTGGGGACAGCCTCATCCCAAGATGTGTACTCGCTTTACAACGCAGCTGGAATCAAAATTGGCGCCTACCTAGGCGTGGGAGGCTCCTCCGTGACTGTATGGGTCAATCCGTATTGCGAGGGCTATTCCAACGCACCGGACTTCGGTCCATCAGCAATCGTTATTGGAAGGTCTTGCGAGGTCAATGTGACGGGAGACCGCACTTGGACCAGTTGGATTGCCGGACCAGGTTGGGGCAGCACTATACGCTCAGGGCAAGGACTGGCTCTCGATAATGCCAGCGACACTATGAACTGGCTTACCATCCGCGCAGGCCGCACCAAGGAGCAGAACAAGGGCATCCGCTTCGCCGGTGTCAACGACGTGAACTGGACGATAGGTCAAAACGGCGACAGTTATTTTTACATCCAGGATTCGAAGAGCAAGGGGTTCGACACCATCACGCTGAACAAGGGAGGGGCGACCGAAATCAGCGCACCCAACAACGCGGTGGTGCGCCTGGGTCGTGGGTCAACGGGAGGTGTGCAGATCCTGGGAGGCACACACTTCTACAAAACTGCCGCTCCCGAAGAGGTTGCCAGCATAGATAATTCGGGCAAAGGAACCTTCCAGGAGATGTGCCTTTCCGCGAAGCTTTGCTGGAGTTCTGGCAAGGGAGTGCCAGCGGCGGCAAGCTGCACGCGGGATAAAGGCGGCTCACTCTACACCCGCACCAATGGCGGCCCCACAACAACGCTTTATGTGTGTGATGGAAGTACGGGAACGTGGAGCGCCAAGTGACGGGGTTATTGACATCGCGCCCCTTATCGATATCGTGATATCATTAGCAGACGACTGGAGTTTAGCATGGGCCAACTTGTGGTGCGGAATATTGAAAACTCGGTAAAGGCACGTTTGCAGAGTCGCGCTAAACGCCATGGTCGCAGCATGGAAGAAGAGGTACGCGACATCCTGCGAAGCGCCGTCCGCGCGGAGGAGGCTCCTAGAGGCGGTCTGGGGACAGATATCTCCAAGTTATTTCGGGGAATCGGCCTTCGTTCGCAAATACCCGAACTCCGTGGACATGCGGTCTCCCGCCAGAGTTCGAGCCATGATGATTTTGGATACCAACGTACTGTCGGAGTTAATGCGAGAGGCACCCGATGCGAAGGTGATTAGCTGGCTGGACAGCCAGTCTCGGACGTCTGTGTGGACGAGTGCAACAACCGTCTTCGAGATCCGTTTTGGACTCCAAATCATGGCGGCCGGCAAACGAAAATCTTTGCTGCTGGAGGTCTTCGAAGCGGTTCTGGAAAAAATTGGCCGTCGCATCGCACCCTTCGATGACGACGCTGCCACTCATGCTGCGGACTTGATGGCCTCTCGACAACGCAAGGGCCGCCCACTTGAGCTCCGCGACACTATGATCGCCGGCATCGTGGTGGCGCACCATGCGACCTTGGCAACTCGCAACGTTGTCCATTTTGAAGACCTCTCCGTGCCAGTCGTTAACCCTTGGCTCGCCTGAGAGTCCTCAGACCCGGGACGGCACTCGCCTCACACAGAATATTCATTGACGCGATAGCGCTTCAGATTAGGCTCGATCCAGGCGATCGTCTGCCGTAGACCTTCCTGCAAGTTGATCTGCGGCTTCCAACCAAGAAGGGTGCGGGCCTTGGTCGCGTCAGCGCACAGTCTTTCCACCTCGCTGTTGTCGGGACGAATGCGCTGCTCTTCAGCAACCAGCGACAGTTTTTTCCCCAGGAGGTCGCCGAGAATGCTTGCCAGTTTCTGGACGCTGATCTCGATGCCGGTTCCGAGATTAATGACTTGGCCCACAGCCTCCCGACTCCCCGCGGCAGCGACAAATCCTTCAACTATGTCGGCCACGAAATTGAAGTCGCGCGTAGGCGTAAGCGAGCCCAGTCGCACTTCGGTTCCGGACAACGCCTGAGTGATGATGGTCGGGATCACCGCGCGGGCCGATTGCCGCGGACCATAGGTATTAAAAGGACGCACAACCGCTACAGGAGTTTCGAACGACCGAAAATAAGATTCGGCCAGCTTGTCAGCCGCGATCTTGCTGGCCGAATACGGCGATTGCCCCTGCAGAGGATGGTTCTCATCTATGGGCACGTATTGCGCAGTACCGTAAACCTCGCTGGTCGAGGTGCAGATGACCCGTTCCGTCTCCAGTTCGCGAGCCCCCTGCAGCACATTCAACGTCCCCTCGATGTTAGTGTGCAGATAGGACTGCGGAGCGTGGTAGGAATAGGGAATGCCAATCAGGGCTGCCAGATGAAAAACTATCTCCCTGCCTTGCATGGCTTCGCGAACGCTGAAGAAATCGCGGATGTCTCCAAGGACAACCTCAAGGTCAGCCTTGACCGGAGACTGATCCAGCCAACCCCATCGGCCCGTCGAGGTGTACCGCACAAAGGCGCGAACATCCGCTCCCAGAACCGCTAGGCGCTCGGCGAGATGGCTACCGATGAAGCCTCCCGCGCCCGTAACCAGGACCTTGCGTCCTTTCCAATTGGTGTCCGTCAAACCATCCCCTTCGCCACATCGGCCTCAGCCTTCTGGTACTGCTCGAGCTGTCCAACATCAAGCCAGTATTCTCGCACCGGGAAGCTGATGACTGTACCGCCAGACGCGATGACCGCGTCGATCAAGTCCGGCATATCAAAATATCGATTCTCTGGCACTAGCCGGCACATGGCTGGATTGACGAAGTAGATTCCTGCGTTGATGAAGTGCCGCAGTACCGGCTTCTCAGCGATGCGGATAACCTTGACTCCGTCTGTTTCGACGACGCCGAACGGAACTTCAATATCGTATTGGCGGACGCCAACCGTTAGCTGAGCGTCGTGTTCACGGTGGTAATGAAGCATCGCGCGGATGTCCACGCCAGTGAGGATATCGCCGTTAATAACTAACAAGGGATCGGTACCGGAACTCATCTTGGCAAGAGCGCCTGCGGTCCCTAGCGGTTCTGCCTCCGGAAAGTAGTTCAAACGGACGCCGAACTCAGACCCATCGTGAAAGTGGTTGACGATGCTCTCGCTTAAGTAATGGGTCGCCACGTTGACTGAACGGATACCAGCACGCTGCAGCTTATCCACCAGGTGTTCCAACAGCGGACGGCCGTTGACCGGCAACATGGGCTTGGGTACGGTCTCGGTCAGCGGCATCAATCGCTTGCCGTAGCCGCCCGCCATGATGACTCCAGTAACGGGGAGCTCGAGCTCCCCCAAGAGGTCATCCACCACGGCCAACTCACAAACGCGCCCATTCTCGTCCAGAATAGGCACTTGGCGGATAACATGAGCTTGCATGAGCGCCAGAATCTCGGTTTCGGAGGTCCCTGCGGGCGCAGTGATGGGTGGCCCAGCCGGTACGTTCTGCTGCCCTTGCTTCAGGCACATGACCGGCTGAGCTAGATCGAGTCCCGCGAGAATGGCGCGGCGAATGTCGCCATCCGTGACCGTCGCCAGAAGCCGCTGCTGCTCGTCGACGACCAGCGCAATCCCCTTCCTACACCGGTCGATCACCGCCATGGTGTCTCGGATGGAAATCTGGGCTGTCACCAGCGGCAGACTCGGGGATGCGATGGGTTCCACGAAACAGCTCCTCGGCTTGCTTACTTGCTGGATACTACTTTCAGGGGTCTGGCAGGTGCACCCACCACGACCATACCGTCGGGAACATCGCTAACGACGACGGATCCGACGCCAACCACCACACGCTCACCGATGTGAACCCCTTGACGGATACTCGCACCAGTGCCGATGTGGCTCAATCGCCCAATCTCGACCGCACCGGACAAGATCGCCCCTGGCGCAATATGCACATGGTCGCCGATCACACAATCATGTTCCACCGTGCAATGAGAATTCAGTATGACATTGTCGCCGATCACGACAGCGGGATTCACCACCACGCCTGCCATGATACTCACACCGCGACCAAGCTTGACAGAGCGCGCCACGACTGCTTGCGGGTGTATCGCTGTGATTAGGTCAAAGCCAAGCTTCAAGATACGCGCATAGACTTCTGCGCGGGGACGATTATTTCCCACGCCACCGATTCCTATGAACGCCGAATTGATGCCCTCGGCTAGTAACTGTGGGAGCATGTCCTCATGGCCAAGGATGAGGCTCCCCTCTATCGTCTCGCCGAACAAGCGTGTGGCCAGTTCCACCAACCCGACTACCTGCATACGCGGAAAATACGAGAGAATATCGATGATAACCTTTGCGTGTCCGCCCGCTCCGACACCCACAACCTTGACCTTGGGTGTGACGAGTGCCTCGGCATGGCTACGGACTGGACGCGACACTCTCGCTGAAGGCGAGTCCGTGGCTTTCAGAGGATCCAGATATGGCCATGGCACCCCCGGCTGACCCACCAAGTACTCGTAGTGCTCAGAATCTGCGATCAGCGTCACATATGAGTAGGAGAAGACCTTACCACCAAAAGCGCGCTTGAATTCCCACAAAGTGTCGTTGGGTCGCAAGCCGCCGCCGAGATGCAAAATGGAACAGCCTCTCTGTCGAGCCCATTCACACGCCGCGACGACCAGCAACGTGGCCGCACCGTGAGTCCTTCCCTCGTCATTGCTCCCGGCCAAGTGATAGTGAGCAAAGTCACGATCTGCCAGGAAAATGGCGGATGCGACCGGGCGGTCGCCAGCGAGCGCGGTGAATACTGCAAATTTGTCACCCAGTTCCGTAGCGAGGCGGTCGAAGTACTCGTCCGCAAAAAAGAAGAACTCATCAGCCCGTACGCGCTCCATTGATTGCCGGTAAAGCGCTCGGAAGATCTTCAGATCATCGAGGGCGTTTGTCCCTTCGGAGGTGCGGAGGTCAAGAGTAGACCGAGCTCTTTTCAAGTCATACCGCCGTCCTTTCGCCATCCCCAACATTTGGTGTCGGATATCATCCCACTGCTTGAGTTCGAGGGCGGTAGTCTCACCGCGAGAGAAAATACGCGTCCATTCCTTGGGCAGTTGGTTGACACCCCAGGAGGCATCCTGATCCAGTAAAGGATGGAGGCGTGGCGTACAAGTGATCAAGCCCGAGGCGCGAGTCCAGTCGCGCAGTTGGCTGAACAGATCCTCTGCTATCTTTGGTCCCGGATGCTCGGGACCGGACAGTCGAAGTAATCCGCCATACCCATACGGCGTAATGGCGTCCCGAAATACTTGGCCATTCACATCGAGCGTGCGGATGAGGAGCGAAAAAAGAGCTTCGGTTGATCCGCTGCGGACCACAACTGCCAGCGGACGACCGTGGCCGGTCAAAGCGTATGCGCGCAGGTACGCCGGTCGATAATAAACATCCGGAACGGGAGCACGATCGACCAGATCGTCCCAGGTGGCGATATCCTCCGGATTCTGGCCATATAAAACCAGCAAATCCACCGTTCACTCCAAATGCAGGTGATAACTCGTGCCATTACACCACATGCAGACAGAAAGTGTCAGCAGAGACGTTCAGGCGGGCTTGCAGCACGTGATCACAAACTGCTCGACGAGGCGCTGCTCGCCTAGCATTGTCCACGAGACCCGTTCAACGGCAACATCAGCGAAGTGGCGGAAGAGTTCGCATAAGCGGGCTTGATTCAATAACAGAGCAAATCCGGTACCGGCGAGGGGACCTTCCGTAATATCGATGAAGCCATCAGGCTCAACCATGGTTCCCAACCCGTAGCCCCAGGTGCGATCAGTAAAGAAGGACGAAAGGAACGGCGCCCCCGGCTTAAGTACGCGACGTATTTCGCCCAGCGCAAGTTTTACCGCGTCCCAGGGATTGCAATAAAGACTGACATTTTCCACAACACCATCGAAGCTGGAGTCCGGCCATGGGACGGTCGAATAATCGCCAACGCGCAGGTCGGCCTTTAATCCTTCTCCTGAAAGGCGCTCGCTGGCCCGGTTGATGGCGGTCGCAGAGCCATCAATCCCGGAGACGGTGAAGCCTTCGCGGGCCATAAACCAAACGTTGGCGCCAGGCCCGCAGCCAACCTCCAACAGGCGAACCTGCTTGCGGTCGGGAACGCGGTAAAAATTTCTGGCAACAAAGCGCACTACATGTTCGGGCGGATACTTGCCCCATTCCCTGCTGCTGAAAATCTGCTCCCACACCGGATCCCAGCTTGAAGCGGCGCGGTTTTCAAACATATATCCTCATTAGACTCTATGGAGTCGGACAGTTTCGATCGATTTTTCCCGAACTATCACATGCCAACCGTCCGTATCCCTAACTTGTTACGACGATCATGTGGGAATATCGCCAAAAAGCTAATTCTTCAAAATACAAACAACTTTGTCGATGTCACGGTCCCGGTAACGTTGATCAGCGGGAATTGTCAAGATCGTAGCCGCTAGTTTTCGAACAACAGGATTGGTATCCGTTGATGCTGGCCAGTGCACTGGGCAGTAGATGTTGGAATCTTCGAGCCGCTTGCGAACCAGGTCGCGCTCCTCAGGAGAGGAAAGGCAAATGACCGTCCCTAGGGGAACACTATCCGACGGCCACGAGTGAAACAATGGCTTAGCCGCAGACCAGGTTCGTAGCTGACGAATCAGTCGCCGTACGTTCGCGGCTCGCTGGCGCCGCCATTTTAACGGCACGCCCGGCGCCAGGTACTCACGACTATACGGAGTGACGGAAGAAACTACCGTGGACTGTTGAAAAGCATCTTCCCCAAAAAGTTGCCACTTACGGTACACAGATTTCGCGGCAGCTGTTGCTCTTCCTTCCAGATATTCGTATTTCCAGATCATGGCGGCTAGCTTCAGCGCGCTTCCAGAACCATCCCCCGCCGGTGTCAGCGGTAGCGGCAGCCCGCGAGGAGACCACAGGATGGCGCCGTCTGGAACCGGCATCGTCTTGCGTAAGGAACTGAAAGCATAGTCGGCCTTTGAATTCCGGGCCCACCCCGACACGGGATCGTGGCTGTGATCTTCGAGCAGCACACAAGCGTTGTTCTCACGCCAGTGCTGCCACGGATCACCACCACGGACCCCAAAGTAGTTGACCGCGAGCACCACATCGTTAGACGCCGGGCGCAGGGTGGACCAGTCGGGCTCTGACCAAACGGGATTGTCGACATACGTCGCCAATTGAAAAAACCCACGCCAGTAGTCTGCAATGTCATGGCAGAAATAGTCGGGTACCCAAAGACAGCGAGAACCCTTCGGAAGATTTCGCAGCAGATCAACGACGGCGTGGCGACCTAGGAGATACCAAGCGGCAGGCTCAGGCCATCGTACGAACGGAGGGGGCGGCAGCCCCATCCAGTGGAACTCACTCCCCATTTCCCACCGGTCTTGCTTCGATGTCGCTCGCCTCGTCGCTTGCCTTAGATGGGCACTCTTAGTCGCCGAGATGAAGGTCATGGAATTTCTTTCTTACTAAATGATTGCAACTTCCCGGATCAACATGAAAGCCTCGGCGTATGGAACCGAGATGCTGGCGCCGCGCACGCGCGCCAAAGCGCGGATCGCAGAATCCGAGCGTGGCATGGGCTCAGCCTGTACCTGCTGCGCAAACAGACGCATGATTTCAAGCTTACGGTCGATGTACGGAGTTATGTCGCAATAAACATTTGGAGCGAACATGCTGCTAGGCGACGCCGGGGCGGCGTCGGTGGACGAAAGCGTTTCGAACGAGAGGAACCTTTTCACACCAAGCGAGCGCATATAGAACGGTTTCAGCACGATCGCCGTGGCAGTGAACACCACTTGGTGATCGGTGTGAACGTCACCTTGATGGACGGTATACACGACATCAGGGCGAACCTCCTCGACAGTGCGCCGAACCGCTGCGATCACATCGTTCAGCGGCAGGGCATCAAGACCTGTACTCGGCAAGCCGGGCCAGAAGGTCTGCTTGATTCCATAGGCTTTCGCCACATTTTCGACTTCCTCACGCGCACATTGAAGATAGTCACTGGAGTATGTGGGTTCGGACCCTCGCGTCAGAATCAGCCAATAAAGGCTGGCTCCTTGCGCGACATGCCGCAGAAGAGTGCCACCGCATCCTAGGGTTTCGTCGTCGGGGTGGGCCGAAATTACCAGTATGTTCATAACTCAGAATGTATTTATCTTATTGAGTAACCGATCCTCTATCGGATGTTCGGCGAGGATTTCTGCGATTCTTTCGCCGGAATGGCCGTCGCCGTAAGGATTACTGCAATTCGCTACGGTCTCCCTAAATTTCTTATCGAATACTGCTTTGTGCACTGCGGTTTCAATCGCCTCGAGATTGGGTTCGACAAAGATCACATTTTCGGAATGCTCGCGACCGCGTTGCCGCGGCCCAATGTTAACGCCGGGAAGATGAAGCAAAGGAGCTTCTACAATTCCTGCGCTTGAGTTTCCCACCAAGACATGAGCCCTGCGGAGAAGGTTGACAAATATGATCCTTGAGAGATTCCGGTAAAGGTAAAAAACCTGAGGATATCGGCTTGCGTACTTCTCAATGATATCTATGATCTGTTGGCTGCCCGAGTCTGAATTGGGGTAGCTCACGAAAACACGCAAACCCGTGTGCAATAGAGCATCAAGAGTAACCCGGATGTGAGACACGCCACTCGCTGCTTCGCTTAGAATTGGGTGCTGTATCAAGACAGCAAACGGCCCAGACACAGGTTCTGTGCCCAGCCCAGCCCACAACTCTTCGGAAGAAATCTCCGGGGTCGAAAGAAGCCTGTCGAGGCCGGGATCACCCACAACATGAACCCGCCAGGGTTCCTCCCCGAGGCGGATGACTCGTTCAGCGCTTCTTGTTGAGGAAACCATGTGGAGGTGCGCCAACTTAGTCACTGCATGTCGTACCGCATTGTCGATGTTTGCATCCTCGGCTGTGTCACCGCCGCCGACATGGACGACAGGTATGCGCATGTACGCGCCAGCGAGTGCCACGGTTATCGCTTCCTCACGATCCATCGGCGCAATCACGAACGCTGGCTGTTGCTGCACGAACAAATCCACCAAGCCAGACAATTGGACGGCTGCGGACTTGATTCTTCCTGCAGAGCTATCAGAATTTAGCAGGCTTTCGATTCGCGCTACGATTGGGAATCCATCGGCAACGATTTCGCGAACGGTATAGCCGTATAACGGCGACAAGTGAGCTCCGGTCACAACCACTCCCGGCTCAGTGAGAGGATGTCGCTCCAGCGCCTGAATTATCGAGCTTAGGATATCGTATTCAGACCGGATAGCTGTAACAACTAAAACCCTTCGTTTCGTCATCAGAAAACATCCGAGTCTATCATCGCATAGTGCCACTGTCGCGGATCTGTTACGTCAACCATCGAAGTCTCCGTAAGGAGGCGAACGCCAAGATAGGTGACTCCACCGGTATTCCGAAAGCCGACTTTCTCGAAGTCAAGATGAACTGGGTCACGCAGGGGCAGCCAAGCATTAACCGCCGACATATCTTCGCTATTCGCTGTGTCAATTATCCCTTGGAGTAGCTGCCGGGCCGTCGAGGCATCCGCGGCCGCGAAGTCAACCAAGTCGAGGTCGTTCTCAAAGCGTTTCCACGCAGTGTACCCCAAAGCCTCTCCGTTCTGGATAATAGCCAGCACACGATACCGGTTCTCAGGATGGCCGAAGAGGCGCCAATTCAAATACTTCGAATCGCGCCAAACGCCAAGCCGGTTAGTCGTGGGCAAGGATCTCCACAAAGAGTCAAATTTGTTGTCAAAGCTGTGGATTTCGCTAATACTAACCGAAGTTGTCTCAGGTTTCTTCTCTTTCAAGCTGAGGCGCAATAGGGGTATTTCAGCTATGTCCTTCCAGGCCAAATCCCGGATGAAACCTCGGTGAGATTGATCATTGGGAAAACCCCAAACCATGTGATAGCCCGAATAGCGTAGTTCGGAATAGAGGGATTCGGCGAGCTTCACGAACAGTCCCTGTCCGCGATAGGCTGGGTGGGTCATCGTCGTCATGGATAGCGCCGAGAGCAAACGGTTCTCTGCTACTCCAACGTAGACGGGTGAGACGGCGTAGTGAGCCGCCAAAGTGTCTCCCTCCCACGCAAGAAGTATCTGGGGTTTATCGGCCGGATTATCTCGAAAACGCCAATTCCAGTAATCCATGGACAACGGCTTACCGAATGCTGTCAGGAATAGGTCGAGGATCGCGCGCTCATCACCAGGAGCGTAGGGTCGTATGCTGACAGACATATATTCTCCCAAAATAGGTTCAGAACGAACTCTGCTCCTATCTAGCGCGGTTCATTAAAACTGCAGATGCCCGGGTTGACCCGGCTGGTGGTAACGACGCCGATCGTTCTCACACCAGCATCTCCGCCGTGAACAAAGCGCCTGCGTTTATATCTCGCCGTAAGCGGCGACTGATCAACTGAGGCAGGGCTGAAGGTGGCAATCCCGTGCCCGGGCGGCGAATGGCAATCATGGCTTCTGTCAGTATGGTTCCGGCTCGAAGGTCACAGGCTGCTACCAGACTGCGGCGGCCGACAGCTGCAGTGCTCAACTCCTCTGCAGCGGGACGCTTGCGGCCGTCCCCCAGTGCTGACTGAACCGAGCGAATGCCGCGCACCATCGCCGCCAATTCGCTCGGCTCCAGAGAAGCTCGATGATCGGGGCCGGGCAGGCTACGATCGAGCGTGAAGTGCTTCTCGATGATGCACGCTCCGAGGGCTACAGCCGCCAGCGGTATCGCTATGCCCTCAGTGTGGTCGGAATATCCAACCGGTACACCAAACTCGTCCTCGAGCGTCTTCATGGCGCGCAGATTTACGTTTGACGGGGCTGCGGGATAGTTGCTTACGCAGTGGAGGATCACCAACTCGCGATTACCCGCGGCCCTGACGGTTTCGACAGCTGCAGTTACTTCCTGAAGGTTAGACATGCCGGTGGAGAGGATCAGCGGCTTGCCCTTGGTGGCCACGTAAGACAGAAATGGCAGATTGGTAAGTTCTCCACTGCCAATCTTGAAGGCGACCACTCCCAACTCCTGCAGGAGGTCTACGCTTCCGTTGTCGAAAGGGGTAGACATAAACACGATGCCACGCTGGCGGCAGTGACGCTCAATCTGCGCAAAAGCCTTAGGCGGCAACTCCAGCTTTCTCACCATATCGAGCTGAGATTCCGATCCACCCGTGGTCTGCACCTGGTAATCAGCCTTCGGCGCGATAGGAGACACAACCTCCTCCGCTTTGAAGGTCTGGAACTTGACGACATCTGCCCCAGCCTCAGCCGCGGCCTCGACCAGGCGCAGGGCCATTTCCAAGCTGCCATTATGATTCACACCGGCTTCGGCGATAACCAAACAGGGCAATCCAGGTCCGACGTTCCGCTCACCGATGGCAACGGGATTTACCATGCAAACTTTCCCTCCACGTGCCTTACTTCGCATTTGCGCCGGACTCCAGCCAGGGCAACTGAATAAGCCCTTCCCGCAGCAACAGCTCCATGATGGCTAAATCCTCGGCAGTATCAATATCGCCGGCGCGAGTTTCCGGAACCACCAGCATACGGTACGGCTCCTCGAAATAGCGCGGAGTCGAACTGTGGGCGACATGATCTCGTCGCCAAAGGTATAACAGCCCATTGATCCGGTAGACAGTAGGCACGTCCTGACGACGAGTGTAGCTCGTGTTCTCGGCGACCAGCCACTTCATGTGTCCGCCGCTCTCTTCAACGCATACCCACCGCGGATTGAAGGGCGGTTCAGAAACCGCCACTACTCCGGCAGCTGTGGGATCGGCGTCAAGAATCTCCAGGGCGTGAGTCACGTCTTGCGGCAACCGACAGGGGGCCGTGGGTTGCAGCAGCAATAGGGACCCAAAGCGTTGATTGTCAGGTTGCTCCATCTCACGCAGTGCGTGCTGAAGAACTATCCACATCGGGGTGTCATCTTGTGCTAGTTCAGCAGGACGAAGAAAAGGCACTTCCGCACCGTAAGCCCGTGCCACCGCCGCGATCTCTTCACTATCTGTGGAAACGATGCAGCGATCAATTTCCCGACAGCGCTCGGCCAGCCGAATCGAGTGAGCGATCAGCGGTAGACCCGCTAGAGGACGAACGTTCTTGCCAGGCAGGCCCTTTGATCCGCCACGGGCAGGGATGACAGCAAGCAAAGGGCGCAAGCTCAAGCCAGCCTCCAATCGCCGAGCGCGTTTCTGCTTATTGAAAGCACGGTAGCCTCTTAGGTATGTCAACTGGCCATCCTCATCGCCGCTAGGCATCGTGTGCGCACCTTGAACCCCGAACATGACGTCGATCCCTTCGTCCATTTATTAGAGGGGCGTCCGCCGGGTCAAGAGTGCGTTCTGCACGGCTTGAGTTCCTGCGCAAAAGCTGAGTGAACTCTCGCTGTCGGATAAATTGCACGCCGACAGCTTTGGGTCTCGGCTTTAAGATCCGTTCCGTGCGGGGTTTGCAGGTGCCAGGCAGCTAACCGCCACGACGGAACCGTCGTTCGGCGACCGCAATCGTGTCGAAGAGTATGCAATCCTTGTCCAAATGTAGATCAGCACGGCTATGAGAATGACGTGCAGCGCCACAATCAGCGTGATTCGCACCACTTTCTTGGTCTTCCGCCTGCTGAACCGGCGACGCTTTCGTCTCTGATGACGATGCTGCGGCCACTGGTCAACGGCCCCTTGCACTGCCGGAATGTCGGAACTTGGCAGGTCCGATTGCGATGCCATAGTCTGCACGGTTGTAACCCACTCCGAATCGCTGCTTAGGGGCTCCTCGGGCCCATTTGTACTACAGGCTGCGCACCCCAGCATGGTACACTACCTCACACAAAGCTGGAATTCAATTTATCCCCCGGCCAGGAATCCGGATGCGTTTTGGGTATGGAATGCGTCGAACGGCACTAATCTTCACCGAACTGACGTTGGTGTTTTTCGCAGTGACCCTCGTTGCCCAGACAGCAACCCCGCCCTCATCGATGTCTCAGAACGAGAGTCCCACCGCCGCTCGCCCTGTGCAGACCGCAGTTGACGCAAAACCGGATGTGACGGTACCGAATTCGGACCAGGCGCACTACCAGATATCGCCTGGGGACACGCTGGACATAACCGTGTTCGGGGCCCCTGAACTTTCGCAGAAAGTGCGGGTGACTAGCGCGGGCGAGGCTTACTTGCCGCTTGTGAACTATGTTCATGTCGCCGGCCTGAACGTACAGGATGCGCAGGCTGCTGTCGAAAATGCCCTAAGAAACGGCAACTTTTTGACATCTCCGCACGTGAGTATCTTCGTCGCCGAGTACGCCAGTGGCGTGGTACTCATGGGCGAGGTGATAAGGCCAGGGATTTATCCCGTCACGGCGTCAAAAGGGATGCTGTTCGACGTCCTCACTGAAGCAGGCGGCCCGACGGCGACTGCGGGCCAGACTGTGACTATTACGCACCGGGGCAATGGTCAACAGCAGACGGTTTTCTTATCGCATGATCCCAAGAAAGCAATGGAAGCCAATGTGCCGGTGTACCAAGGCGACACGATCATGGTTTCCAAGGCTGGAATGATATTCGTCGTGGGAGAGGTACACTCACCAAGCGCGTTCGTGATGCAAAATACGTCAGGATACACTGCCCTGAAGGCGCTTGCCATGGCGCTCGGTCCCACGAGATTGGCCAATCTGTCCCAAGCAAAAATTGTGCGCCAAACAGGACAGAGTGTGCAGGAGATCCGGGTACCTCTGGATAAGATTGCGCAGTCCAAGGTTCCGGATACGGAGTTGCAGGCGGGCGACATCTTATTCGTGCCCTTGAACCACGCCAAGAGCGCAGCGTTTGCGGCCGTTTCCATGGCACAAACACTTGCAATGTTCGGCATTACGACTGCTTGGTGAGGCCAGCCTGCTTGCTCGGGTGGATCCTTGCTCGCGTCCCGCGGGTAGCCTCTTGGGCTGGAACCGGCTAGAACATGGCCTCGGATCAATTGCTGGCGGCAGCCAAGACCTTATCCACTGCATCAGCCGTGTCGTGCATGTCGCTTTCCGACAAAGTTGTGTGCACTAGAAACATCAATGCAGTTTCGCCCAGTTGCTTTGCAACCGGCAGCCGACCTTGCGGCCGCATAGATTCAGGAAAGGCTTTTTCCAGGTAGATTTCGCTACAACTGCCACTAAAGCACGGAATCCCTTCCGCATTAATGGCGTCGATGATCCTCTGGCGCGTCCAGGTCTCGCGCAACCGCTCCGGCCGCAGAAAAACGTAATACTTGTAATAGGAATGTTTGATCTCTGCCGGTGGAACAGTGACCCGCAATGCGGGCATCCCAGAGAAGCGTTCGGTTAGGATTGTGGCCAAATCGCGACGTTTTTCCACCATCTGGGGCAGTTTCCGCAACAGCACCCGGCCCAAAGCACTCTGCATTTCAGTAAGCCGCCAGTTGGTGCCGAATGATTCGTGTAGCCAGCGAAAGCCCGGAGGGTGAGGCCGATTGTACACAGCATCGTAGCTCTTGCCATGGTCTTTGAAAGCCCAGCCGCGCGCCCAAATGTCGGGATCGTTCGTGGTCAGCAACCCGCCTTCGCCTCCAGTGGTGATGATCTTGTCCTGGCAAAAAGAAAAGGCGTTGACATCTCCCATGGACCCAACGGGTCGCCCTTTGTAAGTGGCGCCGTGTGCTTGAGCGCAATCTTCGATTACCCAAAGCCCCCGCTCACGCGCGAGTTCGAGAATCGGATCCATGTCACAAGGCCAGCCCGCCAGATGCACAGCGATGATGGCCCGGGTACTCGGCGTGAGTGCGGCGACGACCGTATCGGCGGTGATGTTTTGCGAATTGGAATCCACGTCGGCCACCACAGGAACAGCTCCACGCATCACCACACAACTGGCAGAAGCAATGAACGTGCGGCTGGCGACGACCACCTCGTCACCCGGCCCGAGACCGAGCGCATACAATGCAAGCTCCAAAGCAACGGTTCCATTGGCGAGCGCGATGGCCTGCTTGGAGCCGGTGAAGGCAGCGAACTCCGTCTCGAAGAGGCGCCCTTCGTCGCCCGTCCAGTAGTTCACCTTGCCGGACTGCACTATTTGGGTGACGGCGGTAACCTCATCGGGCGTGAAATAGGGCCACGGAGCAAAGGGTTGGGCACGAAGCGGTCGACCGCCGTCTATGGCCAGCCGCTGAGACACCTGAGTTGTAGATATCGTCATGTGGTCATTATGCCAGTTTGCCAGAGCAGCCTTGCTCCGTGCAGTTGAAGAAGCCACCGGATCCCGGTTTCGACAGTTACTCATAACAGTGACGGCGGACGCGAGCTGGAATGCCCATGGCAACCACTTGGTCAGGAATATCAGAGACCACCACGGCTCCAGCGGCAATCATCGTGCCTGAGCCCACGGTTACACCATGAATGATCGTAGCCCCGATGCCCAACCATGAAAGGCTTCCCAACCGGGCGCCTCCACCCATAGAGGCATTGGGCGAGAGATGAGCGAAATCCCCCACTCGACAATCATGCTCCACGATAGCTGCGGTATTGATGATCGCCCCCGTGCCAATATGTGCATCCGGATTGACGACAGCAGTCGCCATGACGACCACGCCAGGAGACAGCTGCGCGGAAGATGCGACTACAGCCGAAGAATGCACCGCAGTGACTAGCTCGACACCCGCCCCCAGGCACTTTTCGGATATCCTCCGCCGGGCGGCGTTATCCCCGATCCCTAGAGCGACTAAGACTTTCCTACATTTCGCTTCCTGAAAAAGCCAATTTCCGTCACCTAAGATCTTAAGGCCGAGCATCTCGGCAGAGTTTGCCGGAACAACATCATCAACAAACCCCGCGAGGGAAATGTGTTGAGTGAGCAGAACATCAGCCACAACCTTCCCATGTCCGCTTGCGCCGTACACAAATATCGAACTGGATGCTGGTGTCTCAATCATCGTCCTGGCGCCCCAAACTTCTCCGTCGTGACATGTCCTCGCTGACTGATTCCTTGGCGCGTAAGCACCTTCCAAAAAGTCATCACCAAAATGCGAACATCAAGCCAAAAACTCCAGTGGTCCACATACCACACATCAAGTGCGAACTTTCGGTCCCAGCTGAGGTCATTACGGCCGTTAACCTGAGTCCAGCCGGTGATACCAGGTTTCACGTCATGCCGACGAGCCTGCTCCGGTGTGTAATATTGCAGATACTCCGTCAAGAGTGGCCGCGGACCAACCAAGCTCATCTCACCTGTCAGCACGTTCCACAATTGCGGCAGTTCGTCGAGACTAAATCGGCGAAGAAAATTGCCGAGCCGGGTCAAACGAACGCCATCCAGAGAAGTTTCTACTTGCGAACCATCCCCCATCATCGTGCGAAACTTGACGACTGTAAACGGTCGCGTTTTGTAGCCGGGACGAACTTGCCGGAAAAAAACCGGCCCTCCCATCGTGATGCGAATTGCGAAAGCAATCATCACAAGCAATGGAGATATCACTATCAACCCTGCGGACGCGATCGTAATATCCAACGCGCGTTTGCAGAAAGCGTTCATCGTCGTTCCACGGACATCGCGGAGTCTAAGTCTTTCTTTACCGGAGCTGGCAATCCTCGCTGATGCAACAGCTTGCTATACAAAGCGGCGAGCGCCTCCCAAATCGTCTCATGACGGAACTCGCGAATCATCCGCTCGCGACCCGCACGGCCCATCCGCTGCGCCAACTCTCGATCGGACAGCAATTTCATCAACGCATCCGCCAAGGCGACGGCGTCACCGACCGGAACCACCAACCCCGTAAGACCATCGCAAATTGAATCCGAGGCTCCCGTCGCGCTTGTCGTCACCACTGGACGTGACGCCGCTTGCGCCTCCAGCACCACATTCGGAAAACCTTCGCGATGCGTCGGCAACACTAACATATCCATGACGAAGTAGTAAGTCGCAATCTCGGACGCGAAGTCAACTCGAATTACGCTTGTATCGGACTCGATGGCCGCACGCGTCTCAGGTGGCACGGGATCTCCCTGTTCGTAGCTACCGACTAACAGCAAAACCACACCAGGGAAACGCTGGCGCACTAGCCGAAAAGCCGCCATCAATTCAAGTACCCCCTTGTCACGCGTGAGACGTCCAACATAGCCGATTACTGCACGGCTCGGATCTATGCGCAACTGGCAACGGACATCAGCCGCATTTGCCAATCTCTCAGGTGTAGGGGAGAAACGAGAAGGATCAACTCCATTGCTGCTGCCCGATGCCAGGACGATCGCTTTTCCTAGCGGAACCACCCCCAACTCCACAGCGCGTTGCCGCAAGCTGGGACTTACGCATATGACGCGATGAGCGCAAGCGCACGCGATTCGTTCCGTGAGCCACAAAAGCCAACGTTTCGGTCCCGACGCGGTTTCGACCCGAAGTCCTCGCAATGTGTATATGCGGCACGGGACCCGGTTGAACCATGCGGCCAGTCCAACTAGCAGGCCGGCCTTCGGGGTACCGGAGTTCGAGACCATCGGCCGCAAGCGTCGCACGAGCTGGCTTGCGCGTACCAGCGCAACCAGGTCCTTCAAAGGAGAGATTTCCCGGTTCATCTCGATTGTAAATACCGGTATCGACTCTGTTGCCCTCATTTCCCTTACCTGGGGCCCAGGGCCGCAAACAACGGCAGGATGAAAACCGGCGGCGCGCAGATAGCTCAATTGGCCGCGCAGAAGAACCAGGCTCAGCGACGACGTGACCGAGTGCAGAACGTCAATGCGTTCGTCGGTCATGCTCCTCCTACCCTGGCTGCAGGACTCGCGTAAGTGTCACTCTCCAGGCCGCGATGGTGTTCGTCCAACCAGGCCTGGAACATCAATATATCCCACAGGTGATACTGCCAGCTTCGCCGGCCAGAAAGATGTTCCTGCCAGAACTTCCGGATAGGTTCGGGATTAAGGAACCCTTCGCGGCGAAGACGTCCCTCGTCCAGCAGCGTTTCAGCCCAGTCGCGCAGGGGACCGCGAAGCCATGAGTCGAGCGGGATGCCAAAGCCGAACTTCGGACGCTCCACCAGTTCGCGCGGGACATAACGATACAACACCTGGCGCAGAATCCATTTCCCCTGTCGCCTCCGCACTCGCAGCGGTAGCGGAAGTCGCCATGCGAGTTCCGCCACGCGATGGTCGAGTAAGGGAATACGACCCTCCAAGCTGACCGCCATGGTGGCGCGATCCAGTTTGACCAAAATGTCATCGGGCAAGTACGTAACCGAATCGAGGTACATCATTTGCTCGGTGGCGGACGGAAAAAGGGCGACTCCTCCTTGGGTTAGCAGGGTAGGTGGCTCTCTGCCGCTGGACACGATCGTCTCTGGAGAGATCCAGTGCGATGTCAACCGGTAGTACACTTCGTACGCATCGGAGCTTCCCATGACGGACGCGAGCTTGTGTAACTTGTAGCCTGGCATCCGCTGTTGCCATTCTCGTGGAAGAACAGGGCTCGACGCGCGGAACAGCGAATCCCAAGCCCCGGCCGACAAGTACAGAATGCCGGCTGCGCCGAGTTTTCGCAGCGGAAGGGGGATTGGCTCCAACCTGCGCCAGAGCGGCCCAGCCCAGGTGTGACGATTGTAGCCGCCGAAGAGTTCATCCCCGCCATCACCGGACAGGCTAACGGTCACATGCTGGCGCGCCAACCGAGCTACCAAAAATGTCGGGATTTGCGACGAATCGGCGAAGGGCTCATCGTAGATCTGAGGCAGGTAAGGCACCACCTCCATTGCTTCCTGTGGGCTCGCGTACAGCTCGGTATGGTCGGTATGGAGATAGCGTGCGACCCGCGCCGCCTCAGAGGCTTCGTTGTATTCGCTTTCTTTTAATCCAATCGAAAAGGTCTTTACCGGAAGGCTGGACTGCGATTGCATCAACGAGACCACCGTGGAGGAATCTATGCCGCCCGAAAGAAAAGCGCCCAGCGGCACATCCGAGTACATCCTTATCTTGACGGCGTCTCGCAAGAGCGTATCGAGCTCGTCGATGGCGTCGCTTTCGGTTCCGGTGAACGGGTTGGCCAAGCTGGCTTCGGCAGTCTCGCGCAACGACCAGTAGGACTGGGGCCTTGCGGCGAAATCCGTGGCGGACACGGTCAGCAGACTCGCCGGCGGCAATTTCCACGTGTTGCTGTAAATGGAATATGGTGCCGGGATGCAATTGTGGCGCAAGTAGAGCGCGACAGCATCGAGGTCGATCTGCTCCACGAACGCCGGATGTGCTCGCAAGCCCTTCAATTCCGAGGCGAACAAGAAAGTGCTACCAATCGCGCTGTAGAAAAGTGGCTTTTCCCCGAAGCGATCGCGCGCCAGCGTCAGTGTGCGCTGTCGCCGATCCCACAGGCCGAAGGCAAACATTCCGTTGAAGCGCCGCAGCGAGTTGAGTACGCCCCAGCTTTCAAAGGCAGCCAGCATTACTTCAGTATCCGAGTGACCGCGAAAAACCGGCGCCTCGCCGCGCTGCGTCAGTTCGCGACGCAGTTCTTCACAGTTGTAGATCTCTCCATTAAAAACAATGACGTACCGTCCGGAGGCAGACTGCATGGGCTGATGGCCCGCCTCCGACAAGTCAAGTATGGCAAGCCGCCTCATGCTGAGCGCGACACCAGCATCCACGTCCACCCAAGCCCCCCTGTCATCCGGACCACGATGGCGCAGGGTATCGGCCATGCGCAGCGAGATTTCGGTAAGAACCTCAGATGATCTGTGGGGATTCGATTCGAGGAAGCCGGCGATGCCGCACATACGTGACTCCGTGCCTTAGAATGCCGATGGTCCCAACTGAGGGGCAGACCAACGGCTTCGCCCCAGGGGATATGGCTGGAAAGCCGGAGACCCAACTATCTTCTTACTCGGCAGTCTTGCGCAAAACAACATCAGAACAATGGGGAACAACATCATCCGTTCTCGGGCAATTATGCCAAAATTGCTGATGGCTGCCGAAAAAATGACGGCGAACAAAAGGGCATATGCTAGGATGAAGCTAATATACGTTTGGCGCCAAGCGCGCACTACCGGCCAAAATTCACGGCGCTTCCGAAATACCAAGAAAGCCAACCCCATCCCCTCGACTGACGAAACAGCAGCCATCAAATTGTGTACTTCCCATGGAAACGGCCGAAACAAAAGAAATGGACTTTCTAGGATGCGCATAGACAAGGAGGTACCTTGGTTGAATGTCGAGCCACCCTCTGCAGTAACCATGTGCTCGCGCTCGAGCACATTCCCAGTGCTCCCGAAGCCGTTGGAGCCTTCGTTCACAAAACTCTGCGCTTGCCTGGCCATGAAGAGAGTACTGACCGCCAGCACGGGTACCAATAGAATCCTTGCGGACATTGTCATCCATCCACCTTTCATGCTGCTGAATGTAAAAGGCAGCAGCATGCTGATGGCTAACATGCCACCGACGTGGGGTCTGAAAGCGGCAGCGCCTGTGACACCAATGGCGCAGATGAGCATGGAGCGGCCGTCCAGTTTCGTGGCAATTTTCGCAAATCCAAAGGCAGTCATTCCGATGAAAAGTTGCTCCATGGCGTCTTTGCCGATGGCGCTGGACCAGAATAGGCTCGACGGCATTAAGAAAACCAACAGCCCGTATAGACCCCGATTCCCGTTAGGAAAAGCGATACAGAATGCACGGTAGAAGAAATACCCGCCCCACAGTGCGGCAAAGGCAAAAAAGGCAAATAGGGTTGGCAGCGCGTTGCCGGTTACCAATGTGATGATCCCGCAGAGGTTGTTAAGAAGATTGCTGCTCGAGTAAGGAGGCGGAAACGCAGCCCAGCCGATAGCAGAGAATTGGTCAGCTCGTGCCACGCCCATGGTCCAATAATGAAAGGCATCTGCCTGAAAAATATAGTAGCCCGCCCATACGTAAGCGCCCGCGGCCGCCAGCCGGAGGACTATTCCGCTTCCAAACAGCAGCCTTAGGAATCGGTCTCTGCGGCATACGGACCTCGATAACATGACACATCCATAGGTCAACAACGGAACAAAGAGCAGTGATGACAGGAATGGGTAGTCGGACGGGCTAGTGTAGAACAAGGCCCAGAGTGAGAATGGCTGGCAGAGGATTCCCAGAAAAGCCATCAGTTTGGCGATGTTGTAGTATTTTGTCCAAGCCCGCATCTCGGATAACTTGGAGACATCCAGGACTCGAACTGTGGCAACGCTCATTTACCAGTCTCAACTCGCAAGAAACGAGTGCGTGAGCACGTAGTTTAACATGCGCACGGAAAGCCGGCCGGATGATCAGGCGACTTCAGCGCCTCACGTCGAATTGACTCACAATGCATATTCTGCAGGTCATCGACTCTCTCGCGCTAGGCGGGGCTGAGGTCCTGGTTAAGGACGTTGCTCCGCGGCTTCGCAACCGTGGCGTGGACTGCGAGGTAGCTGTGCTTTGCCTGCTTTCTAGCCCCCTGGAATCGGCCTTGCAGGCAGCGGGGGTACCCTTGCATACCACCGGAGTGAATAAAGTGTATTCGCTCAGACAGGTGCGTCCCCTGGCGGGACTGATTCAGAATTATGACGTCGTGCATGTGCACTTGTTTCCCGCACAACTCTGGGCCGTTCTGGCGCTGAAACGCCTAGGACACCGCATCCCGCTAGTTACGACCGAGCATGGGACTTCAAATTCACGCCGGCGCAATTGGTTACGGCCTTTCGACGCATGGATGTACCCACACTACGAATGCGTCGCCTGCAACAGCGAAGCCACCTCCCAGGAGTTGATCCGCTGGTGTCCCAGGATCGCGCCAAAGGTCCGCGTGGTGCCCAACGGAATTCCGCTGGATGAATTCGAGACAGCTGTCCCTGCTGACCTGCCGCGCACTGCACATAACATGGTCCGACTAGTGTTTGTGGGCCGCTTTGAACCGCCAAAGGACCATGGAACGATTCTGCGCGCATTGAGCAGTGTACCCAATGCCCAACTTCTCCTCGTCGGCGATGGCCGGTTACGCCCACAGATCGAGACCCTGGCTCGTTCACTGGGGGTCGCTGAGCGCGTCGTCTTTCTCGGCAGGAGAAATGATGTCGCCCGGATCTTGAAGGCATCCGACATATACGTCCACTCCACTGCCTTTGACGCCTTCGGAATCGCAGCCTGCGAAGCTATGGCGGCAGGGCTACCCGTGATCGCCAGTGATGTCCCCGGATTGGCCCAGGTAGTCGAAGGAGCAGGAATTCTATTCCCCGCTGGGGACGATCACGCCCTGGCCCATGAAATTCAGACTCTGATAGCATCACCGGATCGCCGTCGGCAGATGAGTGAAGCCGGCCGCCAACGTGCCCGGTGCTTCAGCATCGAAAAGACGGTTGACGGTTATATCGAGATGTATGAGTCCGTGCTGCAAGGATCCACCAGAAGTTTGCTGAGAGAATAGTTGCGGGCATGTGTCTAATCCCCGTTGATGTGGTCTAAAGCTCTCTACATGACGGGACTTAGGCAAGAATCGTTAATGAGGAGACCTGGAAGTGACCAGCGTGCCAAACGACAAGCCGGCCGCATGTCCTGTCTGTAAGCAAGCCGATCATTCATCCTTCTTAATGTGCAAAGACGGGTACGATTTGTACAACTGCGCTGAATGTCAACACATCTTCGTCTGGCCGATTCCAACGATTGAGGCGCTGAAGTCTGTCTATTCATTCGCAAACTCATATCAGGTCCAGGGCAGGACGATCTACGACGAAAATACAGTTATTTGCGAAAAGATGCACGAAAGCCTTAAACAAATAGAGAGTTTTTGCCCCCGTCGAGGACGACTCCTGGACGTTGGCTGTTCCTCCGGAAAGTTTCTGTGGCTTGCCAAACAACACGGCTGGTCGTCGGTTTGCGGCGTGGAACTCAACAAGGATACTGCTCAAATCGCCAACGACAATGGCCTCGGCGTCTTCGTCGGCGAGCTCGCGTCCGCAGACTATCCACCTTCGTCGTTTGACTCCATTCACCTTGGCGATGTCATCGAGCATGTTCGAGACCCGGCGGATTTGCTTTCTAGGGTATCTGCGTTGCTCCAATCAGATGGCGTGATTGTGTTGGTGACGCCAAATCACGATGCACTTTTCCCGATCCTGACCTTTTGGTTGCACCGCCAACTCGGTATGCCGTGGTCTCACCCAACCCCTCCCCATCATCTGAATCAGTTCAGCGACAAATCGCTTGATAAGTTATTGCAAAGAGTGGGCCTAATGACGATCCACAGGCAATATCAAGGTTGCGATCTCCGTTATGAGCTTGGCGAGACCCATGTTCTCCGGTCATTTCGACAGGCGCTGCGCGAGCGTCGACTAGTCCTGGCGGCAGGTCGGCTGCTCTTCGCGGTGTTTACAGCAGGAGCATACACAGTCATCTACGGTATCGATCGCTGTTGTGTTTGGAAGAAAAAAGACTTCGCGATGTTGTTTGTGGTAAGAAAAGCATCATGTTCTGGCCAGCCATCACCATCCTGTGCCTTTGTGCCGGACGACGCGGGTCTGACTAGCAACACGTCGAGCGGCATGAGTGCCACCTATCGATGGAACCGGTTCTAATTATGATGGGTACAGTCCAAGGACTCGCGCGACGCGTTCTTCAGGCGGCGAAGCGAAGGCTTCTGAATCGCCTCGGAATGGTTAGCGATCAGAAATTCTATCTCGATTCAGGGATGGTCAGCCCACGCACGGATGTCGAACGTATCATGCTTTACTGTGATGCAGTCGACATTGAGTTTATTTTGCCGGTCGATGGATATAAGGCTCGGAATTCCTATCGGCCTCGCTTTGTCTACGGTTTGACCGACGCGACGGTCGATCCGATTTCGAACCTGGTCTACGATTCTAATGGACAATTTGTTGCCGAAAGCAGCACTTGGCTCCCATTGCGCCAGTTCTATAGCTGGCCACAGCCCAAAATAAGAGTGCCTACTTCTAGGCTATCTGGTGAGTTCATCTTTCTGCCCAGCAATGGGTACTATCACTGGCTTATTGAGGATCTTCCGGTTTTCCTGAAATCATTGGCTGTTGCGCCGAAAGCGCAAGTAATAGTGGCGAGAAATCCTGCCTCGTATGTTCGCGAAGTGACAGGACTGATCAACAACAAGATCGTCGTTGTAGGGTCACCCGTCCGGGTAGAGAGGCTCGTAATGACCGCAAAGACTGCCGGCATGGGAAGCCCCTTGACTGGGCTCACGCCGCATCCCGCTGACGTTGAAATTTTGCGGGAGTTCTTCGCCAGGTATCACGAGCCTGGCTCACACGAGCGTAGACTCTATTTGTCACGCGTGGGCCAGAAGCGTAGTCCTGCGAACGAGCGCGATCTTCAATCTTATATGGAGACGCAGGACTTTGTGTGCTTCGATGGCACGGGCGCGAGCTTGCTTTCGCAGATTGCATTGTTCTCGTCCGCCACGCAGTTGATCGGGGTGCATGGCGCGGCTCTTTCGAACATCGTCTGGGCTCCGGACGGGGTGGATGTCTGTGAGATATTTTCATCAGCCTATATGCCAAGCTGCTATTCTGCTCTCACCGCAATTCGAGGAGGGCGCTACACGCCAGTGTCATACACCGCAACCTCGGAGAACATGATTGATACTTCGACCCTGCAGCGGCTCGCCGTCATGGCCCGTCGGCTGCCGGGAAGGGACTAGCGGGAGCTAATAGTGGGGCACGATGCACATCTGCCGCAGACAAGGGTGCTGAGAACTCTCCGCTTTCGCTTGCGGGACCGGCTCCTCTATGGGACACTTTGCCTGTTCTCCGTCTTTACCGCGGTTGTGCCTTTTTGCCGTTCTCTCTACAGGGTCGAGTTGAATTATGTTGAAGGTTGGAACGTGTACATCGCTTCAGCGTTGGCCCACCATGCCACGTTATACTCATCTAAATATAGCTGGACGACCGTAAACTATCCCGTTCTTTATTTCTATGTGCTCGGCCTTCTCTCTCGCCTGACTCATGACTATCTATTTACTGGAAGATTTCTCTCCCTCTCGAGTTTATTGATTTGCTGCGTTTTCGTAGGTGCCATTGTTAGAAGGGTGACGGGTGTGACCACCGCGGCCATACTCTCTGCATTTTTTTGCCTTGCTCTTTTTTGCGCCAGGGCTGACCAACGTGTGGGAATGAACGATCCGCAGATTCTGGCCCAAGTGTTTTTTCTCGGTGGATTGTTTCTCTACGTGTCCCGAAGGCCAGGCATGCTTTGTCTAGCTGGAACAGCCTTCCTCTTTGTTCTTGGCGGAGATTTCAAACATAATTCGGTTGATTTCCCGATTGCTGTATTGTTGGATCTTTACATCGTTTCTAGGCGCCGAGCGTTTAACTTCCTCGTGTGGGCAGCGGTCTTCCTCAGCGTCGCAATCTTTTGCAATATTTACATTGGTGGTCCTTTTTTTGCCGCTAACCTGCTGACTCCCCGACTTTATTCTATTTCGGGTGCGCTCAAGTCTTTCTTAGAGGTCTACGGGACGATTCAGATACCCTTTCTGGCGGCAGCACTCATGGTCGTTCCCACGATCAAAGCATCATCGTCCCGGGTGCTGGCGTTGTTGTTTGTCGTGTCGCTAATCATTGGGATCGCTTTTGCTGGTGGTGCGGGCGTGGCACTCAATACATTTTTTAGTAATCTGTTCGCAATAGCGATTCTTGTGGGAATATTGATCGCCAACACGTCGACGAACCGCATAGACTTCCTGCGAGGAGCGCCCTACCTGAGGTTAGCCATACCTTCCATTCTCTTTGGATCGCTGCTCTTCCTGATGCCGGGTACTGGGCAATTGCGTCCTGTTGAAACATTGCGTACCATGCGCGAAGGACAGTTGCGATTTGAACGGCAAGTTAGTTTTCTGCAATCAGAGCACGGGCCTGTTCTCTGCGAAAGCCTTCTTCGGTGTTATTTTGCAGGGAAGCCTTATGTTTATGATCCGTTCAACAGCACAAGTTTGATTCGGGCTGGAAGGCTTGATGGAGGCGAGATCGTCGACAAGATTCAAAAACAGGAGTATGGGGCCATACAGTTGCATAGTCCAGTCGAGTCTATAACACGTCCCAACGAGCACTTTGTTGACGACATTTTGGAGGCGATCACTAAGTACTACACGCCCTCCCTAAGAGAAACAGACTGTACTATTTATGTCCCGAGAGCGGGCTCCCCGAAATCGGGGAAGGGTTCAGGGAATTCGGGCAGCGGTCGGGAGTTGGAGGATTCGCATTAGGAATAGAGGTTGTCCTGAGTCCAGGGTCCAGCCGAGGAACAATAGTGCGCCGGAGCCCCTGGAAAGGGAGTATGGTTGCGGAGTTATTGGGAGCTAAAGCCGAAGCTCCCGATTAATATGCCATCTGCAATACGCCTGGCAAGGAGAACGGAAGCAATTGGCTATGGCGTCAAGACCTTCTAACTGGGGGGCGACCTTGAAGCAACCCGCTGCTGACGAAACCTCTTTGGTAGCGTCTTTCTGGTGCTCGGCACGTGTTGTCCTTTATGTGCTGTTGCTCGCATCCGCGGCGGCGGTGGCCTATTACCGTCCTCAGCCGACCTTCGACCGTTATCTTTATGCGGCAGCGGCTGCCAGCCTGAGTTCCAGCAGTCCGAAGGAGATTCACGACGAGGCGCTGAGGCGCGCTAATTGGGGATTAGACTATCCGCACACCAGTTTCACGGACGATGTTTTCAGCAATCCCGCACATATGGCGCATCAGATTCCCTTCTATGCTATCCGGCCTGCATATATTTGGCTGATCAAGTGTGTGCCGGCGCGCGTGGTTTCACCTGCGGCCTATTTTCTTCTGGGAATGGTAATCCTCGCGTGGACGCAAAGTGTGTTGTGGTCTGGACTGTTAATGCTAATCGGCCCTGCCCTCCTTTGCGCGCGCATGGCGACGCCGGATGAGCTTTCCGCATTAATCGTGGTCAGCGGGTTCGTTCTGCTTGTCAACGGACATGAAATGCCCGGCATTGCGATTTTGCTGGCGTCAATTACTGTTCGTACCGATAACGTCATATTCGTGTTGGGAGCGTGCTCATGGATGGTATTGGCCGGGCGACTAACCAAGATAAAAGGGGCCGCCTTGGCCATTGCAGGAATATTGTGCGTTGAGATAGTCAATCACCTTGCCGGGAACTACGGCTGGGGCGTCCTGATCGGGCATAGTTTTGCCGGCGGCTTTCTCGATCCTGCAACGATGCGCGGTTATTACCCAACCCTGCGTGAATATTTGACATACCTTAGTCACGCGATACGCGGCCTGCCGTTCACCGCGTTAGGCATGTGGGCAATCCTGGCAACCTATGCCTGGATTCAGAACCAAAGGGCACGAGCAATTGTCCTCGTGGCCGCTGGTTTTAATGTCGCCCACGTGTTGTTGTTCCCTATTCCCGAGGACCGTTATTTTGTGGCGTCGTATCTGATTACCGCAGCTGTTGCCGCACCCATCGGTCCATTGCGTGAGAGGATGCAATACAAAAAGTAGTTTTAGGGCGAAACCGGGAACGAAAGCGTTTGAGCTAGAGGCGCAACGTGAGCAACGCAGACAAGAGGGTGATCGAGGCCTTCGGCCAGGAGTGGAGCAGGTTCGATCAAAATGATGTCGCTGCGAGCGAACTCCAGGCTATTTTCGGAGAGTACTTCGCGATTTTTCCGTGGGCGCACTTGCCGTCGCGAGCAACAGGGTTCGATCTGGGTTGCGGCAGTGGACGATGGGCGCGATTTGTGGCCCCAAGGGTAGGGCAGCTGCATTGCATTGATGCAAGCCGCGAAGCATTGGAGGTCGCCCGTCAAAACCTGGCCGGTCACGACACTTGCGAGTTTCATTGCGCGTCGGTGGACGCCATCCCCTTGGCTGATGCTTCCGCTGATTTCGGGTACTCGCTCGGGGTCCTCCACCACGTCCCCGACACACAGAAGGGCATCGCAGAATGTGTCCGCAAGTTAAAGCCCGGCGCACCTTTCTTGATTTATCTGTATTACGCTTTCGACAACCGGCCTCGGTGGTTTCGAATGCTGTGGAAGGTTTCCGACCTCTTTCGCCGCGCGATCAGCAGATTGCCATTCGGAATCAAGTCTGTACTCTGCGACCTAATTGCTGCGCTGGTCTATCTCCCATTAGCGTGGACAGCCAAAGTGTTGCGCGCACTCGGCGTAAGTGTGGACCGTTTCCCTCTCTCCGCATATCGCGACCGAAGCTTCTACACCATGCGCAACGATGCTTTGGACCGCTTCGGTACGAGATTAGAACAGCGGTTCACCCGCAAGCAGATACAAGCCATGATGGAGCGGGCAGGTCTAGAACGGATAGTCTTCAGCGATCGCGTATTCTGGTGTGCTGTCGGGTACCGGACCCATTCGACCGTGTAAGGAAAGCTGCTTTGTGTATTGTCTGCGTGCGGATACTTAACTTTGAAAAAGGGTAAGAAACTCTGCTGCAGTAGACCTCCAGGAATACTTTGCCGCTTGTAGCCGACCGGCCGCAATTAGGCTGTCGCGCAGCGTTTCGTCTCCAAGCACCCTATTTATTGATTCCGCGAGCTCAGTTGTATTCATTGGGTTTACATATAGACAAGCATTCCCACAAATTTCAGGAAGACTACCGGCGTTCGACGCAATCACAGGACACCCGCAAGCCATTGCTTCTAGCGGTGGCCAGCCAAAACCTTCGCTAACCGAAGGAAACGCCAATACGTCGGCGAGGCTGTAAAGGGCAACCAGGTCTTCGTCGTTTAGATTATTGAGTTGCCGAACGCTTTCCCGGATACCAAGCGCGTCGATCAAACCTTTCGTGTCCCGGGTCAAGCTTCCAACTAACACCAGCACGAGGTCGGGACGGTTGAGCTGCGCAAATGCTCGGATAACGCCCGCCTTGTTCTTGTAAAACACGTCACTACCAACCTGCAGTACAACGCGTTTGCCATGCAGCTTATGCTGGATGCGGTAGCGATCGAGCAACTCAGGCGAAGTAGTCGGCTTCCAATGCTCCTCGAGGCCATTATGGACTGCAATGACTCGCTCTTCGGGAATGAAAGGACAATGCCTTAGAAGTTCCATTCTGGTGTTCTGTGATACGGTGACCACAAACTTGGCCTTCGGCAGAAAGCGAAGGCCCCACCTGTATCGCACGTCATACAGATGGTGGTGCATGCCTTTTGGTCCGGAATACGATAGCGCGTGCATGTCGTGACAGACGCAGATCGTTCTGTCCGCCGGCAGACCCAACAGTAGATACGCACACCCTTCGCTGGCAATTATGTTGTAGTCGCCCTGCTTCCTGGTTGCTAGTTGTATATATCCCCAATACCGATCGATTTGTTGGCGGACACCACCGGAGCTAGGATGAAAGTAAACCGCTGTTGCCTCGACCGTGTCTGGGAAATTCCGGACTAGCTCACGAACATAGCGGTCAATACTGTACGTGCTCACGGTATTGGCAAAAACCGTGATCTTTATCTTGTCAGCCGGGGTGTCTCCAGGCTGTGCTGCTCTAATCTCCTCAGATTGCACTTATGATTTTCTCCGTCCCAAAGAGATTACGTGGCATGTTCAAATAGAAGATCCTCGAACAAAGAGGGTGGTGCTTGTGGAATCCGTGGGAACAATGTTGAACTGCTGTTCTCCACGACCAGCTCGATTCCAGCCGGATCAAGTACTTCCTGCTTGAAAAGGTAAATCGCTTCCTGGGTCGGCAAGCCCCACTCGTATCGCCGTGCCATCAAGTGCGGTTGATCTCGCGGCATAAATTCCCAATTGCAGGCCAGGGGATAGCGCTCCGGATCGTGATAGAAGTATCTAGCCTTACCCAGGTCGATGCCGCACAGGACGATGCGACGATAATTCATGCGAACTGCAAGACTAATGGCACTCGTCACGGAGCTCTGGTACCGAAAGTGACATGGGATACGATCACTGGGGGAGAACGCCTTCTTCTGGGATAAATAGCGAAGTCCCGCAACCAACTCATGCGCTGTACGGGCGACAATCCCGGCCGAGTAGCCGACGTACAGATTGCAGCGAAAGGTGTGAGGTATTTCTAGAATCAGTTGTCGTGAGTCCAAGGGCAGCAACTCACTGACGATCTTCACCGTGTTCCGGTAATCTTCGCAGCGGCGCTGCAGCAGCCCCTGCAAAGCGTCAAATACGACTTCACAGCCTGGAATGCGGGGGACGTTCTCAAACAGATAGATGCGAGGGACAAATGGGTGCGCCGGCCAAAAATTCATGGCAATCGAGTCATGGCGGCCAATGACTTTCCAACGCTCATCCCGAATTTCGTTTATGGACCAGCCGCTGCCCAATATGAAAACCGTGTCGCTTCTCTTGAGCGGCGTCAGATCAAGGGTCCCGAGCAACGGTAACCCGGTTCGGCCAGATATCTCACGCGCCAGAGCCGATTGTCGCGCCAGCTGCTCACGCCGGTGCAATCGCATGAGCAGCGGATGTGGAAGACGCTTGGCCAGTGCTCTTATCATGAAAGATCACGAGGCGGTGCTGTGATTCTGACGCAGCAGCAGCTTGATGCGATCCAAACCCAGAGCCGCTAACAGGCTGAAGCTGATTATTCCAGCGGCAACTGTAGCGATCCAAGGGTGCCCGATATTCCAGCGAACTTGCGTGGTGGCCAGCACGGCAGCAAAGACTGCCATGGCGGCATAGGTGCGCCGCAGATCGTAATCCAGCCGAAAGGACCGCTGCGCGAGACGGTACATGACTAGCGCCTCCACGACATAAGCAATCAACGTCGCGTAGGCCGCTCCATACATGCCCCAATGGGGAATGAGGGCAAAATTCAGAATCGTATTCACCACCAGGGCAACGAAACTGGCGCCCATAATGAGCGTGGTTCGCCTTATCTGCATGGCGGCAAAGGAAAACATTGAGAAGAGCGAGTGCGCCAAGTATGCGCCAATGATCCAGGGCACGACGCGGCCTGCAGAAGCGTAGCGATGATCCAGAAAGTGTGCTACGAAATCCTGAGCGATCAGGGCGCCAAGGCAGGCAACTGCGGTCAACATGACAATCAGGCCGGCACACATCTTGCTCAGCAGGCGACGTCCTTCTTGGCCTTTGCGTGCCACATCATAGTAAACCGGCGCCCATGCTTGGTTCAGCGACATGGTAATCAGCGACATGATCATCCCAAAGGTGTAGGCAACTCCATACAGCCCGACTTCGCGGAGGTCGCGATAGTGTGCCAGTATAAAGCGGTCCGCGCTAACCAACCCCATGGCCATGAGCAGGTGTGGAACCAGCGGTGAACCCACAACAATGGTTTCGCGGACATATGCCCAATGGAAAGGGGAACGCAGTGCGTGTCTCGCCAGAAAAACCGCAATGATCAGGCAGATCGACGCGGCCATCAATTTTCCGCCTAACATTCCGGTGACACCGCGCCGGGCATAGGCCACTAGCGCAACGGTCAAGAACGCGGTCAGGCCAAATGACAGGAGCGCGAGAATGGCATAACTCCAAGGACGACGCTCGGCCTGATAAAGCACCAGTCGATAACCAAAGAACTGCGTGGCCACCGTCGTCGCCAACGCCATCGCTACGTACTGGAAGGGCACAGAATTGGTTGGCGCGAGGATATGCTGTAAGCGCGGGCCGATGATAAGGGCCAGCGCGAGGAAAGCGATTTCCAGCGCCAGAGCAAATTTCAGCGTGCTGCCTACATAACCGGAAAGCGCCTTGGGATCGTCAACGTGCCGAAAATAGAGGCGCTGAATGGAAGCGTCAAAACCCAGGCTGAGAATGGAAACCAGGAAAGCTGCCAGGGTTTCGACCAGCACCATAATGCCGTAATCGGCCGGCGTGAGAAACCGAGTATAGATCGGCAGAAGCAGGAAATTGAGGGCACGGATCCCCAAGTTGGCAAGTCCGTAGACGGTGGACGCTCGCAGGATACGGGCAGCCACGACCCTCGCAGTGGGCACCGACGAGAGTTCGGCTGCAACTCCCGTCAGCGACGGTTCGGTTATGCTGCCCACGATCAGGTCCCCCAGTGAGGTTTACCGAGCGGCGAAAATCCACGGTTCGTCTTGCCAGGGCGATTATCCTCTCCCCGGATACCAAAGCCGCTGTTCCCGACATCGATCCTCGCCTAGGTTTAACATGATATCGCGAGCCTTGCTAATCTCCCGCGGACGCAAAAAAAACGACAACATTTTTCAAAACCTGAGTCAAGCGTGGAAATGACCCGAAGGCTCAAGCGAACCACCCTTACGATCGCGGGGGGTGCGCAATCCAGATTGCACCTCAGCGTTGTCGCTGCCATACTTAGCGCAATGTCCGCGACGGCTCCACAGGCGGTACCCGCTTCTCCATCCGGTACCGCATCCGATACGAAGGCGAGCTTTTACCGCCCGGAGTTAGACGCCTTGAGATTCGTCGCGTTTCTTGGCATCTACTTCTTTCACTCGCTGCCTCTGGATCTGAGCGGCTACGATCGTTACCGTCTGCCAAGAGTGCTGGGCGTATTAATGGCATCAGTTGCAAACTCAGGCAGATTTGGCGGCCAGCTCTTTTTTCTGCTCAGCGGGTATCTCATCACATCTCTGTTGTTGCGCGAGAGATGGATCACGGGCCATGTCAGGCTGCGCTCATTCTATGTCCGCCGGATCCTGCGCATCTGGCCCCTTTATTTGTTTGCTCTGCTGGTGGCGGCATTGTGGCCGTGGACCGGACGTGTACCACTACCCTATGTTGTGGGCTACCTACTGCTTGCAGGGAATTGGATGACTGTTTTTCTTGGTCCTCCGGCTTCTTGGGCAAGCGTTTTGTGGCCCGTGGCCATTCTGCAACAGTTTTACCTCTTGTGGCCGCCGGTAATTAAATTATTCTCACGCGCCGGTCGGCTATATGTTGCTATTGGGCTGGTTGCCCTGGCTAACATTACGCGTTACTACCTGGCCATCGGCGCTCTCCGCCCGCACACTGTGTTCCCCAACACCTTTGCCGAACTCGATTCGATTGGAGCGGGTATTTTATGTGCCATGGTCCTCAAAGGGTCGGTGCCACGGCTTTCGACGGGAAAGCGCCTACTGTTGGCTTACATTGGACTTACGCTGCTACTCGGTTGCGGATACTTTGGCCCAGTTGAGACTCCGACGCTTGTCGTCGTCGGCTATCCCTGCGCTGTCGCCGGATGTCTGGCGCTGTTCCTTGCTGTCTGCGGGATGACATTTACCTTTCGGCCGCTGATCTATCTCGGCAAAATTTCGTACGGGCTTTACGTCTATCACTTGCTCGCGTTGCTTCTCATAGGACTCGCATTAGGCGGCAAAGCGGAAACTCCAGCGGGGTTCCTCGTGTATTGGTTTGGCGGACTGGTCCTCACGATCGTACTTGCCAGCGCTTCCTATCGCTGGCTGGAATCACCGTTCCTGCGTTCAAAAGCAAAGTTCGCTGCGGTGAAGTCCCGACCGGTGTAGTTTACCCCGCATTCGCAATCTCCATATGTGCTAGAACGGCAGCAAGATCAACGGATACTATGCGCAACATCACCGCTTATCTAGACCAATTGCTGGGAGCGTGCAGATGCGGAGAACAAGGTGCATGCGTTCGCCACTGTTGCAACCACCCGGTCCTGCTCCGCTTCAGTCATCTGGTGGTAGAGAGGTAGCAATACGGTGCGGTCTTGTACCATCTCGCTCACTGTCAGCGGAAATCGAACACACTGCGGCATCTCAGCGTAGGGAGGTTCGCGATGCGCACACATCACCCCGCGCCGAGTGGAAATTCCTTCATCCAGCAACTTCTGCATAAATCTGCGTTGGTCGCATTGCTCTGGCAAGCGAATGCAATAGCTCTGCCAATTGCTGCGAGCCCAGCACGGTTGTCCAGGTACGCCAAGTCCGGGCACTCCAGATAGCAGTTCCCCGTAACGCGCCGCAAGCATGCGCCTGCGTTCCAATGCCCCCGGAAGCCGCTTTAACTGTTCCCGGCCGACCGCCGCCTGGATATCGGTCATGCGGTAGTTGTACCCGAGTTCAACATATTCTTCGAAGACCACCTGTCTTGCGCTATGTCTGGCAACATCCGCTACGCTCATCGAGTGTTGCCGCCAGAGCCGGAACTTGTGGTCCCAATCGGCATTGGCGGTTGTTAGCATACCGCCGTCTCCGGTCGTAACCAGCTTGCGCGGGTGGAAAGAGAAACAGGCAATATCGCCGTGTGGCTTGCCGATTTTTTCCCAGCGGGCGGGCCAAAGGATTTCGCTGCCGATGGCGCAGGCAGCGTCCTCGACCAAGGGTAGTCCGTGGCTGCGGGCAATCTCGACGATGCTTTTCAGATCGCACGGCATGCCAATCTGGTGGACACAAAGGATGGCCCTCGTGCGCGAGGTGATCGCTTGTTCAATCTTCTCGGGATCCATGTTGTAGTAGCAAGGATCGACGTCTACAAAGACCGGTAGCGCGCCCGTGTAGCAAACCGCATTCGCAGTGGCAATGAAGGAATTGCTGACGGTGATGACTTCATCGCCGTCGCCAACACCGAGCGTCCGCAAGGCTAGATGTAGTGCAGTCGTGCAGCTGGAAACCGCGCAAGCGTGTGCTGCACCGACGTATTCTGCGAAGTCGCGCTCAAAGGCCGCCACCTCCGGACCCTGGGTTACCCACCCGGAGAGGATCACACGGCGCGCGGCAGCGGCTTCTTCCTCACCCAACCATGGTTTGGCGACGGGAATCACATTCCTATCCACTGGTGGGACTCCTGTGTGTTTCCCAATTATGAACTACTTCGCTCTCCAGCAGGCGTTCCGGTGACTCGCCGCGCTCCAAGTACCACTGTCGCAGCCGCCATAGACCGTCCCCTAGCGAGACGGTTGGCTGAAACCCCAAGACATCTCGAGCCAATGCGCAGCCCGCATACAAACGCAAAACATCCCCCGGCCTGGGATTGTCGTGAACGACCTTCGGCGGTCTGCCTACCACTGCCGCCACTTGCTGGGCCAGCTCGTTAATGCGAATCTCCCGTCCGATTCCCAGGTTAATCGTCTGGCCCACCGCTGCATCAACCGTGCCGGCCAGTCGGATACCGGCTGCCGTGTCACTGACGAATGTGAAATCTCGTGTCTGTGTTCCATCCCCAAAGACGACCATCGGCAAACCGGCCATGCAACGCAGTAAAAACTTCGGAATTACTTCTCCACTGTCGCCCTCGTGATGGCAACGCGGGCCGTAGGCATTAAAAGGGCGAACCACAACGGTGGGAAAGCCATACGTATGCCAGAAAGCCCTCGCGTAACACTCCCCAGCAAGTTTGGAAGAGCCATATACGGTCATGGGAAAGGTCGGATGTTCTTCCGTCATCGGCGCGCTCCTGGCGGTCCCATATACCTCGGAGCTCGACACATACACAAATCGTTTGACACCAGCTGCCCGCGCTGCGATCAGCAACCTCAGCGTGCCAGTAGCATTGACTTCGTGGTTTTCTATCGGAGAGTGAATCGAGTGACGCACACCCAGGCAGGCGAGATGGAACACGACATCAGCACCGCGCAGCAATACCCGCATGCGCTCCTCGTGCCGAATGTCGGCTACCTCCAGTTCTATCAACTCATACGCCAACCCTTCCAGGTTCTCGCGGCGGCCGTTAACTAGGTTGTCTACAACCAACACCTGGCATTCGGTCGCCGCCAGTTGCCTCACCAGTTCAGAGCCAATGAAACCCGCGCCTCCAGTCACCACTACCTTAGCACCGGTCATTCGCGTTCCTTCCACCCTTCACTTGCTCCTGTTCGCCAGCTGCGTGCCCTCGCCATTCCGAGGTCCATTGGACCGACCTGCGTCACGGATCAGCAACTGAAGTCAATTGCCCGGTAGCTGGAGCTGCCTAGTGCGTAGACTCCCCACCTAGTTGCGTGTACACGACCCGCTTGTAATCGCCAGTACTGGCCGACTCACGCTCCCGCAGATACAAAGAGAGGCGTTCGGGGCGAAAGAGGGGGTGAGCGACCGAATCGACGAGTATAACGCGCTTGAATTGTGCGAAGAATGCCCGGGCTTCTGCGCCACCTTGCTCGACTTCTATCATTGCTGGCACAAGTTGCGAACGCAAGGATGCCAAGGCAGCTTCCGAGTGCGGCCCGAAGACTTCCATCCGGTCTTGCACCGGCACAATCCTATATTGCTGCTCCGCCGATCCGCCTGGAGAGAGTATTTTGCTCAGAAATGCGTCATCCATCCCTATCGCATACAGGTAAACCGCCTGGCGCAAACGCAATTGCTTCTCATAACCGGAGGGAACCATCAGTTCGGCGTCCTTGTAGTACAGGACGTTGGCCTTTGAAACAGCGGGCACCAGAGCCGCTGGGCTTTCCACTTGCTCGGCATTAATCAGCACGAGGTCGCGTGGCCCCAGATCGGCAGGCGACATCGCCTCGATTGCGCCAAAGTTTTCCCGGTTTAACTCGATCATTGTGGGGGCGGCCAGTGCTATGGATACGGCCGCGAATACCAATAGAATGGCCGTAATCGCCGCAACAACCAACCGCGCGCTCCGCTGCGCGGCGAAGCTGTGCAGGAGGGCCGCTACCATCATGATGATAAGCAATGCCATCGCGGTATGAAACAGATATAGGACATGGTGCGAGACCTGAGCTGCGGGCGAGATCACCGCGTCAGCAAGGCTCAAGAGAAAGACCGCAGTTCCGAAGGCAACCAGAGTCCACCGGCTTTCTTGGGGTATTCCCTGGCGACATACTACGGAGGCTGCGACGGTGGCGAACAACAACGTCAGCACGGTTTTGCTGAATAACATCCGTTTGAGAAACTGGGGATCCAGTGCGATCAACGACGATCCTGGGCTGGCCACCGGCAACGCTCCACCGGAAAACAGCAGCCAGCCGAGATCAGCCGCGGCACAGATGGCTCCGAAAACCATAAACTGCAGAAACAAGCCCGGAATTCGTCCTGCCAGGAGCAACAACAGCAGCACGCCTGTGGTTGCTGCCAGAACGGCCGTTGCGTAAGGGAAGGAACACAAGACGAGAAACTGGAGGAGCGCCATCGCGAGCCAGGCGAGCCACCCTGATTTCGTCCGCCCTTGTCGCAAAGCGCTGATTTGCAGGCCAAGATAGGCCAGCACCAGAGGAATGCTTACTTGCGGGAAAAAAGTGCGGATGAAGGGCGGCATGAGGCCGCTGGTTGCCGACCACGGACGCAGCTTCAGCAATTTCAGCAGAACAAGATAGGCATAATCAAAGTCGAACAAGAGAAGCAACGTCAGGGCAAACAGCAACAGAACAGTTGTGCTTTCGGGGAATGCCTGGCGCATCAGCCACAGCGCGGCGGCACATATCAGCGCGGTCCATGCCAACATCCAAAGGACCAAGGTGGCCGTCTCGCCTCCCACGATAGAGCGCAACAGAGCATAAGTTGAAAAGGCGAGATGAAATCTTCCGTAGGCAAACTGGGCTGTGGGAACGTCCACGCCGTACCAACCGTTGTGCATGAGGCCGCCCACAGGTGCGGCCATGTGACTGACACCTATATAAAAGTTGAGATCGGCAGCGACGATAGGAGGCGCCGGTCCAGCTCCCAGCCGTGCGTACAACATCCAGTAGGGATAGGCGTACAGAAGCAGGATGCAAACAACCAAGGCCAAGACCATCCAAGGCGACCACGACCGGCTTGGGCGGTCGAATACGGTTGTATCTTCCAAGGCAGGTTGTGCGATCACGGGCTCCACTGCATCTCCGACAACCAGCATCCGGCTAACCTGAGACCCAGTACTTAGCCTCTCTCGTCAGCGGCGGCCCGCTCCGCCCAGGATTCCTCTTCCTGCGCAAGTTGCTTCAGGGTCAGACCGGCCCAGCCCAAACATGCTAGTCCCACAATTGAGGTGGTTACGAAGACCCACGCGTGCAGCAGCACGGCATAGGCCAATGCGCTTCCTGACGCAATTCCAGCCAAACCCATCGCCGCCACCACGAAGAACTCGTAAGTTCCAATCGATGCTGGACCTGCGGGAACCATCAGACCAAGTCCGAGGACTGCCGCAACCACCACCGAATAAGGGAGGGTGAGGGGCAATCGAAGGGGCTTGGCGATGGCCCAAATCAATCCCGCCTCAGTACTCCAGATTAGAGCGGTTAACGCGGTCAAGCATACCATCTGCGCGATCGAGCTTACGGCCTGCAAGCCTTCATGGAAGGCCCCGAACAAGGCTGACGCTCTTTTGGCCCAAGAGTTGAGCCGCATCGCTGCCAACACGGTCTGCACCCGGCTGAGGAACCACTCCCTCCTGAAGCGAATTGCATACATCACGGCCAATGCTCCTCCAAACACAAACATCCCAGCTATGGCAAGCTGCGTTAGCCAGTTCGGAGGGCTGATGAAGACACACGCCAGGAACACGATCGCGAGGAGCGCCAGGCCATCCAACACCTTTTCGACAGCCAGAGTCGCGAGCGCCAAGCTGCTGCCCGCCAACGACGAGTCCTGCGAAATGAGCACGCAACGGGCCACATCACCCGCCCTGCCCGGAACCAAGTTATTGGCGCCTGTTCCGATGGCGTAAGTACGGAACGTCAGCCAATAGCCCGGTCTTGCCTGTCGGGGAAAGATTAGCTGCCATCGAAGTGTCCGCAGAAGATAGCTCGGCGCCCCGATAAGAAGCGGCAATATCAAGAGGCGCGCGTCGATACTGCGCAGCGTCTCCCACGTGTCATGCACGTTCGTGCGCTTCAGCAGCAGACCAACAAAACACAGGCTGATCACAACGCCGAGCAGTGCAGCTCTGGTTTTCCGGTTATTCACTGCCGTCGGCCGCCCGCGTTGAATGCTCAGGAGAAGCGGTTGCCGTCGCCCCGCTAAGATGGAGTTTCTCTACGATGTAAAGTGGGCGGCCACGGGCCTCGTCTAGCGCTCGCCACACATACTCGCCCATGACTCCCATCATCACCATCTGCAATCCCCCAATCAGGAGCAACACCAGCATCAGTGAGGTCCACCCGGCTATGGGTTGCGCTAGAAAACATCGGTTCACCATTACGAAGAGTCCGTACAAAAAACCGACCGCTGCAACCGTGATGCCCAGATACGACATCAATCGAATTGGGGCATACGAATAGCCGACAAAGAAGTCGGCGAACATCTTCAGCCGCTTTGATAGTGTCCATTTGCTCCGTCCGTGGACACGCGGCTTGCGCTCATACGGAACATGTGCCTGCACATAGCCCATCGTATACAACAGACCATCCAGCGTAAGATTGCGTTCGCGGTACAAGGGCAGAGCGCGCATTGCTTCTTTGCCCAGCAGGAACATTCCTGCTCCCATTGGGGCAATATTCTCGGAAACCATTAGGCGGCCCAGTGAGAAGAAGATACGGGAAGCAAGACGATCGGAGAATGACTCCGGTCGACCTGAACGCACTGCCCAGACAATTTTGACGGGGTCGATGAGTGCTTCCAGCAAGCGGGGAATCAGATCCGGGGGCTCCTGCAAGTCGCAGGGAAGGTAGCATCCGACATCGCCGCTTGCGTACTCGAAGCCTGCACGTACAGCGGTGTGGGAACCGCAGTTGCGCGCTAGCTTAATGACGACGACCTGGACGTCGCGGGCAGCGATCTCGACCAAATGTGCGTAAGTGTCGTCGTGACTTCCATCATCCACAAATATGAGCTCGTACTCATGCTGAGGCATCTGAGAAGCAAACATTGCGACCGTTTCGCCGTATGCATTCCGGACGGAGACACCTTCGTTGTATACCGGCATCACAACGGATACCTTCATAGCGTCAGTTTGCCTCAGAGATTGTCCTAACTAAATTCGGCCAGCTCAGAAGCCAAAGGCACGTCGCCTCCTTTTTCAGGCCGGCGCTGCAGATGCGCGCGATGGCCCACGAGCACCACATCGGATGGAACATCGCCGGCGACAACAGAGCCCGCTCCTATCAGAGTACGATCTCCGACCTTCACTTCAGGGCAACAGATTGCCCCACTTCCGAGAAAGCAGTGATCACCTATCTTGACCGCTCCACAGCAAATAACTCCTGCACCGAAGATCGTATTGGTCCCGACGGAGCAGTCGTGTTCGATACTACAGTTGCTGAACATACAACATAACGGGCCGATCTTCGCTTTCGGTCCTATGACACAACCAGGCATCATCACCAAATTAGGTCCGATGTCCGCGTCGGGAGCAATTACGCAGGATGAGTGCACCAGCCGCACGAGAGGTATGCCAGCTGCTGCGAGTTGGAGGAATATCCTATAACGTAATGCCCCAAAGCGGCTGCCAATCGCTACGATGCTCGGCGCACCAGAACGAATGCACTCCTGCACTCCGTCCTCGATCATACCCCGAATAGGCAGGCCGTACGGACCAAACTCCCGTTGGCGCGCCACATCGTCAAACAGAACCACCGAGTCGCATGGCATCCCGATCCACTTCATCAGATCAAGCACGTGTAACGCCTGGCGTCCCGCACCGAAGATTACGGCAGGAGCTTCTGCCTTAATCATGCTTGAACTCCCTCTGCTAGACGGTCGAACGGCCAAACATAGAAGAACGGAAATTCGCGACTGATGGCTTCCCGTCCCAGGCGGCAGACTTCATCCATCGACCGGAACGTCTTCACATAGACACGATAGTTCGATTCAAGCGACCCCCACTTCTTCTTGAAGCGGTAAACTCCCGAATCGCGGGTTGGAGAACTTTCCCAATTCCAGACACAGACGCCTCGCTTCTCGGCATCCCGCAATGCCGCGGCGATGAGTACGGTGTTTGGTTGCAAGCTTCGAGCTTCTGGCAGGCTGCAGGGGATGTAGTAACTTGCGATAGTGGGTCCCCAAAGTACTAGCAGTCCTCCGATCATCTCTCCTCCGCGAAACGCGTAATAGAGCGCACTGTGCCTGCCGAGGACCTCCGGCGACGCAAGCATCTCGACGCAACGGAAGGGCTTCAACGGAATGTCATGGTCGCGACAGTTCTGCGCGTAAATGGCATAGAACTCTCGTGTCCGGTCCGCTGTTACCTGGGTAGAGACATCCAGTCCTTCGCGTTCTGCTTTCCGTAGATCATATTGGATACTTTGGTCCCACGAGACGGAGGCTACGTCCACGTATTGGGTGAATTTCTCCACAATTACCGCATTGGAAAGGGCTGAGTCGTAAGTCCGATAGTCTCTAGCGAAGAGTGGAGTGTAAACCGAGCAGCTCAGCGCCCTCTCGGTTTCAGCGCGTTTTACCAAATCTGTAAGCAGTGCGGTTTCGATCTCTCGCGCAGCATCTCCTGCCTCGCATATGACTCCCGCGTTCGGGCCAAAAAAGGGCAGGGAACAGAAAACTGTTCCGAGGTTGGACCGGCGCATAAATACCGGTAGGAGACCAGCAATTCCCTTATCCTCGCGAAGAGCCGCAAGATACATCGGTTCACCGACACCGATGGCTTGGAGCATATCGCGGTAAAAGGGGTAATGGTAAGCCAATACTGAGACCGAAGTTTGCCCCAGGGCGTCCAGAAAGGCGATCAGAGACTCGTCGTCCTCTGGCCGAAGCTGCACAACCCGAATCACGCCGTCGTCACCTGCTCACGCGGCCGTAAAGCATGGGAAATGGTCGCAACGGTCTCGTCGATCTGGGCGTCGGTCATCTCCGGATACATTGGCAGGGAGAGCACTGCATCGGCCAGCCGCTCGGAGATAGGGAAGTCGCCCGCCTTGTATCCCAGGTGAGCGAACGACTTTTGCAGATGCACGGGAATGGGGTAATGAATTGCTGTCCCGATGCCGGCCGCTTGCAACTGCTTCTGCACGTTTTCCCGATCGGGCACGCGAATCGCATAGACGTGGAACACGTGCCGCGTGTCCGGGGCCTCCTGCGGCGTTGCAACTCCCAGTTCGTCGAGAAGAGCGGTATAGCGGCGCGCGTGGGCGCGTCGGGCCTCAGTCCACCGCTCCAGATACTTCAGTTTCACTCCCAGAATTGCGCCCTGGAATCCTTCCATCCGGTAGTTGAAGCCTTGCACGACGTGGTGATACTTTCTTTCCTGGCCCCAGTCGCGCATCATCCGAATCGTTTTTGCATATCGTTCGTCGTTGGTGACGACCGCTCCGCCTTCGCCGTATGCGCCCAGGTTCTTGCCCGGATAAAAACTGAAACAAGCCAGGTCCGCGAGCGAGCCGCTGCGACGTCCCTTGTACTCGGTGCCGTGGGCTTGCGCTGCATCTTCAACGACCACGAGGTTGTGCCTTCTGGCGATCTCTTGAATCGGATCCATGTCTGATGGCTGCCCGTGCAAATGAACGGGAAGAATGGCTTTGGTGCGCGTTGTAATGGCCTGCTCGATCTGCGCGGAGTCCATCGTCGCGGTCTTGGGGTCGACATCCACCAGTACGGCGCGTGCGCCGGTATAGTCGATAGCAGCGATGGTCGCTACAAAGGTGAAGGGCACGGAAATCACTTCATCGCCGGGACCGACGCCAGCCGCTAGTAACGCCAGATGTAGGGCGCTTGTACCCGAATTCACGGCTACACAGTAGTTTGCTCCTCCGCAATAGTCCGCGAACGCCTGCTCGAAAGCCGCAACTTCGCTGCCAAGCACGAACTGCGAGGAGTCGAGCACACGCTGGATAGCAGCGTCAATCTCCGGCTTGATGCTGAGATATTGCGCCTTCAAATCTAGGAATGGGACCATGCAGCCGTTAAGCTCCTTGTTAGTTCGACCGGCCTGCCGCGCTCCGCCATAGACCTCGAGGCTGCCTCCAGGATCTGTACGACGCGCAGACCCGCCGAACCGTCGGTGATCGGAGTCTCGCGTCCTTCGATGCAATCAACAAAGTGTTGTGCTTCGATCTGGAGGGCCTCAGCTGTGTCGACCTTCGGCGACCACATATCGCCGGTGCGATAGCCGACGAGTTCCTTGTAAACAGCATCAGGATTTTCCGCCAATGAAAGGGTGATCCCCGAGTCGTACACCTTCACCTTCTCACTGGTCTCGAGATCATCGAAGACCACCATCTTCTGCGACGCGCCGATCAACGTCTTGCGGACTTTGACTGGAGAGAGCCAGTTGACGTGCAAATGCGCGATCAGGTTGGATTGGAAGAAAAGTGTGATGAAAGCCATATCTTCGGGCCGGCCAGGAACGTGACTCATGCCCGTTGCCGAGACCGCCTCCGGCTGGCTCTCCAGCAGAAAATCCAGAATGGACAAATCGTGTACCGCGAGGTCCCATATAACATTAATGTCATGCTGGAAGAGGCCGAGGTTCACGCGTACGGAATCATAGTAGTAGACATGGCCGAGGGAACCGGAGGTAACCAGTTCGTGAATCTTGCGAACGGCTCCCGTGTAAACAAACGTGTGGTCGACGTGCAACAACAGGTTGCGCCTCTCCGCCTCATTTACAAGTTGCTCGCCCTCGGCGGTGGTTCGCGTCAGGGGTTTCTCCACCCAGACGTGCTTGCCAGCGTGAAGTGCTTCCATGGCGATGTTGAAGTGGGTGCCGACAGGCGTGGCGATGGCGACCGCGTCAATTTCGTTGTCGCGAAGGATCTCTCGGTGATCAGTCGTGGTGCGTACAGTAGGGTAGCGAGCGCATAGGCCCCGCAATCGCCGCGAATCGAGGTCGCTGACTACAGTTACTGTTGTGTCTGCACAATCGAAAAAATTGCGGACGAGGTTTGGTCCCCAGTAACCGTAACCGATTACTCCGATTTTGATCATCACCTCTACCTGAATTCTGCGAAGGTCTTAGCCGCCCGACCGCCGTTTAGCACGGCCGCTTTTTCGTTGGTACTCTTATTTCAGCTGTCCCCGAAGACGAGCCGGAACGCCGTAGACGATCGCTCCGGGTTCGACGTCATGGGTCACTACTGCTCCCGCGCCGATCATGGCCCGCTCTCCGATGGTTACGCCGCACATAATAACAGCTCCGCTGCCGATGGAGGCGCCCTTTTTCACCCGTGTAGGAATCACCGCCCAGTCAACCTCACTCTGCAACTTACCATCCGTGGTTGCGCGGGGTTCGGGATCATTGATGAAGATCACGCCATGGCCGACAAAAACTTCCTCTTCGACGGTGACACCTTCGCAAATGAAGGTGTGCGACGAGATCTTGCATCGGGCTCCGATGGATGCGTTTTTTTGAATCTCGACGAACGCCCCAATCTTCGTCTCATCACCAATCGTGCACCCGTAAAGATTCACGAGATCAAGTTGGAAGATGCGGACGTCCTTGCCGAGCTTGACATCTTTGATAGGCATATTGGTCCCAATCCGTCTGAAACAAAAACCTGCACGCATGCAGTCACTGAATCACATCTCGGCACTTCGCAACGGATGGAATAATAACCACTCGTCCTCTAATTAAGCGCCGGCCCTCGACCGCTCCTCCTGCGGGATCCTAACTTCGGAGGCCCGCTCCCGGCCCTTCGGCAATTTGTTTGGTGATCGTATCACCAGCCATTGGCAAGGCCTTCGTGCGATATATATAGCATCTTTTGGGTGGCTCGGTTAGACTTGACCACCTGTGAATCGGTTTGGCACAACCACCGAATTGCCGCTGAGGGTCCAGCCGACTCTCCTCGCGGTTGGAGTGCCCGATCCCGCGGAGCCGGTCACCCTGGCGGAGCAACGCCTGAAAATCGCTCTAGCGGTTGGGATTTGCCTGCTGCTGGCGTTCGGTCCCTTGGCGCTCGGCGCTGTGGATAAGTGGGCCCTATGTGTCCTTGAACTAGGCGCTGCTCTGCTTCTGATCATTTGGGCGGCAGGGGAAATCGCCCAGGGACAATTTGAAGTAACTTTCAATCCGCTGTTCATTCCGGCATTGTTGTTCGGCGGCCTCATTGCTGTCCAGTTATTGCTAAAGCAGTCGGCTTATTGGTACGCTACTTGGCAAAAGGCGCTCCTGTGGTGCGCCTTTGGAATATTGCTCTTTCTCACCAGCCAATGCCTTCCTCAGCCAGCCTTGCGGAAAAATGTGGGGCTGTTCTTCACCGTCTTCGGGTTCATTGTGGCCCTGTTCGCGATCGTCCAATTGTTCATGCCGAACGGGAAGATTTACTGGGTAATTCCGAACCAAAGTGGCTGGCCTTTTTTTGGACCGTATATTAATCATTCACATTACGCTGGCCTGATGGAGATGTTGGTTCCATTTCCGCTGGTATTCGCGATGACCCATGTCTGGCGGAGGCCGGTGCGGGTGCTTTTTGGGTTCGTGGCTCTGATAATGGCGAGCACGATTTTTCTATCGCTATCCTTGGGAGGCATTCTCGGGTTCGCCGGAGAAATGTTGATCTTGGCGGCCTTACTGGCACGCGGGCGGCGATCCCGCCAGGGCCTTGTGTGGCTAGCCTTGCTTGGTGTGTTTCTCGCAGTTTGGTTGACCGTGCTGCACCCTGTGGGATTGATGGACAGGCTGACGTCGCTGAGAAGCCCTATGGACAAAGCTGATGCTGGCGTTCGGGCGGTCATCGTCAAGGATAGTTTCAGAATGGTGCGGCAGCGTCCGCTGTTGGGATGGGGCCTGGGCACCTTCTCGACAGTTTACCCTTCGTTTCGCAGCTTCTATAGCGAGGACGAAGTGAATGCGGCGCATAACGATTTTATGCAGTTGCTGGTCGAAACGGGTGTGATCGGTTTCGCGTTGATGGTGTTTTTTGTGATTCTTGTTTATCGCGATGGAATGCGCAGCATTGAGCACTGGAGGCGTGATCCTCGAGCTAGCATAACGATGGCCGCGCTAATTGGTTGTACAGGCCTCCTGATACATAGCCTGTCCGACTTTAACCTGCAGATTCCTGCCAATGCGGCCCTATTTTTTGCCTTGACCGCAATTGCCACAACTGGCGGAACTCTAGGTCGTCACCGGCTAAGTGGAAGATTGGTGTCTGACAAAGCAAAATGTTGACTCTATGGACATCTGAACGAATGATTGTCAATTCGGGCGCTCCCGCCGGCATCTGAATGTCACCGATTGTTGAAGGTGAGGGAGATGAGTTCTACCAATAAATTGCTCGAGGGCACGACGGAACTTGCGCCACCGGATTGGACGGCTATAACCACCGTTCAGGATATGTATGAGTTTTCGTCGCGGGAACGCACACTAGGCGACTATTGGCGCATCCTGCGGAAACGCAAGTGGACTGTTATTGTGTCGCTGGTTGTGGTGGTGACCGCTGCGGCATTAATTTCCCTTCGCATGACTCCCATCTATGACGCCGTCGCACGGATCTCGATCTCGAGCCAGGCGCCCACCAGCATTCTCAACTTCAAAGACAACGCACAATACGGCGAGTCCAGTGACCAAGAGTCGTTAATCGCCACACAAATAAGTATTCTGCAGTCAAATACCCTGGCCCTCCTGGTCATCCGCAACCTGGGACTCAACAACCGTCCCGAGTTTGCTGGAAAGGAGCAACCAACCACTACCGGCGGAATTCCTGTGTCTGGATCGTCGGCCCAAACTCTAGGGCGTGAAGACCAACTGATCGGCGCATTTCACTCCAGTTTGAACGTGATGCCAGTTCCAAACACCGGAATTATTGAAATCAAGTATTCCAGTCCCGACCCTCGGCTCGCAGCGGAGGTCGCCAACACCACCGCCAACACGTTCATTGAACAAAACATCAAGGCCCGATTCGACAGCACCATGCAAGCCGCCGATTGGCTTTCCAAACAGTTGGCCGACTTGCAGATCAAAGTGGAAACTTCGCAGACCCGGTTGATCGAGTATCAAAAGCAACATGGAATTGTCGGCACAGATGATAAGCAGAACCTGACCTTCGAAAAGCTGAACGAGCTCGGTAAACAGTTGACCCAAGCGCAGGCAGAGCGCATACAAAAGGAGTCGCTGTACCAGATCGCAAAAGGCACCAACCCGGACGCTCTCTCCAGCGTTTTGCAAGACGCCGCTCTGGCCAGTCTTCGCCAGCAGCAAACGCAATTGCAAATACAGTATGCGCAGTTGAGAACCCAGCTTGGCTCAGAATACCCAAAGGTCCGTGAGGTTCAGAATCAACTCAGCGAGGTCAACAAAGCCTACCAGGAAGAACTGCAAAGCGGCGTACTCAGAGTGCAAAACGAATATTACACAGCGGTAAAGCGAGAGCAGATGCTGAAAGGGGCCTTGGACGAGCAAACGGCCGTCGCCAACCAGCTAGATGAGAATGCCATTGAATACAGGATTCTGAAGCAGGAGGCGGATTCCAACCGGCAGCTTTATGATGGTCTGCTGGAAAAGCTGAAGGAAGCCAGCCTGGCAGCCGGCCTGAACTCGAGCAATATTCGCATTGTCGACAAAGCGCGTATTCCTCTCTTTCCTGCTCGGCCCAACGTGCCGCGCAATATGCTGTTCGCGGTGCTCCTGGGGTTAGTCGGCGGAGTCGCGGTAGCCTTCGCGTTGGAGGCAGTTGATACCACTGTGCGCACTCCCGATCAGGCCCAGTCCCTATCGGGTCTGCCGGTGATGGCAGTCATTCCGTTCAAAACTGATATGGGCTCAGCGAAAGCCCAAGGCGCTGGCTCCCGGCTACTGTTGACGGCGAAGCAGAGCAGTACGCGCGCCGGCGCGCTGGTTAGTTACCTTGAACCGCAGTCGGAAATCACGGAAGCCTACCGCACACTGCGCACATCGATCCTGCTGTCGAGTGCTGGACACCCGCCGCAAGTTATCGTTTTTACCAGTGCTCTGCCTCAAGACGGTAAGACCATGACCAGTGTCAACACCGCTTTTGTCATGGCGAAACAGGGCAAACGCATACTGTTGGTCGACGCCGATATGCGTAGGCCTAGCATACATAAGGCTTTTGACATGCGGCCCGAAGTAGGTCTTTCTAATGTTCTGAGTGGCTTGGCCAAGTGGAAGGACGCGGTTCAGCCCACCATGGAAGCGACGCTTTTCCTTCTGCCATCGGGACCGCTGCCGCCACACCCCTCCGAGTTGCTGGGTTCCGGCTCGATGCAGGATCTGATCCGTGAGTGGCGCAAGGAATATGATCACATCATCATCGACTCGCCTCCGGTGCTGTCGGTTACCGATGCGGTGCTGTTGTCAGTGCAGGCGGACATGGTGACCCTGGTGGTTCGTTCCGGTCAGACAACGATGGGGGCCGTCCGTAATGCCCGCGACCTGCTCTTGCATCTGAAGGCGCCCCTGCGGGGCATCGTGCTGAACGCGTTTGATCTTCAGTCGCCCGATTATTACTACTACTATTACTCGGGTTCGAAATACGGTGGATACTACACCGATAAGAATGCTCCTAAACTGAAGGGAGGCCGGAACGGCAATGCCCAAAGCACGGACGGCGACGAGCAGCAGCAGAATGCATCGAATGTGGCTAGTTCTTGACGAGGGCTTTTAGAAAAGCGCGCGGATGGCCATTGCATCCCCAAGACGCAGAATCCTATACGTAGCACTCGCGGTGGGATGCATTATGATTCCTGCGATCTACGGCTGGTTTGCTGTACGAGACTTTCAGGCATCTCGGCTTTCTTCCAGCCTCGACATGCTCTCCCTAAAACGCGCCATTGTCCTAGCACCCCAAGATGCAGCTCACCGAAACTTGCTTTGCCGGTACCTGCTGTTCGACCAGCAGGACGCTGTTGCCGCAACCCCCTACTGCAAACGCGCGACGGAGTTGGACCCCTACCAATCTGCATACTGGCTAAACCTTGCGCTGGCATACTACAGGACCGGGGCGGAGCACGAACAGCAAGAGGCGATACTTAGAGCCATTTCAGTCGATCCGAATACGCCGGATGTGGCGTGGGATGCCGCCAATTTTTTCCTCGTGCAGGGCAACATTCCAGAGGCGCTGCGGCAATTCTCGGTAGTAATCCGCGGTGACCCAAACTTGGTAACGCCATCACTTGACCTATGTTGGCATGCCTTGCACAACGTGAGTGCTATCGAGGCCATTCTTCCACCTGATCCGAATGTATACCTGCAATTTGTCAAGTTGCTGACCACGAAAAACGAATGGGAAGCCGCCCATCAGGTGTGGTCAGCGCTATTAGGACTCAATCGCGAATTTGATTATCACCACGCCTTGTTCTACGTGGATAGTTTGTTGCAAGAGCGTAAGGTTGCGCGCGCCAGCGAAGCATGGGAGCAACTGGCTTCTCGCACCGCGACTCTGAATGATTACAGCCGCACGGACAACCTGGTTGTGGATGGCAATTTCGCCGGAGAAATCCTGAACGCCGGTTTCGATTGGCGTTACTCGCTGCAGCCTGGCATAGCGGTGTCACTGGACACCACCCAATTCCATAGTGGCAGCCGGTCCCTGTTGATCTCCTACACAGATACCGGCGGCGACTCGGGACTTCATGAATACGTGCCCGTAAAACCTGACACCCAATACACGGTTGCCGCCTGGGTAAAAAGCGAAGAGCTACAAGCGGCAAACGGTCCGCGCATCTCGGTCGCAGATGCCTACGACAATAAGCCCTACGCCCAGACTGAAGAGACTGTCGGAACAACCGTGTGGCATCGTCTAGAAAGTAGCTTCCAAACAGGGCCGGAGACCGAATTATTGGCCATAGGTTTTACGCGCGACCCTGGGAACACTCGAATACAAGGACAATTCTGGGTAGACGACGTGAGCCTGCGGCCGACCGCTAAGTCTATGCAAACAGAGCAGTGACCTCCGGGGTCGCGAGTATTCCCTTCGAACGTGTGTGGCCGTGGAAGCCCAGCGGAACGTGTCACGTTGGCAGGGAGCATTTTCACCTGTCTTTCATGAGCGCCCACACAGAGCTAGCTATGTCGTCAACCTAAGTGCGGTAGTGGTGCCGTTTGATTTCCGGTAGAGCCTCAGTTTGAATGTTGGCGAGAAAAGTGCCCCCAACCGATGCAGGTTGGGGGAGGAGAAGTAAAGTGACAATTTGCCTTTGGACAGAGAGCTTACGCCGCGGCTGGATGAGGCGCAAGTGAAATCTAAGGAAGGCTTGCGAAAAGCCCGCAGGTCGGGGAGCGTTCCTTCGGGGCGTTCGCCTGGTCGCCCAGCTCCCCGGAGGGTCCTACCTGCGGGCCTTCCATGCACAGCGTTGTCAGTATCCACGGCCACCAGATCGCTGTCGGTGACGGCGGTCACGGGGGCGGGGTTGACGATATTTGAGTTTATCGTCCAGCGACAAACCAGAAGACAAGCCGGACAACGACAAGGAGAACGAAAGCGATCAGAAAAATCCCTAGAAATTCGGCGGTTTTAGAGCGTCGTAGGGCGCGGCGGCTCGGTTCTGAAATAAGGTCGCTGCCTAGCTTATCGTCAAGACTGCTGAGGACATGCGGTTTATCCATCATGGCTTGCAGCCTCTATTGAGTGATCTTAGTATCTGCAAACCGCAGTGCACTGTCGGTGATGGCCATCACGGCACTTTTCTGGCACGATGGTGGGCCGTGAGGGGGCACCGGCGTGAAAGGGCGTGGCCAAGGCGTCACGCGAATTACGGCTCATAGAGCCATTGCGCCCTTGCGCCCTTTCTATCCAATGACTTAAAGGTGGCCATCGACAATTCCCCTCCAGTTCATTGGCACGGGATCACGAAAATCTAATCCTGCTGCGGGATAAGAAGCGACGATCCTTCATGGTCTCTGCGAAACTATACTCACGGCACGCGATGAAGGAGCATTGAAAACCACACAGGAAACGCGTTACGCCAAGTACTGTGGAATCCTCGTCCGATCCTTGGCCAAGGTAGGAATAATTGCGCTTGTCGCAGAGGCCACTGGATACCAGGGGGTGAGGCCGCAAGATGCGCTTCACGTATATCTGCAGAAACTCATAGCGAAAGAACTGGCCGCGTGGGTGAAGCGTTTCCCGGACGAGTTGTACGAGAACATTTACAAACTCAAGGGCTGGACTTGGCCGGGAATGCAGAAAAACAGATACAGCGTTGTGGCCTACTACACTCGCGATTTAGTTTATGAACGCATCGCCCCCGGATTGCTGGAAGAGTTGGAAAAGAAGACTCCGCCGAACGAAAAGGGACACAGGCCTAACAAACTTCATCAATGGCTGACGGAAGATGTAGGCAATCCGATGCTGGCACAGCATCTTCACTCCCTTATCATGTTTCAGAGGCTGGCCCTCAACAGTGGGTTTGGCGGTAGTGTCCTAAACTTGCGTTGCTAGAAGTGGAGCCGAAGCCACGCAACGATGAGGCCGATTGCGGCAATGGCGGCCATGCTCTCTAATGCTGTTAGCCATCCGACCTTAGGAACCATGATGGCCATAAACAGAACAATATTCACGAGTGAAACAACAGACACGATCATAAGCACACGCTTGCTTATAGCCATCTTGATCGCCGCCTCTTTAAGCTAGGCTCATGCGAGCATTTCCGCAAGAGACCAAATGTGATCTGTAATGCCACTTTCCATCGCCGGAGTCACGCGAAGGCTTTTGTGTATCCGACAGAAATTGTAATACGCGAAGTGCAGAGCGCAAGCAGCCTTGTGATTGTCCAGCTTCTTGCTGAACGCATTGGTTAAGCGGGTGAAGCGCCTGATTGCCATGCGAATCGTCAGGTTCTGACGCTCGACATAGCTGGTGGAGATGTGGCGCGGGTCGGGGCGACCGTCACGTATCTTGATTATGGTTTCTATCATCGGTGAAGGCGAGTAGCGTCCAGCAGCGTCGTGCTGCCCATAATCCCCGTATATTTTTATCATCTGCGCGAAGTCGGCTTGCCCTGCAAACACATCCTCGACTCCGCGACGGTAGAACACAAAACCGTCAGTCGTGATCTGGAAGCGGTGTTCCTCCGCTAGACGGTCGCGCAGATCGGAGAGAAACGCATACGTGGTAGCGTGGTCGCGTTTTCCGACCACGTAGGACGGAATCAGCTTCGTCTCAGCATCAATCGCCACGAACACCCATGCATTGCCAAGTTCTTCGGAATCGTCAACTTTCAGGTTGCGATCTTTCTTTCCGACGAAGCTCCAAATTTCATCGGCCTGAATCCGCTTGCATTGCAGGTTCCGCATCTGCGTGTCCATGAGCGCTATGCAGCGCTCACCAGCTAGTACCAGCAGGCCGGAGAATTGTGTCACGGTGCAACTGCGTGACGCGCTCGACTGTGCGAACACTGGTGCCCTCTATCAAAAGCTGAATCGCCAGCAGCGCTTTGTCTTCGGGCACGATCATGGGAGCGAACAACCGCGCATGATCTTCGGTGTACGTCTTGCCGCATTGCGTGCAGCGGAAGCGCTGGAGACCGTTGGCGGTGTTTGCCGCATTTCTTGCATCGGATGTTGCAGGTTTGGCAATTCATGAGTACAGATTACAGCAAGCGCTTGCTGTTTGTCAAGAGAATAAAGCCAAATATGTCAATATTATAAAGGTTGTTTAGGTTTATATAAATTTAGCTTGACGACATATTTAGGTATAGCTAAAGTATATTAGGAATGATCGAATGTCTCCCTCGACAATTAGCTTCCGGCTCGTCCCAGATGTCCAACATACCAGTGGACGAGCGGTAGGCGTTCTTGAGGGTGATCCAGACCTGTGCGCGGATGTGCTGCTCAACCTGCCGAAAAAGGATTGGAAGTACATCCAATATTCAATGGATCGGTGGACTTCTGGGCTAAATGGGCCGTCAACAAGGTTTCACCCGTTTGAGGGTACAGACTACTTCGTGTTTAAACACGTAGCCCAACAGCACAGATTCTATGGATTTCTCTATCATCCGGTAGCGACGAACAAGCGATTTCTTCTGTGCGTGCTAACAACCTATGCACAAAAGAAGGAAGATGCTACCGACCCAGCGGATTTGAAAAGAGTCCAAGCATGGATGGACGCACCCGCTACGCCTAAAGCAATTAAGTTTTTCTACCCCGACGAGGGCGGAGATAAGGATAAGAAGCGATGAATACCTCTCACTGGACGATGCAGAGCCTTTGCGATTTCGCATATTGGGTGGCTTCAGATTTCACGGCACAAATTGAGTCAAAGCTGGAGGTCGAGGGAATCGGCAAGAACGACTTCGCTAACCGAGTTGGCGTATCAGCATCCAGAGTTTCTCAAGTGCTCAATGATCCAGGAAATCTTACCCTTGGCAACACTGTAAAGTACGCACGAGCGTTGGGCATGAAGGTCGCTCTTGTCATGTATGACGATGCCGACCCTGATAACGATAAAGGCCCAATCACTGCGGACGTCTTCACTAAGTGCTGGGAGCGGCTTGGTAAGCCCAAAGATCTTTTTGAATTCCAAGACGTGAAAGAGTCAAATCGTGTTTTTATTGTTTACAAAAACACCGCTGCAACGGTAGAAAACAGGCGTTTCGAAGTGAAATGCCAAGAATCCGCGTCTACAGCGGGAGAGAGGGGACGGTGTGCCTGATAACGAAACCCAAGATATTCAATCTGTTGCGCAGGAAGGTGACACCAAAATTGTCACTTCTCACAAGAAGGTGGCCGAGGCACTGATCAAGTTCCACGGAATTCATGATGGAATTTGGGGGCTATTTATTCGTTTTGGCTTAGGGGCTTCCAACATGGGGCCAAACGATAATGAGGTCAATCCAACAGCGATTGTTCCTGTAATGGAGATTGGTCTGCAGAAATTTGACAGGGAGGGCGCATTGTCGGTCGATGCTGCAAAGGTTAATCCCCGCTCACCTCAGTGAACGGGGTCGTCGCATAGCTGGCTTAGTGCTCCCGACTTATAATCGGGTGAACGTGTGGACGCACGTTCCGTCCGTTCGAATCGGACCGGCCCCGCGTGGCACCCTACACTCTATTGGATGGAGATTTGCTTTTTCGGCCTCCCTCCTCCGCGTGTCTTGCGTTTGGCCGCGATTTGCCGGAAATACTCGCTTCCCCTTTTCGCGGTCATCTTCCCGCCCTTCGCGCCAAGTGTAGCAGCCGGAGATTCTTCTAGCAGATGTTCCCCCAAGTGTCGGGCAGCAGTCAGCAATTCGTAGGCGCGTGCCGCTCTTTCGTCAGGTAGGGTTGTGGTGCGGAGGATGTCATGGGCTTCGTCTATCATCTTGACGAGCGCTTTAAGATCGTTCTTGCGTGCCATGAGCAAACCGTAGCACCGCAGAGGTGCGATTGCAACCGCTTGCTGTTTAAGAGCAACGCAAGTTTAGGACACTACCGGTTTGGCTGGAATAGATTCACGAAAATGGTGGACAGGATTATGCCGAAGAGGGGAAACACTCTGGAGCTTCCATTCCCAGACGATAGCGCAGAGGACTAATCAAACCTTGTCGGTCGATTCCCTAATGACCCGCGCAGCGGCTTGGTTGGCATCCTCAGTTGTTCGGCCGGGCTTGTGGGCTTTGCTCAGGTGTTCCACAAACGCCGCGTCTATTCTCGGCTTCACGTCGGGCGGAAACGGGTATCCGCAAACGGAGCAACGCTGAACATTACCACCGGTAATCAAATGCGGCAAGGCCGCAGCCTTGCCACGCATAGTGATCTTCTGTTCCCGGACCTCGCGGGCATGGTCAATGGCGTCCTCGGCCTTTTTGTGTGGGTCGTACAATTGATCGAACGGCTTCTTGGATTCCATGCCACGATTCTACGCCGTTCGCGCTGACGCTCAAGGGGCGAGAAATTCAAACTGAGGCACTACCTGATTTCCACAGGGGTTGAACGCGCCAGCGGACGGCGTAAACTTGGGGCATGTCGAAAAGCAAGATACCTCAGTTGATCGCATACCAGGGCGCGATACGATGCTCCATTTGCAAAATGCCGTTTCCGCCAGACGAACCGTCGTTGCGCGACGCGGCATTTGCTAACCACGTCCGCAAGGCCCACAGGCCGGGACAGACGAACGAAGATTTCAGCCAAGCCGCTCTGCGCGTCGTCCGCGAGGCCACGGAAGATAAGTAGGCCGCTACTCATCGCCCATCCGTTCCTGCATTGCCAAGAAATGCTCGTACTTCAACAGAACAGCAAGCGGCTCGTCATTGTCTTGGATTACCAGAGTCTTAGCATCGATGTTGGCAGGAAACCATTATGAGCGAAGAGGTTCACTGAGAGGCATAGAATGAATAGCGCTCCAATGGCCAAGGCCAAACGGCCAGCCTGTGGACGCGAAACGGCACCACCACCCTAAGTGCTATAGACTAGGCTGCAGCTGCGGACTAAACTAACCTGACCGGATTTTGCCTTGCTGGAGTCGATGAGGAGGCTGATATGCCGCACTGCAGGATGACCTGGGTACATCCCTTGCTCGTGGTCGTTTTTGGCGTGAGCATGTTGTCGGCTCAAACCGATGGAGCCTTGCTCTACGCCAACGGCACTGTGAAAGTGAACGGGCAAGCCGCTGGAATTTCGACTGGTATTTTTTCCGGTGACCGGGTTGATGTTACCGAATCCTCTGCGGGTTCGATCAATCGAAGCGGCTCGTCAATCGTTGTGAGCCCGAACTCCTCCATCCAGTATGATCCGGCTTCCATCAAGGTCATTCAAGGCAGCGCACGTGTCAGTACTAGCAAGGGCATGTCCGCCAGCGTGGGGCAGATTCTGGTCTCCCCCAAAGACTCGGTAGCGAAGTTCGACGTCGTAAGATCTAACGACAAGGTGGTCATTGTGAGCCGAGAGGGTGCCCTGACGGTGAAAGATGGTAGCCGCACGACGGTTGTTCAGTCGGGGGCCAGCATCGATCTGGCTGTAGGCCCCACCACCGCTCAGGCCTTGTCAGTGGATCCAGGAACCAAAGCGGGTCCCGCGAATTTCCTGTCCGAGAATCGTTTTTCCGATCATCCCTTCTATGGCGTCCTTAAAGGGCTTGACGATACCCCTGCTACTCTCCCTATCTGTGCGAATATAATAACGTGCATACGCCCAAGTGTGTCACAGATTGAGCCCTGTTGTTGCCCACCCCGTGTTCTGTGTAACTGACGTCCGCGAACTAATACACGGGCAATACCGGATGCAGGAGGTGAACCTGCGGTCGGCTGTTCATCGTAAGTGTAAGAGCAAACACATGGTTGACAGATTAAATCCGCAGCCGACGTGACTTTGCCACTTGATCAGCAAATTCTCAGGCGGCCCTTCGTCCGTTCGTCCAGGGCGGATTACTGACGGTTAGCCCGTCATCCAGGAGTTGACCGCCAGCAGTGCAGCGCCGAGTCACTTCGACGAGATGCCGACAACACGTCCAAGTGACTTCCCCGAACCAGACTCCTGGACAATGTTGCGGGAGGCGCACTCGCCGAGGAAGCATACGAGCAGAGGGCGGAAAGAGCGGCACGATTCCAGCGAAAGAAAAATAGTTTCTTAATTTATGGTGACACTCGGTTTTACGGCCGGGATCTTACGCGGGTCCTCAAGCAGGAACTGGGGGTTGATGCGGGCGTCGTGCCAACGGACGCCAAAGAATAAGTGCGGTCCAGTAGCTCGCCCTGTCGATCCGACCCGGCCGAGCGTCTGGCCCTTCTTGACCTCCTGCCCGGCCTGGACTTTGATCTCGGAGAGATGGAAGCACATGCTGACGAGGCCGTCGCCGTGATCGATGAACACGGCATTGCCCTCGAAAAACAAATCCTCGGCGACTACCACCGTCCCATCGGCGACGGCCAAGACCGGCGTGCCCACCGGCGTGGCGTAGTCGGACCCGGTGTGGAGTTGCGAGGCTGGCTTGCCGTTAAAGACCCGCTTCACGCCGAAGGACTTGCCTGCGGGCAGCGGTCTGGCCGGCGCCCCAAGGGGCAGCGTGAACTCCGCAGGTCCTTCTTTACGCTTCCAGACCTTGCTCAGCAGCACCTGGTCGCGCGAGTCGCGCTTGAGGTCTTCCGGCGAAGGGTTGGCTTGCGGAATGTCGGGAAGGTCGATCTCCTCGGTCCCATACTCGTAGGGTTCCACGGAGATGCGGGCGAACTCTCTGTGCCCGGAGCCCCACAGTGCGATCGTGATGAGAGCAGGCTTCTGCAGGAGGTCGACCGGATAATAGCAGGTTCCCTCCAACGCGGCCCAAGAGCGCCCCTTCATGCTGCAGCGCTTCGCGCCCGGTGCCGTCCAGCGGACCAGCGTGCCCGGAGCCGCTGAGACCGTGGCTCCATGCCCTTGCGCAAACAAGGCCGGAAGGGGCATCGAGAAGACGAGCGCCACCGCCCCAAGCAGAAGACGGCGAAGAAGAATGACCACTTTGAATTCCTCCTGCAAGCAAGAGAGTGCGAACTAAGCGGAATGAGATCGGTTCCCGGAAACAGCAGATTCTTCGCCGGACCGGATGCGAAGGTCGTTCGGTCTTTGCGAATGGTCCAGCGCCGGCCTCAAGCCGGCTTGAGACCGGTAACGATGGTGACGGGCTCTGCCTCCCACCCAGTGCAGGGTTTGGACACGAGCCTCTTCAACTGCGACCAGTCGTACGGGAACTCGCGGCCGCAATCGAGGCAAACAACGTACGGTCCCGGTTACGGAGGCTGCTGCAACGCTGCGTCGCGGCTTGCCGCGCACGGTGATGGGGAAGGTGCACCGTTTGTGCCAACAACCGAAGACCAGATCGAGCGTACTCATAAGCCCTCCTCGATTGAAGCTACGACCCATGCCGCCAGCCGGGACTTTCGCGCACCTCCATGAGCAAGAGCCCGGTTTTGGGTATTTAGTGGCCATTTCAGAACCGGTCGCGTTAGCCGCGCCCGCGCTGCCAGTACCAACCGCCTCCACCAAGCAGGAACACAATCACGACGATAATCAGAATCGTTTCTAGACTCATACTGAGGTTCTCCGAGGAAAAGTCTGACAGCTTGAAGCTTTAGCGGTCTGTTCAATAAAGACCACAATCTGTCTCAACGGCAGCATCAATAAGTTTTTCAGGACAGAAGCGCATTCTCCTGGCCAGCGGAGGCCGGGCCGTGTTTCCGGCGGTCGCGTGCAAAACTATGGATTTGCTTCAACCTCTGGGCCCTCATCTCCATCGTAGCGAATCGCGCGTTTGCGAAAGGGTGGGAGCGGAGAACCAAAACCTTGAGCAGTCGCTCACGGTGGGCCTATCTGTCCCTAGTATGATGTCCCGGAAATACGTGAACAAAGTCGGGCGATCTTTTTCAGGATGGAATCAGCGGTTGCCGTCCATACGAAGGGACGGGTGGAACGATTAGTCCCGGACGAATGCGTCGATCTTCCGGATCAGGTCCTTCGCCAAGTCAGCCGGTCGGTCTGAAGAACTGCAGGTTTGTTCCTGTCGTTTAGGCGTTAGTTGCGCAATTTGGCCAGCTCACTCTTCGCGTGCTCATTGCCAGGATTCAACTCCACAGACCGCGCATATGCCGCACGCGCATCTTGGACATCGTTTGTCGCCTCGTAACCATCTCCAAGGCTGTCCCATGCATTCGCGGAATCGGGATAGGCCTTTGTGTTCAATTTGAACAGCACGACGGCTGACGACGGGTCCTTTTCCTGAAGGAAGGCATAGCCAAGCCTATTTATCGCCTTCTCTTCGCCGGTCATGTAACGGTGCATGGGATCGGCAGCGAAGCTCTGGAATGCCTTCCACGCGCTCTCTTCTCCCGTCCGAGCAGCGGATCGCATTATCTCGGCAAACGATCCAGGACGGAATATGATTCCCATGATGTGCCTGGGGACGCCATTTTCAGCGGGAGTTCTACCCAGAAACGCCTTCGCTGGAGCGTCATGCTTGACGTAGGCATTCAGAAACTGAAGCATGTAAAGTGCAACCCAGGAATAGCTCGTATTGGCGTCGTTCCGTCCATAATCTGCGACCTGATCCCACTCCGCGAAATCTTTGGGTGTCTTGAAGCGTTCAAACATCGAGCAGAATTCAGGATGGGACATTCCTAACATATTGACCGTCATGACATCCGCACGTGTCCACTCATTCAGCACGTTGTGCCCCGTCATGTCCATATCGGAGTGCTCGATCTCCTCGATAAAGTTTTCCCTGTTTGAGGTAAAGAAGAGAAGTGGGACGTTCAATTGCTCCGGGTGAATGGATCCAGCTTTTGCCACGAATCTTGGGTAATAGCGCATGCTGCCATCCATTTCAGCCAAGACCTGAATGCGAGAGTCCCGCGACGCCGCAAATAGGCTCGATATCCCTCCCCAACTGAAGCTCACTACAGCAATCCTCGACGAATCTGTATCAGAAAGCCTGGCTGCATAAGAAATAAGGAATGAGATGTCGAGAGCCTGGGAATCAATCCCTGCCAGGTCGTCGGTCATATCACGCGTCGACACTCCCATCGATCGACTGGCAAGAACGACATACCCATGGCTGGCAAGGTACTCGCACAGATCGGCATTTTCCCATGCCATGGATGAATCGCTGGGAGCGTAAATGAGAATTGGATAGTGTCCCTCCGCCATTTTGGCATCGCGCACTGCCCACAGCGGGACGCCGAAAGAACTTCTTAATCGTGTGCGCCATTTGTTGTGCTCTGGATCAGGCGCGTCGAAAGAAATCTCGGTATCTGCCAACGCCACATAGTCGCCAACCTTCATTGACTTGGCCCCACTTGGTAGTGCTGGATACCAGATGAGCGTCTGCAGAGGACGGCTTCCTTGCCGTGCAGGTAGGTCGGGACGATCAGGTGTGGCAGGAAACTTTCGTGAGGGATCGTATTGATTCACCACCTTCAGGCCCACGGGATAAGGCCCGGGCTTTTGCAGAAATTGGAACGGAGGAAACTGGGAGAGCGCTGTTCCGGAGCCGATGAGTAACAAGAATATGAGAGCTGTAAGCGTGCTCGCTTTACAAGTCATGGAGTCTCCTGTTTATCCATCTAAGTTGATGTCCCGGAAATACGTGAACAAAGTCGGGCGATCTTTTCCAGGATGGAATCGGCGGTTGCGGTCCAGACGAAGGGCCGGCTCGATCGATTGTAATGCTGGACGAAGGCATCGATCTTTTGGACCAGTTCCTTGACGCTGCGAAACGAGCCGCGGCGAATAGCTCGCTGGGTAATCAATCCAAACCAACGCTCCACCTGATTCAACCAGGAGGAGTAGGTAGGGGTGTAGTGGATATCGTAGCGGGGCCGCTGCGCCAACCAAGTTCGCACCTTGGGATGCTTGTGGGTGGCGTAATTGTCGACGATGAGGTGAACGTCGAGATCTTGCGGGATGCAGGCGTCGAGGCGGCGCAGGAAAGCGAGAAACTCCTGATGCCGATGGCGAGGCTTGCACTCGGTAAACACTGTGCCGCTGGCGATGTCGAGCGCGGCAAACAAGGTGGTGGTGCCATGGCGGACGTAATCATGCGTGATGCCCTCGACGTAACCCAACCCCATGGGCAGCACCGGCTGGGTGCGGTTCAGGGCTTGAATCTGGCTCTTCTCGTCGACGCACAGCACCAGCGCGTGGTCGGGCGGGTTCAGATACAGCCCGACAATATCGCGCACCTTCTCGATGAAGAACGGATCGGTGGTGAGTTTGAAGCTGCACGAGCGATGCGGTTGCAAGGCAAACACCTGAAACAGCCGATGCACGGTGGACTTGGAAATCCCGCTGGCTTCGGCGGCCAAGCGCACCGTCCAGTGCGTACCGGCGGCGGGTTTGCGCGACAGCGTGCGCTTCAGCAGACCGGCGATTCGGTCGTCGGCGACGGTGCGGGGCCGTCCCGGGCGCAACTCATCGTACAGGCCGGCCAGGCGATGCTGAACGAACCGCTGGCGCCACTTTCCGACCGTGGCGTTGGTCCAGCGCAGCCGGCGGGCGATGCGGGTGTTGCTCTCCCCCTCCGAAGTCCACAACACCAGCTTGGCGCGACACACCAGTGCGTGAGGAAGAGTACGGGAACGGGACCAGCTCCGCAGTTGAACCTGCTCTTCGCGGGCCAGAATCAGCGGAGCTTTCGGGCGGCCGGTGAGCATGCCGCGCAGCTTACCCCAAGTCGCTTACTTATGCTAGTTACTTATGGGACACTACACTAGCAGCCCGTGGCAGAAGTCCGAAACTGGCCAAACCGCGTTCGTAGCTTGTTCAAACGACAGGGCCGTTTATTGCGATATTGAGAAAACGGACGTTGCACCACAGGCTGCTAGCATCGTTGCGAGAAAATCATGAGTGATCGGCAGCAACCCTGAATCCAATCTATCCTGAGTCATTAGCAACCACCGCGCAAGGCGCTGCTCAATATCGTGCAGCCGATTACACGCGGCGGTTTGTGCTACCTGCATACTCCGAATTGCGGCATAGCGGCTCAAAATCAATTGCAGGTGT
>Ga0181526_10000195_pt1 | contig 66197 bp, 43 predicted proteins | sample PEATcosm2014_Bin_35_FD_119750 | JGI IMG/M metagenome (GOLD analysis project Ga0181526, IMG submission 119750) | Peatland microbial communities from MTU Mesocosm Facility, Houghton, MI, USA - PEATcosm2014_Bin06_30_metaG | ecosystem: Environmental > Terrestrial > Soil > Wetlands > Peat | place... | reverse complement strand
CCCGGGAAATCGCTGCGTGCTGAAAATTGAATTGGAACTGCCCGTGAATGTCCGCAAAGTTCACGTCGTCGAGCAATCGCCCCTGCTCCTTCATCTCTGAATAGAGAGGCGTCCCAGGCACCGGAGTGTACAGCATGAATTGGTGAAAATCCGTGTCGTGGCTGACGGCGCGCTCGATTTCCTCTTCAATATTTTCTGGCGTGTGGTGTTCCAGCCCGATGATCGTCGATCCTTGCACGCGGATACCGTGGCCGCGTAACTCGCTGGTCAATTCGTGCGTGTCCATTCCCTGCAGTTTGGCGTAACCCGAGCGCTGCGATTCCAGCCCCATCCACACCCATGACACGCCCAATTCGACAAGTTCCTTCATCGAATATTTCCGAATCGCGTTTGCCGAGGCAAACACGGCCATTCCCCAACTCTTGCCCGCTGCTTTCATCCTCTCGAGCAAAGCCATCGCGCGTTCACGATGCAGCAGGAAGTTCTCATCCATAATGAAAAACGTCTGCACCTTCATGGACAATTCGAATCCTTCCATCAATTCGAAAAGTTCATCACCCGTCTCGTAAAAATTGTAAAAGTTGCCTTTGCCGCCGAAGAAAGACGAGGTTGTGCAGAAATTGCATCCCATCGGGCAGCCCACCGATGGAATGACCGTGGCGGCTGTGGCTCCGCGCCGCTCTGGCAGCCGCATTCCCAAAGAACGCGTCCGCAGTCCGGAAACGATTTCCGGGTGCAGGATCGGCGCGCTTTCGTCCTCGCCCAGATAGTGCCGCATCCAGGAAATGCCCTCGCCTCTAACAAAATGATCCGCATCCACGATTCTTTCGATTCCGGGGATTGCGGTAACGTGGCCGCCCACAATAATCACCGATTGCGGCGAATGCTCGCGGATAATCCGGCACATTTCGCGGACTTTTCCTACGTTCACGATGATGGAAGAGATCCCTACAATGTCGTAATCGGTCGAACACAGTTCCCGTTTGAACGATTCGCGCGTGGGAAAGTCCATCAGCGTGCATGGCGCGGTGATATTTGCCTGGATCATCATGATGCCCCACGAGCGGTGGAACATCCTCAGAGAGAACGCACCCTGCGCCCGCGTCACCTGGTTGTGGTACAGCTCCATGGGATTGATCGCGCGGCTTCCGAATTCATCGTCCTGAGCATAGGGACCAAACACCGAACTCAGCAACACCCGGGCGCGTGTGCCTTTCGGGTGGATGGGCATGTTCTGTGAGATTGGCAATTTGTTTGGCAAAGACAGAATGTTAGCACTCGTCTTCGCTAAACCTTTGTGACGAATGACCATTACTTTGGACACATTCGCTTGCGAGAGCAGCCTGCTCGTGGGAAAATAACAAATTGCGTGTTGTCCGCGGTTTTCCACTGCGTTCGATCAACAGCTTACGATTGGCGATATCGTCTAGGGGTCTAGGACGCCGCCCTCTCACGGCGGAAACCCGGGTTCGAATCCCGGTATCGCTACCAACCATTCCTAAGTAATTCATTCGAGCGCGGTTGATAGCCTGCCTTGGGCTTTGTCCCAAAAAGTCGAGGCTTTGCCCCTGAAAGTGAGTATTGGATCAGGGTATGGCTAATACGACTGTAAGCATTCGAGAACGAATCAAAGACCCCGAAGGGCGCTGGCGCTGGAGTCACAATCTCCGATCACCTGACGACAAGCTGAAACTTTCCGAAGGAGATCATCAGCACCACCAGGTTCAGATCCATGGCGGGCATCCCATACTGGACGACGACCGATGTCGGCGGATTCAATCGCCCGGACGACCAGTACGAATCAAAGGCATATCACGAACTACTGACCCGCTGGTTTGAATACGGAGTGTTCTGTCCGCTTTTTCGTATTCACGGAAATGACAGCCGTACGGAAATTTGGAATTACGGCAACGAAGTCGAGTCAAACTTCCGAAAATACGACGAACTGCGCTACCGCCTGTTTCCTTACATTTATTCGACCGGCTGGAGCATAACACACGACGGCTACAATCTGATGCGCTCTCTCCCGCTGGACTACGGGGACGATCCAAAGGTTAAAAACATAGGGGATGAATTTATGTTCGGCCCCTCGATTCTTGTTAGTCCGGTTACCACGGCTAGTGCGCATAACAGGCTCATCCATCTTCCCAAAGAGCCTGAGTGGATCGATTTCTGGACAGGAAAGTCCGAAGCAGGTGGCCAGACCATCACGGCGGATGCACCGCTCGAAAAAATCCCATTGTATGTGAAGGCAGGATCCATCATTCCCATGGGGCCGGCGATGCAATACGCCAGTGCGGAGCAAGGGTCTATCGAACTGCGCGTTTATCCTGGACAGGATGGCAGTTTCGTTCTCTACGACGATGAAGGTGATAATTACAACTATGAAAGCGGAGCTTATTCGGAAATTCCGATTCGATGGAAGGAATCGTCCGGAACACTTACGATCGGCCCGCGGGTCGGAACTTTCCCTGGGATGCCAAGCAGTCTGGTATTTCGAATTGTTCTGATCGGTCCAAGCCACGGTACAGGAATCGGTGCTGACGCGCGCCCCAATGCTGAAATTTCATTCCGAGGACCTAAGGTCAGCGTCCAGCTAGGAAAAAATCGGCACGTGACTTTTTAGGTGCAGGACTCAAACGCTAGGAAGGCGAAATCGTTTCGTGCGCCACATTACGGACCATGATGTGCAACACTGTTGACTGATCCTGCTCGCTGGTTGCGGCTTCGTGGGCCGGTACGGTAAGACACTACTGAGCTATATGCTCTAGAGTGTCTTTGGCATTGCTCGCTCGGGCCTCCGGTTAGCGCCTTTACAGGTGAACTGCATTGAACATCCAGGTCCCAGCGCATGATCAGAGCCCGATCACTTCACCGTGGCCGGGCTCTTCACTTCGTCTTTTTCACGCTGATTGGCTCCTGGTTTGGATTCGTAAGCCTAATTTCGGTAACCTTTCCGTCCGGACCCTTCACAAACGTCAACTCCACATCCGCAGTCGGGACGCTGAAATCCGTCTCCGTTTCCGGGAACAGCTTATATGCTGGGGCATTCGGTACATGCACCACCAGGAAGCCCCCTTCATTAGCCACCGTGACAACCATATCTTGAATCTGATATTCCCCGGTGTATGCTTCGAGGATTGCAGGATTCAGGGCTGGCGCATTGGCATACGTGGTGGTCAGGTCCGGAAGAACTTTCAGCATCGGGCTCTTGGCGCGGACTGTTGGGTCGCCCACTTCCAAATATTTCCCCGTGAGCTGCCAGTTCGAATCAAACAAACCGCCCGCCACCCGTACCTTGTCCATGGGCCGATTCCGGCGCGCGTTGGCGACTGCCCCGTCCTCGATCATGAAATCCAGATTGCTGTTCAGTTCATTGCCCGTGTCGATAAAAAACATTCCTGCGGGTGAACTGGCTGCGGCCAGTAGCACATAGCGCTCCGGATTCAGCGGGTGCGGATAGACAATGGAAACCGCGGCGTCCGGCGCGTGGAAGGTGTGCCCATCGATAGAGATTTCCGAGCCGCTGATTTTCAAAGGGAGCGAAGCAGCGAATTTCCTGGCTACGGCGTTGGCCTCGGGGCCTCCGATCAGGATCAACGAGTACTTCGCCAGATCGGTGTCGGAAATCTCAGTATCCTTATAGAAGCGGATCGGCTCGTTTTGCCAGCCTTTCCAGAACTGCACGTACTCTTGAGCCTTCACTTGGCACAGTTGCCGCGTCATGTCATCCGGCGCGATCGTGCCGACAACCACGGCGAACGGCGTTTCCATCACTCTAAACATCGGTCCCGCCAACGCCGGTGTTTTGTGCTTGGCCGCAGGAGCATATCCATCTGCGTAGAGGGTTACGTGCCCGTCCTTGAGCGACACCGTCCGAGCCGACGCCCGGTTCCACGACACCCGTAGAGGCTTGCTTGGGTCCACAAGGGGGCTGCCCGGAGAAAGGGTGACCGCCAGAACATTCGCGGTGTCCAGTCGCAGAGAATTTGGCCCCATGACCTCCGCGTCAACCTCCATGAACTCGCGCTCTTCGGCGCGCTGCTCGACCTTCACCCAGTAGGCCGAGGCTGCACCTAAGTCCGCCGCTCGCACACGCACCTGCGCTGGGTTGGAGTCGCGCTTCTGTCGCAGAAACCATTGGACCACCTGATCCTCATCGCCCACCGCCTCCAGCCAGTGTCCTTCCCCGGGATGTTCGTGGTAGCGCACGTCGTAGCCCCAGCGTTGCAACATCCTTACGCCGTAGCGCTCATAGTCAACCTTCACCGACTGGTCGTCATCTCCATGATTCACATAGATCGGCAGGTTCAGCAGGGCCTCCGCCTGAGCGAATGTGCTGTCTCTCTCTGCGGAGTAGCGTTGCAGCGGAGTGAGTTTCGCCAACGTCTCTTCAGTCATCGCCACGTGATAATCGTAAGCGCCGGCAACTGGGGCAATCGCCGCAAACAACTCCGGGTGATGGCTACCCAGATACCAAGTTCCATTGCCTCCCATAGACATGCCGCGCAGATACACGCGATCATCGTCGATCGGGAAACGCTCCTTCGCCAATTGCAGGCAGCGCAAGACGTCCCGTTCGCCAATGCCCTGGTAGGCTGTATTGCCGCGCCCGTGTGGCTCAACGACGATCACGTTGTACTTGATGGCCATGGAAGTGTGGCGCGTGTCGTTGTCTCCCCATTGCACGTACGGCACATCGTCGCCCGCGCCATGCAGTTCCACAATCAGCGGCCATTTCTGAGCGGTATCGTAGGCGGTCGGCAAATAAGATCGGCAGAACTGTATGGAACCGTCGATATCGTCCTGGTAGGCGAGACGTACGAACCCGTTCGAATGGATTGGTCCCGGTTGGCCCTTCTTCTCTTCCTGCCACTCGGCATTTTCCATCAGGGTGTTGTACAAAACGGGGAGCGGCGCGCCGTCCAGCGATTGCAGCTTTCCCTTCATGCGATCCGTCACCAGGTCTGCCAACATGGTTTGGTATCCACTTTCGACCGAGGTCACCGGGGGTTTGGGTGCAACGGCCACCAACTCCTTTAACGCCGCCAGTGTGTCGCCTTTGTACCAGGGCACGAAGACCAACTCCGGCAGCGCCTGCCATTTCGGCACGCTAACCTTAATGTCATACGGGGCCTTCGGCCAGTTCGCGGTCCCAAATGCGACGCTCGTCCCACGCGGGGCAGACTGTTGCGCGATGACGTTTCCTCCCGGTGCTAGCACTTCAAACCTCACCGGCCCGGATGCCCCCGCCGTATTTGTCACCAGCGTCAGAGTGTCGCCTTCCACCGATTCAACGGAAGCCTTCAGCGGAACGGGTCTCAGGATCGCGCTTGAGTCCGTGATGCGCAGGGCGAACGCCCAACCGCCGATGCCTTGATCGACCTTCACGAGTACCTGATTCGGGCCAGAGTTCATCGCCACTTCCACTTGATCTTCGTCGAGCGTCAGGCCTCGCGACACGGGATTGTAGTGGATGCGCTTCCCGTTTACCCACACTGAGACGCCATCGTCGCTGCCCAGCGCGAGCAGCACATTACCGGCTTTTGGTTGTTGAACTGTCGTAAAGGCGTATGCCACCACGTTGGTTGTGGGCCTGCCATTGAGCGCCTTGAGGAAGTCGATTTGGTCCACGTCGGAGTTGTAGTCGGTCCACACAGCTTCGGAGCCGTCCGGGCGTTTATGGGTCATTCCTGCTGTGGGCTGGATGTGCGCCTCGCCTCCGTGCTCCACGAGGTAATCGATATCCATGCCTTTGTGTCCGTCGGGATTGGGAAATTCCCCAAGCACCAGCCAGTGACGAATGAAGTCCTTTGGCGCGCCCTGCCAAGGCTGGCGCATTTCATCCTTGAGTTTGGCAATTGGAGCCACGGCTGGCGTTTGAGCGTTAGTAGCGGGGCAGGACAGTGAGAACATGAGGACCACAAGAGTTAGCAGCAAGAGCCGAGCATTTCGGGTCATTTAAAATCTCCGTATGCATGTAAATGAGACTTCCCGTTTGAATGTGGTACGCACGAGGGTGCGCTACTGTTCCAGCAGTTTCTCTAAGTTTCTGCGCAAATACTCTAATTAAAATGCACTTTCACGAACTCACTCCAACGCAATCGTTCCCCGCTGTCACAAAATGGAATCCGCAATTTCCAATTAATCGAGCCGGCTCAATCGGTCTATGCAACAGGCTTCCCATCGATTGCCGCCATAGTTGTTTTCACAATGGATCGATTCTTACGGTTGCATCCGATTAGACCTAAGCGGGGCAGTCTTTATCTTTGAATTATTCTCCTTAACGAATTTAGCCTTTGAAATTTCGTCGTCTAGACCTCGAACTAGTGTTGCATTGACTCACTGGTGAGCCGGGAGAGCGGAAAGTTCGATCTTGTTGTCCACTTGGAAGATTAGCGCCTCAATCACAAGAGAGCTTGCCTGCCTTTTTTCTCAGAAATGCGGCTGAAATCGTTACAGAAACGCGGATAGCCGCGGCCTACATTCGGCGTGTTCCGCAGGATGATTTCGTACAGCGAGGAGGTACCGTGTCTACTAGGAGTTTTTTGTGGGCCGGCTGTGTTGGATTGACCCTGCTCCTGAGTGCGCCGTTTGGCGTGGGGCAAGATGGCAATACAGGCAAAGAGAAATACTCAACACGAGCCGTGGAAGTGAGTAAGGCCGATAAAGGAACCGCGACGAAAGAGAGCACTACCGCAAGCGACCAGTTCGAGTACACCACGAGTTGGATAGGAAATACGTTTGGGGGGAACGATCCGAATCCACCGAACCAGACCCTCTATCACGTCACGTTGGACATGAACTCGATTTACGTTACGCCGGACGGCAAAGTGTTCACCAACACAGGCTGGGATGAGGGTGGAAGGCCGGTGTCGGTTTTCGAGGACGGGCGAATTATCAGTTCACTGAACGATCAGAATAATAGCCCGAATTGGCGAGCTGGCGGCGGTGGTGCGGTTGCGGCGGATGACAAATACATCTATGCCGCTCAAGCGACTGGTCCCCGTCCAGCCGGTGATCCCAATCCGCTGGATGGCGGGCAAGGCGTGTTCATCTTTAATCAAAGCGACATGACCAACAGCAACTTGCTCTTTACCGGAAGCACCACGCTCTACAACGAGATGACGATTTACGGAATGGCCTTGGCGAAAGGCAAATTGTATGTGACGGAAAATGACGTAAATCTTGTTGAGGTGTTTGATACGACTTCGCGAGCACTGGTGGCCAGCTATTCGATCCAGAACCCAGTGCGCATCGCGTTAGACCGTGAAGGCGGAATGTGGATCAGTCATGAGGATCAGACTCCTTTGCCGACTACGCCTGCGGGCAACGTGTACGACATCAACGGGCAAATGGGCTTGCCTGCCATCGATCATTACAGCGCAGACGGGAGGTTGATCAACACCATCAGTTTGCCTGAGGGCGGCCAGGTGGGCGCTTTGTGGATCGACCAGTGGGGCCATTTGCTGGTTGGCGACGATGGCCCGGATCAGAACATCAAGATCTATGGAAATATCCTCCAGAAGCCCGAACTGATCGCCACCTTCGGCGAAAAGGGTGGGAACTATGCTGGTCCGGTTCCTGGGCGCGTCGGGCCAAAGCGCTTCCGCGGCATCACTGGTATTGGCACGGATGCAAGAGGCAATTTGTATGTGAGCGAGAGCGGTTTTGGCTTGGACAAAGGCGTCGGCCATGGCGTGGTCTTAGAGAGCTATTCGCCCTGGGGCGATCTCAATTGGTCCGTTGAAGGTCTTGAGTTCGTCAGCATGGGGTCCGCTGACCCGCGGTCGGACACCGACGTGTATGACGCCTACCATCATTTCAAGATGGATTACAGCGCGGCGCCGGGACACGAAGCCACCTATGTCGCAGATACCTACAATCGTTTCAAGTATCCGGACGATGTCCGCGTAACCAGCATAGCCAGCACAGGGAAGATCGTGCACATCCACGGCAAAAAGTTCCTTCTGGTTGGAAATCAGGGAGGCACACTCATGGAGATGTACCGTTTCGAAGACGCCAACGAGATTGCTATCCCCTGCGTTGCATTCGATTACGGTTCCTTCCAGGCCGGCAACTATCAGGATTTTGTCGTGCAGCCCATCGACGGTGAATTTATCTGGCGTGATTTGAATGGGAACGGACGGATGGATTCGAATGAGTTCATCGAACCGCCGAACAACGCCCATCGTGATGGTGGTTATTTCTTCGTCGATACTAATGGAGACGTATGGCAGGTCAACTATCAAGCGGAATTCCCGCCATACGAGTCTTCGATTCACTTGCGGCGGTATTTCTTCCAAGGCTTCGACCAATACGGCGCCCCTATCTATGACTATACGCACATGAAGATCTATGACGCGCTGGTCGATCTACCCGATATGAACCAAATTGCTGGAGCAATTTTCAAACCGGACTTCAGTGATGGCGGCACACTGTTTGTTGCGGGCGGCACGACCTCGCAAGGCAGCTTCTCCCAGGTGGTGCGCTACGACAACTGGGATAAAGGGAATCGCAAGGCCACCTGGATAACTAATATTCCGTATGATCCTGACCCGAACAACACATGGGCACCCAACTCGTTCACCGTGGCGGGTGACTTTTTCTTTGTCGATTTTTGGGAACCCCACTACAACTTGGTGTTTTCCGCCGAGACAGGCACTTACGTCGGGCGATTCGTTCCCCAGCAGGATGTGGGGGGCGTTAACAACGTCGGCAACACCGACGAATGGCAGGCCAATCAGGCAGTTCGCCGGCCCAATGGCGAGTATTTGCTGTTCCAGGAGGAAGACTATCAGAGCAAGATCCTGATGTATCGTTGGACACCTCCCAATCAGCTTCCCACGCCACCTGTGCCGCAAGCACCCACGGCTCTCACAGGCACGCCAGACGACGAAACGGCTAGTCTCACCTGGACTGGTGGGCCGGACGCGCTCATTTACAACGTCGGCCGCGCCAGTCAAAGTGGCGGACCTTATACTCCAGTGCAAACGGGTGTATACCAGACCAGTGTGTTCGACCAAGGGTTGGCGGACGGGAAGACGTACTACTATGTAGTGTCTGCCGAAGCTGATACTGGTCTAACCAGCTCAAACTCGCCAGAAATCGCCGTGACACCGAAACCCGCGGGCACAACCTACGAAGCGGAGAACGGCATCTTCACACCTCCAGCATTCGTGGTCAGCTGTTCTGAATGTTCGGGCGGCGCACGCGTCGGCGCTTTCGTGCAGGGCGTTACCATCACTTTCTCCAACGTTGTAGTTCCGACAACGGGCAACTACGCGGTCAGAATCTATGTGGTCAACGGCAATCAGCCTTCCGACTGGGGTCTGCCGCAAGAGCCAAGCCTCGACGTGATTCCGAATGGTGGGAACTCCATCTCCTCCGGCCCGCTGCCGTTTACGGGCGACTGGAACACGCCAGGCTACACCACCGTAAATGTGCCCTTGAACGCCGGGACAAATACGATTGTCCTGTCCGCACCAATAAGTGAACCGGACGTGGACCGCATCGTCGTTGCGTTCCAGCCGAATTGAAGGCGTTCTACAGATGAGGGACTCTGTCCTTCTCACCACCCCGGGAAGGATAGAGTCCCTCTCGTTTTTTTTTAAGCTTATATGCTTCACAGAAGTGTTTTGACTGCTGACCAGGTACTCCATGAAATCAATCCTGAGACGAGTTCTGTTCCTTACTGCAATCCTGATCCTCACAGCCACGAGCAAACTGCTCGCCGACGACCTCAGGAACGTTCCCCTGACGCTCTCGGCCAGCGACGTTATCCCCACCGGTAATGAATGGATCGCGATGCCTGTCATTCGCGTCTCCGATGCAGCGCTGATGAATTTCAACGTGTTATCAATGCGCGATCGTGGATTGTTGCAGGTTGAAGGGGACCGGGGTGGGCCAGCCTTACAACCCTATGTTGCTGTGAACGGCAAAAAAATCCTGCTTAGCAATTTGTCCTGGGAACTGCTCGAATACTGGATCCCCATAGCCCATGCGAAGGGCGACGGGTTTGAAGTCGAGATAACCTATTGCGCTCCGCTGGGAATACGCGCGTTTCTGGTGAAAGTGTTGGTCAGGAATACGGGAACCGTAAAACTGCCGGTTACAGCTGGCGTGCGTACGTCCTGGGGCTCTTTGCAAAGGGTGACCTATACGCCGGTGGAATTGCGCGGCTACCGGACAGAAGCGATGGCTGCCTGGGAGCCATTTGGCCGAACATTTTCGTTCGTCACCTACGACACACACTTTGCCTGGTCGCTGGACGCTCCTAAGGCAGCGATACGGTCGACCGCTCCCCCGGTTTCGGGTGCGCCGGCTCTCGAAGCGGAGCGGGTTGCGGTTGTAAATCCGGGAGAGTCGTTGGACGCGTACTTCGTAGTTGGGGCTGGACTCGAGGAATATAGTGCATCCCAATCGGCCGCGGCTTTGACCGAGATGATCGATCGGAGCGGGGTGGATGCAATTATCAACCAAACAGCAAAATGGTGCCGGGCACGCACTCGAACGACCGGCCGCGGGGACCTCGACCAAATCATGAATCGCAACTTGCTGTTTACAGCCCTGTACGCCTGGGGACGAGCCATCGACACCGAACAGCTCGTTGGCGTGACCTCGCGCAGCCCGCGTTACTACGTTTCCGCTGCTTATTGGGATCGCGATGCGATGCTGTGGAGCTTCCCGGGTTTGCTGGACATTGATAAAGCGCTCGCCCGCGAAGCGCTGGACTATGCGTTGACGACGCAACTGCGTAACACCGGCGTGCATAGCCGATTCATCGATGGGATGGTACTCGAGGACGGGTATGAGCTTGACGAAGGAGTAGCTCCACTGATCGCGCTGAATGAATACGTGCGGCAAACAGGTGATATGGAGTTCGCTTCCCAACACTGGTCGGCAATAAAGCAATTAAAACATCAGCTGCTCACGCATTTCGACTCCCGTATTGGATTGTTCTCCACTTTGCAGGACGCGCAGGATCAATATCGAAAACAGGAGTTTTCGACCTATGACAACGTCCTTGTCTGGAAAGCCCTGAAGGATTACGCAAATCTTTGCCAGAGTCTTAAACAATCAGCCGAAGCAGCCGATGCTCTGCAACGTGCCGAGGCGCTACGGAGTAAAATCCTGCAGGTCAGCGTTTCCCGTAGCGCTCCCGGAGCGCGAGACAGTGTTTTTGTCAGCGCCACCGACGGCGAAGAACCGATCTTCGCCGAAGTGCCGCCAGGTTCGTTGATGAAATTGCCGGCACTGGACTTTATCGGGGAAGACGACCCGACGTTCGTGCGGACATACGACTGGCTGCATTCGGCAAATTATGAGTTCTCATTTTCAGACAAGCAGTTCGGATTGCCCGGCAGTTATCGTCTTCCGTTCACCACGTCCTGGGCTGTCGCCGACCACTTAAGACTGAAGCGTGGGCGCGAGCAGGCCTTGAAAGTTCTTTTAAGCAGCGGGTGGGACGGCGGCATCATCTCCGAGGGTGTCGACCCGGCGTCCGGGGTAATGGACTATGACGGACGCGCATTCGCGACGGCGGCCGGTTACGTTGGGCACGCGATCTGCGAAGCTTACTGCAAGAGGTGATCAGCATGCTGCGAAGGAACACGGTCGTGTGTGTATTTGCGCTGTTTGCCGGTTTGATGATGGTGAATGCACAAGATACGAAGCCGGTTTCATTACAGGCAGCGGGTTGGACCGTTGTTGCAGACGCCACGAGCGGGGAAGTATCCATTGCCCAAGAAAGACTAGGCACCGTAATGCAACATGTAAAGCTCGCGGTAAGAGAGAAGAACGGGGTTCGTGAGATGAAGGGCTGGGCGGCGGTGAGGATGAGTGAGACCCGGTTATCACTGCGCACGAGCTCCCCCGCGATGGCGTGGCAGTTTGACGTTGAACCCAATCTACTGAAAATTTCGGCCACAGATCCCAGCGCGATATTGACGGCCGATCTGCCCGCTCCAGAGGAGCGCATACCTGCCCGCCTTCTGGATCCTCTCGGGCCTCCTGTTAATTGGGACGGAACAACTGAGCTGCAGGGCAACTACGGCGGACGCATAACGCGGAACGCTTCGATGCTGCCAACGCGGAATACGGATTGTATGTATTTTACATTGGGAAAAGTGGCAAGCCCTATCTTTCACGAACTGTTCGACCGCGTACAAGACATCGGCATCAGTCTGCCTGAACGCGCACGCATGCGGCGGGATAGGCAGAACCCGGATGTGCTCAAGCTGGACTTGCCGTTGGAAGGAAGCGTAGCGATCCGTTTATATCCCGAATACTACACGAAAATGCTCGGGCTGCCCTTCTACGCCCCCCTGGACGACAGCGAATTCAAGACGGCGCCGATGGTGTGGTCAAGCTGGACAAGCTATTACCAGGATGTCCGGGAAGAGGACATGGTGCGGAACACGGACTGGATCTCAGAGCACCTGCGGCCTTACGGGTTCCAGTATGTGGAACTGGACGACGGCTACGATCGAGGCGAACATGGCGAACATTATTGGATTGAGAAATGGGACACTCGAAAATTTCCGCATGGCGGCCGCTGGCTAACTGACTATATTAAGTCCAAAGGATTAAAAGCGGGAATCTGGCTCGTGCCGAACGCTTACGCCGGGGGCCTTGAGGCGCACCCCGATTGGTATGTTCGAGAAAAGGCGGGGAAACTGTTACTGGACTACCACACACCGGCAATGGATTCTACAAATCCAGAAGTGCTCGAGTTTGTGCAGACCATTTTCCACAAGCTGGACGATATGGGTTTTGACTATTACAAATTTGATGGAGAACATGCGTTTCCCCTTTATGTGCCGCAAGTCGACCGCACGCTGCTGCACGACAGTAAGGCCGACCTGGTTAGCAACTATCGGCAGCGCCTCCAACTGATTCGGCAGGTCATCGGTCCGAAAAGGTTCATCGAAGTTTGTCCCGCTGGAACGCCGTTAAACGGCATCGGGTATGTCAATTCGTATTTCAATGGCGATGATCTGTATGGGAGTTGGCAAGGGATGTATGCGATGTTCAGCTCGATCAATGCGAACGCGTTCTTCAATCACATCGCGGCATACGTTATGCCCGGCGAAGGGTTGGAACTGGGTTTGCCGATGACAGTCGAGGAAGCGGAAAAAAAGCGCCGGGCTGTGGTCATGGAGATCGCAAGAGTGCGTGAAGATCCGGTTATGGGTTTTGGCGTGACATCCGCTGAAGCGCGTAGCCTGGTCAGCTACGTTGCGCTCACCGGTGTAGCCTACCCGTTGGCGAGTGTAATGCCGGAATTGCCAGAAGAACGCGTCCGGCTGTTGCAAGCGACGATGCCGACGTTGGCGATTTTGCCCGCAGATTTATTCAGTCGCGGAACAGAAGCGGGTTGGCAAACTTTTCGAACTGTCCGGCCTGATTTCTATGTGCACAGCTACCCTGAGGTTCTCGATCTGAAAGTGAACTCGGGTGTCGGCGATTACGATGTGGTGGGACTAACGAACTGGCGGGGCGCAGATATAGAAAAGGTCCTCGATCTCGGGGAGAAGTTGGGGCTGGATCCGACTGCCAACTACGTGGTCTTCGACTTTTGGAACCAGAAAATTCTCGGAGTTGCCAGGGACCATTTGCAGATACAAATTGCTTCTCACGACACCCGCGTACTACTAATCCATCATCTGGAGAAAAGGCCGCAGCTAGTAGGACTTTCTCGCCATATCAGCGGCACCTATTCGGTGGAACAAATCGCCTGGGATGCGCAAAACCACACCTTGGCGGGGACATCCGTGAGCGTGCCGGGTGATCCTTACGATCTCTGGATTCATGTGCCCAACGAGTTTGTTGTATCGGTTGTGAGGGCCACGTCGGCTTCTCGCGCCGTGCCCATCGAAAAGCAGGTGCAAGGGTCATCACTGCGCGTGCGGTTCATAGGCCAGGCCACGCCGGTGCGATGGGAAGTGGAGTTTCACAGCCGATAGGCTTTCAGCAGGTAAGAGAACTCTGCATAGCGCAGAAGGCATCAGTGCGCCATCGGTCCTTCGAAAGCACGGATCATAACCACACTGTGGGACGGGACCGAGGCGGAGAAACCATGCGCGATCTTCCCGAGTTGCCTGTGTTTCCAGAGATCGCGCACTGAAGGCCGCGCGTCTGCCGACCAGCCGAGATCGCGCCAAGTTACCCGGCTTTCGGTATAGGATTGTCCACGATTAAAGAAAAGCACGGCGAAGCTTCCGTCAGAGAGTGGCCGAGCCCAAATCTCGGATAGTCCGTCTGACTTGATGCGGGTTCCTGAAATACCAGCTGGATCCTGATCAACTGCGATCACTTCTTTGTTCATCAGAATCTCGGCAATTTGTTCATGCATCGAGCGCAGATCATTTCCGGCAATCAGCGGTGCAGCAAGAATGGCCCACAGGCTGAAGTGGGCGCGAGACTCTTCCATAGACAGACCGGGACGGCCGACTTCGAGCATGTCGGGGTCGTTCCAATGGCCGGGCCCGCCGTATTGTTGCAGTGCTCGCTGGTCGTCGAGAATAAGAGTCCATCCTCGAGGATAACCGCCAGGTTTACGCTTGGTGTCCTGCCCACAGTCCCAGCAGTCCTTGTTGTCACCGGTAGTTCGCCACATGTTCGCAATGGCCGGTGCCCAAAGCCAGGGTTGGTTATCGCCCCACTCACAAACGCTGAATACCATGGGACGATGAATGGCCAGAATCGCTTCGCTCATCTTTGTGTACGCACTGCGAGCGTTCAATCCATCGGATTTGCACCAGTCTTCTTTAACGAAATCTACGCCCCACTCCGCGAATGTAGCGGCGTCCAGCGATTCAAAACCAGCGCTTCCCGGGCCGGCACCGTCGCAGTCCTCTGTGCCCGCGTCTGTGTAAATGCCAAATTTCAAGCCTCTTGAATGAACGTAGTCCGCAAGCGCCTTCATTCCGGATGGAAATTTGCTCGGATCGGCAACAAGCTTACCGGACGAGTCGCGTGTTTTATTCTTCCAGCCCGCGTCGACGACGACGTACTGATAACCGGCATCTTTCATGCCTGTATGGACCATGGCATCAGCCATGGATCGAATCAGGTCCTCATTGATGTTCAGTTCGAATGAGTTCCAGGAATTCCAGCCCATTGGTGGAGTGCGGGCAAGCCCGTTTTCCAGCGCCGCACAACTCAAACCAAGCAGCGCTGCGACCGATGCGCACATTAGGGTGAATGTGATCCGGTTCATTGACACTCTCAGTTGGCCAGCATAAGTTCCGCAGTCAACGGTGTGTTCTCTGAGGAATCGCCTACATATAACCTGAACAGTCCGGGATCGACGCGCCATGCGTGTGTAACTTCATCCCAATAGGAAAATGCCCGTTCATCGAGCAACAGCGTGATTCGAGTTCGTTCGCCAGGCTGTAATCGGACCTTCTGGAAAGCCTTCAGTTCCCGCTCCGGGCGTTTTACCTTTGCTGAAGGATCACTAACATAGACTTGCACCACGTCGGCACCTGCCATTTTCCCAATGTTGGTAACATCGCAGGAAACTCTGATTTGCTTATCTGAGGAACTGGAATGAGAAATACGTAAATTGCTGAACTCGAAGCTGGTATAAGACAATCCGAACCCAAACGGAAATAAGGGCCTTTCGCTTCCCGAAGTGTAGTAACGATAGCCGAGAAACACGCCCTCAGCGTAGCGCACATGACTGATGCCTTGTTCCGGAGCCGCCAGAGGATAATAATGATCGTGTACCGGATTTTGCTCCCAAGATTTTGCGAAGCTAATGGGAAGTTTGCCTTCCGGCGAGCGCACTCCAAGCAAAATGTCGGCCAACGCCGTCCCGCCCTCTTGCCCGGGATACCAGTTGTGTAAAAGCACCGGTACATCGTTCAGCCAGTGCGCGGTGTCAACCTCGCCTCCCGAAGTCAACACTACGATCGACCTCTTGTTGAGCGCGCTGATGGACTGTATCAACTCTTCTTGGCCGAATGGCAGAGCGTATGTGCGATCGTAGCCTTCCGATTCGGACCACGGGTCAAACCCTACGGATATGACGGTGGCATCCGCGGAGGCGGCAAGTTTCTTTGCCACATCGGAGACAAGCTCGTCTACTGGCCGGATACCCAGGCCTACCCGCGGCTTAGCTGCGCGCACGACATAGTCCACTTGCACTAACAAAGGCTGTCCAGCGTTCAACTGAATTTCTGTGGACAAGGGCGTTTGACCTTCACGACGCGGCTGCTGAAGAATAGGCTTGGAATTTAGGAGCACGGTGTAGGAGTCTTCCCCGGCAGCGACGGCCACGATCAGGTACTTCCCAGACTTGCGTGGCAGATACGTTCCTGTGTAGCGAAAGCTCTGCGGTTGACCGGGCGGAACCCAGTCGCCAGCTTTCCAATCGTCGATACGAGATTGTTTCAAGGTGATTGGTGTGCCCGTGAACGTGTCAGAGGGGAAGCTCTGCACCGTGACTTCTTCTTCAAAAGTGGTGCCATCCAGCAACTCGCGGATGGACGGAATTCCTCGGTCGTAAAGAACTTTGAGATTTTCGCTGTGGGTCAACGCTTCCAGCAAGCTTATCGCCCGGAACGGGGTGACCGTGGAACTTCCACCAGCGCCCGTGACTATCGGCCATAGGTCCGGCCCGAGAAGCGCTATCGTGCGGACTTGCTTTGCGTGCAGAGGCAGCGTCTTATTCTCGTTCTTGAGAAGTACAATGCTCTCCCGCGCTTCGTCCAGAGCTATAGCTGAACCATAGGGGTTGTAGCGGGGGATGCTGAGATCTTCTTGGGGGCGATCGAAGAAACCAAAGCGGATCGCTGTGCGCAAAATACGGCGCACTTTGTCATCGATCGTTGCTAAGGAAACCCGCCCCTTCTGGACGGCAGGTACTAATGTCGTGCGATTCATGAATTCGCCACGAGGCATCTCGAGATCCAAACCGCTGTTCGCCGCTGCCACTCCGTCATAAGTGGAGCCCCAATCGGACATCAGTATGCCGTCGAAGCGCCAATCCTTTTTCAGTACCTGATTATTGAGCCAGTCGTTTTGGGTGGCGTGTACACCATTGATGAGATTGTAGGAATCCATTACAGCGCCGGCGTGCGCATCGCGCACCGCCGCTTCAAAAGGGGGCAGGTAAATTTCACGAATAGTGCGTTCGTCGGTGTCGGAACTTGTATTGTGGCGGTCAAATTCGGAGTTGTTCAGTGCAAAATGTTTGACGGTCGCAACCACGCCTTGACTCTGCACTCCGGTGACGTATCCGACGACGATGCGGCCCGCCAAATAGGGGTCTTCTCCGAAATATTCGAAATTGCGCCCGTTCATGGGAGAGCGGTAGATATTGACTCCGGGGCCAAGGAGAAAGTGGACTCCGCGAGCGCGCGAATCCTGGCCCAAGACGACGCCCGCACGTCGCGCCAGTTCAGGATCCCATGATGCGGCGAGCCCGATACCGGCGGGCAGTGCAGTAGCCGGGCCCCAGGTGCGCACGCCGACAGGGCCATCGGACATTTTCAGGCGAGGTAAATTGATTGAAGGCAAGGGCCTGATGCACATGTCATCGAAACCACCGATCAGGTCAATCTTCTCGTCGAGAGACAGTTTGGCAAGCAACTTCTCCACTTGCTCCTCGATTACCGGGCCATCAGGCTTTGGAACTTGGGCGTCGATGTTTGCCGGAATAACAGGAAGGAAAGAGACAAGCGCCAGACCCAAAATCAGCTTGCCTGCGCTGCACCACGCCAGCGCGCCAGCATTTCTGTGTGTTGACATCTTCTCTCGTCCTGGATGGTTCGTAAGCAGTTGTTCGGACTGCCTGTTCTTGAAATCCTGACCGAAAGATTACTTCGCCTCCTTTCTTGGTTCTGTGACAATGAAGGCGACGATTCGAAGAAAACTATCCTGTAGCGTCTGCTACCACGAAATCAGGGTATTCTGTGGACAATCAAGAACGGCCGACCGGGTGATGGTTTTGTCAGACTGCGCCAATTGTCCTCATAGAAATACGGCAAGGTTCGAGGCTATCTTCGGCCTGTGGCGGACCAACCCATGAAACGCACCGCGAAGTGCTGTCCTTTCGTACTGCAAGCACATATTGTCTCCCTGCTCCTGTTGAGCTTTGCAGCTTTGCCGTGCTTTGCTCATCGAATTCCCAGTTCAGTAAAGAGTGATGGTCTCTATAACATTCACGATTACGGTGCGTTGAACGACGGAATCACGGACGACACCGCTGCGATTCAGAAGGCCATCGACGACGCTGCCAAAACGGGTGGCATCGTCCTGATCCCTGTGGGCCGTTGGTTGTGCAAAGGACATATCGACTTGAAAATGGGCGTGCATTTGACGGGAATGAACGTGGCCCCCGTATCTTGGGAACCCGCTACCGGTTCCATCCTGATGCCTACCGAAGGGAAGGGAGACGAAGATGGGCCGGCGTTCATTGAGATGCGTAGCTCGACGTCGATTAGCGGTTTGACGATCTACTATCCGGAGCAAAAATCCGACAACATTCGACCGTATCCTTGGACCATTCAGATTCGCGGCAATGCTTCCGAAAAGACCGAGGTGTCGTTCGATTCCACCGTCGCGGACGTGACACTGATCAACAGTTACAACGGCATTCGTACGGGCCCGACCGAGAACGGCAGGCATCGCATCCTGCGGGTGAATGGGTGTGTCTTGCGGCGCGGTATCTTTGTCGATTGGACCGGCGACATCGGCCGGATTGAGGACGTTCAATTTCATTCGCATTTCTGGGCGAACAAAGCATTCCAGGGAGACTGGCAGAAGGTCTTTGCCTTCATGCAAGAGCACCTCGAAGCATTTATCTTCGGGAGAACCGACTGGGAATACGTTAGCAATACCTTTGTTTTTCCGGCGAGTGTCGGATACAAGTTCGTTCAAACCAGCAACGGGACGTGCAATGGGCAGTTTTTGGGAATCGGTGCAGATGCCACCGGTACCGCCGTTCTGGTCGAGGCGATCCAGGTACAAGGACTTTTGATTACGAACGGCGAGTTTGATAGCCACGAGGTTGGACGTCGCACGCAGATTGTGATAGAGCCCACCGCAAACGGCAATGTGCGGTTCGTGAATTGTGGTTTCTGGGGATCTGTAGCACATAACGCGATGATTCGCGGGCGCGGTTTTGTATCGTTTACGGATTGCTATTTCTCGAATGACGCAGAAACGCAACAATACTCAGTCGAAGTAGAGTCGGGCAAGGTGCAAATCCAAAACTGCACGTTTGGCGGTGACCAGAAGGGAGATCCCGGCCACGCTCTTGCTCCCAGTCACCTGCAAACACGACCACCATGTATCCATCTAGGTCCGGGCGTGGAGAGTGCAATCATTCGTGGAAATAATGGAGCGGGTGGCGTGGACATCAAAAACGAGATTGGGTCGAAAGCGATAATCTCAGACAACGAACCAGCTGATGCGGGGGCGAGCAAATAGGTGCGCAGTCGAATATGAGCAGAGATCTTGCTTGCGAAGCGAGTGTCACGGGTTCTGAAATTTCGGCGCCAGGCAAAGTTACATCATTCCTTTATCTCGTCTACTTCATTTATTTCTTTTGTGGTCTCACACAATGTTTCGAGGGCGTGTTTTTACCGGAATTCAAAGAGTATTTTCATCTGACCTACCAGCAACAGATGTATGCAGTTTTTGCCAAGAACATCCCGTTTCTTGGGGCGGTGTTGCTGGGCAATATCCTTCACCAGTTGGGCTATCGAAGGTGCCTGTCACTTGCAATGGCCCTCTTCGCGGCGGGCACGCTATTGCTTGTGCCTGGGCTCGCCACTGGAAGCTACAAAACGATTTTGGCTGGTTTCTTATTGATTGGCAGCGGGTTTACCGCGCAAATGGTTGCAGGCAATCCGCTGCTGAACTTACTTGGACCCGCGGAATCGGCTTCGAGCCGGCAAAATCTAGGTAACGCGCTTGGCGCGGTGGCACAAATTGTCGCTCCTGCCGCCGTGTCGGCACTGATTCCAGCGGCAATCATCTCAGTGCGAGGCAAGCTGCCCTATATGCAGGGATTGTTTGCAACGTTAGGCCTCGTTCTGTGCGCTGTGAGTTTACTTGTGCCGTTTTTCCGGAACGAAGCCACATTGTTTTGCAACAGACCGCAGCAGGCGAATCCAACATTCGGGAAGGTGTGGGCGATTCCGAGTGTTGTCCTCGGTTTTGTTGCCATTTTTCTGGTGCTCGGGCTCGAAGCCGGATTGTTCAGTTTCTTTCGCAATTACTTAGAAGAACCTTCGATTGCTGGTCTTTCGTCGCACGCTTCCGAAAGGCTGTTTACCGCCTATTTCGCGGTTTTTGCGCTGGGGCGCTTGGCGGCATCCTGGATCCAAAAGAGAGTCTTGCCGGTTATGCATCTGAGTTGGCACTTGGTCGCGGCGATTTGCCTGCTGATTGCCATGATCTTTTCTAAAGGAGCCGTGGCAGTGCTTTCGGTTCTATTGATCGGATTTTTCGTTTCGATGTTTTTCCCCACCTTACTGGCAATGGCGTTGAGGGCTGCGGGGCCATTGGTGACGCAAGCATCCGGCTTGCTTACCCTGGGGTTTTTGGGCTGTGCGTTTGTGCCGCTGTTGCAAGGGAAGTTGGCTGATACTTTCGGCCTGCAGCGTTCGTATGCGCTCGGCCTGATTATTTACCCCGCAGTTCTGATCTATGTGCGCTGGATGGCTGCTCGCGAGCGACAGGCTTAACTCGCTGCGGGACCTCTCCGATCACTAGTCGTACAATCGGCAATTGCGATATTTTGCTTACAAGACTCGACGTAATGTTACAGACATTCCTTGCCGCGAGGTTAAAAATGGGGGTGGGGTGCGGCATTTTACAGCCTGGAGCGGAAGAACTGCCGGGCGGAGCTAAGATGACAGACAATTTCCCTCGATTCAGAGGTCTTTGGTTCTGGTTTTCTGTGTGCGGGGCTTTCCTGCTGTGGCCAGCATCAATAAAAGCGCAGATGAAAACCGGCTCCGAGATGCCAGGCTATGCCGATGTGTTCGGATTAACCGACGTGCAGCAGGCAAAGGATTTTACGGTTCAAGAAATCGCCGTGCGCTGCGGGCAGACCGAGATGGTCAATGTGCTATGGCCAGGCGAGCATGCTGAACTGCTTCTCCACCTGACAAACAAAACCTCAGTACAAATAAAAGCAGAGGGCAAATTGGAACTGATTGCTTACGGCACGAGCGTTCCCGTCGGAGATGTGTGGGTGCCACATGTTTTCAAAATCTCGGATGAAGGCTCAATCCCGGTCACTATTGATGTTCCCGGGTACGGCGCTCAAGAGCTGAAACTGCACCCCGAGCTGCCCGAGAAATTTGGCGGGTATGCGCTCATCCTGGATGTGCCGGGGCACGGACGGGAGTTTGTCGCAACACTCGCAAGAACGCTCAAGCCCGACACCGGCCGCGTGCAGTTTCCCACATATGCGCTGGACACTACCTGGGACGAATTCATGAATGAAGGTGTCTTCACCTTGTTTGAGAAGCTAGGAATCAAGGGCATGCGTATGGGTGCCGCCTACAATCCCAAGTCCGAACCGGACTACGACCGCAGCATGAAGGCTCTGAATCTATATATGGATTGGAGCCGTAAACATGACGTTACGGTCATGCTTACTATAGGCGCTGGGGAGGGTTTTGGCGCGCAACCTTTAGGGCGGCCACGTCCTTGGCTCAGCGTAGAGAACAAAATGCTCGACACCAAGGATGATCGAGCTTGGCTGCCCACGTACGACGAAGATTTCCAGAATTGGGTACAGGGCATCGCTTCTGAATACGGCTGGCCGAAGGGCAATGTGAACGCCATGGAGTTGTGGAATGAGCCGTGGGAGAGCGTCTCCATTTCCGGTTGGCAGGCGGATATTCCCCGTTACCGTGACATTTTCACGCACATGGCGCTTGGGATTGGAGCGGCGCGACGGGAGGCCGGGGTCAAAGTTCTTGTTGGTGGTACGTGCTCTTCGTCAAATGCGCGAGACAAGTTGTTTGCCGATGGCTCCGACTACTTTTTGAAGTGGCTCGATTACGTAAGCATTCATTATCAAGCGCTCGCGGCGGACCCATCGCTCGAACCAACATGGATGAATCGCAAGAGCCCTTATGGTCCCGTGCGCGTTTGGGATACCGAGAGTTGGATCGCCAATTCGGAAGATCGCGTTGCTGGAGTGATCGCGTCGATGCGGGCGCAGGGGCAGAGTCGCACAGCCGGGATTTTTGAAGGGAATGTGTACGACAGCCGGAACGTCAAGATTGGCGCTGAGGTCTATCCCATCGTGCAAGCGTGGTCGCCAGCGGCTGCCGTGGCCGCGACACAAAAATTCATTGGACAGCGATCGTTTGAGAAATTGCTCTTTCAGAATGGCCTGCCGTGGGTTTTCGTGTTTTCCGGGTTGCCCAATGACAAGACTGGCACCCCAGCACAGGACGATGGAACGCTGGTAATCGTCGGGGACCTGAAGAAGATCTACGAGCCGGAGCGCACGTTGTTCCGTTCGATAGAAGTGGCTTCCAATGCGCAGATAACGGTCGCCAATCCCGGTGGCCACATCATCCTGTATGACTTTTATGGAAACGCGGTGCCATCGAAAAGCAATGAAATCCGTGTGCCGCTGAACGGACTTGGATATTTTCTGCGGACGGACGGAACACCCGGGTCCTTCGCGAGCTTGTTGCAAGCGGCTCAGAGCGGAAGAATTGAAGGCTACGCGCCCGCAGAAATCGTTGCACACGATCTGACCTCTCCTGTGGAGACGCACCCCAGGTTGCGCTTGCGTTTAACCAACATTCTCAACAGGGTGTTGGACGGTGAACTCAGCGCAAAACTGGGAGATCTGCAACTAGAACCGGCCAGCATCGCCGTTACGCTGGGTCCGGGAGCCACCCGCGATTACGAATTCGTGGTGCGCTCGGGAAAACCAGCCCCCGACAACCTATATTCTCTGACGGCGGTGCTGGATGCTGGGCACGATGGCGTCGCGAAACATAGCGAAGAACTGCATGTCAATTATATTGCGCGGCGTACTATTAAGGTGGACGGAGACCTCTCTGATTGGACCGGTGTCTTACCAGAGATTTTGCCTGGCGCTGAGGTTGGCAAGAATCTCACCGAAGAAGCGTGGTTGCCGTTCCGCGATTTCACGAAGAGCATTCCGAACGGCGTATCTACCATCTACACAGCTTACGACGATCAATGCTTCTATTTTGCCGCGAAGATCGCTGATTCCACGCCCGACCCTGGGATGGTCCGATTTGCGACCCGCGATGACGACTCGTACTTTTATCCCGAGCGTGTGGCTGGTGCAGATGGCAAGGAACTAACGTGGCCCGCCGGCATACGCCATTATTCTTATCGAAAAAACTTCGATATTCCGTCCGGCAGCGGCGAGCACGACAATGTTCAGATTGCTTTTAATGTACTCGATCAGAAACCATGGTTAGCAAACCCGCCGGGCGTGATGCCACACTTCATTACCTATTGGGATACCGACTATGAATTTGCGCTGAACCCCGTCTCCGACGAGTTTGGCGGCGGGACGGAGATTTGGAAGCTGCAAGCCCCGGGCATTCCTAGGAAGCACTATTTCCCGAGGCAACCCAAAGCTGCGATTGATGGCGGCCCTGTTCTTAGCGGAAAGCTCGTGATGCGGAGAGAAGGAAACACCCGCATTGTTGAGGCGGCTATCCCTTGGACCGAAATGCCGGATGTTTACAGGAAGATCCAGAAAGGTGAGACCGTCAAATTCACTTGCCGCGTCAATGACGACAAGGGCCCGGAACACGAATTGGCATCATGGCGAAGCGTTTCGAAAATGAACTCCATCACTTTCCACGATGACTGGCAAAGTCACTGGTCCAACGAACTGGAGTTCGGGGCTGAAAAGTAATGTTAATGTCGGCTTACGAGAGTACCGGCCGGCTGCACCCGCTGAAGGTTCGCGATGAATCTCCCACATAACGTGACGCGGAGAGAATTTCTGGAGTGGAGCGCAGGCGCCGTCGTGACTGGCGCTAGGTCTGGTGCCTGGAAAGTTCTGGTTTTTGATTCGATTCGCTCACGCAAAGAACTGATCGGCCACCGGTTTGTCACGCACATCTTCGTGATCAGTGTAGATGGCATCGATGTTTAGTCAGTGTGCATTACTGGACTCACGAATCGTCAAGATCTGATCCCCGGGAATGTCCTTTAGAACTTGCTTGATGCCACTGGGCCAAGTCAATTCCAGGCGATCAACCTTTGCCGCGGACCCCAGTCCAAAATGAACACGCTTATCGCTTGCTGACCCGTACCCGACGCTGGTGGTGGCGTGATTATATTGCGTGCCGCTGGCAGCGACTAGTTTGATGCGTGTGCCCAAGCCATCCCGGTTGCTTTTCGTTCCGACTAGATTCAATAACAGCCAGTGATTCACATTTGCTGTCCGGTTGATCAATATTTCCGGGTGTGCATTGAGGCAGTTCACCACAATGTCGATGCGACCATCGTTATTCAGATCTCCAAACGCTGCACCTCGGTGTGCATAAGCAACCGACAAGCTCTTTCCTGCTAGATTCGTTACGTCAGAGAACGTGCCATTTCCATTATTGTGAAAAAGACTATTTGGGATTCTTGATGGCAGTTCGTTTACGGCTTCGGAATTGTCCAGAATCGCGCCATTCGCTGTGAAGAGATCCTTCCAGCCGTCGTTATCAAAATCATAAATCCCCGTGCCCCACGCAGTGATGCGGCTAGTGAGAGCCTTCAGGTGCGACGAGATGTTGAAGTCTTCGAATAATCCCTTTCCGTAATTGTGATAAAGCGGGAAAGTGTCGCCGTACATGGCGGTTTCGAAGATATCCGGCAGCCCATCATTATCAATGTCACGGAAGTCGACACCCATACCCGCAAAGCTTTTCCCGTATTGGTTGTACGCGACACCACTGAGGATGCCCGTCTCCGTAAACGTTCCATCGCCATTGTTGTGAAACAAGAAATTTCGAAATGTGTCATTCGAAACGAAAACGTCCGTGAACCCGTCATTGTCGTAGTCCGCGAAAGCTATTCCCATGCCCTTGCCGACATACTTGATGATTCCAGAGGAATCTGAAACGTCGGTGAACGTGCCATCACCGTTGTTGTGAAAAAGCAAATTCGGAAGTCCGGCGTAACTGTCAGGAGAACAATAGGTTTTCATGCCCTTTACTGCACAGGAGACGTCCTTATCCGGTGACCACTTCAGGTAGTTGACAACGAACAAATCCAGGCGACCATCGTTGTCGTAATCGAACCAACCCGCGGCAGCCGCGAAGCCATGCGCCAGTTCGGGATGAGCCTTCCGAAGACCGGCTTGCTCGGTGACGTCAGTAAATGTCCCATTGCCATTGTTGTGAAACAACTGGTATCCGTTAGCCCCGACGACGAAGAGATCAGGATAGCCGTCGTTGTCATAGTCGGCCACCGCTACACCGATGGAATAGAAGGAGCCCTGAACACCGGCTTTTTCGGTCACATCCGTAAACGTTCCGTCTCCGTTGTTATGGTAAAGACGGTTGTGGAATTTCGGGTCGGATTTGTCCATGCTGGGCAACTGAGAGCCGTTTGTAAAAAACAGGTCGAGCAAGCCGTCGTTGTCGTAATCGAGAACAGCCACGCCTCCAGCCATGGTTTCTGCCTGATATTTGTGTGGTGAATTGCTGTTATCAAGCACAAAGTCGACATGCGATGTAGGCTGGATATTCTCAAAGGTGATCGTGGAGGAAGTTGAGAGTGGTTTTGTAGCTGTTTGGGAAAATCCGAAACCTAAGCTGAATAAAAGTACGAACGCGCCGAAAGGACGCAGTCCATTGGCCTTGAGAAGCGGTGAGGTTGATCGATTCACTTTTGGCCTTTTTGTGCCGTTATCGCGCTTGTGGGCAGCGGCTCGTCCACTTTTAGAATCTGATCAGCCGCAACATGCTCAAGCCGCTGCTTAATGCCGCTGGGCCAGGAGATTTCGATACTGTCGAGGGAGCGTTCATTCCCGAGCCCAAAGTGTACGCGGCGGTCGCTGGAAGACATAAAACCCACACTGGTCGTGACGTGGTTATAGAGCCGCCGGCCAGAAGCGGTGGTCACGGTAATGCGGGCGCCGATCGCATCACGGTTGCTCTTGTGCCCCCGAAGATACAGGAGAATCCAATGGTTGTGGTTGAGTGCGTTATTCATCAGAATGCGGGGTTTCTCCCCAAGGGCGGTGACCACGATGTCCAAAAATCCATCGTTATTAAGGTCCACGAATGCGGAACCGCGATGATAGCCTAAGGGCAGGAAGTCCGGTCCCATATCGTTGGAGACGTCAACAAAAGACTTGCCATCCAAGTTTCGAAACATCGTGTCATGCTGGCGTGCATCGGGGCGAATATCGTCCACATCACCATTAGCGGAATATATGTCCTTCCAGCCGTCGTTATCGTAGTCGATAAACCCGATGCTCCAGCCGGAATAGGAGCGACTCAAGTTTTGAATCCCAGATTTGGGCGATGCGTAATCGAAAGAATGCCCACCTTCATTGCGAAACAACCCGAAGACTTGGGTCATCAAATCGTTGTAGAGGATATCTACCCAGCCGTCATTATCATAGTCTTTGGCATCGCTGCCCATGCCGGAAACGCTTGTTCCTTGGTCGTTATAGGCGACGCCGTACAGAATGCCTTGTTCTTTAAACGTGCCGTTCCCCTGATTAATGAAGAGCAGATTCCGTTCGGTGTCGTCGGCGACGAAAATATCCATCAGTCCGTCATTGTTGTAATCGGCGATAGAGATTCCCATCCCTTTGCTTTTGGCTTCAGCGAGACCGGCCGTCTCCGTAACATCCTCAAACTTGCCATGACCAAGATTGTGATACAGCCGGGTAGCCACACCGGGATAAACAGTGGGGCTACAGTAGAACTCCACTTTGTTGCTCATAAAGCAGCGCTGGTCTGTCGAGGGTGCCCAGATGGTGTAATTGGAAACAACTAGATCGAGCAGTCCGTCGTTATCATAGTCAATCCAAGCAGCAGCAACACTCAGAAGGTTTTCGGGTTTGCGATCGAGACCCGATCCAACTGTCACATCTGTGAAAGTGCCGTTGCCGTTGTTGTGGTACAAAGCATTGCGTCCAGCATTGCAGACGAACAGATCCTCGTAACCATCATTGTCGTAATCTCCCGCTGCCACCCCAAAGCTGTAACCAAGGTCTTGGCCGGCGAGCCCCGCTTTCGCAGTGACATCTTGAAACGCGCCGTTCCCCATATTTTTGAGAAGGCAGTTGTGGTAGGAGGAGTTAGTTTTCTTCAAGTCGGGGAAGTGCGCGCCATTGGTGAAATACAGGTCCATCAGGCCATCGTTGTCGAAATCGATCGCCGCTATGCCCCCGCACATGGGCTGAGGAAAGTACTTCTTCCCGCCATCGTAGCCGTTATTGGTCGTGTACGGGATGTGAGATTTGAGACTTACGTCTGTGAACCACGGAAGGCTCTGCCGGGATTTGACTTGGGGGTGTTCGGACCAGGAAGAACCCGGGGTAAGTACGATGGTCACGCTGATCAACGTGAGCCCGACTATGCCCAATGAGAACAAACTACGGCTCATAGATATTCCCGCATTGGTGAAAAGGAAAACGTCGAGCCATCACAACGCGCTCAGCCTGCGCCGGTATTCCCTAGGAGTCACCGAAACAAGACGCCGGAATACCAGCCCAAAGTAGCTCTGATCGCAAAAGCCGACCTCTCGACTGATCGTCAGAATGGGCTTTTCCGACGAGGCCAGCAGTACCTGCGCCCTGCGTATGCGAAAACGATTCAAATAGCTATCGAATGACTGGCCGGTGAACTTCTTGAACGAGCGCATTAAATGTGCCTTGCTCATGCCAACAATCGCGGTTGCCCGTGAAAGCGGAATCGGCTCGTGGTAATGGAACTGAACGAAGTCGAATAATGGCTTCAATCGCCGAAGTGCTTGCTCACGGCGTTCAAAGGCCGCCGTTACGTCGCCATTCTTTCGGAAAAAGTTGATCAGCAACAACAGGATCATCTGCAGATATGTCCGTGCCGCCAAGCGGGCGCGGTCCGAGTCAGCCGGCAGTTCCTTTTGAATCTTAATCATCAGGTCGAGAATCTCTAGGTGCAGCTTTGCCGTACTCGGAACCAGATTGGGGATGCCGCTCTCTTGAAGAAGGAATGGCATTAAATACTGGATATCTTCACCGGTATTTTCGTTCGCTCGAAAGATGTCAGGTTGGAAATACAGAACCACAATGCGAAAGGGATCGCGTAATACTTTCTTGAGTCCGTGCCGTAAAGCGCCGTTAAGAATCACCAGGTCGTTTCGCGATACCCGGAAAGTGTGGCTTTCTTCTTGGTAGGCCGCTTCTCCTGAATAAACATACAGCAGCTCGAAATAATCATGGCGGGTCAGGCGGGCTTTACGGGACTTGTTGAAGGTGAAAGAGCGTAAGTCCAGTGGGAAAGTGGGGTCGAAAGGCCAGATGTGCGTTCCATCCTGGCGGATTTGTGGCTCGACAACCTTGTGGACCTTTTCCCAGGTAAACGCAGGATTTAGCCGTTTGAGGAGAGGGTCCATATCAGGTGATTTGGTGGTGCGGTCCCAGAGGATCGTCGACTTCCTGACCCTAGTTAGCATAGCGAAACCAACTCGTCAAACGCGAGCCGAACTCCTATTCGTTATCCCTCGGATATACTTCAGACCTTCAAAGGCAATGGATTCTGGGTTGGGGGCAAGGTCCCGCCAAATCGCCGCAGCCGCCGCGAGCTCTTTGTGCGTGTAGCCGAAGCTTTCGATGGTGATCCACCCCGAATAGTTGATTTCCTGGAGATAGCAAGCGATACCAGGGAAGTCCACATGCCCGGTGCCGGGTATGCCCCGATCGTTCTCGCAGGCGTGCACATGCTTCAAGAACTGGCCCGTTGAACGGAAAGCTGCGGCGACGTCCTTTTCTTCTATGTTTGTGTGAAACGTGTCTAGCAGTACACCGATCCGCGGATGATCGATCTCTTGGCAGAGACTTACGGCATCGGCCGCAGTGTTTAGAAAGAACGTTTCGAAACGGTTTAATGGCTCGAGTGCCAGGGTGACGTCGTGAGTCGAAAGCGCTTCACCTAATGCGGAAAACAAGTCAGTCGCACGCTGCCATTCGTCATTAGACCGGCGACGGCCCGGCAAGTAACCTATGGGAGCATAAACGGGGCCTCCCACGAGTTTGCTGCCGAGCTCCGCGGCGACCGCGATGCAGTCGACCAGGTGCTGTTTAGTTTTGGTACGCACTCCCGCGTCATCACTGATCGGATTTAAGCCCTGCGGTAGAATGGCGCAAATTGTGCATTCGAGATCATTGCTGCGGAGGGCCTCGCGAATCATCCTCGCCCGGATGTTTGCCGGGTCAAAAATGGGGATTTCAAAACCGTCGAATCCTTTTTCTCGTAGATGGGGCAACAAGTCGAAATCGCGTTCGGAAAACTCCGCGGTCCAAATCAAAGCATTCGCCGCAATTTTCACGGTTGTGGCCTCCATACGGCCCGACTGCCGTCCAGGGCACAGTGGTAGTGCAGTATCGCGGGTATGTAGGGGTTTGAGCCGTCCGCGTCCATAAACCACACTGGCCGTTTGTCAGGTTTCTTTTCGCGATAAACGTATTCCTTGGCTTTCGGGTAGCGCCAGTAGTCGTGATCGGTCAGCCGAAAACTGATCAGCTTCATGTCTGGAGACCATGCGGGTGACGCCGCGTACTGCGCAAAATGCGTTAATTGTTGGCGATTCTGCCCGTCGGCACCGCAGATGAAGATCTCCAATTTATCTCCGACTTGATCGCTGTAAAGGAGATACCGTCCATCTGGAGACCAGACCGGAGCGACAGCGCCGATTTCGTTCTGATGATGGGTGAACTGCAGGATATCTGTGCCGTTTGCGTTCATCCGGAACAGACAATATCCGGTTTTCACAAAGTCCGTGTAGGCGATGAAATTGCCGTCGGGTGAAATCGCCGGATCGCGGCCAAGCGCGATTATTTCCTGTCCACTTCCGTCTTCATTGATCGCGACAATTACAGCTTTCCCGTCCTCGGGCGGAGCGTAACCGAAATAGATTCGGGTGCCACTCCAGGTCGGGAAGTAACAAATCCCTCCGTGTTCCACCTGTGTCAACCGCTGCACGTCCGATCCGTTCGCAGCCATTACATAGAGATCGTACGTATCTGAGACTGCGCGGTCAGAAGTGAAAACAATACGATTCCCGTCTGGTGACCACATCGGATAGCGATTGTGTGCATTTGTGGAGCGCGTCAAATTGATCGTGTCACCCCATAGCGTGTCAACCAGAAAAATCTCAGTGTTCCCCGTGCGCACGCTGGTGATCAGAACCTTGTGGAAAACCGATTGTGAGCCAACTGTGTTCATCAACAAGCGTCCTTGACGTGGTGCGACTCTACCCAAACACTGGCAGCTTTGTGATTTCGCCGCAGTGCATTGCTGATTCGTGGGCGCAAATGCCGGCGCAGGTCCAATTGACGGACTTGTAGACGTCAGGAAAAGATGGCCGCTTCTCAATAATGCTGCTTACGAATTCGTGTACGAGATGTGGATGTGACCCTCCGTGTCCGCCACCTTGAATGAACGAAAGGTGTGCGTGCTCATCGTCATACACGCCTCGCTTGGTAAAACGCCGGATCGGCTCCGGAAGCAGTTGGGCGTAGTCAGGCACGGTTACACGCTCGGGCCGCTCGCCCGTATGCACAATGGGCTGCTCGTTTTCGATGCGAGTCCATTCGAAAGACTGGAACTCGCCGTAAACGTCGAAACTCTCGACATATTGCCGGGCTGTTTCAAAGAGGGATCGGGTCACTTCAAAAGACAATTGCTGTTCCCGAACCTTAAATAGCGCACTCTCCACGGCAAACGGCGACCCATATTTTGAGACGAGCCGATGGGCGATGCTGCCCGACCCGAAGCAGGACACGTATTCTGCCTCGCCGTTCGCCAATGCCAAGCAAGGACTCACCGCGTGGGTGGCATAGTGCATCGGTGGCAGACCTTCCCAATAACCGGGCCAGCCAGCCATCTCCTGCTGGTGGCAGCCGCGCATGAATTGGATTCGTCCGAGCTTTCCTGTGTCTCGAAGCTCCCGGACGAAGAGGAACTCTCGCGTGTAGATGGATGTCTCCATCATCATGTAGTTTTTGTGCGAATCCTTTGCTGCCTTTACGATCTCGCCGCATTCATCAATCGAGGTTGCGGCAGGCACGGTACAGGCTACATGTTTGCCGGCGCGTAGCGCGTCAATACTTTGCGAGGCGTGCAGATGAATCGGAGAATTTATGTGCACAGCATCAATTTCAGGATCCCTGAGCAGTTGCTCAAAGCTGTCATACAGCTTCTCAATCCCGAATTGTTTACCGACCTCGCGCAGCTCCGTCGTTGTTCGCTGGCAGATTGCGTACATGACCGTATTCGGGTGAGCCTGATAGATGGGGATGAATTCTTTGCCGAAACCCAGGCCAACGATTGCGACATTAACCTTTTCTCGACTCATGTTTCACCTCGAATACGCTGGCCATTCTCTAGTGCGTCTTTGCAGGTCCAATCCATACCACCCAATCGTGCTGTCCAGGCGGCCGCAGTTCACCAGACGCCGGAACTCGCGCCGACTCGACCCACTGGCCCTGTGCAGGATCAAACCACCGTGCGACAGCTCCCGGCGTTAATTTTCCTGGATTCAGCTTGATTGCATTGGCGGCCGGCAGGTACAGAACGAAGAGATTGCCGCTGACGGACTTTGCAGCTGAGACGAATTCAGCGGCATTACCCTTACCCGGCTGCTCCGCAAGAATGTCTGACGCGGGTTCCAGCGTCCACCACTTCACAGATTCGCAAAAATCCCTCAGATAGCGCATGTCCTGGCTGCCCGCCAGGTGAATCGCCTCATTCCAGGGTTTTGCAAGGCCGGTTCCACTGTGGTTCAGTGGTACGGCCAGAGCCGTCTCCCAACTCCAGACACCATGCGCACCGTAGCTGACTCCCGCGGTCGGAGCCGCCAGCAAACTCCAGTAGGCGGCCCGTCGTACAGCGTGAGCGTCAAACGGTTTGCGTCCCTGGTAGCTCAGATGGCCTTCGTAATTTGGTTCCAAGTTGATGATGGGGTGAAGAGGCGGCGTTTTCCAGTCTCGCATCGCCGGCCCCTCGGTCAACCACTTGAAGTCCTCAATTGAGTCGCCGTGTCCGCTCTGGTAGCCCACAAAACTGAACCAGGGCTCATCCTTGAACTCCTCGAAAACCCATTGCTGTCCTTGAGGATGTATGGTCGCCAGCCGGTCGTTCGCGTTTCCCAAAACGCTTCGTCCAATGGCCTTCCATCGTTCGGCATGTGAGCCCTGATAGTCTCCATCGCCTGCCAGAATCCAGATCACCTGGTACGCCCCATACCGCGCAACCATGTAATTCGCGAGCTCTTCTATCTCCTCATCGGAAAGGGAAGTGCCGGGATTGACTGAAGGCGGCTGATTCCCGAGCGGACCATCCCAAATTAGCACCGGCGCGGCGATCATGCCGTAGTCGTTAATCCGACGAATTTTCGCATCCATTCGCGCGAAAAACGAGGGGTCGACCGCAAGTCCACCGTCAACGCTGTAGGCACGCCTCCCGTTCGCGTCGGTGGCAGCGGCGATCCATTGCGTCATGACAAATTGAACGGTCGTGAATCCTTTGGAGGCTCGATCTTGCAGGTACTTCTCCCAGCCTTCATCGTCGGACTTCAAAGGACCATTCCAGGCCGTGTCCGAGAGCCACAGAAATGGTGTTCCGTCCGAATGCTCAAAGTAACGTCGATTTGCCGAAAGGCGGATGGAACCATGAACGAAAATGCTGTTGCGTCCGGTATATGAAACACAGGTGAAAGCGCCTGACGCTTCCTTTGTGTCGATATCCGTTCCTGCACCTGATTCGAGGTGAAATGACCAGACTCCGAGTTCATTCGGTGAAAAGCGCACCTTCCAGTTGTTGCCGCCATCCCAAAATGCAGCAACGCTCTTGTGCTTCTTCGAGGGTGACTCAAACGCCACGACGATCTTGCTAGCCAGTGCCTGTTTTGCGTTGGCCGTTTCAACGGAAAATCGCTTCTCAAAAACCGTTCCGATAGGAATGTCCGGCAAACGGTGTGCATCCTCTTGCGTGAGGTTAGTAATCATGACAAATGCGCAAAAAAGGAAGCGTAACACGGGATTTCCTGTCAGCTTCGTTCGCGGGCTTAGGGGGGCCGACGCACACCCATAGTGTTTTTGGGCCGGCAAATTCCCACAGGCGCCCCAAAAAGACGTTTTCTGCTTCAAATATCACTTTTCTTGATGCTTCGAATCTGTAATAATCGCATTAACTTTCTGATAAAAGACTCACCCCACTGTTCGTTTGCGCAGGGTCTACCGTAGATCCTGGCGAGAGCGGTCTTCCGAAGCGTGCTGATACGGAGGATGGATGGCGAGTTGGAATCCTGGTCCCGTCAGTAATTACGTGGTTTGTGATTCGCAAGTAAATGCGGAAGGCGTGCACGTGTGGCCGTTCGAACCGCACTTCCCCATAGATGCGCTGAAACACAACCTGAGCGGACGCCAACCCTTTCGAATGAATCGTCATGATTACGTCGAAGTTGTGTACCTGAACTCAGGCGAATTAGTGTGGCAGGTCGGGGATCGCTGCGTACGGGAAGAGCGCGGAGATCTGTTCGTGATGCTCCGTCCTCGTTATCATCGCCTGACCGAATTCTCCAGTGCACAAGTAACCGCAGAGTCCTTGTTCTTTCATCCTCAATTGCTGCGTGTTCCCTGCGGAGCCTCCCAGGAATCGGAGTACCTCACACCCTTCTTCGATTTAGCGGAAGATACACCCTACGTAGTCAATGCCAACACAGATATTCCAGGAGAAGTGGTTCAGTTGATGCGTCGGATCCGCAAGCAATTGCCGGCCACTTCGGATCACGCCAGGCTGGCGGTCAAGACCTACTTGAAGCTGATCCTGGTTCATCTGATGAACCATTTCACCGCCTCGCAGAAGCGATTTCCTGTGACAGACCAGCGGCGCAAGGAACTCGATCGCTTTAAGCCGGTATTCGAATACCTACAGAAAAATTTCGGCGAGGCTGTTTCTCCGCAAGAGGCAGCGGAAACGGTGAACATGAGCCCGTCGCATTTCCGCCGCGCCTTCAAGCATCTTACCGGGCAATCGTTCGTTCCCTACCTGAATCATTTCCGTGTGGAGAGAGCGCAGCAACTGCTCGCCAATACAGGCACTCCTATCTCGGAAATTGGATTAGATGTCGGTTTTTGCGATCAAAGTTACTTTGGCTTGATTTTCAGGCGACTCACCAACATGACTCCGCGACAATACCGCCAGCAAGCCCTCACAAGGAATCTCAAAGCGAAAAAGGCTCTCTAAAAACACCGTTTCTCAACCGCTTCGGTTATTTTCTCAGAAACCTTCATTAATCCCTTATAGAACGCAACGTGCGTCGATTTTATCTTGGGATGGCGAGGTTTGTTGCCTGACTCGGTTTCTGCCGGTTGCTTGCTTGGCGCAGAAGCCCCGTTCAATAATCCGAACTGTTTGTGATCCCCGGTTCGAGGCGGGACGAGATGAACAAACTCAGTTTCGGGATGATTGGCGCGGGCTTTTGGTCCCAGTATCAACTCGCGGGTTGGTATGAATTAGGCGACGTCGAATGCGTGGCGATCTGTAACCGCACTTTGTCTAAGGCGCAAAGTCTGGCGAGACGCTTCGCAGTCCGCAAAGTCTATGCGGATGCGCGAGAGATGCTACGCGAGAATCAATTGGATTTCGTGGATGTCGTGACGGATGTTGGCACGCACGCCCAATACGTCCAACTGGCCGCCGAACACCATCTCCCCGTGGTGTGTCAGAAACCAATTGCGCCGGATTTAGCCACCGCGAAGGTCATGGTCCGTGAATGCCAGCGGTCGATGGTTCCGCTGCTCATCAACGAGAATTGGCGATGGCAAGCTCCGATTCGCGCATTGAAAAACGTCCTGCAAAGCGGCGTAATCGGCCGTCCGTTTCGCGCACGAATCGACATGATTTCTGGTTTTCCAGTCTTCCAGAATCAGCCATTTCTGAAAGAGCTCGACCAGTTTATTCTCACCGATCTCGGCAGTCATTTGCTGGATACGGCGCGATTTCTGTTTGGAGAGGTGGAAAGCCTCTACTGTCAGACGCACCGTGTGCATGCCGACATTAAGGGCGAGAATGTTGCCACGGTGGTCTTGCGTATGCGGAACTGCTGCACAGTACTGGTTCAGATGGCCTACGCCGAGAACCATGTGGAGAGGGAGTGCTTCCCGCAGACGTTGATTTTCGTTGAAGGCAAAAAAGGAAGCGCCGAAATCCTACCTGATTACTTATTACGTGTGACGAGTGCAAGTGGAACTACGACGGACCGGCATGCTCCGGCTCGGTATTCGTGGGTTGATCCCGCGTATGAAGTTGTGCATTCGAGTATCGTCTCCTGCCAAGCCGATTTGCTGGAAGCTTTACGGGGTGGCTCAGCGGAGACCACGGGAGAAGACAATCTCAAGACGGTGCAGTTGGTGTTTGCTTGCTACAACTCGGCTGCCAACAATCGAGTTGTGTCAATTACCAGTTAACTCTCGCCCTGTGCAGGACCGTCTTGACTTGGAACTGGCCGTGGAAGGGAATTATGGCGTCAATGTTCCAAAAGACGGATTCGAGAGTACCGCGCAATGTACTGCTTTACGGCCGGGCCGTTCGACCCGCGCAAGGGCTGATGCTTCAGGCCGGACCCCTTTCAGCTATCTACTGCGACGGTAGCATTCGGAACATTTGTTTCGGGGGCATCGAGATCGTCCGGGCGGTCTACGTTGGGGTTCGCGCCACCGGATGGCGCACCATCCCGGTTGTGGTGCAGTTGACCAATACAGCGATTCGCAAATCTTCTTTTTGCCTCAAGCTGGCAGCCACTCACCGCATGCAAGATATCGATTTCTCATGGGACGGAACTATTACCGGCAGACCGGACGGCAGAATTACCTTCAGCTTTAAAGGTCTTGCTCATTCAACATTTCTGAAGAACAGAATTGGTTTTTGCGTGCTCCACCCCATAAACGAGTGTTCTGGTGTCGCTTGCACTATCGAGAAGAGCAACGGCATCCGGGAAAATTCCACTTTTCCGGTTTATATCTCGCCGAACCAACTATTTCAGGATCTTTGTGCCATTAGCTACAAGACACCGTTTGCGGATCGCGTCGAGATTCGCTTCGAGGGCGATGTCTTCGAAACCGAGGACCAGCGCAACTGGGGTGACGCTTCATACAAGACCTACAGCACTCCGCTGTCGTTACCTTATCCCGTTGAGATGAAATCAGGAACTCACGTCTCGCAGTGCGTGATGATCGCGCTGCACTCTCGGCGCTCGTCGACAGCTTTAAAGCCGCCGCGATCCGATGTTAGCTTTGTCATCGACGAAGAGGCAGTGCCTTTGCGCGTACCTAGGTTGGGACTATGCGCAAACGGCTCGAAACCCTTACCCGCATCGGCGTTGCGTCGGCTAAGGGTTCTTAAGTTGTCGCATCTACGTTTGGACGCAAATCCACGCGATAGAAACGCTTTGCCGGGCCTGCATCAAGGCTCCCTCCTCGCCGAACAACTGGGCGCGTCTCTTGAAGTTGCCCTGTCACTGTCGGCCGATGCAGAAGACGAACTCGTGCGTATCGCACACGCGATGCGGAACGTTGCTGCCCCCGTAATGACCTGGCTGGTTTTCTCGGACGGTCATCCTGTCACTATCGACCGTGACACTAGAATGGCACGCAAACTTCTAACCGACGTGTGCGCGACAGCGAAATTTGCCGGGGGAACTGACGAGAATTTCGCGGAACTTAACCGCTCTGCGCTCTGCGTCGACGAACTCGACCTGGTTACCTTCTCGGTCAATCCACAGGTGCACGCCGAAGATGAGGCGACGTTGCGCGAAAATCTGGAGGCTCAGGGCATGCTAGCGCGTGCCGCGCGCACCATCAGTCGAGGACTGCCAATCTGTATTAGCCCGATTACCCTGAAACCCCGCGAGCGGCCCGATCCTGCAAATCAACTGCCCCAATCGGCTATCGATCTTCCATTTTCGGTTGACCCCCGCCAGATGTCTCTCTTTGGAGCCGCCTGGACTGTCGGAAGCCTTAAACACCTTGGGCAATCTGGAGTTTACAGCGCGACGTATTACGAAGACGTTGGTTGGCGCGGCGTAATGGAGAGTGAACAAGGATCGGCGCTTCCCGACCTATTTCCTTCCATTCCCGGTTGTGTATTCCCGCTCTTTCACGTTTTCGCTGATATGGGTGCGTTTGCGTCTGGATTGATCGTGCCTTCGAAATCCTCGTCCCCATCGGAGGTTGAGGGACTGGTGCTTCGCAGGGACGGATTAACGCGAATCATCCTTGCGAATCTGACTCCCCGGGAAAAGCGCGTGTGTGTCCGAAGCGCCGCGGTCCCTGGCTTTAACCGAATAAGAACGCTCGATGAATCCACCGCCCTCTACGCTATGGAGGCGCCGGAGGAGTTCCGGTCTGAACGCAAGGCAATAAAATTAAGGAAGAGCAAAGAATTAGAACTGGAGTTGTCCCCGCTGGCCACCGTAACTCTGGATCAGATCTGATGACCTTTCATCACGACAACGCTCACACCCGCGGACGCATGAAATTGGGGATAGGCACGTACACGTATATGTGGTCTATCGGGTTTCCTGGTGCTTCCCCCAAGAGGCCAATGGGCCCGGCATGTCTTCTTCGGAAAGCGATCGAACTCGGAGCATCCGTTGTGCAAATGGGACCCAATATCGGACTCGATCTTCTGGGCAAATCCGAAATTCGAGCGCTCCTCGACCAAGCATCCGCGGCAAACATCGAAATTGAGTATGGTACCCGTGGTCTCGATGCTTCGCAGCTCCGCCCGCAAATCCTGTTCGCGTCGCGTTTGGGATCTAGTTTGCTTCGCACCGTCCCAGAGTTCGAACCCGGCTGCGGACCACCCATACGGGCAATTGCCGCTCAACTTCGGCCACTGCTTCCGGTGTTGGAGGAGCACCGGGTTCGTCTGGCGATTGAGAACGGCAATATCCCAGCCCTGGAACTCGCCGCTCTCGTTTCGTGCTTGAACAGCCCGTGGATCGGAGTGACCCTGGACACCGCCAATTCTCTGGCTATTCCGGAAGGCACCCGCCAAGTGGTGCAAGCTCTCGCGAAATATACGTTCAGTTTTCACGTGAAGGATTTCGTCGTCCGCCGTGCCTGGCATCGCATGGGTTTTGTCGTAGAAGGCACGCCGGCCGGCAAGGGGCAGATGGACCTCCCCTGGATTCTTGAGCAGCTTCAACTAGCAGGCAGTGTGCCTAACCCGATTCTGGAGCTTTGGCCTCCCGAGCAGAATGAGCTCGAGGCCACCATAGCTTTGGAGGAGAGTTGGGTGAAGGAAAGCATCCAGTACCTGCGTCAATATTTTCCGGCCTAGGTCTGGTGTAGAGAAAGGACAATCTTATGGTGCAGACAGTGGCAGTGATCGGTGCTGGGGGAAAGATGGGGGCGCGTGCTGTCGAGAAACTCACCCAGATCAAATCGTACAAGGTAAGTGCTTATGAAAGTGACGACGTGAAGGCCAAAATGCTCGAGGCGCAAGGTTTTCGTACGAGCTCGCTGGACGAAACTCTGCCCAGCGCGGATTTCGTGATTCTTGCCGTACCGGACGCCCTCATCGGACGCATAGCACGGGAGTTTGTTCCGCGAATGAAAAAAGACGCAACTCTGATCATGCTTGATGCCGCTGCCGCGTACATCAATGATCTTCCTGATCCGGGGCCAGTCACATTGATGCTCACTCATCCGTGCCACCCCGCGTTTTTTGTAGAACAAGCCACGCTAGAAGCACGGGCTGACTACTTTGGCGGTACAGCGATTCAAAACATCATCGTCTCCCTGGTGCATGGCTCGGAGAAGAACTTTGCAGCAGGCGTGGAAGTGTGCAGAGCGATGTTCGGTCCGGTCCGCGAGGTCCACCGCGTGACGCCCGAGCAGGCGGCCCTCCTTGAGCCCGCTATGGCGGAGTTAGTCGTGGCAAGCGCAGCCTGCTTGATGAAGGCTTCTCTGGATGCCGCGATCGAAGCGGGTGTTCCCGAAAACGCTGCTCGCGCCTTCATCGCGGGACATGCCCGCATCGCGATGGCCATCGCATTCGGCGCTGAGAAATCTCCATTTTCTGATGCGTGTAAGATCGCCATCGAATGGGGAACTCGCGAGATCATTCGCCCGGACTGGAAGAAGGTTTTCGAACCGAAGGTTCTAAGAGAAGCCATCCACGCCATGCTGGAAACGGATTCCACAATCGCTGACGTTTGACATTCACGACAGAACAGAAACGAAAATGCTCGATGAAGGCCGCAACAACGGCATGGCGATGTCATTCGTAAGGCATGCAAGTTGCGTGGGTTCTTTTGTTTTCCGGTCCGCCCATAGCTGCGCCATTCCTTTTACGCCTATCCGCTCATTGAGATCTTGCTAATCGGGAATTTTCACTTGACCCAATATGTGGAAATCAGCCTGTCTTAACGCGGCTCCTGTTCCTGGTTGTCCTCCACCAACACTGACGGAGTAAGTGCCGGGACCGATGGCACGTTCACCTGCTTCCGTTACATAGCTCAGGTCACGTGGATTCAATTGAAACTGTACGTACTTGATTTCGCCAGCCCTCAAATGCACGCGCTGGAACCCGCGTAAGGCTCGGACGGGTGCTCCGGGCACCTTAGGAAAGCCCAGGTAGACCTGAACCACCTCATCACCGTCCCGGGCGGATAGGTTCCGCACCGCTGCGCTCACTTGCAAGGATTCACCCGCCTTGATTCGAGTAGAGTCTAACTTTAAATGCTGGTAAGCGAACCTCGAGTAACTAAGACCGAAGCCGAAGGGATACAGCGGTGTCCCCGCGAAATAGCGATACGTTCGGTTGCTCATGGAATAGTCTTCGAATGTCGGTAGTTGTTCGACGCCTGCATAAAAGGTGACCGGCAGCCGCCCTGCGGGATTGTTCTCTCCGGTAAGTGTCTCGGCCACTGCCGTGCCACCTTCTTCTCCGGGATACCATCCTTCCAAAATCGCATTTGCCTGTGTGTTCGCTTTACTTACGGCCAGAGCACTGCCATTCAGAAGCACCACAACCAGCGGCTTCCCTGTGCCGTGTACTGCGTCCAGCAGTGATTGTTCCTCCGCTGGAAGGTCCAGGCTCGTACGATCTCCACCCTTGAACCCAGGTTGATTGACGCCATTTTCTTCACCTTCCAGGTCCGAAGTGATGCCGACAACCGCAACAATCAAATCTGCATTTTTTGTGGCTTGCAGCGCCGGCGTCAGCGGGTCAGCCCCTGGCGGTGTCCACACGAGTTTGGCTATTGCTCCGCCATCTGCCTGGAAATACTCCATGCGCAGCGCATACTTGCGGCCAGCCTGGAGTTCTATCGGTCGGAGATTTAGAGAAGCTCCGTGGGTTGTCCAATCCTCAAGAATCAACTTGTCGTCTAGCCAGAGCCGATAGCCATCGTCAGCAATCGTGCCAATCTGATAGGTTCCAGAGACGGCGGGCGTAAGAAATCCACTCCAGCGCACTGAGAAGTTGACCTTGCCAACTTCCGCAACCGTGTCGGAGCCGGTGAAATCAAAGTCCACTTGACGATCCACCCGCTTCAGAACAGGTTCGCCCTTCAACTCGCGCGCGGCGAAATACTCGGCGGTAAGTCCAGGCTGGCCTTCCGTCGTAGTGAGCAATTTCCCCGGTATCGCTTCAGCGCCTCTCAAAAACTGCGTGCCGGCCGCAAAGGTTACCGTGCTGTTCGGAAACTGCTGTTGTAATCCTTGCAGAATCGTTGTGGCCTTAGAGGGTGTGCCGTTGTAGTTGCCCAGGAGGACTTTTACCTGATCAGCCAGTGGCCCAACGACAGCGATGTTCTGGATGGTGCCGTGCAGCGGCAGTATTCCGTCGTTCTTCAGCAGCACGATTGACTCTCTGGCTGCGCGCAGGGCCAACTGTCGATGAGCTGCACTGTTGTTTTCACTGATCGGGATTTGGGTATAGGGCACCGTTTCCGGCGGATCGAACATGCCAAGGGCGAATCTCGCCCGCATCAATCGTTTTACCGCGAGATCGAGCGTTTTCTCATCCACCAAGCCCTGTTTCACGGCGTCGGTATATTTCGAGAAGTCATTTCCCGGAATGTCGCAGTCGAGGTCGGTACCGCGTTTCATTGCCAATGCGGCCGCTTCCGCGAGGCTGCTCGAATAATGGTGCCCCTGGAACATGTCGGCCACGGAATCGCAATCGGAGACCACATAGCCCTGAAAGCCCCATTTTCTGCGCAGCTGTGTTTCCAATAGGAAAGAGCTGGCGCAGGCGGGATCTCCATTGACTCGGTTGTATGCGCACATAATCGACCCAGCTTTTCCTTCGACGACCGCATCGCGGAAGGCCGGCAAATATGTGTCTTCCTCATCATGCAATGACACTTTCACATCGATGCTATGTCTGGCCGGTTCCGGTCCGCTATGGACCGCGTAGTGTTTGGGCGTGGCAATCGCGCGCAAGTACTTCGGGTCATCGCCTTGCATACCCGTTATATACGCTACTCCCATCCTTCCCGTGAGAAAGGGATCTTCCCCATACGTTTCTTGTCCGCGCCCCCATCGTGGATCGCGAAAGATGTTTAGATTGGGCGCCCAAAAGTCCAGACCGCTCGCGAATTGGCCATGACGAACGGCGTCGTGATGCTTGGCCCGACCTTCTGTTCCGATGGCCGTTCCGATTTCATGCATAAGGGATTGATCAAATGACGCGGCGAGTCCGATCGGTTCAGGAAACACTGTGGCAGTCGTATTCGCAAGACCGTGCAAAGACTCGTTGGCCCAGTTATAGGCGGGAATCTGCAAGCGCGGAATTGCCACCGCGGTCTCCACCAGTTGCGAGAGTTTCTCGTCCAGAGTCATTCGCGAGACGAGGTCGTCAACCCGCGCGTCCAGCGCAGCACGCGAATCCAGGTACAGTGGGTCCCCGCCGGGCTTCGCGGTTGTACCGTCTTGTCCGAAACAGCGCAAGCCACAGACGAGAAAGCCTATGCTCACCAACAGATGCATCAACCATTTCGGACGGTTCGGTTTCACAGTCATTCCTCTTTGCCGGTCTGGCGATCACGGTTCGTACGGTCGCGGATTTCTCTAGCTCAGCACAATTTACCGGAGCACCCTGGATTACGTCTGTGAGATTCGTCTGATGAACTCCGACAAAACGCGCCTATGTTGCCGGATCACGAATGGCATCGAGAATGAGGAGCATTCCATTATAGAACCGCCCTGCCATAATGGTGAGGTGGTCTCCTTTCGATGCCCCGCTATTGCTTGGTAGCTTTAGCTGTTCTGGTACTGCCGTGTGCGGCTCCGGCGTTAATCGCACAGCAGAAATCGTGCGGGGTCGGTACAGACGCAGCTCCGGCCAAACGCTTCGAAGCGGCAAATTGTTACGCAGAGCGCGGCGACTGGCTGAATGCCAATCGCGAAATTGGTCTTTATAGACGAGCCTACCCGAAGTCGATCGATGGAACTCTTCTAAGCGCCCGCATTTTGGTCGAGCTTCATCTCGTCGCTGATGCTAACGACGTGCTCGAACGGGAACTTGCCATCTATCCCCATTCGGTGCCGCTGTTGATGTTCTACGCTGACCTTTCAGAGCGGCTCGGCGAGCCGCGGCGTGCCGAGGAGCAGATGCTGCGCTGCTCGGAGTATGCGCCGAAGGACCCCGATGTGTGGGCCAGGCTGGGCGATTATTACCTGCAAAACGGCAATGCTGATGCGGTCAACGGGTATCGAAAGGCATTGCAGCTTCGCCCTGCCGATCCGCGTTTCGAGGCTGGTTTGGCGACGTCCTTCGCCGTCAACAATCAGCAGGAGAAATCGCGTCAGATATTCGAACTCGCTGTGAAGCGGAACCAACGGCTGTCCAAGCCTTACTCCGTCGTGGAGTACCGTTTCGCGGAGTTCTTGCGTGATCAGGAGAAATACGAAGAGAGTCTCACTTTCTACGACCTCGCGATCAAAGAAGATCCCAATCGTTCCGACTTTTATTACGGCAGGGCATTGTCGCTTATGAAGCTGCAACGCTGGGATCTTGCCGAGAAAGACGCCAACGCCTGTCTGCTGGATGACACAAAAAAGCTGGCGGCGATGAGCCTCCTTCTAAAGATCTATCAAGCGCAAAACAAGACCGATCAAGCCAGAGAATGGGGCGACAAGCTAGCCAGTGCCTCAGATGCGGATCTGGCCGGAAAAAGTTCTGCCAATCAGATCGCTGCGGATCTGCGGCAAGCGCGGATACTCGAACATGATGGGCATTACGCGGAGGCCGCCAAGGTGTACGAGCAGGTTTTGGAGAAGCATCCTGAAGCCGATGCAGCGTGGTACGGTCAAGGCATGTGCTTGGCGAACATGGGTTCTCTAGATACATCCGAAACCGCTTTCCGGAAGTTTTTGTCCACGAATCCCGGGTCTCCAAACGCACACCTCTATCTGGGAAAAGTGCTGCTGCGCAAAAACCAAATCATTGCCGCCCGTGCGGAGTTTCTGCAAGCCCGCGATCTTGACCCACTTATGGTGGATGCGCGTCTAGGGATTGCGGCTTCTTATATCCGCGAGGGGGAGTACGCTGTGGCGATTCAGGAACTCGAATCGGCTCCGAGGCTCCCTGGATCCCCTACTGACGCGCAGCTAATGCTCGCCGAAGCTCTGTATAAGAACCACGAGCCTGCTCGCGCCCGTGCCGTGTTAAATGCTGTGCTACGACGGGACCCCGGGAACGAGCGAGCACGTCTGATGCTGAGCGCCTTGGGGCAGGGTGCTCCTTCTAGCCAGGCGCAGTAGCTTGTTTGTGGCGATTATATTTTTAGAAAAGATTTGACATCGTTACAGACTGGAGTGGCCAAGCTGGATAGTATCGCTCAACTTTAAATGAGGAAGTGTCTCTATGCGTCGAGGGAGACACACCACAATAGGCCCGGCGAGTCTCGCTTCCACTCACTCGCCGGGTTCGCAGTACGCGAGGACCTTAATTCATCGTTTAGTCACAACTGCGCTGCATCCGATCATGTTGATCCTTCCAGGAAGCGTGCTTTGTGCTGCTCTCGTCTTTGGACAAGTCCCAAATTCCAACTCTGCGCCGGCTCGGGAAGTAAAGAGCAGTTTAAAGGTTCCGGTCGACTATGTTGACCCCAATATAGGCGGAATCGGCCATTTGCTAACCTCGGTGTCCCCTGAAGTGCAGGTCCCACATGGTGTGGTGCAGGTTACCCCGATTGGCGGACCGGGTGTGACTGACATCTATGTGGCCGGAAAGATCTATGGATTCTCCGTCGCACCCCTGGTGCTTATGCCGGCGATCGGCCAACGGCCTCTCACGCCTGCGGAATTTGCTTCCGAAATCGACCACGACAAGGAGATTGTTACACCGTATTACTCTTTCTACGTTCTGGATCGCACTGCCATCCGAGTCGAATACACTGCCTCTTCGCATTCGGCTTATTTCCGAATCCAGTATCCAGACAGCGTACCAGCTGACTTGCTTTTCTTTTCGTTTTCCCCCGCGCAATTCGATTCACAAGAAGGAACAGTTCGGGCAACGTTCGATGTGCAGGGGGTTCGTAGCTACGTTTATGCCGAGTTCTCCAAGCCGCTTCAAGGACCAACCTCCCTCAACTTCCCGAGTTCGGCGATTGACCTTTCCGCGCCGGCCAACGAGGTTTCCGGCGTCGGGTTTCACAGCGCTAATCTTCAGGTATTGGAAGTACGCGTCGGTTTCTCTTACGTCAGCGTGTCCCAAGCGAAACAGAACCTCACGCGGGAAATTGCCGGCTGGGATTTCGCGGCCGCCAAAAACGACGCTCGAGCAGCATGGAATTCGGCGCTTAGCCGCGTCCTAGTAACCGGTGGGAGCGAAGAGCAGAAGACAATTTTCTACACTTCGTTGTATCGGGCCATGCAGTACATGAAGGACATCACCGAAGACGATCAATATTTCGGTCCTTACGATCACGTTGTACACCCGGCTAACGGCCATCACTTCTATATCGAGGATAATCTCTGGGATACTTATCGCACTCGTCATCCATTGCAAATCATTCTTGAACCGGAGCGCCAGAATGACATTCTCCGTTCGTACGTTCTGATGTACGAGCAATCCGGCTGGATGCCACATTTCCCCTTCATGCAGGGCGACCTGCCTTTCATGATTGGCAACCATGCGGCATCGATGTTTGCCGACAGTTATTTCAAAGGGTTTCGCGATTTTGATGTCGAAAAGGCATACGAGGGCGTGCGCAAGAACTCCATGCAAGCCACCATGCTTCCGGACCGTCGAGGTGGACTCACCGAACTGGAGCATTTCTATTTCGAGCACGGCTATTTTCCTGCTTTAGCCAAAGGGGCAAAAGAAATTGTTCCGCAGGTGAATCCTGAGATGCGCCGCCAGGCTGTTTCCGTGACTCTGGAGAACTCATATGACGATTGGGCAATTTCGATGCTGGCTCAAGCTCTGGAAAAAAATGAAGACGCGAATTATTTCGGAAAGCGCGCGCTCAACTATCGTAACGTCTTCGACGCAAGAATCGGTTTCATGGCTCCACGTGCGGCCGACGGGCAGTTCATTCAGGATTTCAATCCCAAATGGTCCGGAGGACAGGCTGGCCGTGACTACTTTACCGAGTGCAACGGCCTCGTCTATACCTTTCACGTTCAGCACGATGTAGCCGGGCTGATTGCGTTGATTGGCGGTCGCCAGAAATTCGTCGATCGCTTGGACGATCTTTTTTCCGATGGCTATGATGGTCAGCTTAAGTTCGTGTTCCTGGCACAATTTCCAGATTCCACCGCGCTTTTGGGCCAGTATCCGCAAGGCAACGAACCGGCGTTCCATATCCCGTATCTCTACAACTATGCGGGAGCTCCTTGGAAAACACAGAAACGCGTCCGCGACATTATGCGTATTTGGTATTCAGCTCAACCGCTGGGGCTTCCGGGCGACGACGACAACGGTGCCACATCCGCTTGGTTCACCTTTAGCGCCATGGGGTTTTATCCTGTTTCGCCCGGACGGCCCGTCTACGACATTGGCAGCCCCTTATTCGAACGGACGCAAATCGACGTGGGCAATGGAAAGCACTTCACCATCGTGGCGCGGAATGTGTCGGCCCGGAACAAGTACATCCAGTCAGCCAGACTGAACGGAGCACCTCTGAACAGGCCTTGGTTCTTGCACGAAGACCTCGTTCGCGGAGGAACTCTCGTTCTACAAATGGGACCCGATCCCAATCCTAAGTGGGGCAGCGATCCGGACGCCGCTCCGCCTTCGCTCTCTGACACCAATCCGAAAAATGTCCGGTTCCAACCATGACCTTAGCGCTGAGGAGCTCTAGATGAACGTTACACGAAGAGACTTTCTGATCAACGGCGCAGGACTGGCGGCGGTTTCGACATTGGCGCCCCCGTTCTCCGCGACGGGCACAACCGAAGCCGTTCCGTCCCAACCTGGGACTCTCGGGTTTGAACGCTCCTCGGATCACATCCGAATTAGCGGTCAGAATGGGATAGTCGTTGATTTTCTGGTTCGAGAGAAGCAAGTCCGCGGCATTGGTAATGTTGCGCTAAAAGGCAAACCGCTGCGCAGCCCAGGGGAATGCATCTGGCCAGAGATAGCCACTCCGTACGCCGTCGAGATTTGCCATCTTGAACTACAAGACGTGCGCCAGCAGGATGGCTCGGTGATCATCGCAACACGTCCTTATTACCGTCGCATTCACCGTATGGAATGGACCGAACATGCGATGCATCCTCTCGTCAACACTGGCTCGTGGTCCAAGGATCCATTCAGCCCCGAGGGGAGCAGTCTTGATTGGATTTTGCGCCAGGTTGACGAATCGTATGCAGGCGTTTCCTATACCGGATTTTCCTATTCGTTTCGGTATAACGGTCCGGGCAATCCCATTTATCAGATCGAGGACAAAGCGACTTGGGAACTCGGCGGAAATATCGTCGGAAACGGGTTTATTCTACGCGGAGGCAATGAGCCGCACACTCGTTTTGCCGCGGATACGAACCTCTATTCCGGTTGGGATTTTCCAGGTATCGCCAATCCCCATGTCTTCCAGCACAAACCACTGTACACGCAAATGCAGGGGTTCACGTTTCAGTACGACTCCGAACATGTTCTAGTGACTGTCCATGAAAATCCTTCGCACGTGCGCACGCTTTACCAGCGCCTTGCGGGGCAGCCAACCCTGCTGCATTTCAATCAGTTCTGCTTTGATCTGACCACCGAACACAGTACGCCTGCCCGTAAAATCCTCGTAGGCCCGCGTAAAAACGATGACGAAACCGCTCTCGTCAACCATTACCTCCGGGTTCGGGATACTTTGCAGGAACAACATCGCAAGCATTACGGTCTCCGCTACGACAAGGCGCGGCCTGCGGTTCACGCCGAAGCGAATGGTCTAGGCATTCGCGAGCGTTTCAATCCCGTTTTCGTGGCCGCAAAAGATTGGGGTGTCCACCGCGTTTTTATCATGCCCATCTGGCGCAGCCCGGATAGCGACATCAATCCCATCTTCGAAAAGCAGAAGGATCGTTTTGGCGTGTTCGGCAATCTTTGCTGCCCGTTGGAATTAGAGATTGCCGATTGCTACGGCGGATGGGAAGGCTTTCGCGAAATGATGGGGCAGGCAAAAGCGAACGGACTCGACCCGTACATTTGGCACGCGTCGCACTTTTCTTCCATTACACCTCTGACGCGCAAAATCCCTGATCTCTTTTGCCGCGACGTAAACGGACAAAACAACCGCAACAACTACGGCCACGTGCTCTGGGCTGTGAATCAGCGCAGCCCCCGCTACCAGCAGTATTTAATGGCCACCTACCGCAAAGCCAAAGCGTACGGTCTCGGTGGCATATTTCACGATAGCCACTTTAATCTGGCCACCGATACCATCAATTTCCTGCACACCGATTACTACAAAGAAGGCCCACCCTTCCCAGACGCCGATAAGTTCAGCTATCCGAGCGACCAACAACATCAGGATCAGATACTCTCAATGCACGACACCGCTCTCGAATTGCAACGCCGACTGCAAACTGAGATCGGTCTGATTTATCAGGTCGAATCCGAAGGCGCTCTCGGCACCCCGCAAACTCATCCGGATTACAAATACATGCGCAATAGCGAATACCTATACAGCAATATGGAGGTCGGCCTTGACCCGGAGGACTACGCTCCCTTCCACGACGATCCCAAGATGATCTACTTCCGCGGTTTATCCGTTCGTTTGATATATGCAATTCAGATCGACCCCAATATTTTTCCGGACGCGAAATCGATCTCGGCCTGGTGGAAGCCGGAGGAAATGGTCCCCTTTATCAAGGCTTACAACGTAGTCGAAGACTATATGGACGAATTGTGGGTCCTCCAAGACGACCGTGGCACGTTGTGGAAAGGGAAAGGGGCCGAAGTGTTATTCGCTTACAAAGATTTCACGCACGAAGTATTTGACAGCTGCGAGGTTCACGACGTAACTTCAGGCCTAAAATTCGTTGCTGATGGGAAGTTTCAGGCAAGGTCCTTCGGGATTTACCTTTTCGGTGTGCATGATCGGTAGTTTCCGGGCCACCATGACATTCGAAACCTCGTATAAAGTAGTTCTGGGCTGCATGTTATTTTTTGGTGCTCAGGCGGCCACGTCGGCACAGACCCTGGCGCATCGAGCACCCATCATCGATGTTACCGACCTTTATCACCCTTTTCAGGATGTCGGAGACAACTTCGACCTGGTGGCTGCCTATGCGTTGCCCGAGGTCGACCTTAAAGCGGTCATTCTGGACTCACACGACTCGTTCCGCAAGCCAATATCTGATCATCCACTGCTCCAGGATGCTGACAAAAGCGGCCCGCGCGATCCGGGCTTCATATCGGTTTTGCAACTCAATTACATTTTCAATCGCGACGTCCCCGCTGCCGTAGGTCCGTTCACGATGATGAAGTCACCCGACGACCAAATGCGCGATATTCCAGCCTTCCAACAGCAGGGTGTTGAGTTGATTCTTAGAATTCTGAGAGAGAGCCCAGAGCCCGTGATGATCCTGTCTTTCGGCTCCGTTCGACCGATCGCGGTCGCATTCAATCGCGACCCGGAACTTTTTCGCCGAAAAATTAAAAGGATCTTACTATCCGCTGGCTCTTCCTCCGGCGGTTATCTCGAATGGAACGTCGGGCTCGATCCAACTGCTTTCGTCCGACTGTTGCGTTCCGGGTTGCCGATTGATTTGTATCCTTGCGCGACAAAGGACGGTCCCTTCTCATATGACTCCCACAACTCCTACTGGAAGCTTGCCGACCTGCACTTCATCGGCAGAATGAATCCGCAATTGCGCGCATATCTGGACTTCGCGCTCAGCCGGTCAACCCGCGCCGACTTCCTGCGTGCTGTGGACAAAGGGGCGCCGGTGTCAGACGATGCGGAGCTCCACTCGCACGTTCATCACGTATGGGAAACAGCGGTCTGGCTTGAGGCATCTGGCCGCAAGCTAGTCCGTCACGACGACGGATCGTTTGAAATTGTTCCCGCAGCTCAAGTGCTCGCGTCTGACACGATTCTAGTCAATCGCCTCGTTCCTGTTTCTGTTACGGTCGATGATCGGGGAACCTTTACCTTTGTACCTGCGGCCGTCTCGTCGCAAACGCGCCTGTACGAGCGCGTTGATCCGCGCGCAAATGAGGCCGCCTTTCAAGGAGCACTGCCTCGGCTTTATGTTTCGTTTAACCCCTGAGTGCTGTGGCAAAGCACAGCTCGACTTGCCGGACTACTATTCGAGTAGCCGAACACGTAGGATCCGGCCTGCTTCCGGAAAGCGGGCGTCGAATTCGTCACCGTTTAGCCGACGCGTGCGAATCCACTGATCGCCAGCGAAGAAGCCTTCCTCGATTGTAAGCGGTACGCGGTCTCGCAACGGGCCTTCCATGGCGCGAAACTCCACTTCGAAGTTTGCGCCGGCAACCAAGTAATCGTCTTTTGCTAGTTCAATGAGCAGACCCGTGCCGGGTGCCGCTTTCGGATCGAACGGTTTTGCAAAGCTGAAGATGGCAACGCTATTTTCATCTAGACTGAGCGGCACCACTTCAGCGGCTGACATGTCTTGTTCGATCAAATGCAGCCGTCCGCTATACTGATATTTTGTTATCAGCTGCGTCAGTTTTGCCAGAATCTCGAAGTTCGTGGCAAACGCAACCGCCGCCGGGGAGAGTGAACCTCCGCGATAAAACTCATCCACGCCAAACGAACTAGCCCCGATTCCATTGAAGCCGGCAATCGCAATCATTGGTATCGCCGAAAAACTCGGTTGTGGGTTGATTTCTGGCACGAACAAGGCATTATCGCCGCGGGCGTATGACTTGGCGGTCTCTTCAAAGTACGGACCGTACACGTCCGGCGCGACTAGGTCCAGGTGCGGTGCTGCAGACTTCCACACATCGATGACATTCGCGGTTGGGCCACCGCTTGGCCAACGTCCTGCCCGTTCGTCGCCGTGTCCGATCAACCAATCATTGGCGTACATTGGCAAGGGATAGACGCGCTTACCCATTGCTGCGACCCCATCCACGTAGCGGGCTGTGTACCAGGCACTGAACACCTCCGGCGCTAATAATCCGAAATAGTCTGACCAGGTCGCTCGCTTGCTTCCGGAACTCTTGCTCATCACCTGCCGTAGCGGGGGCGCAAGCGAGTTTCGGTGTTCGCCCAGATAATTCAGCAACTCCGCGGGAGGAGCGCCAGCATAGAGCTCATTCGCCTCCGGGCGATGATCCCGGTCGGTTTCAAGGAGACCAGTTTCATTCTCAACCTGGACCATAATCACGGTGCGGTTCACGGAGTCTTTCTCTCGGACATGACGAAGCAAAGCTTCGAACGCCCTCGCGTCTGCAGCCTGCGCTTCCCTACAGAACGCGGAAATAGTGCCCATTTCTTGGCCGTTCGCGTCTCGCGCTCGCTTGAAGCGATTGGTATCGCGTTTCACCCATTCCGGCGTGTAGTTCATCCATGCATTCTTCCAAGTCCCGAACCACAGGAGCACGACTCGCAGCTGATGTGCTCGAGCCTGCTCCACAATGTTGTCCACCATCGCGAAGTCAAACTGTCCCTCCGCCGGCTCTAGGAGCTCCCAATAAACTGGGACTTCCACGGTGTTGCCGTGAATCGCAACAACGGAATCCATCGGCGCCTTCAAGTCTTCGGCTGTTGTCGCACTCGAATTGTGTGTTTGTCCTCCAAGGATCAAGAAGGGATTTCCATCCACCAGAAAAGTGAACTTTCCGTTGTCCGATAGAATGGCCGGAATGGGGCGCTCTGTTTGCCCCCAAACGCAGTTCGCTTCAGCTGATAGTAGGCAAATGATACTCGCCGCAGCAAGGAAGGACCAACGTTTCCACATATGGATGGCTCCTGTCAGGAAGTCTGCAAATCCTGCCGTCTGAAATCTATAACAAATGGACGTTTGCTTTGACGAAGCAATTAGGACCAGCAACGAGCCGTGACGCATAAGCACGCATACGCCCGTGTGTCATTTCACAATGACATGGTCGCATGTCCTTAGTTTGTTTCGACCGATGGACTCAACGATTCCCAGGTCGTTGTGCAGAAATTTGTTTGCATCCCAACGATTATTTTCTTATAGAACGCGTCCAGAATTGTTACAGACGCCCTAACACAAAGACACTAGGATGGGCCCAATTGGGGGTAGTCCTCTTGTTCATTGCAAGTCGAATTCAACCGATTTTCGCCGCCACTTCCTCGGTGCTGAAGCTGACGGGAAGGAGTCACATGAGACTGAAAGTGGTTTGTCTGGCTTTGTTGTGCCTGTTGGTTCTCGTCCCCGGGGCAGTCGCCCAATCCGGCAAAGGCACGATTACGGGTAGGGTCACTGACCCCACCGGAGGTGTCATCCCTTCAGCGAAGGTGACCGTCACGAACGCGGATACTGGTCTCAGCTTTGCTTATACGACTAACTCTGACGGCTATTTCGAAGCGCTTTCTCTCATCCCGGGAACATATAAAGTCGAAGTTCATAATCCTAATTTCAAGACCCTGGTTCGCGACAACATCCTCGTCCAGGCGGAAGACCGCATTGGACTCGATTTGAGAATGTCCGTGGGAGAAGTGAGCGAGAAAGTGGTCGTCAATGCGGAAACTCCTCAGTTGCGAACGGAGGATGCCCAGCTTGGTGAAGTGATCACCAACAGCATGATCGAGACCTTGCCCTCGAATAATGCCGGCGGAATCTATCGTGATCCGCTGTTGCTAGTCACTCTTTCCGGAGACGTTCAGGGCAGTGGCGCACGAGCCGGCACCGGTTTGGGGATTGGGCAAACCAACGCGAATGCCGGGCAAACCGATACGCGCATTAACGGCGGCCGTACGGGGAGCATTGAGTATTACGTCGATGGTGTGCCGGCTACCTCGAATATGGGCCACAACGTTAGCGTGGCCACGCCAGCATATGAAGACGTGGCGGAGTTCAAGGTCGTTACCAATGGTCTATCCGCTGAGTACGGCAGGTTGTCGGGTGGTGCAGTGTCGATCACCACAAAAAGCGGCAGCGACCTTCTCCACGGTCAACTATTCTGGTTCAACCAGCAGCCGGGGTTTAACGCAAACAATTGGTACAACGATAGCGAGAATCCCATCGCAAGAAAATCGAGTTTTAAAACAAATGACTTTGGACTAGCGATGGGTGGGCCCGTGCTTCTGCCCCATCTTTACGACGGTCGCGGGAAAACCTTCTGGTACGCGAACTGGGAGGCGGTTAGGCAAAATACCAACGGCAATTTGGGACTTACGAGTATACCCACCATGGCAGAAAGAGGCGGAAATCTAAGCGACTACGGCGTAGCTGGAAGCTCAACGAATCCCACAGCCGCAGTATGGGATCCATTCGGAGGGAGTTCGTATCCCGTGCTTTCCAATTTTTCAGGCTGCCAGATCGCAAGCCTCTGTTACCAACGTACAGATTTTCTAGGAAACATCATTCCGCAAGCTGATTTGGACCCCACGGTTCAAGCCTACATGGCCATGTTGCCTAAACCTAATGCGACGCCCATCGCCGGCTCGCCCGGCGGAAACAATTATAGCTATTTTCAACCGAGTACCCAGCACGTAAACCTTTGGGACATCCGCGTGGACCAAGTGATCACCAACAATCAGCGTCTCTTCTTCCATTTCTCCCACGCAGAATGGTTTACATCACAAGGCTATGAGATCCCCTCGGTTCCTACCACCTCCCTAACCGACACGCCCGGTGGCTGGGCCCCCACCCTAGGCTATCAATGGTCTATCAATCCCACTACGTTTTTGGAATTGCGAGTCGGCGGAAACTTCTCGCCGTGGACTGGTGGTAACGTGTTACCCAGCAACTTTAGCAATGCCGCGTTTCATTACTCGCCGCAGATTGAAACCTTGCTTGGGACTCACAATATTGTGACGCTCAGCGGTATCGATGATCAAAACCAGAATGTTATCGGAGCGAATGCAGGTGGATATGGGAGTTATGGATTCCTCGGAGCTAGCTCCCAAACGTACAACTCCACGAACGCTCAATTTTCGGCGACACTGACGAAAATCCTCGGTCGTCACTCCGTTAAGTTTGGTTACGAAGGTCGCCGTTATTACGATAATTTCTTGCAGAGCGCTAATACGACAATGTACGTTGATGCCGAGGCCGTGGGGCCGTATTCGGGCTATGACCAATCCTGGACTAACCAAGGCAATGCCAATGGACTTGGCCAATTTTTGCTCGGCGTAGACAGTTGGCTCCAGATTGCGTCGCCCTATGGGCGCTACATGCGCATGAACTATTACGCTTCGTTCGTGCAAGATGATTTCAAGGTCAGTCCGAAACTGACTCTTAATTTGGGTCTGCGGTGGGAAACTGAAACTCCCATCCACGAGAAGAACAATGACCTCACGATTTGGAATCCGAATGCCACCTCCGGTTTTGTGGTGGACTCGGGATATAACTTCAATCAGGCGCTGACGAATGCGGGTTTGAATCCTAGTTCCGTCGCTACCCCATACTGGGTGAACAGTCAATTCGCCACCGGCGCGCTCCAAATACCTGGTACTCCTGAGCACCCATCCGACAATGCGAACCAATGGCACCCCTGGAATTTCGCACCGCGAGTGGGTGCGGCCTACCAACTAACGCCGAAGACGGTGCTCCGAGGCTCCTATGCCATACTGTATTTACCTACATCCGGCGATTTACAAGCTTTTGCCGAGAGTCCAGGCATCAACTACACGGCGCAGGCGAATAACAATGCCCAGCAAGCGCTCGGGCTCACGGTATCCGTTCCGCAAACAGGATTACAGAATCTTCAAGAGCCCTACACTGACCCTTCAGTTCAAATCACACAACCCACCCACAATAACCTGGAAGCCAATTATCTTGCCTCCAATCTCGGTCAAACTGCCAGCGGTGCTATGAGTCGGAACCTCCATATGCCAATGGAGTCGGACTGGAGCTTCGGAATACAACGCCAACTGCCTTGGAACGTCCTTGTCGAAGCCCAGTATGTAGGTAATCACAGTAGTTCTCTTCTCGCGAAGGACACGCCCAGCCGCTTCCCAGCCTCGCTCTATACGGGTGGACCGAACGGCACAAACGCTGCCATCTATTCAACCCCAGTTGCAAATCCCTTCTACGGCCAGGGCCCAAACAACAGCACCCCCACGAGTCAGACCGTTGCTCTGGGTTCTCTCGAATTCCTATACCCCTATTTTGGATTAATCCAAGTTCAGGGGGTGAATGCCGGAACATCCAACTTCAATGCTTTAAACCTGCGTGCCCAGAAGCGATTCTCGAACGGGCTGCAGTTCCTGTTTAATTACACGTACTCGCACCTTCTGGATGATGTCGGTGGGTCAGATGCTGGATTAGGAGGTGGTCCCGCCGCAGGGTGGGGTGCATCCGGCGCGGTTCCACAAAGTGTGTACACGTTCCGGAGCACCTACGGTTCTGATCAGTCCGATATGACCCATAGGATCAGCGCCTTCTACGATTATCAGATCCCCGTCGGGCACGGAAGAAAATACCTCGGTCAACCAGACAGCTACGGGGCCAAACTGCTGGACGGGGCCATCGGAGGCTGGGAGGTCTCCGGCAACACCGTTTGGCACTCCGGCACGCCTATTTACTGGAACTTTAATCCAACCAATCAAGGGCAATATGGCGTGTTTTACCAATATCCCAACCTCGCTCCAGGTATGACGCTACGCGATGCCATCACCTCTGGGTTCAGCAACCCCAATAAGGTTCTGATTGGTGCGCAAGGTGCTCCAACAGGAGCCACACCCGCCCTTAATATAAACGCCTTCGTGCAACCGCCCCCCATTTTCAGTATCGGAAGTGTTCCACCGATCTTCACGATTATGCGCAATCCCGGGTCGTGGAACAGCAATCTAAGTGTTATGAAGAATTTTCCAATCTTTAGCCCCGACGGAACTCGTTATCTTCAATTCCGCATGGAAGGCCTGAACATTTTTAATCATCCTGGCCTTGGGAGTTACCAGTCCAACTTTAGCAACGCGAGCTTCGGATACATAACAGGCGTAGCTAATACAGAACGACACATTCAATTTGCCCTAAAGTTCGTCTTCTAACCCGGCGGGCCAAGCGGGTTATACTGCCGCTTGGCCCCTTTCTCGTCATGATCGGCTTGCATTCAGCCTCTTCTATGGGTGCGCTTCTATGGCGCACACTCTTCATTTTATGTAGCGTCATACCTCTGTTTGGCAGTGCTCAAGCCCAAGACACATCAACAGCGCTTTCCAAAGGTGAAAGGTCTTTAGGAGCGTCTTCCCAAAGTCATCTCGCGTTAGGCCGAGCCTACGGCGCGAAAGGCCAGTGGCGGGATGCCGAACGTGAGCTGCGTATTTACCGAAACTCTCACCACGACTCCGTCGAAGCTATCGTGCTGCACGCAGAATCTTTAATCCAGCTAGGCCAGCCCTTCGACGCAGCCCTTGAACTTCAGAAATTCCTGCAGACCCATCCCGATTCGGTTCGCCCGCTGGAATTGCACGCAACACTCGCATCCGAAACCTTGCGTGACAAACCTCTAGCCCAAGCCGAACTGGAAAAGGTCACCAGCCTCGCTCCTACCAATTCCCGCGCATGGAAGGCCCTTGCGCAGATTTACATGGACCAGGACGACATGAAAAGCGCCATTCCCACGCTACAACACGCCGCGACTCTCTCGCCGAAAGATGCCGTCATCGCTGCGTCACTCGCCTATGCCTTTGCCGAAACCAATCAACCTGAACGAGCCCAATCACAATTTCAGAAAGCGTTGCGTCTCGCCGATCCCGCTTCCAAAGACTCCGCCATCGTACAGATGCTATACGGCCGGTTCCAGCTAGAAAACGGGAAACCCCAGGACAGCGTTGCCTCCTTCACTTCTATGTTGAAGGTCGATCCCAATTATGCTCTGGGTTTCTACTGGCGCGCTCGCGCCTACCAGCAACTCAACAACTTCGATGCTGCCGAAGCCGACGCTCTGGAGTCCATTCGTCTCGATCCCGATGCTCGCGAAGCCCCCCTCCTCCTCGTCAACATCTACCGCAAGCAAGGCCGTACGGACAAAGCGGAAGAATACGCGCAGATGGTCACACGGCTAAGCGACCAGAAGGAAGCGCAACAAGCAAAGGGCCGTAAGCTGCGCGACGACCTGAATCAGGCCGAGCACCTGTTGCTGGCGGGCAATTTCGCCGAGGCTGCCCCTTTTTACGAATCCATAGTTCAGACCCTGCCCAGTTACTACGAGGCTTATTTTGACCTGGGAATGTGCTACGCGCAAACCGCGAAGCCAACGGAGGCTGAGGCGGCGTTCCGCAAATACCTGACGTTTCAACCGATCTCCTCGGATGGTCACGCCTCGCTCGGGGTCCTCCTGCTCTACGAAGGTCGCGGCTCAGAGGCCATTCCGGAGCTAGAACAGGCTATCCAGATGGACCCCTCGCTGGTCGAGGCTCGCAAGGCTCTGGCAACCGAGTACCTCCGCGAGTCCCAACCGGAGTCCGCAGTGGCCATCTTGAGGATCCAATCGAGTTCTCAGGACAAAGATCTGTGTCTGCTCGCTGCCGAAGCCTATCGCCAACTTGGAAACTTTCCTGCCGCGTTGCACTCTGTCGACCGTGCCCTGGCTTTCGCTCCCTCTGACCCCGCGATATTAGCGCTCAAACGCCAAATCGAAACAGAAGAGCGCGGAAGCATTCCACGTCCGCCCAGTTAGCCTACGTCTTGGGGACTGTTGGATGGCTTTTCGTCAGGTAGAGCACACGCGATTGGAGGACTAATGGAGCGCGGGACCACGCGGATCATCGTTGGAATCGTCATCATGGGACTTGCCGCCCCCGTGGGAGCACTAGTGTTGCCATACCTTTCGGGAATCGCTACAGCAAGCTTGTCTGCGGACGAGCAGGTGAAGCAAATCTCGATCGAATTGCCACCACTGGGTTGGTCATCATGGAACAGTTTCTCGAACACCATCAATTCGCAGATCGTGATGAAACAAGCAAGAGCCATGGTGGATTCGGGCATGAAGAAGGCTGGCTATCAATACATCAACATTGACGAAGGCTGGTGGCTGGGACAGCGCGACGCAAACGGCAACATCGTGGTTGACACGAAACAGTGGCCGGCACTGGAACCTGGTGAACGCGTCGGAGATATGAGCAATATTGTGCGTTATATCCATAGCCTGGGATTAAAAGCAGGGATCTATACGGATGCGGGAGAAGCCGGCTGTGGATTTTACGGACCTGACCTGGGGCCCCCCATGCCGCACACCGGCTCTGAAGGGCACTACGAGCAGGACTTTTTGCAGTTTGCGAAATGGGGTTTCGATTACGTGAAGGTAGATTGGTGCGGCGGGAGCAAGGAAAACCTGGATCCCGCTGTGCAATATGGCGAAATTGCGCACGCGATTCAAAACGCTGAGAACATAACCGCTCACCGCCTTTACTATTCAGTCTGCAACTGGGGGAATAACAGTCCGTGGACGTGGGCGCCAGGCATTGGCGGAGCGCATGCAGACATTTGGCGTACCAGTGGAGACATTGTTGCTCCAATCGTGGCGGGTACGCCAAACAGTTCGCGTCGCGCCGAGTTGAAAGCCGTCCTTGGCAATTTCGATCAGGGTGTTCATCCAGAAGCCCAGCATACGGGTTATTACAACGACCTGGACATGATGGTCCTGGGCATGCCCGGGTTGAACGACACTCAAAACCGCGTGCACATGAGTTTGTGGGCAATCTCGGGCGCCCCTTTGCTTGTGGGCGCGGACCTTACAAAACTCAGCCCGACGCAAGTCGCTACTCTTACTAATCCCGACGTCTTGGCAATCGATCAGGACGCACTGGGCCTCCAAGGCGTAAAACTCAGCGAGCAGGGTAACGGCTTGCAGATCTGGTGCAAAGTGCTCGCACCCTCGGGAACTCGTGCTGCCCTCCTGCTCAATCGGGGAACATCCGCTGCAGAAATGAAATTAACGTGGAATGACATAGGCTTGACCGTTTCCGATGCCAAGGTGAAGGATGTTTGGGCCGGCAGGGAATTGGGGGAATTGTCGGCTTATTCATCACAGGTACCGGCGGGAGATGCGGTGCTCCTGTTGATTCGCGGCACTGGCTCGAATGCTACGGATTATGCAGTTTCATCCTCTTCCGCAGAGCTCCGAGGTGGCGCCACGCTTGAATTATGCAAACCGTGTGCTGCTGGTCACATGGTCCGGCTCGGCGGCGAGAGGGAAGTACGGTTCAATGTTCCTGCCTTTGCGCGTCCAACGCTCGTAGAAATTCATTATTTGAATCTTGGTCCGACGGATCTCATGATGCAATTGCGAGCAAACGGCCGTTTACCTACAAACATCTTATGCGCGTCCACCGGATCCGAAGCAATCGTCGGCAGTGTGATTATCGAAATCGAACCTGAGCGAAGTGCACGCCAGAGCACGCTCGTTTTTTCCTCGAGCGGCGGCGCGGGACTTGCCCTCGAAACGATAATTGTTCTGCCTTTGGGTAGTTCTCAGTAGGAGTTTGGAACGTTGACACAGGAAACAAATGAAATCTCAAAATTCCTTTCTGCCTCGGCATAACCAATTGACTCACGAGGTTTGGTGGACCTTTGAACTTTAGGAACATTAAGAATCAACTCTTTTGCTGTAAATGACTGGAACTACGCGGCTTAATACAAAGTTCGGGACCAGGAGGTCGGTGGTTCAAATCCACTCGCCCCGACCACTTCCAAACGGTCCTGACGTGTTTCGTGTCGAGAGGGTTGCGCAGCCCGTCCAAACAGGCAAACACATTAGCCAGACACCTTCTCATCAGCCAACGCGCTCCCGTTGGCGAAGCGCCCCTAACCTCCGCCAGACCAAAGGGCGTCCGGCCTCCATGCGGTGAATTTTCTCCCGCAGCAACTCGTTGCTCATGCTCAGATCGGCCACCAGCGATTTCAGCCGCTGTGTCTCTTCGTCGTCCACATCGACTTCCCGCGCTTTCAGGTTGGCCGCGCCGCCCTCCAGGAACTGCTCCCGCCAGCCGGACAGCGTCGTCGCGGTCACAGCCAGTTCGCGCGATAGTGTCTCGAAGTCTTCCCCACGCAGCAGTCGCAGCACAGCTGCAAACTTGCGTTTCGCCGACCACCTGCCCCGGCCATCGCGCCGCTCTTCGGGAGTCCCTCCACTCGCCCTCCGGGCTCCTTCCGGAACTCCCGAAGCTGGTTCTTTCTCCTTGCTCATACACACCTCCTTGTGATCTCTGATTCATTTTCATCACAATTCGGTGTCCAAGAATATCCTAGGGCGCAAGATTGGCTCGCTCGCACGAGATTCGGTTTTTTTCGAAATCAGTAGGATCGTAGTCTCTCGCGGATTTGTCCCAATTTGTCCCAAAAAATCCTCAAAAATGGGGGTTGAATTCCCCCTTCAAATGTGCAAAAAAGAGGTCGTCAAAATTCTGGGAAGTTTGCATGTTTGTAAGTTCAACGTGCAGAAAGGTTAAGAAAAACCCAGTTTTTCCGGCAAAATCCAACGGGCTGGAGCCTCGACTCCCGGTATCGCTACCAGCACCATAGAATCAACGAATTAAGGTCAAAGACAATTCATTTGAACCCGCCCTGAAAGCAACATGGTCGAAAGAAATACATCTAGAAGACGTTAGCAATCCTGCGTCGGCGCCGAAGGAAAATTCCCGCAGCAAATCCGACAATGCCGCAATCCGCTTTTAAATAACCTCGATGGTAGCGCAATGCCCTGAAGCCAGAACGATCTTGCGATCACAGGTTATGAGCGGGGCGTCGAGCAATTCGGCCAGCGCAACGTAAACAGCGTCGTATGCCGTCAACACCGCCCGAAGCTCCCAGACGCGCGGCATCAGAATGTCGTGGGGGTAGCGATTGAGAGGAAGATCGTGGAGATCCTGCAAGGCCTCCTCGCCCCGCGAGGCAGTCATCATCTTCTCTCGTACATAGCGCCGCAGTACCTGGGCTATCTCCAGGTCCAGAAGGTGGGGCGCGTGCAAGGTGCCCGGAGGAAACGAGAAAAGGCGTCGATCAACTTTAGCTCCCGCAGGACTTTTGATCAGCCACTCGATCGCAGCTGAGGCGTCGAGCACGATCACCGGGCGTCTCGCTCCTCGCGAACAGCATCCGCGGCCGACACTCGGGAATTCACCCGAGTGCGACGCTCCAGGCGCTCCCTCAATTCAGCCATCGTTGGCCGTTCGGCAACCCGGCGAATTTCCGTGACTAAATAATCCGAAAGTGACATTCCTGCCAGGGCTGCTCGAGCCTTCAGGGTCCGATGCAAACCTTCAGGGACATTCCTGAGCTGGATCATGCGCGACATGTCCTAAGCATGAACACATGCTCTGCACATGTCAAGAACGAATTCCATCAATAGCATTAAAGCTAGCTCTACATGGAAGTTTCAAAGGTGGATTGATGCAGGCAAATTCTGAGACAACTGAGCAGCATGTTGACGAGGTGAGTCAAACAAAGGAGCCGAATAGCGATTCCAGGTTGGGGGTCGCTGCTGTGGAATCCGAAGTCTCTTCGCAATCAGCGCAAGTGGCGTTCAGACGGTCCTTCATTACCAATCGAATATGGTAGACGGTGTCAGTGCCTTTTATTCCAGCAATGCCACCAGGGCTTTGACGCCTTCCTCGAACTGGCTACTCGGAGTGATCAAACTCACTACCAAATACCCATCGGAAGGGAAGTCGTAGAAGTGACCGGGGTGCACGAGGACGCGGGCCTTGCGCATAATCTCAATGGCCAGGTCCTCATCGGAGAGTTCGCCGGCGATTCTGAGTACCGCATACCAGCCGCCCTCCGTATCTAACAGCTTAAAAGGTGCCTTCCCCGCCAACGCAGACTTCAAGTACGCCCAATTCTTACGAATCCGCTCCAACAGTTGTGGTCGCAGTGCTCGGCGTTGTTCCAAAAGGTCCGGAAACGCCCATTGCGAAGGCGAACTCAAGGAAAGGTAGGTGTCCGCGATGATTTCCAGTCGCTGCAAAGCAGGTTGTGTGAGCGATTCCGGCCCTGTTGTTGCCATCCATGCTACTTTCATCTGCGGCAACCCCGCGATCTTGGAAAGCCCGCTCAGGGTGAAGGTCAGCGCATCCCGGTTTGCCACAAAGCTCTTTCGGCGCTCCCCACCCAACGAGTAATCCAGAAAAACTTCGTCGACGATCAGCGCCAGATTTCGCTCCCGGCACAACTCATTCAATCGCTGCACTTCTTCGGAGTTCACGTACGAACCTGTTGGATTATTCGGATGCACGAGCAACACTGCCCGTGTCCGTGGAGTCAGCGCACGAAGCATGGACTCGAAATCGAAGAACCACCCGTGTGCGTATTGCAGCATGTAGGGAATCAGCGTCACGTCCTGTAAGTCCGCAAGAAAATCGAAAAGCGGATAGCTTGGCTTTGGGACCAGAACTTCATCGTGTGCATTGCACAGCAGCCGGAACACATAGGAATACGCTTCGCTCGTGCTGGCTGTCAGCAGCAGCGATTGTGGATCGACCGTCTCTCCATGATCCTCGCGGTAATAGCGCGCCACTTCCTGTCGCGCAGCCAGCAGTCCTTTTGCCTCAGGTTCGTAAGCGAGAGACTTTTCGTTCTGGAAGGCCTTTAGAATGGACGCGGAATCGTAGCGCAGGCCGCACTCCGTGGGATTCGAAATCGTCAAATCGATAAGGTGTTCCCCGCGAACACGCATCTCCTCGCGTATTTGCGTGTATCTGTTCGATGTAAGCTTCCAATTCGTCCGCTGAGAGAACATTTCAGAAAAGCGACGATAACACACGCCAACGGAATACCCCTAACAGCATCTGGCCCATCGGGATCGGCCATCCCGGTTTCGGTTGCACTGAAAAAGAGGCAACATTCCCAAATTTGAATGGGACAAAGTCTTGTGCTCTGGATTGGGTGGACGCGGAGCCTGGCTCTTTGTCCAGCGCTTCTGCGGAGTCTGCACTACCGTTCACGCCATCGTTGTCTCCGCGCTCAAAGCCGATCCGGCCAAGACCGCTTTGCTTCCCGGCAGCCTTTCTCCCAGGCCCTGCAATGGCTACCAGGAGTTCAAGCAGGTTCAGGATCGCGGCAAAGCCTTCGTCGAAAATGGCCAACTCGGCATTTTCGCCAAGGGCTATTGGGGCCATCCCGCCATGCGTCTCTCTCCGGAAGTGAACCTTCTCGCGTTAGCATATTATCTGTAGGCCCTCGAATAACAGCGCTACGCCAATCAGATTGTCGCCATTCTCGGCGGCAAAACTCCCAACATTCAGAACTTCGCTGTCGGCGGCGTCGCTAACACCATCAACCTGGACAACGACTCCACTCTCAACATGGACAAGCTCTTCATGATCAAGAGCCTCTTCGACGCCATCACGCGGTTCATCCATGAAGTCTATTGTGTCGATGCCTGCGCCGTCGACGCCATGTACCCCGATTGGCTTGACTATGGCGCGGGCGTCACCAATTATCTGGCCGATCCCGACCTCCCGGGCGGCATCGTCTTCAACGGTAAGCTCGACAGCGTCTATCCCATTAAGAATCACACCGATCAACGCCTCCTGAACGGCGTGACCGAAAACGTTTCCCAGGCCTGGTATGGAGGCGAACAAACCCTCCATCCCTGGAAGGGCGAAACCAATCCCCACTGCACCGGCTTCAAGGACGACGGCAAGTACACCTGGGTCAAATCCCCCGTCTTGAAGGCCACCCCACGCAGGTCGACCCACTTGACCCACTTGCTCAGGTCTTGATTGGTTACGCGCAGGGGCATAAGCTCACTCATAAGTGGGTGGGCGAAGCGATTAACCGGGTCTCCGCCATCTCGAAGATACAGGTCACCGCGTGATGTTGCATTCCACACTGGGCCGCATCGCGGCGCGTGCTATTCGCGCTTCTAGACTGACGGACCTTGCCAATAAGCACTGGGATTTGCTCGTGAAAAACATTGCTTCCGGCGACGCCAAGATTTATGTCAAACCACGGTTTGGCGATAAGGAACTTCATGGCGTCGGTTTCCACGAGGCTCCCCGCGGCACGCTCTCCCACTGGGTGGTCACCCAGGAAGGACAGATCCCGAATTATCAGGCGGTTGTGCCGACAACCTGGAACGCCGGGTCCCGTGCCGAGAGTGGCTCTCACGGTCCCTACGAAGCCTCGCTCCTCGGCAATCCCGTCGCCGATGCGCAACGCCCTCTCGAGATGCTTCGCACCGGGCACTCCTTCGATCCTTGTCTTGCCTGCGCCATCCACACTTTCGATCCTGAAGGAAAGGAAGTCATCCACGTTTCCTGAAAGGGGGATTCATGCACGATACTTTGAACTCCACGCCGATGAAAATCGGTGAAAAAACCATCGATGCCGAGCACGATCTGCAGATGCAATTGCTCGATTCGCTTTCCCAATCCGTAGCTGAGGCCGGTGACTTTTCTCCTACCCGTCATATCCTTGAACAGTTCATCGAATTTTCGGACATGCACTTTCTGTCCGAGCAACTGATCATGCGTCTTCACAGCTATCCCGGTTATGAAGCTCATCTCGAGAAGCACACCATGTTGATGAGAAAAGTCCGGGAGATCCGCGAGAACATCGTCCATGGCGAACAGACTTCCAGTCTGCAGCTCATCCTGGAATTGCGCGATTGGCTGCTCAACCACATCGCTACCGAAGATGCCGCCTTCGGAGAGTTCCTCAGCCGAAAGGAAGAAAGCCGTTCCTCATGACCGCTCCCCAGTTGATCGGCGTTCTCGGCGTCGGCAACGTTCTGATGGGGGATGTTGGCATCGGTCCGTTTGTGGTGAAAATTCTCGAATCTCGCTCTGAGTTCCCATCCAACGTTGAACTCCACCACCTCGGCACGCCCGGCTTGTGAATCACTTCTTTTTTCGCCGATTACGACGCGATCATTTTGATCGATGCAGTAAGCTTCAAGGCTTCTCCCGGTGACGTCCGGCTTTACCGCAAACCTCAGCTCGTCAGCGTTCCCATCCCTCAGCGTGTCAGCTCGCACGATCCCGCGCTCGTCGAGGCCCTCCTTTTTGCCGAATTCAGCGGCAAGTGCCCCCAAGAAGTGTTACTCGTCGGCATCGTTCCGAAGACCACCGAATTGGGCTGCGGCCTCACTGAAGAAGTAAGAGCCTCAGTTGGGAACGCGATATGCGCAGTCCTGGATGAACTTGACTGCCTGGGCGCACATCCCCTAACCCGCCCGGTCGCAGCTGTCCCTTCCATTTGGTGGCAAGACAAAGTAGTCTCAAAGTGTGCCCCAGGGGAGGCTCCAGATGTGCCTGGCTATCCCGGGTAAAATCGCCCAAATCGAAGTAAAAGAGGGTATTCGCTCTGGCCGCGTCCAGTTCGGTGGCATTTCGCGTCTGGCCTGTCTCGATTTCGTCCCCGAAGCAAAAGAAGGGGACTACGTCATGGTCCACGTCGGTTTCGCCATCAGCGTTGTCGATAAAGAGGAAGCCGAGCGTACCTACGCCCTGCTCGAAAGCATGGGCCTCCTCGAGAGTGAATTAGCAGCAGACGAGGCCGCACCGGCGGAATCATGAAGTATCTGGACGAGTATCGCGACGCCCGCATCGCGCGCGCTTTGGCTGCCGAAATCCGGCGGCGCTCCTCACGGCCCTGGGTGCTCATGGAGATCTGCGGCGGCCAGACGCACACGCTCATGCGTTACGGCATTGACGAGCTTCTCGGCGACAGTGTCGATCTCGTTCACGGCCCTGGGTGCCCCGTTTGCGTCACTCCCCTCGAAATCATCGATCGTGCCATTCATCTCGCCCGGCGCCCCGATGTCACCCTGGTTTCCTATGGCGACATGCTCCGGGTGCCCGGCTCAGACACCGACCTGTTCCACGTCAAAGCCGAAGGCGGCGATGTCCGCATCGTTTACTCTCCAACCGATGCAGTCAACTTGGCGCGCACTCTCCCCGACCGCAAAGTCGTTTTCTTCGCCATTGGCTTCGAAACCACCGCTCCCGCCCATGCCATGGCTGTTTTGCAAGCCGAACGTCTTGGCCTCGAGAATTTCAGCTTGCTCGTCTCCCATGTTCTTGTTCCTCCTGCCATCCGCATGCTGCTCGGTTCCCCGAAAAATCGCGTCCAGGGCTTCATCGCTCCCGGCCACGTCTGCACGGTTGTGGGCTGCCGAGACTACGAAGATCTTGTACGTGAATTCCGTGTGCCCGTCGTCGTTGGCGGATTTGAGCCCATCGATCTTCTGGAGGCCATCCGCATGCTCGTCCTCCAGCTCGAAGAAGGCCGCGTCGAACTGGAAAATCAGTATGTCCGCTCCGTGCAGTACGAAGGGAATCGTCCTGCGCAAGAGGCCATCGCCCGCGTGTTTGAATCCGCGGACCGCAAGTGGCGTGGCATCGGCTCCATCCCGGAGAGCGGATTGTTCTTGAAACCGAGTTATGCCTCGTTCGATGCCGAACGCCTTTTCGACCTCGCCGATATTTGCGCCCAGGAGCCT
>Ga0181526_10000194_pt1 | contig 66308 bp, 67 predicted proteins | sample PEATcosm2014_Bin_35_FD_119750 | JGI IMG/M metagenome (GOLD analysis project Ga0181526, IMG submission 119750) | Peatland microbial communities from MTU Mesocosm Facility, Houghton, MI, USA - PEATcosm2014_Bin06_30_metaG | ecosystem: Environmental > Terrestrial > Soil > Wetlands > Peat | place... | reverse complement strand
GGACGCCGACAGGCGAGCTGCCCCACAAGGGCAGAGCCGCACCCGATGGTGCGGAGGATACGGATCAGCGTTTGTCGGCGTTCCGCTTCCTTGATTGATTTGGCGAATGGGGTGAGGCGAACGAGAAAACAGAGACCCACCGCTCTGTTTCGGTTCACAAGTCCCAAATTCGCGCTTCACGTGGCTGGAGACTGCAAAACTCGGGCGCGCATGCGCCGCGAGAACGCCTCGTCATTGCGAGCGGAGCGAAGCAATCCAGCGCTGAGCCAGGGAACTGGATTGCTTCGTCGCTTCGCTCCTCGCAATGACGAACAGGACTTGGCGCACCGTAAGAACTGGAGGGCCTCGCCATGAACCGCACCAACAACGCCATCGCCGTCTACTCAGCCATGCTGAAAGCCGGCTTCAAGCGCAAGCCGAAAGCCGGCCCCGTCGAATATGCGCGGCGCTTCGCGGTCGAAAGGCTCGCGCTGCAGCGGCGCTATTGCGACGCTTTCGCGCTGTGGCGGAGTTGCGGGCGCTCGGCTTGCACCAGGCGGCAAAGCTGCTGCGGCGACGCCGATGCCTGCCTCAAGCGCGCGCTCGCTCGCGTGCCGCGCGACACGCAACGGCAGGCGCGGCAGAAGATCGTCGCGGCGACGCCGCGCAACCTCGGCGCCCCCGAGCGCGCAGCGCGGCTCCGCATGCCGTGGGATCTATATGAGTAGGAGCCTCCGCCCCCGCGCAGCGGGGGAGGGGGACCATCCGTAGCGCGCAGCGCGGAGGATGGTGGAGGGGGCCTTTGACTCAAAGCTTCGTTGCCGTCGAAGGAGATGCAAACAACGCGATGATCGGTGTGGCGATCTCACCGCTTGCGCAGCGTTGCGGCCGAGGCCCCCTCCACCGCCCAAGAGGGCGGTCCCCCTCCCCCGCTGCGCGGGGGCGGAGGATACCGAGATTACGCCTCCGCTTCCGCGAAGAGCGGCGCGGTCGAAGGCGCCGGGCTCTGCTTCGGCTCGAGCGCAGCAGCGACGGCTTCCTCGACGCGCTCGAGCCAGATGAACTCCATCTCCTTGCGCGCACTTTCCGGAATGTCGTCATAGTCGCGGCGATTGCGCGCCGGCAGCATGACCCGCTTGATGCCGGCACTGTGCGCGGCGACGACCTTCTCCTTGATGCCGCCGACCGGCAGCACCAAGCCGCGCAGGCTGATCTCGCCCGTCATCGCGGTATCGCTGCGGATAGTGCGGTCGGTCATCAATGAGACCAGCGCCATGAACATCGCCACTCCCGCGCTCGGCCCGTCCTTGGGCGTGGCGCCGGCCGGCACGTGGACATGGATGTCGCTCTTCTCGAAGCGGCTCGCATCGATGCCGAGCGCCACGGCGCGGTTCTTGACGATCGACAGCGCCGCCTGCGCGCTTTCTTTCATCACGTCGCCGAGCTGGCCGGTCAGGATCAGCTTGCCGGAGCCGGGAATCCGCGTCGCCTCGATGAACAGAATGTCGCCGCCGACCGGCGTCCAGGCGAGCCCCGTCGCCACGCCCGGAATGCTGGTCCGCATCGCCACTTCGTTCTCGAACTTCGCCGCACCGAGGATCGGCAACAGATCCTCCCGGGTGACGCGGATCGGCCCGCTCTGCCCTTCGGCGATGCGCACCGCGGCATGGCGGAGCACCTGGCCGATCTGCCGTTCGAGGCTGCGCACGCCGGCTTCGCGGGTGTAGTTCTGGATCACGTCGCGCAGCGCCGGCTCGTCGATCTCGACCTGGCCGTCCTTGAGCCCGTTCGCCTCCATCTGGCGGCGGACGAGATAGCGCTCGGCGATCTGCAGCTTTTCGTCGGCCGTGTAGCCGGAGAGGCTGATGATCTCCATGCGGTCGCGCAGCGGCCCCGGCACGGTGTCGAGCATGTTCGCCGTGGTAATGAACACCACGCGCGACAGATCGAACGGCACCGCGAGGTAATTGTCGCGGAACGTGTTGTTCTGCTCCGGGTCGAGCACTTCGAGGAGCGCCGCGCCCGGATCGCCGTGGAAGCCGGCGCCGAGCTTGTCGATCTCGTCGAGCATCATCACGCAATTGCGGGTGCCGGCCTTGCGGATGGCCTGGATGATGTTGCCCGGCAGCGCGCCGATGTAAGTGCGCCGGTGGCCGCGGATCTCGGCTTCGTCGTGCACGCCGCCGAGGCTGACGCGGACGAATTTGCGGTCCATGGCGCGTGCGATCGACTGGCCGAGCGAGGTCTTGCCGACGCCGGGGGGACCGACGAAGCACAGGATCGGCGCCTTGCCGGCCGGCGCCAGCTTGCGCACGGCGAGATATTCGACGATGCGCCGCTTGATCTTGTCGAGACCGAAGTGGTCTTGATCGAGGATGCGGCGCGCTTCGGCGATGTCGATCGGCTTTTCCTCGGGCAGTCCCCAAGGCAGTTCGATCAGCCAATCGAGATAGGTACGCACCATGCCGTATTCGCCGGCCGCTTCCGGCATGCGCTGCAACCGGCGCAATTCCTTGCGGGCCTGGTCTTCGACCTCTTTGGGCATGCCCGCATCGGCGATGGCTTTCTCAAGCTCGGCGATCTCGGCCGCCTTGCCCTCCTCGCCTTCGCCGAGCTGCTTCTGGATCGCGGCCATCTGCTCGCGCAGCAGCACTTCGCGCTGCCGCTCGTCGAGGGAAGCCTTGGTTTGCTTGCCGATTTCCTGCGACAGCCGCAGCACCTCGATGCGGTGACCGAGCATGCGCGAGACCTTGTCCATGCGCGCGGTGATGTCGACGGTCTCGAGGATCTCCTGCTTCTCGTCGGGCTTCACGTCCACATAGGCCGCCGCCAGATCGGCGAGCGCCGGCGGCGCCTCGATCGATTGGATCGCGGCCAGAAGATCGCCCGGCACTTGCGGCAGCAATTGAATCGCCTCGACGGCCTGCCCCTTCAGATTGACAAAGCGCGCCTCGATCTCGGGCGTGCGCGACTCGGATTCAGGGATGCGCAGCACGCGCGCGACCAGAAACGGCCAGCCGGTGAGATATTCGACGATCTGGAAACGCTGCTCGCCCTGACAGACGAGGTGGTGGGTGCCGTCCGGGGCGGTGACGAAGCGCAGCACGTTGGCGATCGTGCCCATGCGGTGCATGTCGAGCGCGGTCGGATCGTCGACCGCGGCCTCGCGCTGCAACAAAATGCCGACCTGCCGCTGCTCGCGCACCGCCTGCTGCGCGGCCATGACCGATTTCGGCCGGCCGAGCGTGATCGGCAGCACGACGCCGGGAAACAGCACGGTATTGCGCACCGGCACGATGATCATCGCGTCGGGCGGCAACGGCGGCATCGCGCCACCGCCGCCTGCACCTTGCGACGGGCCACTTCTAGCGAGGATTTCTTCAGCCACGATTGCCACTCACTTTCTGCAACGAAATCACGAGACACCCGGCGGCGACGGTGCGGCGCACATTGCTGTAGCGCCCGGCCGGCAGGCGAACGCGCCTATAGAACCGTCCCTGCGGCAGTTCGAGCCGATGGATGACGGCGGTGCGCCATTCCGCGGGTACCGTCCGCAGACCGGCGATGACGAGGTCGCCGTCCTCGATCGCGGCCTGGGCGCTGTCGGCATCGACGCCGGGCAGCGCGATCAGGACCAGAACCTCGGTCTCGGTTTCCAGCATATCGACCGGCGGCTCCCAGGCCGGCTGGCGCGCCGGCGCCGTTACCGGCCGGAATACCTCACGATGCATGCGCTCGGCCCGCGCCAGCATTTCGCAGGCCTCGGACCACATCCAATCGCGGGCCACGTCACGGGCCATCACTCACCCTCCAGTTCGGATGAGGTTATGTGTGGAGCGGGAACCAGGAATTCAACGGCACGCTTCCCGTCACTGCGAGGAGCGGAGCGACGAAACAATCCAGCTTCCCGCGCCGAGCTGGATTGCTTCGCTTCGCTCGCAATGACGGCAAGGGCCGTGCGATCGGCGTTAGTTCGCCGCCACTACCCGCCGCGCCGCGCGCACGCCTTGGGCCAGCGCTCCGACCAGATCAGTTACAGCGGACACCGTTACCGCCCCGGGCTTGCCGTCCGGCCCGAGACTCATCCGCACCGCCTCGACCAAAGCCGAGCCGACCACAACGCCATCCGCGCCTTCGGCAATTCCGCGCGCCTGTTCGGCCGTGCGCACGCCGAAGCCGACGCAAACCGGGAGCTTGGTGTGGCGCTTGATGCGCGCGACCGCCGACGCCACCTTGCCGGCATCGGGCGCCGCGGCGCCCGTGATGCCGGTAATCGAGACGTAATAGACAAAGCCCGAGGTGTTGGTGAGCACCACTGGCAGCCGCTTGTCGTCGGTGGTCGGCGTCGCGAGCCGGATGAAATTGACCCCGGCCTTGAGCGCCGGCAGGCACAATTCGCCGTCCTCTTCGGGCGGCAGGTCGACCACGATCAGCCCGTCGACGCCGGCCGCCTTGGCGTCGGCCAGGAAACGATCGACGCCGTAGACATAGATCGGATTGTAATAGCCCATCAGCACGAGCGGCGTCGTGTCGTCGCTTTGGCGGAATTCGCGCACCGCGGCGAGCGTCTTCTTCATGTTCTGCCCGGCCGCGAGCGCGCGCAGTCCGGCGGCCTGGATCGCTGGACCGTCGGCCATCGGATCGGTGAACGGCATGCCGAGTTCGATCACATCGGCGCCGGCCTCGGGCAATGCTTTGAGGATCGCGACCGAACTGGCGTAATCCGGATCGCCCGCCATGGTGAAAGTGACCAGCGCGGCGCGGCCTTCTTCCTTGAGCGCTTTGAAGCGGCGTTCGATGCGCGTCGTCATCGCGCGCGCTCTTGCAGATGCCGCGCCACGCTGTCGAGATCCTTGTCGCCGCGGCCGGACAGATTGACCACCATCAGATGGTCTTTGGATTTCTTGGGCGCGAGTTCGAGTACCTTGGCGATGGCATGCGCCGGCTCGAGCGCCGGGATGATGCCTTCGAGCTTCGACAACAGTTGGAACGCGTTGAGCGCCTCGTCGTCGGTCGCCGACATGAAGGTGACGCGGCCGACATCGTTGAGCCAGGCGTGCTCCGGACCGATGCCCGGATAGTCGAGCCCCGCGGAGATCGAATGCGCCTCGGTGATCTGACCGTCGTCGTTCATGAGCAGATAAGTGCGGTTGCCGTGCAGCACGCCCGGCCGGCCGCCCGCGATCGAGGCCGCATGCAGGCCGGTGTCGAGGCCATGGCCGGCCGCTTCGACGCCGTAGATCTCGATCTCCTTCTCGTCGAGGAAGGGATGGAACAGGCCCATGGCGTTCGAGCCGCCGCCGATGCAGGCGATGAGCGAATCGGGAAGACGGCCTTCGGCCTGTTGCATCTGCTCCCGTGTCTCGCGGCCGATGATCGATTGAAAATCGCGCACCATCATCGGATAGGGATGCGGCCCCGCGATGGTGCCGATACAATAAAACGTCGAGCCCACATTGGTCACCCAGTCGCGCAGCGCCTCGTTCATCGCATCCTTGAGCGTCTTCGAGCCGGACACGACCGGCACGACCTTGGCGCCGAGCATGTTCATGCGAAACACGTTCGCCTTCTGCCGCTCGACGTCGACCGCGCCCATATAGACGATGCATTCGAGGCCGAAGCGCGCGCAGAGCGTCGCCGTGGCGACGCCGTGCATGCCGGCGCCGGTCTCGGCGATGATGCGCTTCTTGCCCATGCGCCGCGCCAAGAGAATCTGGCCGAGCACATTGTTAACTTTATGCGCGCCGGTGTGATTGAGCTCCTCGCGCTTGAGATAGATTTTGGCGCCGCCACAATATTCGGTGAGGCGCTCGGCGAAATAAAGCGGCGATGGCCGGCCGACGTAATGGGTCAGATAGCCGTCCATGTCTTTCTTGAAAGCCGGGTCGGCCTTAGCCTTGGCGTAAGCCTCTTCCAATTCCAGGATCAGCGGCATCAGCGTCTCGGCGACAAAGCGGCCGCCATAGGTGCCGAAATGACCGTGCTCGTCCGGTCCGGTTCGAAAAGAGTTGAGCTGTTGCACCGTCATCGCAAAACTCGCTTTGGGCTCACGCGCTTAGGCTACACGGTCGACTGGCTTGGCCGCCGCCTCGCGCGCGGCGCGGATGAAGGCGCGGATTTTATCGGTGTCTTTTTCGCCCGGCGCGCGTTCGACGCCCGAGGAGACATCGACACCGGGCGCGCGTGTAATACGGAGCGCCTCGCCGACATTGCCGGCGTCGAGCCCGCCCGACAGCATGAACGGCAGGCCGGGATCGAGATTTTCCAGAAGGTGCCAGTCGAAACTCTTGCCGAGCCCGCCCGGCCGCGTCGCCTCGCGCGGCGCGCGCGCATCGAACAACAGATGGTCGGCGACGGCGGCATAGCGCGCGATCGCTGCGAGGTCGCCCTTGGTCTCGACCGGAATAGCCTTCATCACCGGCAGCTTGAACTTCGCTTTGATCTCGGCGACCCGCAACGGCGACTCGGTGCCATGAAGTTGAAGGAGATCGGGCCCGAGCGCATCGACGACGTAGGAGAGAAGCGTATCGTCGGCATCGACCGAGAGCGCCACCTTCTTCGCCCTGCCCCGGACGCGCGATTCCAAAGCCGCGGCGGTCTTGAACGACAGATTCCGCGGCGACGGCGCAAAGAACACGAAACCGACCATGTCGGCGCCGGCATCGAGCGCGACATCGAGCGCGTCCGACGTCGACAGACCGCAGATTTTGACGATGACCGACATTGGCTCTTGGTTCTTCGGCTTTTGGTGCTTCGGGCGTGTTGTCCCGTCAATCGCCGGTGTTCTACATGCCCCCAGGCGCTTTGTCTTGCGCGGGCTATGGCGGATAGGTCAGGCCTCAGGCGGCTTCAGCTTCAGCCGCTCGGGCGGTTCGACGGCTTGCGGAACATGGGCGGGGCCCGCGGCGACGCGCCGGTGCGCATCGATCTCACGGCGCAATTCGGCAGCCTCCCGTTCCATGCGCCGGACCAGCCGCCGCCATCCGGTTTGCCGCAGCCAGGTCGCCACGCCCCCGATCACGACACCGGCGATCAGGAGCACAATGACCAGCGCGAACAGCGGCAGCGTCACGGCAGCGGCCGGCTGCTCGGCGCTGAACGGGTCGAGCGAGACCGTCACGGATTGCCGGTTCGCGACCGCAAAGGCGATGATGAGAAGGGCGATCGGCACCACGATCAGCGCCGTGACGAGCTTGCGCAAGAAACTACCGCCCGGTCGCGGCGCCGCGGTCAACCTTCGACCGGGCGATTGAGCCGCTCCCGCATTTCCTTGCCGGTCTTGAAGAACGGCACGCATTTCTGGTCGACCGAGACGTGCGCGCCGGTACGCGGATTGCGCCCGGTGCGGGCCGGACGCTCCTTCACCGAAAAGGCGCCGAAGCCGCGCAATTCGACGCGATCGCCGCGTGCCATGGCGGCGATGATCTCGTTGAGGATGGCGTTGACGATGTTCTCGACGTCGCGCTGGTACAGATGAGGGTTCTGCTCGGAAATACGTTGAACCAATTCGGACTTGATCATGGCCCCGCCATCATGGTCGCAGCTTGGGTCGGCGGCAAACGCTGCTCCAAGTCCCGGATGAGGACCGAAGCCAAAGGCGCCGTCACTCAATTCGCCGCGGCAGGGTGCCAAAGCGCCAATAGACCGTCAAGATTTAAACGCTCCACCGCCGCAAAGGCGCCCGAGGCGTCAAGCCCCTGGGCGAGCGAGGTCAGGCCCGCGGCATCGAGCATCGCGACCGCCGCGGCGTGCAGGAACGGCAGATCGCTGAAACTGCTATGCAGATCGTAGTCGCGCACCGGCAGCTTGGTATCGACGCTCTTCTCCTTGGCGAGCCAGGCCAGCGCCGTCCGCTCATCGCCGAGTTCGTCGATCAATTTCAGATCGATCGCCTGGTGCCCGGTGAAGACGCGGCCGTCCGCCGCCGTCTGCAATTCGCTGTCGGAGAGGTGGCGGCGGTCCTGCACCAGGCCTTTGAACCAGGCGTAGGAGTCCTGGATGATCGAATTGAGCGCAGCGCGGGCCTCCGGACTAGTCGGCTCAAAGCCGTCCGGCGCGGCCTTGAGCGGCGTCGATTTTACGGATTCGACCTTAATGCCGATCTTGTCGAGCACATCGGTAAAATTGGGGAATTGGAACAGCACGCCGATCGAGCCGACCAGCGAAGTCTGCTGCGCCACGATGTGATCGCCGGCCAGCGCCGTGATGTAGCCGCCCGAGGCCGCCATACTGTCGACCACGATCACCAGCGGCTTTTTCTCGCGCAGCCGCGACAGCGAGTCATAGAGCTGCTCGGAGCCCGCGGTGGTGCCGCCGGGGCTATCGACATGCACGATCACAGCTCGTGCGAGCGTGGTACGCGACAGCCGGTCGAGTTGCTCGACCCGGTCGCGATCGCCGCGGATCAGGCCCGAAATCGTCACCCGCGCGATATAGGGCCGCACGCCGCCGAAGCCGACCCTCCGGCTTCCCGCCGCGGCCACCCCGGCGACCGCGATGACAACCAGCAGCACGGCGACGACGCGCCAGAAGGTGAGCTTGCGCCGCAGCCGGCGGCGGTCGACGATCAGGTCGGCGTCAAGCGACATGCTATTTCCTTTGCTGCCTCTCCCGGCTCAGCGCGAGAGGCCAAAGCGTCACTCCTCGGCGTCGGCCTCTTCCTTCTCGCCCTCTTCGCTCTCCTCGCCCTTGCGCTTGAGCGCGGTGCCAAGGATGTCGCCGAGCGTCGCGCCGGAATCCGACGAGCCGTATTGCGCGATCGCCTCTTTTTCCTCCGCCACTTCGAGCGCCTTGATCGAGACCGTCACCCGGTGAGTGCGGCGATCGAACTGGGTGACGCGCGCATCGACCTTCTGGCCGACGGCGAAGCGGTCCGGGCGCTGCTCGGAGCGGTCACGCGCGAGTTCCGCGCGCTTGATAAAGGAGGTGTATTCGGTGCCGACGATCTTCACGTCGAGGCCGCCTTCCTTCACTTCGGTGACCTCGCAGGTCACGACGACGCCCTTCTTCAGCTCGCCCGCAGCCGCGTCCGTATCGGGAGCGCTGGCGCCCTCGGAAAGCTGCTTGATGCCGAGCGAAATGCGCTCTTTGTCGACGTCGACGTCGAGCACCTGCGCCCTGACCTTGTCGCCCTTCTTGTACTCTTCGATGACCTGCTCGCCGGGACGTTTCCAATCCAAGTCGGACAGATGCACCATGCCGTCGACGTCGCCGTCGAGGCCGAGGAACAGGCCGAACTCGGTCTTGTTCTTGACCTCGCCTTCGACCACGGAGCCCGCCGGATACTTCTCGACAAACACCTCCCACGGGTTGCGCATGGTCTGCTTCAGACCGAGCGAGATGCGGCGCTTGACCGGATCGACTTCGAGCACCTGCACCTCGACCTCTTGCGACGTCGAGACGATCTTTCCGGGATGCACGTTCTTCTTGGTCCACGACATTTCGGAGACGTGGATCAGGCCCTCGATGCCGGGCTCGAGCTCGACGAAGGCGCCGTAGTCGGTGATGTTGGTCACGCGGCCCTTGAAGCGGGTGCCGACCGGATATTTGGCCTCGATGCCCTGCCACGGATCGTCGAGCAATTGCTTCATGCCGAGCGAGATGCGGTGGGTCTCGTGATTGATCTTGATGATCTTGACCTTCACCTGCTGGCCGATATTGAGCACCTCGGACGGATGATTGACGCGCCGCCAGGCGATGTCGGTAACGTGCAACAGGCCGTCGATGCCGCCCAAGTCGACGAAGGCGCCGTAGTCGGTGATGTTCTTGACCACACCGTCGATGACCTGACCCTCTTCGAGGTTCTGCACCAGTTCCTGGCGCTGTTCGGCGCGGGTCTCTTCCAGCACCGTGCGGCGGGAGACGACGATATTGCCGCGCCGGCGATCCATTTTGAGGATCTGAAACGGCTGCGAATTGTTCATCAGCGGCGAGACATCGCGGATCGGCCGGATATCGACTTGCGAGCGCGGCAGGAACGCCACTGCGCCGTCGAGATCGACGGTGAAGCCGCCCTTGACCTGATTGAAGATGACGCCCTGGACCTTTTCGTTATTCTGGAACGCTTTTTCGAGCTTGCCCCAGCTTTCCTCGCGGCGCGCTTTGTCGCGCGACAGCACCGCTTCGCCGAGCGCGTTCTCGATGCGATCGAGATAGACTTCGACGGTGTCGCCGACTTTGATTTCGGTGGTGCGGCCGGGACCGGCGAATTCGCGCATCGCCACGCGGCCTTCGGTCTTCAACCCAACATCGATGACGGCGAGGTCGCGCTCGATCGCGACGACGGTTCCCTTGACGACGGAACCTTCCTGCAGATGACCGTCGCTGAAGGATTCGTCGATCAGCTTGGCAAAGTCTTCGCGCGTCGGCGCGGCAGTGGCAGCTTGAACCATAAAGACTCCCAACCCCTCGGATAAAGATGATCCCGAACGTCCGGCAGCCGCCGGCAAGACCGGCGGTTGGGGCCAAGGCCATACGTTTAGGACGAAGCTCGTGTTCCGGTGAACGCCTGCCCCCACGGGCCAAGCCCTTGAGATCAAGCTCATATTCATTGCCGTGCAAACGAAGCGGTGAGCGGGCTGACCTCCAATGACGAAAGCGCTGTTAGCGACGCTTTCGGCCTGCTCGAACGGCCTCGATGATAGCGACGGCGGCCCGGAACGCCGCGTCTATACCCAAATGCGTGGTATCGAGCAAGTGCGCGTCGGGCGCGGCCTTCAACGGGGCGGCAGTACGGCGGGAATCGCGCTCATCGCGGCGCAACAGATCGGCGAGCACATCGGCTTCCTCCGCGGTCTCGCCGCGGGCCCGCAATTCACGCGTCCGCCGGGAAGCCCGGACTTCGGGGGTCGCAACGACGAACAGCTTCACGTCGGCGCCGGGGGCGATCACGGTGCCGATATCGCGACCGTCGAGCACCGCGCCGGGTGGCCGGGTGGCGAATTCGCGCTGATAATTCATCAGCGCCTGCCGCACCTGCGGGATTGCTGCGACCACCGAGGCGGCATCGGTAATGGGCTGCAACTTCAAGGCATTGTCGTCGAATTTGGTTGGATCGAGCATCACGGCGGCTTCGGTCGCGAGTTGTTCGTCATCGAGCGGATGACCGGCATCGAGCATCGCCTTGGCGACCGCCCGATACAGCAGGCCGGTATCCAGATGATGCAACCCGTAAACCGCCGCGATCTGGCGGGCGATGGTGCCCTTGCCCGACGCGGCGGGTCCGTCGATGGCGATAATCATGACAGGTCCGCCCCCAGCGCACGCATCAATTCGACAAAGCCCGGAAAACTGGTTGCAATAAAAGTGCCGTCGTCGATCTGCACCGGCCGTTCGCTGCCGAGCCCGAGGACGATCGCCGCCATGGCGATGCGATGATCCATATGGGTCGTGACCACCCCGCCGCCGGCCGGCCGGCCTTTACCGTGCACCCGCAGGTCGTCGCCTTCGATATCGGCCGCGATGCCGTTGACGCGGAGCAGCGCCGCGGTGGCGGCGAGCCGATCCGATTCCTTGACGCGCAATTCCTTGAGGCCGCGCATGACCGTGGTGCCTTCGGCGAAAGCCGCCAGTACCGCCAGCACCGGATATTCGTCGATCATGGACGGTGCACGCTCGGCCGGCACCTCGACGCCGCGCAACGATCCGGCGCGGACGCGCAGATCGGCTACGTCCTCGCCTCCTTCGTTGCGCTGTTCAAGCCGCTCGATCGAGGCGCCCATCTCCACGAGCGTCGTGATCAGACCGCTACGCAACGGATTCATCATGACGCCGCGCAGAATCACTTCCGAGCCGGGGACGATCAGGGCCGCTACCAGCGGGAACGCAGCCGACGAAGGGTCGGCCGGCACGACGACCGGCCGCGGCTCGAGTTCCGGCTGGCCGGTGAGCGTAATGCGGCGGCCAAAGGCCTTGATGGGCTCGACCTGCACTTCCGCGCCGAAATGGGCGAGCATCCTCTCGGTATGGTCGCGCGTTGCCTCGGCTTCGATCACGACCGTCGCGCCGGGCGCCGCAAGGCCGGCCAACAAGGTCGCCGATTTCAATTGCGCCGACGGCACCGGCGGCTCGAACACGATCGGCATCGGATCGCGGGCGCCTGCGAGCGTCAGCGGCAAGCGGCCCTCGGCGGATTGCAGCGTCCGCGCGCCGATGCGCTGCAGCGGATCGAGCACGCGCCGCATCGGCCGACTGCGCAGCGAGGCGTCGCCATCGAAGGTGGCGGTAATCGGGCAGCCGGCGACAGCGCCGAGCGTCAACCGGCATCCGGTCCCCGAATTGCCGAAATCGAGCACGCTTGCAGGTTCGGCAAAGCCGCCGACGCCGACGCCGTGGATCGACCAGGCGAGCTCGCCGCTGCGCTCGATACGGGCGCCCAGCGCCTGCAGCGCCTTCGCGGTATTAAGAACGTCTTCACCTTCGAGGAGCCCCGTGACCCGGGTCTCGCCGACCGTAAGCGCGCCCAGAATAAGCGCCCGAATCGAGATCGATTTGTCGCCCGGGACGCGCGCCGTCCCAGCCAAGGGGCCGTTGCGGCGGGCGGTCAGTGGAATGGGATCGCTTTTCATCTCGTTGCAGCCCGGCCCGCGACTATAGGATGGCTATGTGACGGCCTCTGTGATCGCTCTGTCCGCCCCTGTCTATAGGCGACGATGCGGCCCGTCATCCCGCCGTTTTACCGATGCCGGGCGGCGGAACGACTATTGACAGCCGCGCTATGACTAGCCAAGTGAAGCACCCGAATTGCGGAAAAGGATCCAGACCGTGGCCAAACCCGAACTGGGTACCAAAAGGCTTTGCGCCAGTTGCGGCGCCAAGTTCTACGACTTGAGCAAAGATCCGATCCACTGCCCGAAATGCGGCGCAGTGTATGAGGTCGTGCAGGTCGTGAGCCGGTCGCGGCCCGAAGCCGCGGCGGTCGCCCCGCGTCCCGCACCGGTTGAGGAGGTCGCCGTACCGGAGCCGCAAGAGATCGAAACCGTTTCGCTGGAAGAAGCCGATGCCGAGGCGCAAGGCGCCAAGAAGCCTGCGGTCGCGGGGGCCGAGACCGAGGAAGAAGAAGTCGAAATCGACGAAACGCTCGACGACGACACGTTTATCGAGGAACAAGAGGAAGAGGACGCCGATGTCACCGATATTATCGGCGGTGATATCGAAACCGAGGAGGAAGGATAATCAGGAGTCAGTAATCAGTCGTCGGTAATCGGAATGCATCGTCGCAGAGTTCCGATTACCGACGACTGATACCTGATCCCTGAAGGGGCCATAGCTCAGTTGGGAGAGCGCTTGAATGGCATTCAAGAGGTCGGCGGTTCGACTCCGCCTGGCTCCACCAGCCTTCACTCGCAAAGTGAGTGAAGGCTACCGCGCCGAAGCCCGGAAAATGCGGTTACGCGCGTCTTTGTTGGGCAACGGTGCGTAGGCGGATTACGCTGCGGCGAACTTCGTCTCGGCAAGCCTATTGCGAAATAAGCCTGCTTTCGGAGCGAAATGTGACCGAGCAACGCGCTGCGGCGCGTTAATGACGCTCGACCGGTTTGAGCCGCGCGTCGGCGAAGCGAAACAGGTGAGTTTTCCGGCAAAGCTTGCAATACAGCATCAATTTGGCATCTCCCACCCTTTGTAAATCGTCACGGGAATAGAGTGCGCCGGTGCTGATCTCTCCTCCGGTTTCCGAACATACCAATGTTAGCAATCCAGCCGACGCTTCCATGCTGACTCTCCCAGCATGGACGAATTCTCGCATTCAGGACAGCGGCCGCACTGATCCAGATCAAATCCAGCCGCGATCACACCGCGGCCGCCTTGTCGCCGCGATATTTTCTTAGCACGGGACTGTCGTGCTATCTTTCCCGGCTGCAGGGGCACGATGGCGAGCCTGCCCATCCTGGTGGCACGAGCTTGGGGCTCGGCGGAGGAGCGTGGCATGGAGTTGTAAAGGGGCGGAGGCGGGTATGCGTGGAACGTGGATTGGCGCGGCGGTCATCGCGACTCTGGGGGCTTTCGCCGTTGGGCCTGTGGCGGCACAGCAGAATCAGCCGGCCCAGCCCGCCATCGCGAACCCGGACCAACCCGACCAAACGACGCCGCCGAAGCCGGCGCGGCATTCGCACCACAACACGACCCGCGACCTGCAGCCCGATCTCGACACCGACGATCAGCTCGCGCCGTCGCAGATCAAGCAGCCGATGCCGGCCGCCGTGGCGGAACCGAGCGGCAACGCCGCCGCCAAACCCGCGCATCCGGCGCAGCATGCCGCGGTCGACGCGCCGCCGCCCCCGCCAGCGCCGCCCAGAAAGCCCGCCGCCGCGCCTTCCGCTGTTGCGGCCGCCGGCGCCCACGTGGTCGCTTGCAATGGCGCCTTCAGCAAGGAGTCGAGTCATCTGCGGCTCGCCATGACGTTCGACTCAAAGAACGTTGCCTTCGCCGACGTCGACGCCAGCAATGGCAGCAAGGTCCCCGCCTCGGTGGTGTTTCCGAACGATCCGAAGCGGCGGCTCGAAGTGTGGTGGTCGAATCCGACCGAGCGCCGCGACACTTATCTCATCGTCATCAACGGCAAATCGACCTGGACGGCGCCCGGCGGTATGAAGCTCGGCCTGACCTTGGCGCAACTTGAAAAGCTCAATCACAAGCCGTTCAAGCTCAAAGGCTTCGACAAAGACGGCATTGCGACGGTTAGCGATTGGGACGGTGGAGCGCTGGCCACAATCCCGGGCGGCTGCAAATCCGGTCTGAGCCTTCACGCCGATCCCAAAGTATCGGCCGACGCGTTGAGCCAATTGAGCGCCGACAAGGAATTCAGCTCGACCGACGCCGACATCCGCGCCGCCAAGCCGACCGTCAGTGAGATACTGATCGGCTACTAAGGCCGTAGCTCCCTTCGGCGATTACGGCTTTGGCTTTGGTTTCGACTTCGCCGGCGGCGGGCTGACGTTCGGCTGCTCCTGCTCGGTGCGCATGGTCCGCACGTCACGCGCCATCTCGAGGCAGGTTAAGAGCTCGGTGTAGCTCGACTCGCCGCCCATGCGCGATTCATTGGTGCAGGCGACCTTGTCGGCCGGCGCGAAGCTCCCCCAGTCCTTGGACAATTGGTCGCGAATCGCCTGTTCGCTGTCGAGGCAATTCTTTTTCTCATCCGCCACGGCCGAATCGTGGAACGTCACCCCGCCCTGTTGGGCGATACCCTGGCAGACCTGGTCGACATTGAGCACCGGAACGCTGTCGGCGACCGGCATGAGCAGATGCGCGCCAAGGATCAATGCCGGGGGAAGAATCATGACCGTGCTCCGTTAGAGCATGACTCCGAAAAGTGGAAGCCGGTTTTCGGATAAGAGCATGCTCAATAAGGAATCTAGACCTTGATTCGATTGAATTGAATGGGATCGAGGTCCAGTCCGTGCCCATTATTACATGGCGCGCGGTGGGACCGGCAAGCTATGCGGTGGCGGCAGGCGGGGCGTTTGTGCCGGCACGCAGCCCCGGTCGCCGTACCCGCGCACGCCATCCGCAGCGCGACGGCCACTCGATCGCTACGAGTATCGGTTTCGGGCATTGCTGCCGCCGCCAAGCGCGGTCGACAGCACCTTGATTTCCCCGGCATCGCCACCGGCGGACGCCCCGTCCGCCCTGCGTTCCGCCGTTTGCGGCTGCGGCAGATCGACGTGGAAGATCGTACCGCCGCCGGGTGCATCCGCGAAGCCCACGTCGCCGCCGAGCCGCGTGACAATCTCCTTGACGATGCTCAGGCCGAGACCGGTGCCGCCGGTCTTCTTGGTGTTGGTGCCGTCGGCCTGGGCGAACCTTTGAAAGACCCGCGACTTGAACTCGGGCGGAATACCGGCACCTTCATCGCGGACCGAAATTCGCACGGCATCGCCGCGGCGCTCAGCCTTCACCACGACCTCGCCGTCCGGCGGCGAAAATTTGATGGCGTTGGAAATGAGATTGGTAACGACTTGTGACAACCGGTCGGGGTCGACCCAAATGTCATCGTCGGCCGTGATGTCGTGCCGCAGGTGGACCAGATAAGTGTCGGCATAGCCGAGATTGGCCTCGACGATCTGCTCGATCAGCGGCCGAAGTCCGACCAGCCTGAACTTGAAGCTCACCTGCCCGGATTCGAGCTTTTCGATGTCGAGAATGTCGTTGACGAGCTTGCCCAGCCGCTGACTGTTCGAATGCGCGATCGACAACAGCCGCCGCGCCGATTCCGGCAAGCCATCGCCGGCGGTGCCTAAAAGCAGACCGAGCGAGCCGGCGATGGAGGTCAACGGCGTACGCAATTCGTGGCTGACGGTGGAAACGAATTCGTCTTTCAGGCGATCGAGGCGCTTGCGCTCGGTGATATCGATGATCACGCTGAGAACGAGCAGGCCTTCGCGCGTCTCGATCGGATTGAGCCCGACCTCGACCGGGAAGTGGGTGCCATCCTTGCGCAGGCCGAGCAGATCGTGGCTCGCCCCGACGCGCCGCGTCTTCGGTGCGGCGGCAAAATGGATTCGAGCGACGTAATGCCCGGCGCGCAGACTTTCCGGAAGGAGATCGTCGACCGGCCGCCCGAGCAATTCGTCGCGCCGGTAGCCGAACATTTTCTCGATCTCGGAATTGACCATCACGATACGGCCCGTCAGATCGGCCATCAGGATGCCGCTGGGCGAGGCTTCGACCGCGAGACGGAACTTTTCCTCGGCAAGCTTCTGCTCGGTAACGTCGCGCGCGATCTTGCAGGCGCCGATGATGACGCCGGCAGGCGACTTTATCGGCGAAACGCTGAGTGAAACGTCGATCTCCTTGCCCGCCCTGGTCCGACGTACTGTCTGTTGATGCTTGACGATCTCGCCGCGCCGGATACTTCCCAGGATGGCTTGCAGTTCGGCGCGGCGATCGTCAGGGACGATCGTATCGATGCTCCGGCCGATCATTTCATCGGCATTATAACCGAAGAGCTGTTCGGCCGCCGGATTCCAACCGGTCACGACGCCATCCAGCGTCTTGGTAATGACCGCGTCGATCGAGGACTGCACGGCAGCGCCATACAACCTTTCGCGTCTGGCGTGCTGATCGAGTTCCGCCTCGGTCTGGCGATGCGCGGCGACTTCCTGCTCGAGCGCCGCGGTCTTGCGCCGCACCTCTTCGAGCATGCGTGCGAAGGCGCGAGCGAAGAGCCCGATTTCGCCGTGCGCTTGCGTCGGTATGGGCATCGGCAAGCCGCGCGAGAAACCTTCGACCGCGGCGGTCATCTGCTGAAGCGGTGCGGTGAGCGAGCGGCCGACGGCGAGCGCCAGGACGAGCGCTCCAAATGTGGCAAACGCGCCGATTTCGAGGCTCGAACGTTTCGCCGCGGCGGCCGGCGCCACCAGCACTGCGTAGGGGATCGTCTCGATCACCGCCACCCGTGGACCGCCGGCGAGTTGCACCGAGGACATCGCCATTCCGATGCGGCCCTCGCTGGAGTCGTCGATCACGCCGCTGCCGCCGACGGCCGATCCCAGTAGCGCGGCGAAGCCCGGAAACTCGCCCTGCCAACGGAACGATTTGCCGAGATCGAAACCGAACTCCCGCGCCCTGTCCGGATGCACGAGAAAGTCGCCGCGTTCGTTGACCACGTATAGTTGCTGGCCGCCGGTGGCCGCGTGGCGAATCGTCTCGAATACCTTCCGCAGATCGACATTGACGATCAGTATCCCGAACGGAGTTCCGTCAGGCGCGGCGACCGGTATTGCGGCGCGCAAGACCGGGTCGTGCGGCATCGCCACCGCGCCGTGCTCGCGATTGAGATCGATCGGAGAGACGTAGACGTCGCCCGGAGGAAGACTGACGGCCGATTTAAAGTAGGCTCGGTCGCCCTTCCGTTGCAGTTGGTCGTCTTCGACGATCCGGACCGAGCCGTTGGGGCCGGTGCGGTCGACGCGGACGATTTCGCGCCCGTCATCGGCAACGCCGATCAGCCGAAACTGCGCGTAAGCCGGCTTGGCGGCAAGTTCCGCCACCAACCGCCCAGCCAATTGGGCGCGCCACTGCTCGAGCGTCGTATCGCCGGCCGGATCGACGCCGCCATTGGTGCCGGCGCGAACAATCCCCTGCACGGCCGTCGAGCGAAAGCCGAGAATATCGGCGCGGCTGCCATCCACAAATGTGTCAATGCTGCTGGCGAGCAGTTGAACGCGCATTTCCGCGCGCTCCAACTGTCCGGGCAATATCGCGGCCTCGACGCCCCGATAGGTGGAAAATCCCAGCGCCGCTGCGGCAAGGAAGACCACGCCAACAATCGTCAGCGTCAATTGCGTCGCGAGCTTCATCGCTCATACGCCTGGGGATTTGGCTGGCCGATGACGCGCCCGCTTTCGGCGCGGTCCGGGAGCTGATCGAATGCGCTAGGCTGCGGGCATCCTCGCCGTTTCGGCTTCGGTTCTGCCGTTGCCGCTGTCGTCGCCGGGATTCATGACGATGCGCATGAGATCGACCGAGTTTTTGGCGCCGAGCTTATGCATGATACGGCCGCGATGGATCTCCACCGTCCGCGGGCTGATGCCGAGATTGCGCGCGGTTTCCTTGTTGGAGGCGGCGGCCGCAATATGCGCCAGCACCTCGCGCTCGCGGCGCGTCAGCTGATAGTAATTGCGGATCGACGACGATATCGCGGGCGACGATTGGTGGCGTTCGTGCAACTGCCGCCACCCCTCGATCGCCTCGAGCACGCGGGCCACGATGGTATCCGCATCGAGCCGTTTCTCGAGATGATCGAAGGCGCCGTTGCGCATCGCCGTGACGACATCGAGCGTGTCATCGCGTCCGGACAGCATCAGGATCGGCGCCGGATAACTCTTGGCGTCGATGTCACGCAGCACCTCGAGCCCCGACGGACCCGGCATGCAGAGATCGAGCAGGACGCAGGCGGGTTTCTGATCGCGCGCCAGCCGGACGAAGGATCGTCCGTCGGTGAAGGCCGCGGTGCGAAACCCCGCATGGCGCAGAATCGCGGACAACACTTCACGCATGTCGTAGTCGTCGTCGACGATGTAGATCTCGTCGCTCGTCGATGCATCCACTCTTCCCATGGCTGTTATCCTTGCAAATCTGGCGTGCGCCGGGGCAGCACCCATCGATCGTGCGCAGGCTGATCGGCCCGAGCCACATCGAAGCAGAAACTTCGCACACGTCCGTATCGGATCATCGCAACTTGCGCGCCGAATTGTGCGAAGCGCCGGCGAGCTGATTGCCCATTTCAGCCTGTCAAAAATTTGCCACGATAAGTACAACCGTGCTGTTCAATAACGCACAAAGAGCACGGAATTTGCGTACGTACTAACACGAGGCCGCTTGCTAAGTTTTTGTTTGGATGTCTGACTGACAGATTCAGTCGGCACGTGGGTTGATGGAAATTGCGTAAGAGTTCATGGAAATCGAATAAGGGAACTCGACCGCCCCTTGATGCAGATCAAGCACCGACGGCACCATCGTCCGATCACCTCAATAATGCGGCACTGCATTGTCGAGACGAGATTCATCCCCCTCTGACGACTTCTCGTGAGGTACTGCGTCCAGCAAAGCCGCGCGTACGCGGATGACGGCGCTGTCGTATTCGATCCAGCCGGCGTCGCGGAACTTGTTCATGAAATGATTGACGCGGGACCGCGTCGTCCCGATCATTTGCGCCAGCGCTTCCTGGTCGACGTTGCGGATCACGCAGTAACGATCATCCGAGCAGCCCCTGCCGCAATGGGCCAGCGTCAAAAGGACGCGTGCCAGCCGCCGCTCGCTGGAGTCGAATAACTGACTGATCAGATTTTCGCGCAGACGCGCCGCGCTGCTCAAGGCGACTGCGAGGAAGAACTCGGCGACGGCAGGATCCTCACGAATCGCGCGGATGACATTGGCGCGTTCCAGCCGCGCAACGAGGCTGTCAGTGCGACAGGTCGCGGTCGCCACCCGCAGCCGGTTACCCAACAGAGAGCCCTCGCCGCAGAAATCGCCGCTGTTGAGAATGTCGAGAATGCCGGCCTTGCCCTGGCTCGACAGCACCGTGATCTGTATTTGCCCGGCCTGCACATAAAACAGGGTGTCGGTCGGATCGCCTTGGCGGAAGAGCACGGAGCCGGGCCGCAGCGTCGCCATCGTGACACCGCCATGCTTCGCCCCGAACGACGCGGCGTCAAACGGTTCTTTCGTTTCGAATGCCCTAGCGACGACGGAGTCGTGTCCGTCGAGCTTCGTAAGCAATCCGCCCACCTCCCTTCAACACAGCCTAAGCGGCTGCGTTGTCACCGACCGGTAAACAGTCGCGCGGCGAAAGTGGAGCGCAGGCTATTCGGCGGTCGTCCCCCAGGCTGGTTTCCGATCCTGAAGATTGTCGTCCCGCTTCAGGCTCGAATCCCTCAACATCGTAGTCATACGGTAATGTACGCAGAATTTTGGAGCCATCGGAAGTGTCACTTGTGACAGATTCATAACTTGATGATCCCGTCGCGGAACGCGAGCGCGACTGCGTGCGTCCGGTTCGCCGCCCCGAGCTTGTGCACGCCCGATTGGACATGCGCATCGACCGTTCGCTTGGCGACGTGCAAAATCTCTCCGATCTCGCGGGCCGATTTGCCGTCGGCGACCCACCGGAGGACCTCGATCTCGCGGGGCGTCAGCTGCGATTTGGTGGTTGTTCGGGCAGGCAATGGCGACGGTTCCCGGAAATGGTTGCCGACCTAAATTTTGTAGCCTCCATCAGTTGCACGGTTCGGAAAGCTGAGACGTCAGACCCCATACGCGCACCATGATCGTGTAATTCCGCTTCGCGCGAAAGTTTAATTTCTACGAGCATGGCGGGAAAAAAACAACCCAGGCAAGAGTAGTCCGTATAAACAGCACATTAAATCGAATGAGACTGCGCGCCGTGCACCGTCGCGCCACTGTATAACTGATAGAATTCAACACTCAGTTGCAGGATCGCCGCCGCACTGACCGGGGCCGCGATCGCGCATGCGTACGGGCGCGCCGCAGTTGGGCGACGCGCCCCTGGCCGGTCCGGCCCGGCGGTTCAGCGCGGGATTGCTTGCACCGCAAGATTGGTGGTGGGGTCGATCACCAGGATACGGTCCGGCTCGTAGACATAGCGATAGACGAAGGGTTCGCTGCCGACGACCGCGCCGTCTTCGACGACCGGTGTCGCGACCCGAGCCGGAGCGGTGACGGCAGTCGCCGGCACGGCTTCGTCATAGAGCGGCCGGCCGTAAGCGTCGGAACTCGCGGCGAGCGGCGCCGGCGTCACCTCGTCGTAAAGCGGCTGCGGTACCGCCGGGACGGTGCGCGCTAAGACGGTCGGCGCCGGCACGACCTCGCGCGTGATGGTTCGCGTCGTCACGATTTGACGGCGGGCGTGCCGCGCCGGCGCGGGCCGCACGGTTCGCGTGGTCTCCGTGGTCTGGATGGTTTCGACGGCAGGGTCCACGACCTGCCGGGTTATCACGGTCTGCGCCTGCGCAGCGGTTATGCCAGCCGCGAGCACGAGCCCTACCGCAGTCGAGGGAAACAAAAATCTCATGGCCTACTCCATCTGCATCTGCCGAGTGCAGCTCTCGGGAACCGGGAACACTGGCCCGAACTGAAGCTCAACGCCGTTTGGCGTTGCCCGTTCCTGGCAAATGGAGTGGCAAGAACGACGAGTTCCCACGGCGCAAAATCGCCGCGTAAAGGCTCAGATGGCACCATGGCTGCGCGGCAATGCACCACGCAATAAGGCGGACAGCGGCAGCGTGATCAAAGCGAAGCCGGCGACCAGCACCAGAGCATGCCAGACCCCGACCAGGTCGCCGACGCGCCCGAACAGCACCGGCGCGAGCGCCCCCGATCCGATGGTGCCGGTATAAAAAATGCTGAGCGCATGGGTGCGCCAATGCGGGGCGACCAGATCGGGAACCGAACCGTAGAGCACCGAAGAGGTGCCGTTCAGTGCAATGCCGATCAGTGGCAACAGCAGCAGCGCGCCACCGAGCGGGAGCGGGAACAGAGCGAGGATCCCGGCGGCGGTCAGAGCTTCGGTGAGCCACACCGTTCCGATCACGCCGATGCGGGCGCCGATGAAGGCGCAAGCGAGCTTTCCGGTGGCGCCGCCGGCGAATACCAGCGTCATCGCCAAGCCGATGGTCGTCACGCTCGCCCCCTTGTCGGTGAGGACGAACGGCAGAAACAAGAGGAAGCCCATGCGGGTGGCGCTGTCGACAATGCCGACCGCCAATAGCGCGGCGAACGCAAAGGGCTTGGGCGCGAAACCTTGCGCCGCCTCGGCGGCGTTGCGCGGTTCGGCCGCTTCTACCGGCTCATAGCGCGGCGCCAGGATAAAAATCACCGCCGCCACGATCACACCGACGCTGCCGAGGATCGCGAGCGCCGGGCGCCACGCCATCAGCAGCAGCAACAGCGACAGCACCGCCGGCACCGTCATCTTGCCGATGTCGCCGCTGAAATTATAGCTGCCGAGCGCTTTGAGCGACCGCGGTCCGGCGAAGGCGCGAGCGACCAGCGCGGATGCGATCGGGTGCTGCGTCGAGGCGCCGAGCCCGCAGACGAACAGCGCGCCGAGCAGCATGGCGAAACCCGTGCTCGCGCCGGCAAAGCAATAGCCGAGCCCGGCAAGCGCGGTGCCGAGCGAAAGCACGGTAGCGGCGCCGAAGCGCTCGGCGGCGACGCCGGCCGGAATTTGCAAACAGGCCATGGTGCCGACGAAGACGCTGCGCAGCGCACCGAGCGCGGCGTAGCTCAGGCCGAACTCGGACTGCCAAATCGGCAGCAGGATGTAGATGAGATCCGTATAGCCGTCGTGCAGCGCGTGCGCAGCGCCGGCGACGCCCGCGGCGCGCCGCTGTTCGCCCGAGATATCCGACGCCCAATCGGAAAATTTGGCTGCGACCTTGATGACAAATTCCTCCCGGCCCGGCCGCGCATGACGGCCCGCAGCCGTTTGCATCAGGGTCTAGAATGTTCCTTGGAGCATGATCTTATCCGAAAACCGGCCGCCATTTTTCGGGATCATGCTCTAATCGCGGTCTGAAATGCCGTCAACAAACCAACCCAACAGGCCCTCGATTGACCACGGCAATTGCGGGGTGCAGTCTGCCGCTCGCGCGGGAATCACGCGTGGCGTTTGAACGAGGAGGAGTCATGTTCGGCCTCGGCGATCTGTTCCAATGGGAGCGGTTCGTAACGCCCACGGTGATCAAAGTGTTCTATTGGCTCGCCGTGGTCATCGCCATCCTGCTCGGCGCCGCCGGAGCGGTCAGTTCGCTGACCACCATGGCGTTCAATCCGTTCATCGGCATGATCTTTCTCATCCTCAGCGTGCTCGGCGCCGCCATGGGCGTGATCATGGCGCGCATCATTGCCGAGTTCGTGTTGATCGTGTTCCGCATCAACGAGCATCTCGGCGCGATCAGAAATCAGGGCACGGGAACGAGAAGTCAGTAATCGGACGGCCGCTTCGGCCGTGTTCTGATCACCGCCCGGCGATTGCCGGCTTCTGATTAAGGGCTGAACCGGAAGTGCATGACGTCGCCGTCCTGCACCACATAGTCCTTGCCTTCGAGCCGCATCTTGCCGGCGTCGCGCGCGCCGGCCTCACCGCCGCAGGCGACATAATCCGCGTAGGCGATGGTCTCGGCGCGGATGAAGCCGTGTTCGAAATCGGTGTGAATGACGCCGGCGGCCTGCGGTGCTTTGGTGCCGCGCGTCACCGTCCAGGCCCGGGTCTCTTTCGGCCCGACGGTGAAGAAGGTCACGAGGTTGAGAAGCGCATAGCCGGTCGAGATCAGCCGATCGAGCCCGGCCTCTTTGAGACCGACCGCGGCGAGATAATCGGTGCGCTCCTCGCGCGACAACACGGCGATCTCGGCCTCGATCTTGGCGGAGATGACGATCGCCGCCGCACCCTCCTCCTCGGCTCTCGCCTCGACCCGCTGCGAAAACGCATTGCCGCCGGCGGCGGCGTTTTCCTCGACATTGCAGACATAGAGCACCGGGATCGAGGTCAATAGGCCGAGCCCGTGAAAGGCCTTTTCCTCCTCGGGCTTGCGTTCGGTGAAGCGCGCCGGCTTGCCGTCGCGCAGCAGCACGAGCGCCCGGTTGATGAGATCGAGCGTCTCCTTGGCTTCCTTGTCGCCGCCCTTGGCTTTCTTGCTCAAGCCGTCGACGCGCCGCTCCAAACTGTCGAGATCCGCCAGCATCAATTCGGTCTCGACCGTCTCGATGTCGGCAACGGGATCGATGCGGCCTTCGACATGGGTGACGTCGCTATCCTCGAAGCAGCGCACGACATGGGCGATGGCGTCGACCTCGCGGATATTGGCGAGGAATTGGTTGCCGAGCCCCTCGCCTTGCGACGCGCCGCGCACGAGGCCGGCGATATCGACGAAAATCAGCCGCGTCGGCACGATCTGCGCCGATTTGGCGAGCGCCGCCAGCGTTTCCAATCGGCGATCCGGCACCGCGACCTCGCCGACATTCGGCTCGATGGTGCAGAATGGATAGTTCGCCGCCTGCGCCGCCGCCGTTTCGGTCAGCGCGTTGAAGAGGGTCGACTTGCCGACATTCGGCAGGCCGACGATGCCGCATTTGAAGCCCATCGGAATTTCTATCCGTTTGCCGGCGGTTCACGCCATGTCATTGCCGCTGTTGTTTCGGCCGTTGTTCTTTCGGCCGCTCTGCTTTTAACCGCCGTCTTGCTGTTCGCCGAACCCCTTGGCCACCATGGCGAGGTGCACCTTGTTCTGAAACGTCGCGTCCTCGCCGCGGGCGATGAGTTCGGCATTGTCGGCAAGGATCGCGATCAGCGCATCGAGCCAAGGGCGCTCGCTCTTGGCGAAATCGCTCAGCACGTAATGTTGCACCATGTCCTTGTTGCCCGGATGACCGACGCCGATGCGCACCCGCCGATAATCGTTGCCGATGTGCTCGGAGATCGAACGCAAGCCGTTGTGACCGGCAATGCCGCCGCCGATTTTGACCCTGACCTTGGCGGGCGGCAGATCGATTTCGTCATGGAACACCGTAATGTCCTGCAGCGGCAGCTTATAGAAGTGCGCCGCCTCGGCGACGGCGCGGCCGGATTCGTTCATGAAAGTGCCAGGCAAGAGCAGGAGTGCTCGCGCGCCGCCGATCGGCCCCTCGCAGGCCACCCCCTGAAAACGCCGGCGCCACGGACCGATGCCGTGGCGCTTGGCGATGGCCTCGACGGCCATGAAGCCGACATTGTGCCGGTTGCCGGCATAGCGCGCTCCCGGATTTCCCAAACCGACCAGGAGCAGCATCGCCGTCGTCCCGCTTCAATGCGGCGGAGTCGAACCTCACTTCTTCTCGGCGCCACCGGCGGCCGGTGCGGCGGCGGCGCCGCCACCTGGTGCGGCGCCCGGAGCACCGGCGGGGCCCGTCGGAGCCGGACCGGCGGCGGCCGCGGCAGCAGCGGCGGCCGCAGCGGCAGCGGCGGCATCGGCGGCGGCCTTGAGTTCTTCCGCATAGCCCGACGGCGGCACCACCGTCACCAGCGTGATGTCACGGCCGGAAACGGCGCGAACACCATCGGGAAGCTTGATATCGCTCAAATGCTTGGAGTGATTGATCTCAAGCGCGCCGACATCGACCTCGATGCCCGCCGGAATGGCATCGGCGCGGCAGCGCACCTCGACCGTATGGGTCACGATCGACACCGTGCCGCCGCGCTTGACGCCCGGCGACTGCTCGGCGTTGCGCACGAGCACCGGAATATTGACGCGGATGGTCGCGCCCTCGCCGAGCCGCATGAAGTCGACATGCAGCGGCAAGTCGCGAATGGCGTCGAGCTGGAAATCGCGCGGGATGACGCGATGCTTCACGCCGTCGATCTCAACGTCATGGATAGTGGTGAGGAAATGGCCGGCATAAATGCGCTGGCGCAAATCGGCGTAATCGAGCGAGATCGGCAGCGGCTCCTTGCCGTCGCCGTAGATGATTCCGGGAACGCGGCCGGCACGACGTTCGGCCCGGGCGGCCCCCTTGCCTGCCCGCGAACGCGCCGCCGCCTTGATCAGATTGACGGTAGCCATGATGATATCCTTGTCTTAAGCCCTGTGAATAAAAGGGAATTACCGCGCTAGCCTCCAGGGGTGCTGTAGCAGTGCGCGGCCGCGGCGCTTATAGCGGCGCAGGTCTAAAAAGACAAGGAACGGCAGCGGAAGCGCTATTCCGGAGCTAGAAAGTGCCCGGATTGGCGGGCGCAGGCGGATCGCCCGGGAGTTGACCCGGAAAGGATTCACCCGGACCGCCTGCCGGGGCGTTCCCGGCGTCGGCTTTAGCAAGCGTAGCTTCCAGCGCGGCAACGCGGGCCTTCAGCGCTTCAGTCTCCTCGCGCGCGATGCGGGCCATGTCCTTGACCGCCTCGAACTCCTCGCGCTTGACAAGGTCGAGGTCGCGCAGCCAGCGCTCGGCCTGGGTACGGAACAGTGTCTCGACCTCGCGCCGCACGCCTTGCGCAACACCGGCCGCGTCATTCATCAAGCGCGCGACCTCGTCGAAGAACCGGTTTGTCGTCTGCACCATGATGGCCTCCAAGCCTTTAGGGAAATGCCTTTAGAGAAATCCTTGGCCGACTGAGCAAGACTCGGCGCGCAATCCGGCGTGCGCGGCAAGCTTGCCATCCTAAGGAACAATGGCGATGGTGCGGCGCGGCCGCAAGGGGCTAAGGGGGCCAAGCGGGGCGTCGTCGCAAAGCTGAGCCGCAAGGAATAGAATGTTGGTCCTGCCGGTCATCCCCTATCCGTCGATCGACCCGATCTTGATTTCGATCGGACCGCTCGCGGTGCGCTGGTATGCGCTCGCCTACATCGTCGGCATCATCGCCGGGTGGTTTTATGCGCGCGCCATTGTCGTCTCGGAGCGGCTGTGGGGCGGCCCGGCGCCGTTCACGGCGCTCGACTTCGACGACTTCGTCGTCTGGATCACGCTCGGCATCATTCTCGGCGGCCGCACCGGCTACGTGCTGTTCTACAATCTGCCGCATTTTGCCGCGCACCCGATCGAGATCGTGCAGCTGTGGAACGGCGGCATGTCGTTTCACGGCGGCGTCGCCGGCTGCATCGTCGCCATCGTCTGGTTTGCCCGGCAGCGCCGCATCCCGGTGCTGTCGCTCGCCGATGTAACCTCGGCTGTCGCGCCGATCGGATTGTTTCTCGGCCGCATCGCCAATTTCATCAATGGTGAATTGTGGGGTCGGCCGACCGACGTGCCCTGGGCCATGATCTTTCCTAAAGGCGGCCCGCTGCCGCGCCATCCGAGCCAGCTCTATGAGGCGGCGCTGGAAGGCGTCGTGCTGTTCATCGTGCTCGCCGTACTGGTGCGATGCGGCGGCCTCAAACGGCCCGGCGTCACGGCCGGCGCGTTTGCGCTCGGCTACGGCATCGCCCGCACCACTTGCGAATTGTTCCGCGAGCCGGACGTGCAGCTCGGCTTCCTGTGGGGCGGTCTGACCATGGGCATGTTGCTCAGCATTCCCTTGATGCTGGCCGGCATCGCTCTCCTCAGCGTCGGTTTGACGCGCGAGCCGACAAACAAAAATGGCTGATGCGCACGCGCCGCTGGAGAGCGAAATCCGCCGGCTCATCGCCATCGCCGGACCGCTGCCGCTGTCCGACTATATGCGGCTCTGCCTGACGCACCCGCAATACGGTTATTACATCAATCGCGACCCGCTCGGCGCCGGCGGCGATTTCACTACCTCGCCCGAAATCAGCCAGATGTTCGGCGAGTTGATCGGGCTCTGGATGGCGGCGGTCTGGCAGCGCATGGGCGCGCCGGAAAACGTCCGGGTCATCGAGCTCGGCCCCGGCCGCGGCACCCTCATGGTCGATGCCTTGCGGGCGGCCCAAGTGCTGAAGCCGTTTCGCGCCGCCATCGTTCTGCATCTCGTCGAGATCAGCCCGGCGCTGCGCGAGCTGCAGCGGCAACGTCTCGAGCCGCTCGACGTACCGATCGAATGGCACACGGCAGTTGAAGACGTGCCCGCCGGTCCCGCGATCCTTATTGCCAATGAGTTTATCGATGCGCTGCCGATCCATCAGGCCGTCAAACAAGCCGACGGCTGGCACGAGCGCGTCGTCGACATCGGCCCTGACGATGGATTTTTTATCAGCACGGCGCGTGATGCCTTGCCGTTTTTCGAAGCCTCGATGCCGCGCGGCTTGCGAAAATCTCCCGCGGGCTCGATCTACGAATGGCGCAATGATAATATCGCGCTAGAACTGGGACGCCGGATGCGCAGCGACGGCGCGGCCCTGATCATCGATTACGGTCATGCCCATTCCGGCCTCGGCGAGACGCTGCAGGCGGTCGCCGGCCACGCCTTCACCGATCCGCTGCGCGCGCCGGGCGAGGCCGATCTGACCGCGCATGTCGATTTCGATGCGCTCGGACAGAGTGCGGAGAGCATCGGTGCGCGCGTCCACGGCCCGATCCGGCAGCGCGATCTGTTTCTTCGGCTCGGCATCGAAGAGCGCGCGGCGGCGCTGAAGGCGAACGCGCCGCGCGAAAAAGCCGCCGATATCGAGATCGCGTTTTCGCGGCTGATCGCGGACGGCGCGCACGGCATGGGCGAGTTGTTCAAGGCGATGGCCATCGCCGCGCCGGAGCTCGGCGTGCTGCCGGGATTTGAGCCATGAAAATCGAAGCGCGCTCACTGACGCTGACCGGTATCCGGCACGCCTTCTTCACCCGCGAGGGCGGCGTTTCCGACGGACTCTATGCGAGCCTCAATGGCGGCACCGGTTCGCGCGATGCGGCCGATCATGTCGCCGAAAACCGGGCGCGCATGGCCGCGGCCGTCGGCGTCGAACCGCACCGTTTCCTCACCGTCCATCAGATTCACTCACCCGATGTCGTTATTGCCGAAACGCCGTGGCCGAACGAAACCCGTCCCCGCGCCGACGCCATCGTGACGCGTCTGCGCGCGCTCGCCATCGGCGTCACCACCGCGGACTGCGGCCCCATTCTGTTTGCCGATCCGAAGGCGCAGGTGATCGGCGCCGCGCATGCCGGCTGGCGCGGCGCGCTCGCCGGGGTCATCGAGTCGACCGTGGCGGCGATGGAGCGCCTCGGCGCAACACGCGGCGAAATCCGCGCCGCCATTGGGCCGATGATCCGGCAAAGCAGCTATGAGGTAGGCCCCGACCTGATCGAGCGCTTTGCCGCCGAAGATCGCGCCAGCAATCGCTTTTTCGCAGCTGGATCGCGGACCGGCCATGCATTGTTTGATCTCGGCGGCTACGTCGCGGAGCGGCTCGATCGGGCCGGCGTCGGCCACATCGAGGACCTCGGCCTGTGCACTTATGCGGATCCGGCGCGCTTTTTCAGCTATCGGCGCACGACCCATCGCGGCGAGCCCGATTACGGCAGGCACGTCAACGCCATCGCTTTGACGGGCAAATAGCGGGGGGCGAGCGGTCAATACCATTCGTCGCCTGGTCTGTTTGCTCTTGGCCACTCCCTAGCCGCTTTTCATCCCCGCGAAGTTATTGGGATTGCACTCGAAAATCCGCCGGGGAAAGAACTGGATTCATATTGCCAGCGCCGAATGCGGCTTGTATCAGACCTTTGCCTTTGGCCGGGCTGGCATCGATCGGGCATGATCTTCATGCTCGAAACGCGACGCGCGCGGGAGAGCGGGAATGAAGGGCAACAACGGCGCGATCAAGCTCGTCGCCGGCAATTCCAATCCTGCGCTGGCCGAAAGCATCGCCGGTTATCTTGGCACCGCAATGACAAAGGCCGTGGTGCGGCGCTTCGCCGACATGGAGATTTTCGTCGAGGTCCAGGAAAACGTTCGCGGCGCCGACGTCTTCGTGATCCAGTCGACCTCCTACCCCGCCAACGATCACCTGATGGAATTGCTCATCATCTCCGACGCGCTGCGGCGCGCTTCGGCGCGGCGCATCACTGCGGTGATCCCCTATTTCGGCTATGCCCGGCAGGACCGCAAAGTAGGACCTCGGACGCCGATCTCGGCCAAGCTCGTCGCCAATCTGATCACCCGTGCCGGCGCCGATCGGGTGCTCACGCTCGATCTCCACGCCGGACAGATCCAGGGTTTCTTCGACATCCCGACCGACAATCTGTTCGCCGCCCCGGTCATCATGCGCGACATCAAGGAGCGCTTCGATATCCGGAAGGTCATCGTCGTGTCGCCCGACGTCGGCGGCGTGGTGCGGGCGCGCGCGCTGGCGAAGCGCATCGATGCGCCGCTCGCCATCATCGACAAGCGGCGCGAGCAGCCGGGCGAATCCGAAGTGGTCAATGTCATCGGCCAGGTCTCAGGCGGCATCTGCATCCTGGTGGACGATATCGTCGATTCCGGCGGCACGCTGGTGAACGCCGCCGACGCGCTGCTCGAGAAGGGCGCCACCGAAGTCTACGGCTACATCACCCACGGCGTGCTGTCGGGCGGCGCCATCACGCGGGTCGGCGGTTCGCGGCTGAAGGAACTCGTGATCACGGATTCGATTCAGCCGACCAAGGCCGTGAACGAGGCGAAAAATATCCGCGTGCTGTCGATCGCGACGCTGATCGGCGAAGCCATCAGCCGCACCGCCGCCGAGGAATCGGTGTCGAGCCTGTTCGACTGACGCTTCGCGCGGTCAAAAACCGTCCGCTCCCGGCCCGAGTCAGTTTGTCGCAGGATGGGCTGTGGACGGACTCATGTCCGGCATTGTGCCGCGGCCGCAAATCACTTCATGAGTGCCTCTGCGCTTAGAAGTCCTTTGGATCGGCGGCGGATGAAGGTCTTGCGCGAATACAGGCGGAATGATTCAGTCGTTGGACCGGCTGATTCGCGGGGTGCAGTCAATCCGCGGCTCCAACTTGTTCCTGCGTCAAATCGCAGCCGGCGCTTCGGGCGTTCCTGTGGCGTGCGCATATCCACTCTTACTTAGCGGCACTGTGGAGGCGACATGTCCCTTATCGAATTAGCCCGCGATCAGCCCGATAGTCCGCTCGACGTGGTCGAGCACATGGCGGCCGGCAACAACTGGCCGTTCGAGCGCGCGGGCGAAGACGAGATCGGTATCGTCGTCACCGGCCGCTGGACCAATTACCAAGTGTCGTTCACCTGGATGGGCGATATCGAAGCGCTGCATCTCGCCTGCGCCTTCGACATGAGAGTGCCGGAAGCCCGCCTCGCCGACGTGCAGCAGCTCATTGCCAAGATCAACGAGCAATTGTGGATCGGACATTTCGACGTCTGGATGCAAAACGGCGTGGTGATGTTTCGCCATGCGCTGGTTCTCGCCGGCGGCGTCACCGCATCGGGCCGGCAATGCGAGGCGGTGCTCGGCACAGCACTCGATTCCTGCGAGCGTTACTTTCCCGCGTTCCAATTCGTCATCTGGGCGGGCAAATCGGCGCGCGAGGCGATGGATTCGGCCATGTTCGAGACCGCGGGCCAAGCATGATGCTGAGCAAAGCCTGATCGAGAGCAAAGCCTGACCACCGACGATGTCCGTGCCCGGCCCCAATCCGGAAACTCATCCGAGCTTAAGCGACTTCTCCAGCACCGTGGTGCTGGTCGGCGCCGGCAATATGGGCGGTGCCTTGCTCGAGGGCTGGCTCAAGCTCGGACTTGAACCGCGGCATGTCGCGGTGTTCGAGCCGCAGCCTTCGGCGCCGCTCACGGCGCTTGCCGGCCGCGGGCTGCGGCTTAATCCGGATCCACGCACGCTGCCAAGCTCAGCGGCTTTGGTCATTGCGCTCAAACCGCAAATCGCGGCGCAGGCGATCCCTGCCCTCGCGCCGCTCGTTGCGCCAGCCACCGTCGTCGTATCGATCATGGCGGGACGCACGCTGCGATTCCTCGCCGGCGCGCTCAACCGGCCTTGCGCGCTCGTCCGCGCCATGCCGAATACACCGGCGGCGATCGGCCGCGGCATCACGGTCGCAGTGCCGCGCGACGCCAGCGCCGAACAGCGCCAGCTGGCGCACCGGCTTTTGGCGGCGACCGGAGCGGTCGAGTGGATCGGCGATGAGGTGCTGATGGACGCCGTCACCGCGGTCTCCGGATCGGGACCGGCCTACGTCTTTCTCCTTGCCGAAGCCCTCGCGCAGGCGGGTGTGGCGGCGGGCCTGCCGCCCGCATTGGCGGAAAAACTCGCGCGCGAAACCGTCGCCGGCTCGGGCGAATTACTGCATCGTTCGCCGCTCGATGCCGCCGCGTTGCGCGAAAACGTCACCTCGCCCGGCGGCACCACCGAAGCCGCATTGAGCGTCCTGATGGGCCAGAACGGCTTCGCCGCGCTGCTCGACAAGGCCGTCGCCGCCGCCACCGCCCGCTCGCGCGAACTCGCGGGCTGAGAATTTCGCAAAGATTTGCCGCCTTGGAACGGCCACCGCGCGGGCCTACATTGCAGACAGTGGTGCAGCGACAGCGCACGCTAAGGAGTTTTCGTCATGGCCCGCAGACCCTCCCGCAAGCCCGCCGGCAAGCCTCATCAAAAACCCGATGCGTCTCATGATACCGCCCCTGCCGCCGGCGATCGCGAGAAAGTCATTGTAGCTTTGCTCGCGCTCCTCGCCGAGAAGCGCATCGAGCAGATCGGATTTGCGGAGATTGCCGAGGCGGCGGGCCTGTCGCTCGCGCAATTGCGCGGCGAGTTCGGCTCAAATCTGGCCATTCTTTCCGCTCACCTGAAAGCCGTCGACCGCGCCGTGCTCGGCGAAGATCTTAGCGACATGGCGGAAGAGCCGCCGCGCGAGCGGCTGTTCGACGTGTTGATGCGAAGGCTCGAAATCCTGGCGCCGCATCGTGCCGCCGTCGCTTCGCTCTTGCGCTCGGCGGGCCGCAATCCACCGCTGGCGCTGGCGCTCAATCGGCTCGCGGTGCGATCGCAGCAATGGATGCTGACGGCCGCAGGCGTCGGCGCGTCAGGTCCGCGCGGCATGGTTCGGGCCCAGGGGCTCGCGCTTCTGTTCAGCTCGGTCCTGCGGACCTGGGTGAACGACGACGATCCCGGGCTGGCGCGCACCATGGCGGCACTCGACCGCGCCTTGGCGCGCGGGCAGCGCGCCGTGGGTCTGCTCGATGATCTATGCCAGGTGCCGTCGCGAATTTGCCGCCTGCGCAGCCGCTTCCGCCGGCGGCCCGAGGAGACCGAAGAATCCGCCGCAGCCTATTGAGGATAATGCTACCGCGACGCGCGGACTAAGGACAGCGATCCGTTCCAGCGGGCTGCGTGGAACAACGGCCCCAGCAAAGATTAGAACTTCTATAAATTAGTACTTTCTCTTTGCAAGGATTTTGGCGTTCCGCTAGGCATAGTTGCGGATCGTTCCAATTGGCCGCCGAGCCCCTTCCCATGATCGTCTGCTCCTGCAACGTATTCACGGACCACGATGTCCGCGCGACGCTGGCGGTGAGCGGCGCGCCGCGCACGACCGGCGAAGTTTACCATTGCCTCGGCTGCAGCCCGCAATGCGGGCGTTGCGCGCGCACCATCCGGCGCATCATGGACGAGGCGCTCGGCGCCGCCGAACCGGCGTGCTGCCGCGACACTACGCCCTGACCGATCTATCGGTAACGGAGATTGCCGCCGGAATAACGGTACGACGCTTGCTTGCGGCCTTCGCCGCTATCATTTGCCGCGCCCGCCCTTGCGCATTAGGCTCACGCCGGGAATCAGGGAATCATTCGTAGTGACAGGAGTGCGATCATGAGAGGCGATCCCGGAGTCGTCGATTACCTCAACAAGTCCCTGCGGCACGAGCTGACCGCGGTCAATCAATATTGGCTGCATTACCGGCTGCTCGACAATTGGGGCTACAAAGCGCTGGCCAAGCAATGGCGCAAGGAATCGATCGAGGAGATGGAGCACGCCGACAAGCTGGTCGAGCGCATCATCTTTCTCGACGGCTTCCCCAACATGCAGGTGCTCGACCCGCTGCACATCGGGCAGAACGTCAAGGAAGTCCTCGACTGCGACTTGGCCGCCGAAATGTCGGCGCGCGCGCTCTATGAGGAAGCCGCGACGCATTGTCATGCGGTAAAGGACTATGTCTCGCGCGACCTGTTCGAGAAACTGATGCACGACGAGGAAGAGCATATCGATTTCCTCGAGACCCAACTCGACCTTGTCGCCAAGCTCGGGCTCCAGCTCTACGCCCAGCATCACATCGGCGAGCTCGATGACGATAAGGACTGACCAGCGAGCCTGCCGTTCCAACCCGGCCGCCACAACGGTTTACAGAAATTAACCGGCAGCCGGTGATCTCCCGCCGCAATAGCGCGATTTTGCGCCACCGGAGGCTTCGCCGCGCGGCGCAAACACGCTGCCGTTAACAGGCATGGTTAAGAGTTAAGGTTAAGACCCGCTTAAACATTTCCTGCCTAACTTCGTTCTGAAACGACGCTGCGCCGCTGCGCGTGCGGACGCGTCGAGGAAGAGGACGAAGCGATGGTAAGCGTCAAGCTTCTGGTCCGCGCCGTCGCCGCCGCGATGGTCAGCAGCACGGCCTATGCCGCGGACATGCCCCAGCAGTTGCCGCCGCCCCCGCCGCCGCAACTGACTTATCAACCCATGCAACTCGTCATGCAGCAGCCTGCAGGCGCGTGGTATTTGCGCGGCTATATCGGCGTCGGTATTACCAGCCAGGCCAATTTCGTATTCCAGCCGAATCCGCTCAATCCCGCCGTCGATATCCTCACCCAACATGCCGCGATGGGCGACAACGCATTCTTCGGCGTCGGCGCCGGCTACGAGTTCAACAACTGGCTGCGCTTCGACGTCACCGCCGAATATCGCACCAAGAGCTCCTTCAACGCCTTCCTAACCTATGATTGCGGTGGCGGCTGCGTGCAGGGCGACCAATACAACGCCTTCCTGAAATCCGATATTTTCCTCGCCAACGCCTACATCGATCTGGGCACCTGGGATTGCCTGACGCCGTTTATCGGTTTCGGCATCGGCGGCGCCTACAATACCTTCGCCGATTTGACCGACACCGGCATTGGCACGTCGGGTAACGGCGTCGGCACCAATGCCAGCCAATTGAACTTCGCCTGGGCGCTGCATGCCGGCATCGCCTACAATGTGACGCAGAATTTCTCGCTCGAACTGGCCTACCGCTATCTCAGCTACGGTTCGGTCAGCGACCAGATCTTCTGCGCCGGGGGCTGCAACCCCGATACCTACAAGCTGCAGAATCTCACCTCGCAAGATTTCATGCTCGGGGTGCGCTGGCGGTTCCCGATCGAATCGCCGCCGATCATGGTCGCGCCGCAGCCGGCCGTGATGATGCAGCAGCCGGTCCAACAGGCCCCGGTTTACGCCCCTCCGCCGGTGATGGTGCCGCAGCCGGCGCCGGTTTATGCGCCACCGCAATACCAGCCGCAGTATCAGCCGCCGCAATACCCGCTATCGACCCGCGGCTGAGCGAAAGAATCTGTCAAGAAATGCAAAACGGCGCGGCACTACCGCGCCGTTTCGCTTTTGCCGGCCTCGCTTGCCGCACTCGATCGGCGATGTCACACGACGTCGCGCTTTCCTGCCGGCCGGAGAATGACTTAAGCCCGGCCGCGGCTAACTCTCCATTAAGGTTAATGCCCGATGATCGCGCCCATTGGCGGCTGTATGCGCGCCAAGCACGAAGAGGGCGTGGCCGATGCGTTGGGTCATCTGTGCGGGTGTTTTGTTGGCGCTGGCGCCACGCGCATATGCGGGTGATTTCGACGTATTGCGCGGTCCGGAGCCGGCCTATCACTGGGGCGGTTTCTACGGCGGCGCTCAGGGCGGGTTTTCAAGCTCGGATGTCAATTTCGGGCCGTCCGTAGGGCCCGATGTGGCCTTCATCCTGCGCAATACCGCGATCGAAAACGATCAGAATATATCGGATTGGACGGTGCTTGGCTCCCGCCACCCGGACAGCAGCAGCCTCGGCGGCTTCATCGGTTACAATGTCGAGTGGGAAAACCTAATTCTCGGCGGCGAGCTGAACTACAATCACATCTTCTTGTCCTCGGCATCCTCAGGCAGCATCACGCGAGACTTTACCGATAGCGGCAACCTGCCGGCCGGCCATCATTACTTTTACAACTTGACCGTCACCGGTCAGGCCGCAATGAACATGACCGATATCGTCACCTTCCGCGCTCGTGCCGGTTGGCAGGCCGGTCAGTTCCTGCCTTACAGCTTCGCGGGTCTCGCCGTCGGCCGCATGTCCACATCAAGTGGCGCCACGGTGGCCTACACGGCGATCGACTATCCCGATTCAGAGACCCCGCCGCTCACCCCACTCTGTAATATAAATGTTCCCAGTGCGACGAATTGTAACATAAACGTCCCTGCCGGATCGCAGACGAACTCGGTGGGCCAGACTTTCGCCTACGGCTTCGCCACCGGTCTCGGCGTCGATGCCGCCATATTGCCGAACCTCTTTGTCCGCGGCGAATACGAATTCATCTATTTTGCCCCGGTCGACGGGGTCCAGCTCAATATGCAGAACGTCCGGGTCGGCGTCGGCGTCAAATTCTGAACGCAGGCCTGCTCAAATTCGGCGGCAGCTATTGCAACGAATATTTGCGCGCGCCGCTTGACGGCGCCGGCGCTATTCCTTACTTCCAGCGCCGGGCCACCCCTCCCCAACGAGGGGCGACTATCTGGAAGGATAGATCATGACTGGAACGACGCCTCGCGTGCGGCCCACTGTGCCGCATTTTTCATCCGGCCCCTGTGCCAAGCGCCCCGGCTGGATCCCCCAAAATCTCGACGCGGCGGTGCTCGGCCGCTCACACCGTTCGAAGCCCGGTAAGGCCAAGCTCAAGCGCGCCATCGATCTGACACGCGAGGTGCTGCAGGTGCCGGCGGATTACCGCATCGGCATCGTGCCGGCTTCGGATACCGGCGCGATCGAAATGGCGCTGTGGTCGCTGCTCGGCCCGCAGCCGGTAACGATGCTCGCCTGGGAATCCTTCGGCGAAGGCTGGGTCGGCGATGTCGCCAAGGAGCTGAAGCTCAAAAACGTCACGATACGCCGCGCGCCCTACGGCGAACTGCCGGATCTCACCGGGATCGATCCGGCAAGCGATATCGTCTTCACCTGGAACGGGACCACATCCGGCGTCCGGGTGGCGAACGCCGACTGGATCTCAGCCGACCGCACCGGGCTTGCGATCTGCGATGCGACCTCGGCTGCCTTCGCGCAGCCGCTCGATTGGGCAAAGCTCGATGTCGTCACTTTCTCCTGGCAGAAGGCGCTCGGCGGCGAAGCCGCGCACGGCATGCTGATCCTGTCGCCGCGTGCCGTGGCGCGGCTCGAAACCTACACGCCGCCCTGGCCGTTGCCGAAGATCTTCCGCATGACCAAGGGCGGCAAGCTCGTGGAAGGCATCTTCCAGGGCGAGACCATCAACACGCCGTCGATGCTCTGCGTCGAGGACTATCTCGACGCGCTCGACTGGGCGAAATCGATCGGCGGCGTCAAGGCGCTGCACGCGCGCGCCGACGCGAATGCCACGGTCATTGCCGATTGGGTTGCGCGCACCGACTGGATCGATTTTCTGGCCCGCGATCAGGCCACTCGCTCCAATACGTCGGTCTGTCTGAAGGTGATCGATCCGGCGGTGGGGCGCCTGCCGGCCGAGGCACAAGCGGCATTCGTCAAAGCCATCGCCGCGGCGCTCGACAAGGAAGGCGTCGCCTACGACATCGACGCCTACCGTGACGCGCCGCCGGGATTGCGCATCTGGTGCGGCTCGACCGTCGAAAAGAGCGACGTCGAGGCGCTCACGGCGTGGCTCGACTGGGCCTACGGCAATGCGAAGGAAGCGCTGGCGAAGGCAGCTTAAGCCATGGCTGCCGTAACCATGGCCGCCACCGCTACGTTCGCCGATCCTCTCACCGAGCGGCTCGCCGCCTTCGTTCGCGGCATCGGCATCGATGTGCGCGCCGCCTCCCTACCGAAGAAAACTTTCCTGCCCGGTCTGGAGATCAGCCACGGCGCGATTTTGGTCGATCCGGCGCGACTCGCTCACCCGGGTGACCTGTTGCACGAGGCCGGCCATCTCGCCGTCACCGATCCGGCCGAACGTAACGCGCCGACGCTGGCGCCGAGCCCAGGCGACGAGTTGACTGCCATCGCTTGGTCTTATGCGGCGCTGCGCCAACTCGGCCTCGATCCCGCCGTCGTATTCCACACCGACGGCTACAAAGGCGGCGCCGAATCCATCATCGAGAACTTCACTGCCGGCCACTATTTCGGCGTGCCGCTGTTGCAGGCCTACGGCATGAGTTGCGAGCCGCGGCAAGCCGCCGCAAAGGGCGTCCCGCCCTACCCCCACATGTTGCGCTGGTTGCGCTGACCGCAAAGGATTCCACCATGGCCCCCCGCGTCCTCATCTCCGATGCGCTGTCGCCCGCCGCTGTTCAGATCTTCAAGGATCGCGGCATCGAGGTCGATTTTCAGCCCAATCTCGGCAAAGACAAAGACAAGCTCTCAGCCGCAGTCGCGGGTTTCGACGGGCTTGCGATCCGCTCCGCGACCAAGGTCACCGCAAAGCTTCTCGATCAGGCGGGCGGCCTCAAAGTGATCGGCCGCGCCGGCATCGGCGTCGACAATGTCGATATTCCAGCCGCAACCGCCCACGGCATCATCGTCATGAATACGCCGTTCGGTAATTCGATCACCACCGCCGAGCACGCCATCACGCTGATGCTGGCGCTGGCGCGGCAGATTCCCGAGGCCGATGTGTCGACGCGTGCCGGCAAATGGGAGAAGAACAAATTCCTGGGCGTCGAGATCTTTAGCAAGACGCTCGGCATCATCGGCTGCGGCAATATCGGCTCGATCGTCGCCGACCGCGCGGTCGGGCTGAAGATGAAGGTGATCGCCTATGATCCGTTCTTATCCGCCGAACGCGCGGTCAAGCTTGGCGTCGAGAAGGTTGATCTCGATGAGCTATTGCGGCGCGCCGATTTCATCACGCTGCATACGCCGCTCACCGACAAGACCCGCAACATCATCAATGCCGAATCGCTGGCCGCCACCAAAAAAGGCGTGCGGTTGATCAATTGCGCGCGTGGCGAATTGGTCGACGAGACGGCGCTCTACGACGCGCTCAAATCGGGCCATGTCGCCGGCGCGGCGCTCGACGTGTTTCGCGAGGAGCCGGCGACCGCAAGTCCGTTATTCGGCCTGCCGAACGTCGTCTGCACGCCGCATCTCGGCGCCGCGACCACGGAGGCGCAGGAGAATGTCGCGCTGCAGGTCGCCGAGCAGATGTCGGATTATCTGCTCCGCGGCGCCATCACCAATGCGGTAAACTTCCCGTCGATCAGCGCCGAGGAAGCGCCGAAGCTGAAGCCCTTCGTGGCGCTCGCGGAAAAGCTCGGCTCCTTCGCCGGTCAGCTCACCGAGACCGGGCTGAAGCAGGTGCAGATCACCTATGAGGGCGAGGTGGCGCAGATGAACACCAAGGCGCTGACTGCTGCCGCGGTGGCGGGCCTGCTGCGGCCGATGCTGCAGGACGTCAACGTGGTCTCAGCCCCGATCGTCGCCAAGGAACGCGGCATCGCAGTCGAAGAGACCAAACGCGACGCCGAAGGCGATTACGATAGCTTGATCACCGTGACGGTGGTGACCGACCGGCAGACCCGTTCGGTTTCGGGCACCGTCTACGCCAACGGCCGGCCGCGCATCGTCAACATCAAGGGCATCCGCATGGACGCGGAATTCGGGCCCTCGATGCTTTATGTCACCAACCAGGACAAGCCGGGCTTTGTCGGCGCCTTCGCAATGCTGCTAGCCGGCGCCGGTATCAATATCGCGACTTTCCATCTCGGCCGCGAGTCCGCCGGCGGCAACGCCATCGCGCTGGTCGAGATCGACGGCACCGTGCCGGCCGACGTGCTCGGAAAGGTGCAGCAGATCCCGAACGTGCAGCAGGTCAAGCCGCTGCGGTTTTGAGGGTCGAATACGTCAACGACCCTCGCTGCAAAATAGTGCTGCGCTGAAGCGTCACCCGCGTGGGCTTCGCTGCGCTCCACCCACCCTATTTTCTTGTCGCCACCGTAATCCCCGCAAACACCAGCCCATAGCCCATGGCGTGAAACACCTCGAAGCGTTCGCCCAACAGCACGATCGCCAGCACCGAGCCGAACACCGGGACCAGATGAATAAAGGGAGCGGCGCGGTTGGCGCCGATGAGCTCGATGCCGCGGTTGAGGAATAGATAGCCGAGCAGCGACGGGAAGATGCAGATATAGGCGAAGCTCATAAGGCTCTCGGCATCGAACGCCAAAGTCCGGCCGCTGGCGAGTTCCATGATCACGAGCGGCAACAGGAACACCGCGGCGCCGCCCATGCCGACGGCGAGAAACGACAGCGGATGGATGTCAGGCCGCTGGCGCAGGATCGCCGCATAGAACCCGTAGATGAACAGCGCGCCGACGAACCAGATGTCGCCTGGATTGAAGGCAATGTTCAGCAGAACATCGAGACTGCCGCGGCAGATGATGACGACGACGCCAGTCAGAGAAATGCAGATGCCGCAAGCCTGGCGCAGCGTCAAGCGGTCGCGGAACAGAACAAACGTCCATAGCGCGACGAACAGCGGCGCGACCGATTGCAGCAACAAGCCGTTGATCGCGGTGGTGAACTGCAGGCCGTAATAGGCCATGGTGTTGTAGGCGGAGAAGCCGGTCAGTGCCAGAAACGCCAGGAACCAGGCGTGGCGGCGGATCACCGGCCAGTCGCGCACCAAATGGCGCGCCGCGAACGGCAGCAAGATCGCGAACGCGCCGAGCCAACGGATGAACGACAGCGTGATCGGCGGGATGTGGCCGACCACGAAGCGGCCGAGCACCACATTGCCGGCCCAGAAAAGCGAGGTGAGCGACAGCAACAGATAAGGCTGATCGAACAACCAGCCGCCATGCGCGCTCCGGCTGTCGGCGCGTAACACCCGCATTTGGCTCTTCCTCGGCGCTTACGGTTGGTGCGGCCGATGAGCTATCGCGCCCGGCGGCTGCCGACCAGTGCCGAAGCCGCATGACTGCTGCGGTGGCCGACGATGCGGTACAGAAGGCCGCGACAGGCGCATGCGCCACCGGAATCGGGCGACCTTATTCGTCCTACCCACATGGCTAACGGCAAATTCGCTCTAAAACCAATACTTTGGCCACGGGCGCGGCGGGCGCGCGACGGCGCTTCTCCTTGCTTCCGGCGGCGTCATCCATTATCCGGAACGGTCGGCTGCGGTCCGAGCGTCACCGCCGTGGGCCGTATCGTTACCGCGTCACCGCGCAGATGGGCCTTCCGGGAACCATTCCTCATGGCGAATGTCGTCGTTGTCGGCGCCCAGTGGGGTGACGAAGGCAAGGGCAAGATTGTCGACTGGCTCTCCGAGCAGGCCGACATCGTCGTCCGCTTTCAGGGCGGCCACAATGCCGGCCATACGCTCGTGATCGACGGCACCACCTATAAGCTTTCGCTGTTGCCGTCGGGCGTCGTGCGGCCGGGAAAGCTCTCGGTGATCGGCAACGGCGTGGTGCTCGACCCGCATGCGCTGCTCAGCGAGATTGCCCAACTCGGCAAGCAAGGCGTCACCGTCACGCCGGAGAATTTGCGCATCGCGGAAAACACCGCCCTTATCCTGCCGCTGCATCGAGAGCTCGACGGCATCCGCGAATCGGCGAGTGCGGCGCTACGGATCGGCACCACGCGGCGCGGCATCGGCCCGGCCTATGAGGATAAGGTCGGCCGGCGCGCCATTCGCCTGATGGATCTCGCCGACGGCGCGACACTTGACCGCAAGATCGAGCGGCTTTTGACGCATCACAATGCGCTGCGCAAAGGATTAGGACTGCCGCCGGTCGATGCCGGAGCCGTGCGCAAGGAACTGATGGACGTGGCGCCGCTGGTGCTGCCTTACATGGACTCGGTGTGGTCGCTGCTCGACCAAAAACGCCGCGAAGGCAAGCGGATTCTGTTTGAAGGCGCGCAAGGCGCGCTGCTCGATGTCGACCATGGCACCTATCCCTACGTCACCTCCTCGAATACGGTGGCCGCACAGGCGGCGACCGGATCGGGGCTCGGACCCGGCGCGATCGGCTATGTGCTCGGCATTTGCAAGGCCTATACGACGCGGGTCGGCGAAGGACCGTTTCCCACCGAACAAAAGAACGAGATCGGGCGAATGCTTGGCGAACGCGGCAAGGAGTTCGGTGTCGTGACCGGGCGGCCCCGGCGCTGCGGCTGGTTCGATGCCGTGCTGGTGCGCCAGACTGTGCGCATCTGCGGCATGCACGGCCTGGCGCTGACCAAGCTCGATATCCTCGACGGTTTCGATGAGGTCAAAGTCTGCACCGGCTACCGGTTGGGCAACCGCGAAATCGACTACCTGCCGGCGAGTGAGCAGGCGCAGGCCGAGGTCGAGCCGATCTACGAAACCATTCCGGGCTGGCGCGAACAGACCGCCAAGGCGCGATCATGGGGCGACCTGCCGGCCCAGGCGATCAAATATGTCCGCCGCATCGAGGAGCTGATCGGCTGTACCGCCGCCGTGCTGTCGACCAGCCCGGAGCGCGAGGACACCATCCTGATGCAAAACCCGTTCGAAGCTTAGCGTACGATCCCGAAAAGTGGAAACCGGTTTTCGGATGAGATCATACTCAAATAAGGAATCTAGACGCTGATCCAATTCAATTGGATTGGATCAGGGTCTAGGATGCAAGTTTAGGAAGCTGGACGTAAGTTCAACAGATGGCCGACTATCATCCGCTCATCGCCCGTGCCGTTGACGGGCTCGGTACCTCGACCGGCGAAGCCCGCCGAGCGCTGTATGAGCGGGCGCGCTCAGCCCTGGTGGCGCAACTGCGCGGCATCGAGCCGTCGCTCTCCGAAGCCGACATCACCCGCGAGCGCTTGGCGCTCGAAGATGCGATCCGCAAGGTCGAGGCCGAAGCGGTACGCAAGTCGCGCGCGGAAGCGCGTCCTTTCCCGCCGCCGCGCCCACAGCCGGCGAAACCGCCGGTCAATGCGGCGCCGCCACGGCACGAGCCGCCGCCGTTGCCGCCTGGCGAAATGCCACCGCCGGCCACGCCGGAAGTCGAACGCCGGGAAATCCGCCGGCCCGAATTGCCGCCCGCGCGGACGCCCAGCGAATTGCCGCCGGACGATACCCCGCCGCCCGCGGCGCCATCGAGCGCGCGCAGCCGATTGTTGCAGGCGCGCACCTCGCCGGTTCCCCGCGAAGGTCTCAAGGGCTTTCGGGACGTCGTCAACGAGGTCGACGATCTCGGGACGGCGTCGGCCCGGTCGGCGCAATCGGCGCGCGACACCCGCGATTCCTACGGCGCGCCGCCGCAGCAATTTCCCGACACCGCCGAATTTCCTGGCCGCGCCGAACCGCGATTCAATCCCGAAGATGGGGCCTTTCTCGACGACACCGCGCCGGATCTGCGCGCGCCCGATGAGGCGGATGGCCTCGACGACCAAGAGCGGATGCCGCCAATCGCGCGGCGGCCGGCGCCACGGCAGCGACCGCCGGAAGATCATTACGACGAGCCGCGGCCGCCGCGCTCCTATCGCGGCATCGCCAGAATAGCCGTCGTGCTGATCATTTTCGCCGGTCTTGCCGCAACCGTTTCGTGGCAGTGGTCGAATATCAGCGGCCTCTATAATTATGTCGTGCATATGCGCTCGCGGCAGGCCCAGACGACGCCGGCACCGACCGCTGAGCCGAAATTTCCCGGCCGCGTGCCGCAAGAGCAGAATGCCGGACAGGCGCCCGGCACGCCGGCCGGCACGCCAAATCAGGCCGGCCCGGCTGTAGCGCAGCGCGCCGTGCTTTATGAGCAAGACGCGAACGATCCGCAGGGGCCCGGGAAGCAATATGTTGGATCCGCGGTCTGGCGGACCGAAACGGTTTCACCGGGCGCCGGGCTCGCTCCCGACCTCGTCGTCCACGCCGATATAACGATACCCGAGCGGAAGATGAGCGCGACCTGGACGCTGCGCCGCAATACCGACAAGGCGCTCCCGGCGAGCCATACCATCGAAATCATGTTCAATCTGCCTGCCGATTTTCCGAACGGCGGCATCGCCAACGTGCCGGGCGTCTTGATGAAGGAATCCGAGCAGGCACGCGGCATCCCGCTCGCGGGCCTCGCCGTCAAGGTCACCAACAGCTACTTTCTGATCGGGTTGCAAGCAGACGACGCGAATGTGCAACGGAATACCCAACTGCTGAAGGACCGCCCTTGGTTCGATATCGCGATTGTCTACAGCTCCGGCGCCCGCGCGATCCTGACGATGGAAAAGGGCCCGCCCGGTGATCGCGCTTTTGCGGATGCGTTTGCGGCATGGTCGAAATAACGCGAATATAGTTGCGGGGCGGTTCGACGTTTGTGGAGTTTCGAGTGGGGACACGGGCGATGACTGCATCCGGCAGGAAGCCACCGGCTTCGAGCCCCGCCATCGCCTCGGCGCTGCGCACGCTCGACACCGAAGCCGAAGGGATCGCAGCGTTGATTGCGGCGATGTCCGACGGTCTCGGCGCGCCCTTTGTCGCCGCCGTCGAGACGATACGAGCGGCGCGTGGCCGGGTCATCGTCACCGGCATGGGCAAGTCCGGCCACGTCGCGCGCAAGATCGCAGCGACGCTGGCCTCGACCGGCACGCCGGCATTCTTCGTTCACGCCGCAGACGCAAGCCACGGCGACCTCGGCATGATCACGTCGGACGACGTGATGCTCGCTTTGTCGTGGTCCGGCGAGACCGAGGAACTGAAAGACCTGATCGACTATTCGCGCCGGTTCCGCATCGTGCTCATCGCCATCACGGTGAATGCGGAAAGCACCCTGGGTAAGGCCGCCGACATCGTCTTGAGCCTGCCGGAAGCCCGCGAAGCCTGCCCGCATAATCTCGCGCCGACGACGTCGTCATTGATGCAGCTCGCGCTCGGCGACGCGCTCGCGATGGCGCTGCTGGAAAGCCGCGGTTTTACCGCCGTCGACTTCGGCGTGTTTCATCCCGGCGGCCGGCTCGGCGCCGCGCTGAAATTCGTCCGCGACGTGATGCATCCCGGCGACGCCGTCCCTTTGATCAAACGCGGCGCGCCAATGTCGGAAGCGATCGTCGAAATGTCGGCCAAGGGTTTCGGCTGTGTCGCCGTGATCGGCCGCGATGGCAAGCTCGCCGGCGTCATCACCGATGGCGATCTGCGCCGCCACATGCGCGCCGACTTGCTGCAAACGGCGGTCGATGCCGTGATGACGGCTAGGCCGAAATCCGTCCGTCCCGGCCAATTGGCGAGTGAGGCGCTGCAAATTCTTAATGCGTCGAAGATCACGGCGCTAATCGTCGTGGAATCCGACCGGCCGGTCGGCATCGTGCATTTTCACGACCTGCTGCGCGCCGGCGTGGCTTGATTGCGCTAATACAGCCCGCCTTTGACGACGCTCGAATCTTGCGAAGACCGATCTTCGGGAGGCGGCACTTCTGGGGGTGGGACTTGTGGCGGCAAAACTTGCGGGGCAGTCGCGGTCTGGGCGTTTGGCTTCGTCGCCGCGGTGGCCGCTTTCTTGCCGGTCGCCGAGGTTCCGGTCGCGACGAACTCGGGAGCCGGCATACCGGGTCCGGCGATGGACTTCGTGGCGTCCTGATCGGCGCCGTCGTGCGAAATGAATTCCTGGTAGCCCGGCGCGCCGGGCCGCGGCGGCACGTCATCGGGCATGCCGCCGGCCCAGCGCGGCCAATGGTCGGCGACATAACCGGTAAAGTCGCCGCTCGAGGCCCCGCCGCACGATCCGAGCGCCGAACCGAGACCGAACAGGATTACCACGGCGATGTATCGCTTGAGGATCATGCCCACTGCCGAATTGCCTCCGCCGGGCCGAGATTACGCCCCGTGCAGTTAACCATTCGCTTTATGCGCGTTCTTGCAAGTTAGCGGCGTCGCCATGTCATTCTATCATCGCATAATGCGGCAGACGCCCGCTTCGCACACCCCCGGATGGACACGGTTCATGGCGGGAGTGTGTTCGCCGCATCGCCTACGCGAGGTGAAGCGCACGGCCCGGCGCGCCGCGCTTCGCCTCGGGTTTGCGATATCGCTCCTGACGTTGCCGAGCTGCAGCGAATTGGCGGCGACAAGCGACGTCATGCCGCCGGGCGCGGAACCGCCTTTCGTGTCATTGGCGGCAAATTATTTGCAGTCGACATTGAAGGACCGCGCCGCCTACGACGATTTTCAGATTAGCGGTGTGCGCTGGATCCACGCGATCCGAGGCTGGAGCTTCCTGACCTGCGTGCACTTCCACGATCACGGGCACCTGCGCAGCTATGCGCTCTTCATCCAGGACAACAAGGTCGTGGATGCGCGCTATGCCGTCGAGACCGACGGCTGCGAGGCGCAAACCTATACGCAATTCGATTTGCTGACCGGCAAGCTCGGCCGGCCGACCGCGCCGGTCCAGCCGCCGCTGTATTAGAGCACGATCCCGAAAAGTGGAAACCGGTTTTCGGATAAGATCACGCTCACTGAAGAATCGAGACCCGGATCCGATTCCACCGCATTGGATCGGGGTCCAGAGCGCGCGCCGCACCACCGCGCGATCAGGGCAGGAAGTCCTTATGCATCCGAATGCCGCCGCCCAAATTGCCGACATTCGTTACTGTCACCGGCGTCGTCCCGGCCAGAGCGTAACCGGTCCCGGTGATGAGGCCGTTGGACGTCCGCGCGCTGATCTGTTCGCTGTAGAAAACTTCCGCGCCGACATAGAAACTCTTGGTCACGTCCCACTGCAGACGCGAGCTCATGCCCCAGTATGACCAGTTGTTGTTGCAACCCGCCGTCGCTGTCGCCGCCGTCCCGACGCCGGTGCCGTTGCCGCCGCCCGCCAGCGAGCAGAGCATGGCGTTGGCAGACTGGTCATAGCTGACGTGCATGTAGGCGCCGACTAATGACTGATGCACCTGCGGCATCCAGTAGTGCTCGTAGCCGGCTTCAAGGCTCCAACCCGTGGTCAATTGGCAACCCGTGGCGTTGCCGGCGCCGATCGTGCCGCCGAATACGCAGTCGCTCGCTACGCCGTAGGATTGGCTCGAGCCATTACCCTTATCGAAATTGGTGTTCTGCGTTTGGTAAAGGTACCTGAGCGCGCCCTGGGTGTAATTGATTTCACCCTGGAAGAAATCGCCCTTCGCCACCATGGGAAAATTCAATCTCAGGCCAGCGCCGGCAACCCAGCCCCAAGCATCGTTCGCATGACCGAGGCCGGCCGTCGTCGTCGCGGCCGCAGTCGCGTAATAGAGCGGATTGACCTCATGTAACGCGGCCATGACTTGGGCGCTGCCCCAGGTCTGGTCGACGCGCACATTGCCAATCATGTCGGGCGCCTGCCAGCCGCCGTAGCCGCTGCCGGCGGCGAAGCTGGTGGAGCCGAGGCTGCCGCCATTGGCGATGGTATCCGCGGCGGATTGTTCGACGATCTGGTTGACCCGCCGCGCTTCGGCCGAAAGTGTTGCCGCCACGCCATTGCCGAGCGATGCGGTATAAGCCCAGACCCACCAGCCGCTGTCGCTGGTGTCCTCGTTCGGCAGATAGCTTGACCGGTAGGATAAGGACGACGCGGCGTAGAAGTCGTAAAACGACTGCGTGAGACCCGTGGTAAACCCTGCCCATTGCAGGAAGGCGCGGTTGGCGCTGAAGGTATTGGTCGCCGAATCGAGCCCAACGGTGTTCGAACTGATACCGATGGCGATATAGGCCCGAGCAGTACCGTATGCCGTACTCTCACGGGCATCGGCGGTAATGTATCCGCGATACCTTGTGGCAAGGTTGCTGGTCGTCCGGTTGTTCAGGTTGGCGTTGTAGGCACCCCAGGACAGACTGCCGTTATTGTTCACCGCGGCTTCGGCGCGCGTCCAGCCCCCGATCTTGATGCACATGTCGGTGCCCGGCATGTAGTAAAAGCCCGCGCCGTAAAGGCTGCAGACCTTTACGTATTCCACCGGCTTGGCTTTCACGGGAAGATCGGCCGCCTGCCCGGCTGTAGCTGCGAAAACACCCGCGGCAGAGCCGAGCAGCACTTTCTTTGCGATTTGCATTATAGCCCCCAAGAACTTCGTCTGACCCCAACAAGGCGCTTTCCGCGACCGCGTTGCGCCTCTTCATTGTGCCCAGCCCGATTGTTAGAAAATCAGATGACAGGACGATAACGGAGGTCGCGATGTTTCTGATGGTTGCAGGGTCGACGCGTGCTGTGACGTGCACGCTGAGCATCGCACCATCTGCGGTGGGCACTATCAGCGCGCCGTCAAGGCGCGCGGCCTAATCTCACGCCGCGTGCCGCATCGCCAATGCGCGATCGACCGCCACGGTGACCTGATCGGCGGAGAGTTCATCGAGGCATTGGCTGTGGCTATCGAGCCGCCGTTCGCAGCCTTCGAGTTGGCAGGGCAGGCAAGGCAACGGATTTTGCACGAGCCACACATTGCCGCGTTGTTGCAGGGTGCCAGCGGCGGCCCAGGGACGATCGAGGCCGCCGACGGGCAACGGTCCCCACAGGCGCGGATCGGTCGGACCGTAGAGCGCCACCGTCGGCGTGCCGGTCGCGGCGGCGAGATGAGTGATCGCGGTGTCCGGGCCGATATAGGCGCGAGCGCCACCGATCACCGCGGATAGCTCGGGCCATGCCAATTTGCCGTCGAGCCGAACGACCTCGCCATCTCTCCAGATTTCATCGAGATAGCCGCGGTCCGCTGGCGCACCGGTAATCACGGTGATCAGGCCGCGCTGGCGCAGTGCCACGGCGAGTTTGCGCCAGCCGTCTACGGTCCAGCGTTTGTAGATGAACATGGGCGCGGCATGAATGACCGCGTAGGGCTGCGCCGGTGCCAGCATCGGCGGCGCGGCGCCCGCGGGGCACACGATCTCAGCCAGAGCTGGAATGCCAAGCAATTCGGCAATGCGCAGGAGCTCGGTCACACGGTGTTGGCCGCCCTCACGCACATAAGAGCGGCCAAGCGCGAGACGCTTGATGCCCGCGGCCAGTCCCGACGCTTCAATCGGACCGGCGCTCTGTCGTCCGGCAATCACCGCCAAGGCAGTCGGCCGATCGCCGGTCTGCGTCGTCAGCGCAAGATCGTAACGCCGGCGCAGGCGAAACATCAGCCTAAGCGTTTCGCTCGGCCGGGGCCGCTCCGGGATGCTGACAATCCCGGCGAGATCGGGATTGCCGGCCAAAATTCCTTCCGTGCCGGCGAAGACCAGCGCGTCTATCGAGGCGAGCGGATAGGCCCGCTTGATGCTGCGAATGAGCGGCGTCGTCAGCAGTACGTCGCCGAGCCGGCGCAATGCGACGATGAGCACCCGAGGCGTACTGGGCAGGATGAGCGGTGTCATCGTTGCGCCAGTTCTTGCGGCGCCAATTGTTGCGGCGTAGTGGCATTTTGCGACGGCACCGCCTCGTCGGCGCCAAGTCCCGACAGGCCATGCAACGCCCGCGCCCGCGCGCCGCTCATGACCTCGTCGAGACGCGTACGATTGGCGGGCAATTGCGAGCGATCGTTTTGCGGATGCCACAGATGGAGGACGCCGGTGGCGAAACGTCCGTCTTTGCGCTGCACGCCGGCATGGAGCAGCCGTACGACGAGATCGGAATCTTCCAGGCCCCAGCCGGTATAGGCGCAGTCGAAGCCGTCGATGCGATCGAGATCGCTGCGCGCCACCGCGAGATTACAGGTTTGCGCACCTTGCCATTGCCGGCGCTGCAATTTGCGCAACGGACCGAGCGGCAGATTGAGCGTCGGCATCAGGCGATTGACGCCGCCCGTGAGCCGCTGCCGCAGCATGCGGGCAAAGCTCCAGGTTTCCGCCGGAAATCCTTTGCTCAAAATAGTCTCGGTCAATCCGCGCGACAGCAGGATGCGATTTCCGGTAACGAACCATCCGGTTTCGCGAAGGCGGCGATGCGTGGCGACAAAATCGGCGCCGGCGAGGCAGTCGCCATCGAGAAAGATGCAAATATCTCCGGAGCTCGCGCGAATGCCGCGATTGCGGATTTCGCCGCCGCGAAAGCCGCGATGCTCGTGCCAAACATGTTTCAATGGCAGCGCCAGGCGTGGTCGCCAGCGTGCCACGACCTGGGCGGTCGCCGGCCGCGAACCGTCATCGGCGACGACGATCTCGAAATTGCGGTCCGATTGATTGGCGAGCGCGCGCAAGACTGCATCGAGCGCGTCTTCGCGATTATAGGTCGTGACGATGACGGAAATGAGCGGAGCTTTAGCCACGGCAGCTCACTCCCCGGCCGGCTCCTTGGCCGGCTGCGCGCGCTCAACGATCGCCGTGGTCGAGTGACCGGGCACAAGGCCGACGAGAATGACGTCGCCGCCGCCGGCTTCGACGACTTCGCGACCCACCACGTCCTCGCGCTTGTAGTCGGCGCCCTTAACCAGCACGCCGGGACGCACCCGCTTGATCAGTTCGAGCGGCGTGTCCTCCTCGAAGACGACGACGAGATCGACCGCTTCGAGCGCGGCCAGCACCTCGGCGCGGCCCTCGGCCGGATTGATCGGACGGTTCTTGCCTTTCAGCCGCGACGTCGAGGCGTCGCTGTTGAGACCGACCACGAGCCGATCGCAGGCCGCGCGGGCCTCAGCCAAAAGCTTGACGTGGCCGCGATGCAGAATGTCGAAACAGCCATTGGTAAAGCCGATGCGCAAGCCGAGGCGGCGCCAATCACCGAGCCGCTCGTCGAGCGTCGACCAGTCGAATACGATCTTGTCCTCGGGCGCGAGCGAGGCGGATGGCAAGATACGGTGGCGCAATTCGGCGAGCGAAACCGTCGAGGTCCCGCGCTTGCCGACCACCACGGCGGCCGCCGCATTGGCGGCGCGCATCGCCGCCTCGAACGGCGCCTTCATCGCCAGGAGCACGCCCATCACGGCCGCCACCGTGTCGCCGGCGCCCGACACGTCGCGCACCTTGACGGGATAGGCCGGAACTGCGAGCGGCGCATGGCCGGCCAGGTGCAGCAACATGCCATCTTCGCTGCGGGTGACGAGCACTGCTTCGCTTCCAACAATGCGGGCGAGATCGGCCGCGGCGTTGGCGATCTCGGCCTCGGTCGTTACCGGCCGATGCACCGCGGCGCCGAGTTCCTGCCGGTTCGGCGTGATCAGCGTGGCGCCGCGATAGACGCTGTAATCGTGGCCCTTCGGGTCGACCACGACCGGCCTACCCAGTGCACGCGCTTTGTCGATGATCGCTCGAATGACGCGCGGCGTCAGCACGCCCTTGGCGTAATCGGACAGCACCACCGCGCTGGCCCGCGGCAAGGCCGCGTCGGCCTGGGCGATCACCGCGTCCTCGCTTGAGGCACTCGCCGGCTGCGCCGTCTCCCAATCCGCGCGCATCAGATGCGCCGAATGATGTTCGGACACAAAGCGCGCCTTGCGCGTGGTATGGCGGCCGGCCTCGGCCACGAGATGCGGCTCGATCGCGCCGCCAAGCTTGGCAAACGCCTCGCTCAAGATGCGGCCCGCCTCGTCCTTGCCGACCAGGCCAATGAAGATGCAACGCGCCCCGAGGGCCGCAATGTTGCGCGCCACATTGCCGGCGCCGCCGATCTCGATTTCGCTGCGCTCGACCGCGAGCACCGGCGTCGGCGCTTCCGGGGATATGCGAGTTACTTCGCCGTAAACGAATTCGTCGAGCATAAGATCGCCGACGCAAAGCACCGTCTGCGCCGAAACCGATCTGAGAGCATCTTCGAAATCGAACATCGGGGTCCTTGTCGGACTCAATCGTCGCGATCGTGCCTAGCGATAGCGATCGGCGCGATCGAGGTAACCGTCCACATAGCGTTTCACCGCCGCCTCGAGCGGCGTGAAGGCGGCATTATAGCCGGCTCGCCGCAGATTTTCCGTCCGGGCTTCCGTGAAGTACTGATAGCTGCCGCGGATCGACGCCGGCATCTCGATATAGTCGATACCGGGCTGTCGGCCGAGCGCCGCGAGCATCGCCGTCATGAGATCGCGAAAGCTGCGCGCCGTTCCGGTGCCGACATTGAAAATGCCCGACACCGCCGGCGTCTCGAGCAGCCAGCGCACCACGGCCACCGCGTCGTCGACATAGATGAAATCGCGCTTTTGCTCGCCGTCGGCAATGCCGGAGCGATGCGATTTGAACAGCCGGATCGGTTTGCCTTCTTTGGCGTCGTCGAAGCGCTTGGCGACGAGGCTCATCATCTCGCCCTTATGATATTCGTTAGGCCCGAAGACGTTGAAAAACTTCAGGCCGGCCCATTGCGGCGGCATCTTTTCCTTGCGGCTCGCTCGCGCGACGACGGCGAGATCGAACAATTGCTTGCTCCAGCCGTAGAGGTTCATCGGCTTGAGCTTTTTCAATTCGCCCTTCGACCAGTCGTCCGCATAGCCTTGTTCGCCGTCGCCATAGGTCGCCGCCGACGAGGCGTAGAGGAACGGGATGCCGGCTGCCGTGCACCAGTCCAACAAACGCAGCGACAGCCGGAAATTGTTTTCCATGACGGCGTCGCCGTCGGTCGCCGTCGTCGACGAAATCGCGCCGAGATGGATTACCGCGTCGAGCTTGCGGCCGGCGAGCCACTGCATGAGATCGGCCGGCGGCACGAAGTCGGCAAGCTCGCGACCGGCGAGATTACGCCACTTGCCGTCGCTGCCGAGCATGTCGCTGACCGCAATGTCGGCGCGTCCGGCCTCGTTGAGGCTCGCGACGACATTCGACCCAATGAAACCGGCACCCCCGGTGACCAACAACATCGACGCCGTAACACCGGTTGGAGGTTAGATCGGCCTGCCCCGACCACTACGCTCCTTTGCCCCAGTCGAGCGCGGACGGCAACTCTCAACCTCAATCTTGGCAAATATAACTATGAAATACGATTCATTATTTATCCCGATTGCCCGGAAAGCGGGCGAGGTGCGAATTCCTAGGCCAACGGCCTGGACAGATATGCTAGCGCTTTGCCCATGCAGACGATCTCCGCCTATATCCTGGCCTATAACGCGGCCGACAAGATCAAACCCGCAGCCGAAAGCGTGCTGTGGGCCGACGAGATCGTCGTTATCGACTCCCACAGCACGGACGGAACTGCCGAAATCGCGGCCGGGATCGGCGCTCGTGTGGTCCAGGTGCCTTTCAACGGTTTCGGCGATTTGCGCAATCAGGCGATCGCGGCCTGCCGCTGCGAGTGGATTTTCAGTCTCGATGCCGACGAGCGCTGCACCAAGCCCGTGCGCGACGAGATTCTGGCGCTGCTCGCAGTTCCGCCGGTCTGCGATGTCTATCGTGTGCCGCGCAGGAGCTTCATGATGGGCCGCTGGATCCGCGGCTCCGGCTGGTATCCGAATTTTCGCCAGCCACAGCTCTTCCGCAAAGGTAGCATGCGCTACACGCCCGAGCCTGTGCACGAGGGCTACGAGGTGCTGACCGATAAGCCGGTTGGCACGCTGCAAAACGCCATCTGGCAGTTCCCATTCCGCAATCTCGAAGAAGTTCTGGAAAAGGCCAATCGCTACTCGTCGCTTGGAGCTCCGAAGCTGGTCGGTAAGCGCGTATCGATGGCGAGCGCGCTCGGCCACGGCGTCTGGTCGTTCCTGAAGCACTACATTTTCAAGCTGGGATTCCTCGACGGCTGGGCCGGCTTGGTCATTGCCCTCGGCAATTTCGAAGGCACGTTTTATCGCTACGCCAAGCGCTATGAGACTGCGCAACAATGGGCGCCGCCACCGAGCGAGCCATTGCGGCGCGAAGCCAAGTCGCGATCTGCCGACCTAGCAAGACGTTAAAATGAATTATAATTCACAATATAGCACTGGCGATCACAGCCCCATTCTCATTGTTCCCTATATGTGGATCGGAGATTTTGTCCGTTGCCATTCGGTCGTGAAATTACTGCGGCAGCGCTTTCCGGATCGCCCGGTCGACATGCTGGCGACAACGCTGTGCGCCCCGCTGACCGATTACATGCCCGGCGTCCGGCAAGCAGTCGTCGCCGACTTGCCGCGCAGACGGCTGGCGCTGGTCGAGCAGCGGGCGCTAGCGCTCCGTCTCAAGCGCGAAGCCTATGGCACGGCGCTGATCATGCCGCGGACCTGGAAATCGGCACTGGCGCCCTCTTTAGCGGGCATCGCCGAGCGGACCGGATTCGTCGGCGAGGCACGCTTTTTCTTGCTCAACGACATCCGCTACGGCGAGCGGCGCCTGCCGCGCATGATCGACCAATGCGCTGCTTTGGCGCTTCCCGCAGGAGCCAAACCGCCGCCGTCCTGGCCGATGCCCGAACTGAAGGTCACCCGCGAAGAAGTTGAAGCTTGGCGCCAAAAACGAAGCCTCGGCGACGACACCCGCCCGGTCGTGGCACTTGCCCCCGGCGCGGTCGGGCCGGCGAAACGCTGGCCGAGCGCCGCCTATGCGGCACTGACCCGCCAGCTGACCGCCGAAGGCCTGGCGGTCTGGGTGCTTGGCGGCCCCGGCGAAAAGGCAATCGCTGCGGAAATCGTCGGCGATACGGCGGCCCGCGACCTCACCGGGCACGATCTGCGCGACGCGATCCTGGCGTTGGCCGCCGCAGCCGCGGCGGTTTCCAATGACTCCGGTCTGCTCCATGTCGCAGCGGCGCTCGGCACGCCATCGATCGGCATCTTTGGGCCGACCAGTCCCTGGCATTGGGCGCCGCTCAATCCGCTCGCCGCAACGATCGAGACAGCGACCGAGCTCGCGTGCCGGCCGTGCCACAAGCCGGTCTGCCGGCTCGTTCACCACCGCTGCATGCGCGACATCGCGCCAGAGACGGTCCGCGCGGCCACCCACCGCGCGCTGGCCGGCGTTCTCCCGGAAGCGGTCGCCAGCCCCCCGACATAAGGACGTGTTCATCGAATCGGTGTAGGCCGGTCGAAGACAAATGGATCCCAGCCCATGACGGTCCTGGTTACCGGCGGCGCCGGCTATATCGGCAGCCAGATGGTGCACGAACTGGTCGATGTCGGCGAACGCGTTGTCGTGCTCGACAACCTCTCGACCGGCCACCGCTGGGCCGTCGCCGAAGGCGTGCCGCTCATCGTCGGCGAGACCGGCGACCAGCCTCTGGTGACCCGGCTCATCCGCGAGCATGGCGTCAACGCGATCATCCACTTCGCCGCTTCCATCGTGGTGCCGGATTCGGTGCGTGAACCGCTCGCCTATTACCGCAACAACACGGCCAATTCGCGCGCGCTGATCGAGTGCGCCGTCAAAACCGGCGTTCGCCATTTCATTTTTTCCTCGACCGCCGCGGTCTATGGCAACCCGGCCGCCTCTCCGGTGCCGGAAGACGCGCCGACGCAGCCGATCTCGCCTTACGGCTGGTCGAAGCTGATGACGGAAATCATGCTGCGCGACGCTACTCATGCGCACGACTTGACGCATGTGATCTTGCGTTACTTCAACGTCGCCGGGGCCGACCCAAAGGGCCGCACCGGCCAATCGAGCGCAAACGCCACGCATTTGATCAAGGTCGCCGCCGAAGCGGCCCTGGGACTGCGTCCGAAGCTTGACGTTTTCGGCACCGATTATCCGACGCCCGACGGCACTTGCATCCGCGACTACATCCACGTCAGCGATCTTGTCCGCGCCCATTCGGACGCCTTGCGCCACGTCCGCGCCGGCGGCCGGTCGCTGACGCTGAACTGCGGCTACGGCCGGGGTTTTTCGGTGCTGGATGTAATCGAGACGGTCAAGCGCGTGTCCGGTATCGACTTCAAAGTCGAGCGCGCGGCGCGGCGCGACGGCGACCCGGCCCAGCTCGTGGCCGGGAGCGAAGGCGTGCGCACGGCACTCGGCTGGCAGCCGCGCTACGACGATTTGGCGACCATCGTCACTCACGCGCTCGCCTGGGAGCGCGAACTCGTGGCGCGGCGCTCCATCGACAATCGGAAACCCGCGGGCGGCCGCGCTGCCGGCGCTTAGCGTTCGGCTTCCAGGCGGCTGAAATCGGCAAGCACCGCAGCGATCAGTTTTTGCCGGCGCGGGTCCTGCGCCGCAGATGTCGCGGTGAAGAGACTGAGAAGATAACGCGCCTTATCGGCGGCTTCGTGCCAGTTGGCCGCCGGCGCGGCGAGCAAATGGGCTTCCAATTCGTCTTGCCGCAAACGAAGCTCTTTTTCGTTGGCCTCAACGTCCGCCAAGAGCCGGCGAAGATTGGTCGCCTTCTGGGCCGACATCCCGCGATGCACGTCGAGATCGATTGGCTTTTCGGTCACGATACCGGACCGCGGCGGGTCAACGGATATTCCGCGCTTTCGTACAGTCGGCGGATATCGTCGCTGCCATAGCGTTTCTCATCGACTTCGAGAAAAGCACCCGCTAGACATTCCGGCGGCAAGTCCTCGATGGCGAAACGGATGGCCAGCGCGGCTTGGGCGAATCTCTTGTATCCGAACGGCTGACGCCGGGGCAGCCGCCGCCGCGTCGGGAACAATTCGGCCGCTGCATTGTAATCGAATTCGGCCATCGGCCGGCGCCTCGTCAAAAACCATCAAGCATCGCACAAACGACCTTGATCCAAATTACCTCTTTGCGTCACTCGAATATAAGCCAAATTTATACGGCTGCCAGTGCGGCGGTTGTATTCGCTGCAGAATCGAGGAAGATGAACGGTATTGTTTCCCATTCTAGTCACTTTTGCATGGTGGACGGACGCGGCTGCGGAGTGTACGGTGCCGTACGCAAAAGCTCGGCTTGCAGGCTGAACGTGATGCTTGCGCCGCGAGTGACGCCGTGAATTGCCGGCCTTATAAGGGCGTCTTGCTGTCGAAACGACAGCCTGGGTCGGTCGCCCGCAGAGAATTGCAAGCGCTTCACACGCTGTACAATACCGATAAAAGCGAGGCTTGGGCTCGTTATCGACCATGGAGAGAATCTTGAACGGATCTACGGCTAGCACGGGCCCCGATGCGATCGACTTACGCGCTTTGAGCCAAAGTCTGGCACGTTTTCACGAACCGAACCCCGGCCGCAGCGCCGTCGAGATTCTGATTACGCTCGTGCCTTTCGTCCTGCTGTGGCTCGCGATGTGGGTCATGCTCCATTTCGGCTACGGGCTTTATCTGTTGCTCGCCATTCCGGCCGCGGGCTTTCTGGTCCGTCTCTTCATGATCCAGCACGATTGCGGTCACGGCTCGTTCTTCCGGCATCGGCTTCTGAACGATTGGGTCGGACGCGTGATTGGCGTGTTGACGTTGACACCCTATGATTTCTGGCGGCACGCGCACGGCATCCATCACGCCACGTCAGGCAATCTCGACCGCCGCGGTACCGGTGACATCGACACCCTCACCGTGCGCGAATATCTGGCGCTGCCGCGCTGGAGCCGCCTGCGCTATCGCCTTTACCGCCACCCCGCCGTCATGTTCGGCGTCGGCCCGATCTATGTGTTCATGCTGCGCAACCGGTTGCCGAGCGGGTTGACGCGGCAAGGCTGGCTGCCCTGGGTCAGCACCATGGCGACCAACGGCGCGATCGCGCTGGTCGCCGCCGCCTTGATGTGGTCGATCGGCGTCGGTCCGTTTTTGCTTGTCCATCTGCCGATTGCCATCATCGCCGGCGTGATCGGGGTTTGGCTGTTCTACGTCCAGCACCAGTTCGAACATACCGTCTGGTCTGAAAACCAGGATTGGAGCCGTCCGGCCGCGGCGCTCTACGGCAGCTCGCATTACGATTTGCCCGCCGTGCTGCGCTGGTTCACTGCCAATATCGGCGTGCACCACGTCCATCACCTGTGCAGCCGGATTCCGTTTTACCGGCTCCCGCTGGCGCTTCGCCAGCACCCCGATCTCGCCAAGGTCGGCCGGCTCACATTCTGGCAGAGCCTCGCTTGCGTACGCCTCGTGTTGTGGGATGAAGCCGCGCAGCGGCTCATCACGTTTCGCGAGTTACGAAGTCGGATTGGCGCCGCAGCGTAGAAGCCGGACGGCGGCGTGTATGCTTTGCCTTGCAAAGGACACGCTTAGCTCCTAAGTATGAATTATCGAATTTTGGCCGGACAATCGGGCCGTTTCGCCTTCGCTCTATGCCAGGCGCACGTTCAGACCCTCCAAACATCGAAGGATCGGGCCGCAAGACGCGCAGTCGCGCATCTTGCGCTCAAGTGCACCTATATCAGCGAAAGGATATCTTTATGAATACGGGCACCGTGAAGTTCTACAACGATCAAAAAGGCTTTGGCTTCATCCAGCCGGATGACGGCGGCAAGGATGTGTTCGTCCATGCCACGGCCCTCGAACGCGCTGGTATGCGCGGGCTTGCCGAAGGCCAGAAGGTCGCGTTCGACACGCAGGAAGATCGCCGCACCGGCAAGATCGCGGTCGGCAACATCCAAACGGTTTAACGTCGAAATTGGCCGCTCGCTAAAAAGCCGGCAACGACCGGCAACCAGAGCGGCCCAGCGAAAACCGCCCCTCATGGGGCGGTTTTTTTATCGACCGTAATACGAGGCGGGCGGAGCGGCTGAGCGACGGTAGCGCGTCACCGCGATGGCTGCGTGCCGGTCAAGAGCGCGCTTGCCGTCACCAACATGCCGCGGCACGCCAGCGCCTGCTTCAATTGCCGGATCGCGCTTTCCGCGGTCGCGGAACTATTGACCTTTTCGATGTGCCGCAACAGGGCTTTCAAGGCGGGATCTTTGTCCCGGATCACCCATCGCCGCGCAAACACCTTGGCCTCGTGCAGGTTTGTTACCCGAACGACTTGGGTGGCACCGGGGAAACTCGCTTCGAAACCATCGACTGGGTCAACTGACATCGGGGCACCTTGATTTGAGTTATGATGGAACACGGCCGGACCCGGATATCAATCGTGGCAGCCACAATGATCCCCGATGTTCTTCCTACAATTGCGATTGACATCGGCGGCATAAGCCCCGAGGCGGCCGGCTCCAAGCACTGAATTAACTTGAAAATGGCCGCGAGCGCGGGCAAGAACGCGCGGCCGTGGGCATTGCCCTTTGCCGCCGAGGCGGGCAAAACAGGACCAGCATGACATCTGTTACGGCCGACTCCGCGGACGCCTATTCGACCTATGCCCTGGTGCGCCGCCTCCTCGTCAACGAGGCGCTCCGCTACTGGCCGCGCTATGCGGTCGCCTTCGCCCTGATGGCAGTTGCCGCCGCCGCGACCGCGCTCACCGCCTATCTGCTCGGCTCGATGACCAACGAGGCCTATGTCAACCGTAACTATCACGGCATCGTCGTCATCGGCCTGGTCGCCATGGTGATCTTCGTGGTGAAAGGATTTGCGACCTACGGGTCGACGGTCTTGCTGTCGTGGATCGGCAATTCGATCATCGCCGAGAATCAGCGGCGGATGTTCGACAGGCTGTTGCAGCAGAATATCGGCTTCTTCGCCGACCGCCATTCCTCGGAATTCATCGCCCGCCTGACGACCGGCGCCGCCGCCGTATCGGGCGTGATCAATCTCCTCATCACCGCGATCGGCCGCGATCTGATGTCGCTGATCGGACTTTGCGTCGTGATGGTGATCCAGGACCCGATCATGTCGATCGGCGGCTTCATCATGGCGCCGCCGGCCTTCTACTTTCTGCGCAAACTGATCCGCCGGGTCCGCGGCATCGCGCGGCTGCAGTTCACCGGCGGCACGCGCATCATCGAAACCCTGCAGGAAGCGCTGCAGGGCATGCGCATGGTCAAGGCATTCGGGCTCGAAGACGAGATGCGGCGGCGGCTCGGCAAAAGCGTCGCCGAGGTCCAGCACGAGTCCAACAAGATGGCGCGAGTCTCGAACCGCGCCAGCCCGATGATGGAAATGCTCGGCGGCTTCACGGTGGCGCTTGCCACCATCTACGGCGGCTACCGAGTCATCGAAACCGGCGCCACGCCGGGCGAGTTCGTTTCCTTCATGGCGGCGTTTTTGCTCGCCTATGAGCCGGCGAAGCGCTTGGCGCGGCTCAATATCGATCTCAACAACAACCTCGTCGGCGTACGAGTGCTCTACGAAGTGATCGACAGCCCGGCCGGCGAGCCGAACGACGACAATTTCCCGGCGCTTAAGCTGACGAATGCGCGGGTCGAATTCGACAATGTCCGTTTCGCCTATCGCGCCGATACCCCGGTGCTCAACGGCATGAGCTTCGTGGCGCAGCCCGGCAAGGTCACAGCGCTGGTCGGCCCGTCGGGTGGCGGCAAGACGACGGTGCTCAATCTCCTGCTCCGCTTCTACGACGCGGGTTCAGGCCGGGTCCTGATCGACGATCAGAATGTCGCCGCGGTGTCGCGGCGCTCGCTGCGCGATCAGATCGCCTATGTGGGCCAGATCGTGCATCTGTTTCGCGGCACCATCCGCGACAACATTGCGCTTGGCAGGCTCGGCGCCAGCGAGGCGGAAATCATCGCCGCGGCCAAGGCCGCCCATGCGCACGATTTCATCATGAGCTTTCCGGCGGGATACGATACCCAGGTCGGCGAGCACGGTCTCGCGCTCTCGGGCGGCCAGCGTCAGCGGATCGCCATCGCGCTTGCGCTGATCAAAAACGCGCCGATCATCCTGCTCGACGAAGCGACAGCCGCGCTCGATTCCGAATCCGAACGTTACGTTCAGGAAGCGATCGCGCAATTATGCAAGGGCCGCACCACGCTCGTCATCGCGCACCGGCTCTCGACCATCATGCACGCCGATTCAATTCTCGTGGTCGAAGACGGCGCCGTTACCGAATTCGGACGCCACGACGAACTCATGCGCAAGGGCGGCCGTTACGCCTCGTTCTACCGCATGCAACTAAAGGAGCATCCGTCCGCCCTCGAAAGCGTCGTCGAGCCGCTCGCGGTGGCGTCTTCCGCGTGACGGGCTTTGCCAGACCATCCGCGGCGGCTATAAGGCCGCCACACTTGCCGTCCAACACACTTGCCGTCCAATACACTTGCCCTCCAACACGAAACCTCACCATGACCGCCATGAAATTCGTCATTCCGCCGCCGCCGCAGGCCGCCATTCCGGTCGCCGGCACCGATAAGTCGTTCCCGGTCCGCCGCCTATGGTGCGTCGGCCGCAATTACGTCGAGCACATCAAGGAAATGGGCAACGACGTGCGCGAACCGCCATTCTTCTTCGCCAAGCCCGCCGACGCCATCGTTCCGGACGGCGGCGTTTCGCCCTATCCGTCGCTGACCAAGGACATGCATCACGAAGTCGAACTGGTGGTGGCGTTGAAAAGCGGCGGCCGCAATATCAAGACCGAGAACGCGCTCGATTGCGTCTACGGCTACGGCGTCGGTATCGATCTGACCCGCCGGGATCTGCAATTCGCCTCACGCGAGATCAAGCGGCCGTGGGAAGTCGGCAAGGCCTTCGACCACTCGGCGCCCTGCGGCGCGCTGAAGCCGGCGAGCGAAATCGGCCACCCCTCGAAGGGCCGCATTACGCTCAAGGTCAATGGCAAGCTGCGCCAGGACGGCGACCTCAACCAGATGATCTGGAATGTGCCGGAGATCATTTCTAAATTGTCGGAGATGGTCGAGCTCGCGCCGGGCGACATCATCCTGACCGGCACGCCATCGGGCGTCGCCGCCACCGTTGCCGGCGACAAGATCGAATGCGAAGTCGAGGGCGTCGGGACCCTCAACGTCACCATCGGCGAACCGCTGAAATAATATCTTTGTTGCGAGCGCCAGCGGCTCCCGGGCTTTCGCCCTTGGGCCGCCGGCTTTTTTTTGCGCCAGGCCTTGTTGCGTCAAGTCTTTTTGCACCAAATCTTTTGCCGCGCTCCATCGCATTTTTGCGCCAAGTCAATGCGGCGTCACATTAGCGGCGCTCATAAGGACGTGTCTTGCCGTCTTGATTCGCTGGAACTCGAGTCGCTCTGGCGCGTTGAGCGGGGATCTCGGTGCAATACGGAGCCAGTTATGGGCGGCGCGCGGCGAATTACTTTACGGGTCCAACCTCCCGTACCCTTCGGCGATGTCACCATGGTGCCGGCGCCGCTGAGCGGCCGGCCGGAAGCCGACATGGCCCGCGCGATGGCAGCAGCTCTCGCCGATATCGAGGCTCCGACGGCAGCCGATGTCTACAGTCGGCTGCGTCAAGCCTTCCCATTGGCGCCGCTCAGCGCCCGCGTCGGCGCACTGACCGCGCTGATGGAACGGATCCGCCGGCCGGCGCAGTAAAAATAGCTACATCCCCAGATACGCACTGCGCACCCGGTCGTCGGCCAGCAATTCGGCGCCGGTGCCGGACAAGGTCATGCGGCCGTTTTCCAGCACATAGGCCCGGCTCGCGAGCTTGAGCGACTGCGCCACGTTCTGCTCGACCAGCAGACAGGTGAGGCCATCGCGATTGAGATCGCGGATCGTATCGAGAACCGCATGCACCAGCGCCGGCGCGAGCCCGAGCGACGGCTCGTCGAACATGATGAGTTCCGGCGCGCCCATCAGGCAACGGGCGATCGCGAGCATTTGCTGTTCGCCACCCGACAGCGTGCCGGCCGGTTGCCGCGCCCGCTCGGCGAGGATGGGAAAGAGCGCCAAGGCACGTTCGCGGTTCTTGGCGCGAGCGGCGCGGGCCCGCGGCAGCATGGCCCCCATATCGAGGTTCTCGTCGACCGACAGCGTCGGAAATACCTGCCGGCCCTCCGCGACCTGGCCGATGCCGAGATCGCAAACCCGATGGCTCGGCCAGCCGCAGATATCGGTGCCGCGAAACACGATCCTACCGCGCGCCTGGCGATTCATGCCGGCGATGGCGCGGATCAGCGTCGTCTTGCCGGCGCCGTTGGCGCCGATAATCGCCACGATCGCGCCCTCCTCGACATCGAGCGACACGCCGTCGAGCGCCTGGACGTCGCCGTAGAACACATCGAGGCCTTCGACGCGAAGCATCACACCGCCTCCGCCCCGAGATAAGATCGCACCACCGCCGGATCGCGGACGACGGCTTCCGGAGCGCCCTCGGCGATGGCGACGCCGTGATCGAGCACCAAGACGCGCGAGGCAAGCGCCATCACGGCGCGCATGACGTGTTCGATCAACAGAATCGTCAATCCACTCTCGCGGTTGATGTCACGCAGGATCGCCACCATCCGGTCGGTCTCGGTCGGCCGCAATCCGGCCATGACCTCGTCGAGCAGCAAGAGCCGCGGCTCGGTCGCAAGCGCGCGCGCCACCTCAAGGCGCTTGCGGTCCGGCAGCGTTAGCGTCGAGGCAATCTGGCGGCGCTTATCGAACAGATCGAGCCGGCGCAGCAGCGCCTGTGCACGCTCGCGAGCCGCCGCGACGTCGTGCCGGCAAAGCGCGCCGACAATGACATTGTCCTCCACGCTGAGTGCCGGAAACGGCCTTACGATCTGGAAAGTTCGGCCGATGCCGCGCCGGCATACCGCATCGGGGGACAAGCCGCCGATCGGCTGGCCGGCAAATGTGATGGTGCCGTCGTCTGGTGCCATCGCGCCCGCGATCATGTTGAACAAAGTGGTCTTGCCGGCGCCGTTCGGACCGATCACCGCGAACAGGGCCCCCTCGGGAACCTCGAAGCTCACGCGATCGACGGCCAAGAGCCCACGAAAGCGTTTGCTCACGGCTTCGAGCCGCAACAGCGCGGTCATGGCGCCTCCTCCACGCCAAGACGCCGCGCCAGCCACGGCCAAATACCGTCAGGCAAGGCAACGACGACGACCAGGAGGCAGACCCCGTAAAATACCTGCTTGGCACCCGGCAGATCGATGCCAACCGCCGCCAAGGCCGAATTCAGAGATTCGGCGAGACCCGTAAGCACGAATGCGCCGAGGATGGGACCAAACAGCGTACCGACGCCGCCGACCACGGGACCGAGAATTATCTCGATCGACCGCGAGATATTGAACACCTGCTCGGGAAAAAGATTGTTGTAGAAGAAGGCGTAGAACACGCCGGCAAACGACGTCACGGCGGCCGAAATCATCACCGCGTACATTTTGTAGCGAAACGTATCGACGCCCGCGGCGCGGGCCGCCGGTTCGTCTTCGCGGATGGCGAGCCAATAATAGCCGACGCGGCGCTTCAAAAGCGCGCGGCAGAGGATGAACGCCAGTGCGGTCGCTGCCAGGATGACATAATAGAACATCGCCGGATCGCCGCGCAGCCGCCATAGATCGTTGTGGGCATATTGCGCCACCGGAAGAAACAGGCCCGACGATGCATTGACGACGTCGAGATGATCGAAGCCGATGCGCGCGAACTCGGCAAAGGCGATGGTGAGGATGGCGAAATAGACACCGGCGACGCTGAAGCGGAAGGCAAGAAAGCCGATGACTGCCGCGCTCGCCGCGACCACGGGTATAGCCCCCAGCCATCCAAGCCATGGCGCGATGCCATAGCGCGTAAACAACAGCGCCGCGATATAGGCGCTAAGCCCGACATAAAGCGCATGGCCGAGCGAGAGCTGACCGGCGAAGCCCATCATGATGTTCCACGCCTGCCCCGTATAGGCGAAATAGAGAATGATGATGAGCACCGTGAGCAGATAGTCGTTGACGAAGAGCGGCGCGACCGACAAAGCGGCGAGCACGGCGGCGAGCAGTAAAGCCGCCCGGCGCGAGACTCCATCCAGCAAACCCGACACCGCCGCACCCATCAGGCTACCCGCTTGCCGAGGATGCCCTGCGGCCGGAACAACAGCACCAGGACCAGGATCGCGAAAGCAAACATGCTTTTGGCCGACGGCGTGAACAGCAGGCCGGCGAGCGCCTCAGTCAGGCCGATCAGCACGCCGCCGAGGAGCGCGCCCGGCATCGAGCCGAGCCCGCCGGTGACCACGATGACGAAGGCGAGCAGCGTGTAGCTCGGGCCGAGCATCGGGGTGACGTCGATGATCAGCGTCATCATGGCACCCGCGGCGCCGACGCAAGCTGCGCCGATCGCAAAGGTCAGCGCATAGAGATGCTCGACGTTAAGCCCGACGACCAGCGCGCCGGTGTAATTATCGGCGCACGCGCGGATCGCCTTGCCGACGAGCGTAAAGCGAAAGAAGCCGAACAGCAGCACCGCGACCACGATCGCGGCGCAACCGGCATAGAGCTTGGTGGCGTCGACGATCAGCGCCCCCACCTGAAAGCTGTCATAGGCATAGGAGGTCTGCACCGTGCGGGCGTCCGGCCCGAACACGATCAACAGCGTATTGACGATGATGAGCGCGACCGCCACCAAGAGCAGAAACTGGCTGTGGTCCGGCCGGGTGATGAAGGGATTGATCAGTTTCGCCTGCAGCGCATAGCCGAAGACAAACAGCACGGCCGCGATCGGCACCAGCATGATCAGCGGATCGAGGTGAAATCCGGAGAACAGCACGACCGCGAGATACATCGCGATCGACATCATCTCCCCATGGGCGAAATTGACGACGCGCACGACGCCGAAGATGACCGAGAGCCCGAGCGCCATCAGGCCGTAGACGAGCCCCGTCAAAATACCGGCGACGGCGACATTCAGATAAACGTCAAACGGCACCGAACAGGCTCAGCCGCGGCCCGTATAGGGCGTCAGCGGCCACTCCGGCTTGGCATTGGCGGCCTCCTTCGGCGCCAGCGTCACGAGTTTGCCGCCGCGGTTCTGGATCGCACCGTCCTTCACTTTGTCGTTCTGGCCTTTGGCGTTGAACTGAATGCCGGGCCCGATGCTGACATTGTCGGTGATGTTGGTCGAGCGTATCGCATCCGCCAGCGCCTTCGGATCGGTCGAACCGGCGCGCTTATAGGCGTCGGCGGCGACCAACAGGGCTTCGAAGGTGAAGATGTGGTTGGTGTTCAGATTGATGCCCGGAAAGACTTTGGCCAAGGCCGCTTCGAGCGTTTTGCTGAGTTTCTTGTTCGGATCGTACCATGGCACGAAACTCATGGGACCGTCGGACAGTTTGCCGAGCGTCTTGAGATACTGATCCTCGTACCAGCCCGGGCCCATGCTCAAGATCGCCTGCGGCGTCCAGCGCTGCTTGACCAGTTCGCGGGTGATCAGCATCGCGTCGTTGAGCCGGCTGACCACCAACAGCGCATCGGCATTGGTGGCCTTGGCCTTGGCCACCTCGACCGACAGATCGCGCGCCGCCGGATCGTAGGGAATCTCCTCGGCGATCGTGTAGGGCATGTTGAACTTCGGCATCACGGCGCCGATGCCTTTCGACATCGCGGTCCCGAAGGTATCGTTGACGTGCATGAAGACCGCCGTCTTCGGCGCCGACCCGACGATCGCGAATATTTCTTTTTGATTGGCGAAAGCGTCACCGAGAATCATGGCGGCGGTGGGAAAATTCCTGAACACGAATTTGTAGCCCTGCTCGGTGATGTC
>Ga0181526_10000193_pt1 | contig 66418 bp, 61 predicted proteins | sample PEATcosm2014_Bin_35_FD_119750 | JGI IMG/M metagenome (GOLD analysis project Ga0181526, IMG submission 119750) | Peatland microbial communities from MTU Mesocosm Facility, Houghton, MI, USA - PEATcosm2014_Bin06_30_metaG | ecosystem: Environmental > Terrestrial > Soil > Wetlands > Peat | place... | reverse complement strand
GGCTACGGTGGCGTTTACAGCTCCTACCCCTCAGCCGGGGCAGGCGGCTACGGCGGCGGCGGCGGCGGCGACACCCAGTCTGGCGGCGGCGGCGGCGGCGGATATGTAAATGGCGGCGGCGGCGGTTCCATCATTGATTCTTCTGCAATAACGGACGTGCTTGAGGTTTCCGGTGTGGCAAGCCCCGACGATTCACCTAACGGCGAGATTATTATTACTTCCGAAGTTCCCGAACCCACCACTTTGGCCTTGGCCGGTTTAAGCGGATTAGTCCTGAGGCTGTTCCGTCGCCAGCGGAAGTAAGCCATTGGCCATAGTGGCGCGGGACTGCTTTCATGCACTGAACGTGTCCGCCGTCGCGGCTGATGCGGGCCAGGGTTTCCTCAAGCTCCCATGCGCTCACCGTCAATTCATGCGCGCGGGTGTCGGCAAGGCCCGGCAAGTCGGCTTGAAGCCGGAAACGCGGCGAAACAAAGACGCGGGTTTCGTTTCCTGCCCCGCACGCTGCCCTGTTTCCTCAAATCCTCATTTTCTCGAATGAATTTGCGGGTTTTGATAGTGGAAACGGTTTCGTTTCCTTTTTCGTTTCCACTCGTTTCCTGTTTCCAAGCCATAGGTGTAGCGGTGGAAACGAGCGTCACGCCTGCGCGGTAAGGGCATAATCCCGGCCATTCTTTTGAAGCCAGCCTTCCATGATGGCCCGCTTCGCCAGCTTTGAAACTTGCCCTTTGGAAATGCCCATTTCGTCGGCAATGTCCGTGGCGCTGGTTACTCCATCTTCAATCCATTGCCGGAAGATTTGCGCGGTGGATAATGTTTTCCAACTTACAACGGCGCGGGTTTCACCTTTGGGCAATTGAAAGTGCCATTCCAGCGGCGGGCAATCACCTTCCATTGCGTTGCGGTTTTTGACAAACCTGGCCACAAATTTTGCCCCATTTTGAATTTTGCAAGCGTCCTTGGATTCCGTCAGTTGGATCACCCAAAAAGCTGCATCTTCCCGGCGTGACGTGCCGCGCATTAAGCCATTGCGCCCGGCATGGGCGATAAAGATAACGGCAATTCGATTCCGCCGTAATTCCAGCAGCCACGGCAACACCAGTTCCCAAGCGTCTGCGTCGTTTTCCTTGATGCCTGTAAACAGGCACGAAAGATTGTCGAGAATCAGCACTTCAAATTTTCCCCGCTGGCATTGTTCCAGCAGCGCGGTTTGCACGATTGAATTGGTGAGATTCAAAACCTTGCCAGTAAAGTGAAACAATGCTTCGTGATGAAGGTAATACATTCCATCCGTTGGCTCGGTGGATAAACCCGCGTCACGTCCCCGGATGCCGGTTGCGCCTTCGAGGGGCATTTCGCCGTCAACGTAAAGCACGCGGCGCGGCTTGTGGACTGGCCATTCGCCCACGCTCCCGCCTTCTGCGATTTTGCGAGCGATGTACATGGCATACCAGGTCTTGCCCAAGCCGCGCGTAGAGAAGATGAATCCCAGGTCGCCCTCTTTGAGCCATTCGCCCAGAATCGGTTCACGCGGCGGAATGGCGAGTTGCGCCAACCCGGATGAAGGGCAGATTGCTTTGGTGAAATGTTCAAGCCATTCCGCTTTCAAATCAACCGTTGCGGCTTGTGTCTCGGTTTCCGGCGTGTCTAAAATTTCAGGTGTGTCAAGTAATGCGTTCATTGCTTTGCTTCAATGGGTTTGAAGTTTAAAAAGAAAACTGTCTGGCGCTTGCCGTTGTCCCTTGTGCCGTCGGGCATTCGCACAAATTGCGAGCGTGTCCACGTCGCCGGGTCTGCGCCGAGGCTCACGGCATATCTGAAAAACTTGCGTGCCTTTTCTTCCGGCTGGCCTTCGACAAGAAACCAGCCATGCAACGATTTCCCGCCAGAATGCACGGCGCAAACCAGCGGCGCGAATTGAGCCAAATGCAAAAGCAACGCGGCGTGTTCGTCGGGTTTTCCCGTGTCAAATTCGCAAATCAAAAAACGGCGCGGCCCGGTGTTGTTCAAAGTGTGTGCAGACTCTTTCCCCTCTTTGGTCAAGCCAGTCGACGCGGTCATTTGACTTGGAACGATCAATTGCAGGCGTGCCAGTTCACCGCGCCAATCTTCGCGGGGCTTGGTGTCAAATTCTCGACTTGATTTTCCACAACAAAGAAGCGGATTACCCGGAAACAGCCGGTTAATAATCTCCTCAGTATGCTGCTTGTTGTCATCAATCCGCACTGGCGACAATTCCCAAAGGTCTGCCAGCCCGCCGCCGTCTTTGATAATCGCCTCGTGTTGCTCCGCGTTCACTGACGGCCATTTCGCGGTTGGCGTGGCTGTTGTGCGCTGCCCCGGTTGCCATGCGGACGCGAGCGAGTTTTGCACGGCTGAAATGATTTCGTGGCGCGGGACGGGACGGCCACAATTCGCAACGCGGGTTTCGAGTAAGGCTACAATCTCAACGGCGGGCAAGTGCGCGTGGAGTTGCCGGGCGACTCGAAAAATCCAATCGTGGACACCTTCCCCGGCACGCGGTGGAGCGGCCAGCATATCGCGTAAAAAGGGTGGAAGCTCGCGGGTCATTGCTCGCCCGTGGTGTTGCCCGTCTGACGGCGAAGGAGCGCGGCACGCACGCTTTCAAAATCGTACAGGCAACGACGCCCAATTTTTATGTATGGAACGATTCCCTTGCGTTTCCAATTGCCCCATGTTCGGCGCGACACGGGAACAAGTTGGAGCATTTCCGTTTCACTCTTGAACCCCGATTGATTCGGAGTTCCCGCAAGCGCACTTGCTTGTATTAAATCTTTCATGCCCCCATCTTCCCACAATAGCAGGAGCGAACCGGGGACAACTTTTGGGCAGTTTTAGTGGCTATTACGGAGGCGAAAATGCCTTTGAAAAACGAGATTGCCGTTTCGCTCCATGCCTTTGACTGGCCACCCACCTTGGACACGCGGACTGATTTCTACATCCCAAATCAGGCACGCGGAATCACTGACCGGAATTAGCCCAAGGTTCTGTCGGAAGTTTTTGATATAGTCGTATCCCCGGTTACAAAAGCGCGTCTGCGGCATCTGCCGCAATGTGAGCACCAATTTTGTCAGTGCCTCGTTTCGCCAAAACATCAAACCGGGCGTGCCGTCCGCGTCAATCCTAACCCATAGCTCAGAAAGCAATGTCTCTAATGGAAAGTCGGCCCTGACCGTAGCCCATTGGGGAAGGGGTTTAAGGATGTCCGCCTCGCGTCGTTTACAGCGATGAATAAGCACCGCGCGTCGTTGCTTTAGCCAATTCGCGGCGTTGGCCTCTCGCTTCGCCCGTAGTGTCGGATCATGCGCTACCCATTCTTTGCGGAATTCCTCGCAACGATTAAACTGCAATAGTGCGTTGGCCGCTTTGGTTGCCGCGTGTTCGGCGCGGCGCTTGTCGCCTGTGGCCCTAGCTTCCGAATTGACTTGCTGCCAGTCTGTGTTGGCGGTGGCGATTCCCATTGAGAGATGGCTAATGTGGCGAAACGCCACGATTTGGCTTTGCGCGGCCCGGCAGATTTTTTTCAACAGTGGAGAACCGTCCGGCAAGCCAATAAAGAATTGCCAAGGGTTGGTGAATGGCAAACGATTTGGGTCGTTGTGCTTCTTTTGCCAACAGGCATCCTGCTCCGCCCGGCGGTCAGCCTCTCGCAGCAACTCATCAGGAATCTGGCGTAGTGCCTGCCCTATCCAGCCTTTGTCTTGAGCAAGTTCGACAACTGAAACTTTGAACGGTTCTGTCCGCGCTCGACTCATTGAATCATGGCAGAGTCTCAGGCGAATTCCATGCGGGGTTTGATGTCCAGGTTTTCGGCCATGCTCTTTTCACGCTTTTACAAGTGTCTTAGCGCAAAAGCTGTTAAGACTTTCACCGGCGGCAAGGGCTTTGGCTGCGAGACGACGGTGCAACGCGGGTTCAACACGCAAAACAAATTTGCCGCTGAATTGTTTTGCGGCCAGCGGTTCGGGCAGTTCATGGCCGTCCGTTTCCAGAATTTCAACCCATTCCTCGACGATCCGGCAGAGTTGGGCATACACCTTTGCCTCGTCTTTGCCGTGGCAGCATTGGCCGATGAGTGGCGGGGCGCTGCCCACAAAGCAGCCGTCCTCGTCGCTCCATTCCACGATTTTCATGTAGCGGGCGGCTTTGGCCTTCAATTCGCTCGTTTTCATTGTTTCGATTCCTCAATTCTCCGCCGCACCTGGCGCTCCTGATACGGAAAAACATCATCACCCGGGCCGCCGCTGACTGTTACGCGCGGCCCTTTCGGATGAATAAAATTCCGATGACTGCCTTTGCCGCCCCGGTTCACAAAGCCAGCCTTCTCCAAGTCGGCAATCAGTTGTCGCACCTTGCGCGGCATTTCAGTATCAAATAAGTATCACAATGTTTTGCCGTTGTCAACCCGGCGTTGCCGGTTATTGCGCCTGCCTGCCAGAGACGGCGGCAAGCGGGATGACGTTCGCCGCCTTCGCCGGTTGGATGTTGAACCACCTTTCCGCTTCCGCCTTGGTCGCCAGCCCCTTGTAATGCTGATGAATCATGGCGGGGGAATTGCCCGCTTGCGCGGCGGTCAAATTCTCATTGGCGTGCAAGACGAAGTGAAACGAGCAAAATGAGTGGCGCAACCCGTTTGGCTTGCGGGATACCTTCGCCCGGTCGCACACTTCGGCGCTTCCTTTGTGAAAGCATCTGTCTGAACCCTGCCACAGCTTGCCAGAGGAGTGCCGGTACGGCCGCAACCATTCGGCCAGGGCCGGGCAAATCGGAACAAGACGACGCGAGCGCGTCTTGCTCTTTGTCTGCGAGATTTCGATATGGCCTTCAATTCTCCAAACGTCTTCCCATTCCAGGCGCTGGAGTTCGGCGGTTCGCAGTCCGCACATTCCGCCAATGGCGATCAGTGGTTTTAACGGGCCTTCCGCCGTTTCCAACAAGGCGCGGAACTCCGTGGGGGTGTAAATGCCGATGTCACCATTGTTGGCGTGCTCCATGCGCATTCCATCGGCTTCCAGCAACCGATTGGACGGGGGCAGGTAGTCGTTACGCACGCTCCATTGAATGAACTGCTTGATGCCGGCGCGGTGATGATTCCGGGCCTTCGGGCTGGCGTCGGCCATCGCCTTTATGAATGCGTCCAGATGTTGTTTGGTCAAATCGCAGACGGCATGGCCGGGCAGCGCCTTGGCGAAGTGGTGCAGACGCAGCGCCCGGATGCGTGTGTATTCTGATGACAGTTGCGCCCTTTGGCCGTTGCTGGATTTTGTGCGCGGCTGATCGGCTTGAATGAATTCCTCGACTGCTTGCGCCAGGTCTTTGCGCTTCACGGTCACGACGTTGGCCATGAAGCCGTCAACGGCTTCCGCCAGCGTGTGTCCGCTCAGTTTGCTGGACGCTTCGACGTATTCGGAAACGGCTCGCAACAGGGACACGTTGCGCCCCGTTTGTTGGTAAAACGCTTTGAGGCGCTCCACGGCTGCCAAGGCGTCGGTTGCTTGCGTCGGCGCGAGGGCGGTGGTTTGGGAGCCTTTGGCGAGGTCTTTAACCAGGGCGTCGGCAAATTCCTTCGCCTTCGAGTACGTGGCGAATTGCTTCACCCGGCGTTGACCGGTCACATACCAAGCGACGCGGTAAAAAGGGTAGTCGGGTTTCTTGCCGTAGATTTTACACTCGGCTTTGCGGTGCCGGATGACTTTCGGAAACTTCACGGCTCCTGATTCAGATTCAGCCTCATTTTGTGCGGAATCTGTGCGGTAATCGACCCTTTCTTCTTTCTCCCTCGGAGAAATGGTCGGGGCGGTGGGATTTGAACCCACGACCTCTTGGTCCCGAACCAAGCGCGCTACCAAGCTACGCTACGCCCCGCCCGACCGAAGAGCCTCAACGTGCCGCCTGCCGCGCTGGATTGCAAATAGAATCTCTCTTTTTCTCGCTTCTCACCGAACCCTTGGCGTTAAATCGTTCGTATTGAATGAGCCGGGTTCCTAAATCTGTTTTGGTTTTGTCATGATCGGCGCTGTCATTAACTCCGCCGGGATTGTGGCGGGAGGCGTCTGCGCTCTCGCCATCAAAAAGCCGGTTCCGAATCGTTACCAATTGGCCGCCAAAATCGGGCTGGGGGTTTGCACGGTGTGGTTCGGGTTGCAATTGACGTGGAGGAGTTTGAACGGGAGTGTGGCGCAGATATTGAAGGAACTGTGCATCGTCATGCTGGCGATGGCGCTCGGGAAACTCGCCGGGAGGATGTTGCGCTTGCAGGAGTTCTCCAACTCCATCGGGCATTACGCCACCCGTTCGCTGGCCGCGGAGGGAAAGGAGAAACGATTCAGCGATGGATTTCTCGTGGCCACGGCATTGTTTTGCGCCGGGCCGCTGGCGATTCTGGCGTCGGTCCAGGAGGGATTGAATGATTTTCATTTTTCTCCGCTGTTTCTGGTCAAGGCGGGAACGGATGGTTTGGCGACCATGGCCTTTTGCGCAACGTTTGGCTGGGGCGCTTTGGTTTCGGCCATTCCGGTGCTGGCGTTTCAAGGCTGCCTCATCCGCTGCGTGCAAGCGCTGGAGCCGATGCTCCATAACCAGCCCTGGCCCTTGATCGATTCAATCAATGCAACCGACGGGCTGCTGATCTTCTGCGTGGCGCTGATCGTCCTGGAAGTGAAAAAAGTCCGGGTGGCGGAGTATTTGCCCAGCCTGATATTGGCGCCGCTGCTCATGCGGTGGTTGTGGTAAGGAGGCCGTGATCTTCACCGCCGCAGGAACTTGGCCACTGCCTCGGTGCGGGTGCGGACCTGGAGCTTTTCGTAAATGCGCCGAATATAGGTATGCACCGTTTCATAGCTGATGCCCATTTTGTCGGCGATTTCCTTGTAAAGAAATCCCTGGCTGAGGTGGTCCAGGACCTCCTGCTCGCGGGCGGAGAGGGCCTCGCCGGTCGGCGCGGCGCGGCTCTGTTTTTGAAAGGACTGGACGACCTTGCGCGCGATGTGGGTCGTCATGGGCGAACCGCCCCGGCGCACTTCACGAATGGCATCCAACAGCTCGGCGCGGGGGGCGCGTTTGAGCAGGTAACCGGTTGCGCCAGCGGCCAGGGCGTTGAAGATATTCTCGGTATCCTCGTAGGCGGTCAGCATGACGGCGGCGATTTCCGGGGCGATTTGCTTTAAGCGCCGGACGCACTCGACGCCATTCATGCCGGGGAGATTGATGTCCATCAATACGACGTCGGGCTTGTCTTTGGGAAGGCCGGCCAGGGCGTCTTCGGCGCTGGCGTACTGGCTGAGGCAACGGAAGCCTTCGGCGCCGTCCAGGAGGCGGGCCAGTGTGCCCCGCAACTGGTGGTTGTCTTCCACAAGGGAAATGGTAATAGGCACAATGTTTAGCGGTTTCGCAACGGAACGGTCAGGCGGACGAGCGTGCCGCCTTGCTGTCCCGGGCCGATGAAAAATTCGCCGCCAATATCCTCCATTCTTTTGCGCATGTTGCGCAAGCCATTTCTGGACTCGGACGCCTTCTCCTGGACGCCGTCCGGGCCGCGGCCGTTGTCTTCGATTTCCAGGGTAAAACTTAGCGGGGCCACGCGCAAGCGCAGCCAGGCTTCCGAGGCGCGGGCGTGGCGGACCACGTTGGTCACGGCTTCTTTTGCGGCGAGGAAGACGTTGTGACGGGCTTCCGGGGAAATGGCCGCGGGCGGCAATTGCGCCGGCACGTCCAGGCGGTAACGCAAGCCCGCCACCGCCAGATATTCCTGGGCGTTCTTGCAGATGTAATTGATCAATCCGTCCAGGGTGTCATTGGAAGGGTTGACTGTCCAAACGATCTCATCCAGCTCGAGCGCAGTCTCACGGGCGGTCTGGGAAATCTGGCGGGCATGGGTTTCGGCTGCCCCGGGACTGTCCTTGTCGGCCTGGATCATTTCGCCCAGGAGGGAAAGTTGAGTAAGCCCGGCGCCGACCTGGTCGTGAATGTCGCGGGCGATGCGGGCCCGTTCCCGTTCCAAGGCCTGTTGCTGGCGCAATCCGGCCAGTTGACGATGCAATTTCTGAGTGGAAATGAAATGGACGGTGGCAATGATGATCCCCAAAAGGCCGCAGGCAACGGCGGCGCGGAACCACCATTCCTCCCAAAATGGCGGCAGCACGACAACCTCGAGACTGGCGCCGGATTGGTTCCAAATGCCGTCTTCATTGCGGGCCTGGACATGGAAGCGATAGCGGCCATGCGGCAAATTGGGGTAACGGGCGAAACGATCCCTGCCCGCCAGGGTCATCTTTGTTTGGTATCCTTCAAGCTGGTAGCGAAAGAGCGCCCGGCCGGCGGCGGCCAGATTGAGACTGGTGAATTGAATCTCCAGGTTTTCCCGGCCGGCGGGCACGGTGACGGATTCCGGGGGCGGCGTGCGCAGTCCGTTGGTGTTCTGCCGCCGTTGGTCAACCAGCACCGCTTCAATCAGCACCGGCGGCGGATTGGTGTTGGGCTTTATCCCGGATGGGTTGACCGAAACCATTCCGGCAATGGTGGGGAACCAAAGAACGCCGTCGCCGGTCCGGCAGGCGGCGGGCTGGGAACCATAGGTGCATTCGGTGGCGGGCAAACCGTCCTTCTGGTCGTAGCCGCGGCAGGAAAGAAAATCAAGGCTGTCAGGGTCATATTCGTCCAGCTCCTTTTTGCTGACGCGCATCAAACCGGCATTGGAGCCGATCCAGAGGAACCCTTCGCCATCCTCGACCATATAGTCAATACTATTTCCTGCCAGGCCGTTCCGCGTCGTGTAATGCTTCCACTGCCCGCCGGCCAGCCGAACCAGGCCGTTGCCGATGGTCCCGATCCAGAGGACGCCCCGGTCATCGAGGTGGAGGCACGAAATGTTGTCGCCGGGAAATCCGTTGGATTTTTGGAAGAAAGTTATTTTTCCGCCGCGCAGAAGGTTCAGTCCCCCGTGTTCAGTCCCGACCCAGACATCGCCGTTGGGATCATCGGCAATGGCGCGGATAATGTTGGCGGACAGACCGCTGTTGGTGGTGAAGTTGGCCCACTCTTGTCCGTTCCAACAGCCCAGGCCGCCCTGCGTTCCGACCCACAAGCGGCCATCATGCCCCTGATAAAGGGCCGAGATCTCGGGATTCAGGACTCCGACGCCCGGGACCGGGCCAAACTCATTGCCTTCCAAACGAAACAAATTAACGCCCACCGTGGCCGCCCAAACTCTTTGACTGGCATCCACCAGAACGGCTTTTGGGTTAAATTTGCTCAGGGTGCCGAAGGTTGATCCGACGCTGGTGGCAACCCCATCTTTCCAATAACAAAAATCATTGTCTTTCGGGCTGAACCACAATCCTCCCTTGTTATCCGCGCAGATCGATTGGACGACCAGGCCCGCGGAAGAATCCAGGAGATTGAAAATCGAGCGGGTGACGCGGTTCAAGGGGCGCTCGGTCGGGCCGCCGCCATCCAACCCCACCCACAAACTGCCATCCGAATCCACCACCAGTGAGAGGACGGAATTGTTGGCCAGGCCGTCGTTGGTGGAGATATGGGTGGCATGGCCCTGGGCATCGAACCAAAAAACCCCCTGGTTCAGCAGGCCGACGATCAAATTCCCGTCACGATCTTCGCAAGCCGCCTTGACCGGGTCCCCCTTTCTGATCCATGGGTACGGTCCGAAATCTCGTTCAACAGTCGTGCCCACACATTTCTCAATCAGGCCATCGGCGATCCGCCAATATCCTCCCGTCCGGCTGGCCAGCAGAAAATCCAATTGTCCCACTGGCGCGCGCGAATTTTCCGGCAAGGGCGCTTTGCTGCGCACCGCGGCGGGGTCAATGGCGATCATTTCATGATCAGTGCCCACACAGACCAGGCCGGATTTCTCCGCAATGACGGCGCGGCCATCTGTCATGGAGTCGCCGGAGATTTTCCAAACATCGAAGTTGCCGCTCATATAGCGGGCCAACTCATGGTCCTGGGTGAGAAGCCAGACTGCGCCGAGCGAGTCCTCGCATATCGAGACCAAATGGCCTTTGCGCCGTCCCTGACCGAAGTCCAGTTTGATAACCTGGCCATTGGCCACGAGCATCGCCCCCGCGCTTTCGGTGCCGATCCAAAGATTGCTTTGGCTGTCCTCGAAAAGTTTGACGGTTTGGATGCTGCTCAATTGCGGAGTGGTGCTCTCGTCGAAGACGGTGAAATGAACGCCATCAAAACGGGCCAGCCCGTTGAGGGTTCCCAACCAGAGATAGCCGTCGCGGGTCTGCACCATGGAGATGATGGAGCTTTGCGGCAACAAACCTTCGCCGGTGCCCCAGCCATCGACGACGCAATAGCGTCCGACGCCCAAGGCCGGGAGCGCTGCCAGACAGGCAGCCAGCCACAACCCACAGGCGGTGGGCTTCAGGGCCGCTGTCCAACGAGACTTTGCCATTAGCTGGATTGTCATGGTGGGCGAAGCACTTCGCCAAGTTCAAAGTTTAGGTTCAAATTGGGGAGCGCGCGCCGGACGCACGCCCCCCCCCCAATTGTCGTCTCAAAAAAAATGTTTCAGAATGGTGCGATTTGGTTGGATTTGGTGCGATTAAGTTGGATCAAGTTGGATTTTTTGGCCCCCAAGATGGACGGTGTGGACTGGCATGGAGTGACAATTTGACCCGCCTTCGCCGCATCCGCCTTCGTTGAACTACGGACAGGATGGTGGACAAGACGGCTTCGGCGCGGCGAGCCTGCTTCTGCCCAATCGGCCACAGGGCTTTGCGGCTGCCGGACTTGGCAACTGGTTTGATTCACTTTGACTGGGTTTGACTGGACGGAGCGCCAGTTAGTTTGTAAGTTGTTTATGTTAAGTAACTTGCGGACGTTTTGACCGGCATTATGGCCAACCGGCCTGGATTTAACTACATTTACCACAGTTTGACAGGGCGAGCAGGCAAATTCAGCACGAAGGGCAGGAAAATCACGAAGAGGGTTGGCCCGGTTTTTCCGGGTACGCCGGCAAATTGCGTCTGGCTCGAATTGGCCACATCCCAAATTCAGCGGCGTCTTTCTCATAAGTTTCTCCATTACGGGTTCTTCATTATTCATTGACCATTTTCCATTATCCATTGTTTATACTGCTTCATACTTCTCTTAGACTACATATAGCCATTATTATTCAATAGTCAAATGACTTTTTTAATTATTTTTTCTGGAAACGGCGCACAGGCGGGCTGTTGTGGAGGACAGCGAAACCGGAGTTGCGTTTGACCTTGCCGTCCCTGCCTGCAAGATTCTCTCTTTCCTGGAGTAAGCATTACTGCCACAGTTGAACAGGGAAAGATTGTGCTTCGGGCAAATGTCCAATAGCCGTCGGGCCCAGTGGTTCGCATTGAACCTGTGGGGGATCAGCCGCTCACTCCATGGGAAACCCTCAAGGATTTTGACGGCATAGTCAATGATCCGCCCACCGGCCTGGCAGACAATCCGGACCATTACGTTCACGGCTGTTTGCTTTGCCCGGTCGCGAATTGAATGCGGGCTTTACGCCATGGGCGGTCAGGTGTAATATGTTACTCATGCAGAGCATCCGTTATGTGTATTGGCAGGACGGTGACGCGTGGCTTGGTCATCTGGAGGAATATCCCGATTACCTGACGCAGGGCGAGTCGCTGTCCGACTTGGAAGAGCATCTGCGCGACCTGCACAAAGATTTAACGAGCGGGGCCATTCCTTGCGTGCGCAAGCTGGGAGCCCGCGACTTCACGACCAGGCTGGTTTCAGGGGCGTAATGAGTGCGGCGGTTTTGCGGAGCAAGCGAGCGGCAAGGAGGGAGAGCCCAGACGGAGCAAAAGCCGCCGCTCTCAGGACGCAGGGAAAAACCTGCTCTCGACGATAAGCGTAGGTGTTTCTCGGTTTCATGCAGGGGCCTCTTTAGAAAAATAATCGCGGTAAAGTCTTGATTTTGGTGCTGGAGGCGACATCTTCGGTGCTGAATGAGACGTAGGCCCTTCCCGATTGCATCGGGATTCACGTCACGAGTTGGCGGTAGCTCAGTTCTTGGTCGTTGGCTGTCTTGCTTCGCGCAAAGCAGAGAAAAATTATGCAAACTTGGCTGAAATCGATCGGGTCGGCTCAACGGCCGATAACTGATAGCTACACGGACCCGTCCGTTGGTTTTCGGAAAGAATCCAAGCCCGGAATCTCTAACGGTGATCATCTCTATCTCTACGCGCCAGGAGTTCACAAGCGCATTTTTGCCTTGGTAAAGGCCACTGGCAATCCAGAGCGCGACGACGATTACGACCCGCAGGTTCAGGGAAGCTGTCGGTGGAAACTGAGTGTTCGATATTTGATTAATCTACCGGTAGCTGATGGCGTTCACATTGGTGAGGTTAGAGGCAAGCGACACCTAGCGGCCTCGATTCGACAGCAATCCCATATTAAACTGCGTCTAGAAGAAAGCCAATCAGCACGCAGGAAACTGCGAGAATACCGATCAGCATCCATACCGCCTGCGGTCAAAGTTTTCCCGATGGGTGACGGAGACCCTGAAGTTAGAGCGTGCCCCGACCCAAAGACGCTACAAGAGAAGTTCTTTCTTGGGACTTTGCTTTCGTCTGCCCGTGCAGGAAGGTTTCATTACCAAAAGCGGGGTTTGCGGAGTCCGCCGGGAACCGTGGTGCTATTCCAATTCAGGGGCGAGATCATTGCCAGTGCTATTTTGTGCGACGTTGAGAGATTCCAAAAACCAATAGAAGATAATGGGACTTATTACAACGGGGCTTTGCATCTGGATATAGATTCGATTCGAGTCTTCGATCCTGTCCCTTGGGAAACAGTCTGCCGCATCTGGCCAAAAACAAAGAGGCCAAGTCATGTAAAGTATGATTTGGAACCACCAAGTCGATATACAGAATTTGAAAAGGAATTGCGAAACGTCAGGTGTGTTGGCGATTCAATTGGACTGGCCAACGACATACCGGACGAAGTGCCTGCAAAGATAAGGAGCATAATCAATCGCATCATTCGTGACACAAAAATGGCGCGTGAGATCAAGCGGGATTATGATTATATGTGCCAAGTATGCAAACAAAGACTTGAAATCCACGGCACCCCCTATGCTGAGGCTCATCACGTTAAGCCGCTAGGCGGCGTCCACGGAGGCCCAGATTCAAGGGACAATATTCTGTGCCTTTGTCCGAATCATCATGCGTTATTTGACTATTTCGCCATCTCCCTTGACCCCGCAAAATTGCTTCTGAACAACCATGAGCTACGTCAGTCGTTCATTGACTACCACAATGAGCAAGTTCGCAATCGGTCGAAGCAGAGTTCCTGATGCGGAATTCTGGAAGAGCATATCCGCGGTGAATATCAATGATGTCGTAAGAAGACGGCGTTTAAGGTGTCAGCTTTAGCTGTCCGCTATCGCGATGAGGGAAAGTCAGACGGGGCTTTTACTCGCTCTTCCGTCTTGGTTAAGAAGCTACGGCGGGACAAGCAGCCACCGCGAGGGGCGGCATTCTTTAACCGAGGCCAGTCCAGAGCGGCCAGCTTTGGCGGTATCCAAGCGACGCACGGTTGGGCGGGGTTCGGAAGGGCGGCAGCCCTTGCGCGGCGGTGTAACCGCCCATAAAGCGGGGTTCCAAGGGGACGGCTTTGGAGTCCCCTCGGCGCGGTATGTTGCTCTTGCAACATATAACCGCGCCCATTATACTCTTTCCCATCCCCACTCCCAAAACGAGTGGTTTTGCTCTGCGGTTTCCACTTGTTCGGTTTTCAGGCCGGGAAGCGTCTGAGATGATAACATGGTAACGTCATTTCCGGCTCGAAACGAAGATTATCGGGCGCGAGGCCAAAGACAGAAGTGTCCGCCATATCCATTCCTGCTGACCGCTGCCGAGCCTGCCGCATTTGGAAAAAGAAAGCAATCCCGCAAACGCATTGCCCAGATCATGGCCCAAGGAATTTTTTTGACCACCAAATACGCCAACCACGCGAACAAGGGAAGACGTATTCAGCTTCTTTGCGCAGGGACAACGATGCGTGATTGACGCTCCGGGGGCTTGGGAGTAGAATGACAGAGCAAAGATCGAGAAGAATTAAATTTATGGCCGCCCTGACATTGGATCGCGTTTTAACCTCTGCCGAAGCCTTGCCTGCCGACGAGCAGGAAATGCTGGAAAACCTTCTGCGGCAGCGCCGGATTGAAGCCTGGCGGCGCGACACGGCTGCGGAAGCAAAAAAGGCGGTCAAAGCCTTGCGCTCCGGCAAACTCAAGGCGGAATCGGTGGAGAGCGTCATCGCCCGCTTGCGCGCGGCTCAATGATTCATGTGTGAAGTTACAGTTTCTTAATCGCGGTTTCGGGGCGGAATTCCAAGATTTCGCCGGGCTGACAGTCGAGGGTTTGGCAAATGGCTTCGAGGGTGGAGAAACGGATGGCCCTGGCCTTGCCGGTTTTGAGGATGGACAGATTTTGCGGGGTGATGTCCACGGCTTGCGCCAATTCGTTCAGCCGCATTTTCCGCTGGGCGAGGACCACATCCAGATTGACGATGATGGGCATAAACTTAAACGGTCAATTCCTGTTCCTGCTGAAGTTCCTGCGCCTCCTTCAACAGCCACGCCACGAAAATGAGCGTCAAACCCGCAAACAAACCGCTGCCAAAATCCAGCGGATTCGCATTGGTGAATTGAATGAATGTGTGGCTGATTCCGAAAAACAAAGTCTCAAAAAACCAAAGCGCAACCCACCAGCGGCCGGCGTTATCCAGGTTTCCAACGGTTTGCGCGTCGAATAAATGTCCGTTCTTGAGCCGGTCAAAAAATCGGAAGAGCTTTAGATTTACGATGAGGCACATTGCCATGGTCAAGGGCGTGCCACATTGCAAATAGCGCGATGCCGGCACAGCCCGGCTCCACATGGCAACAATTGGAATCAAAACCACGGGAATTCCGATGATCCAGACAACCAATCCGGCGAACAAAATGTACCTGATGATTTTGCTGACCCTGACGATGTTTGCCTTGTTTTGATAATTTTTCATAATTTGATGTTAAACAGTTAGTTCTTGTTCCTCCTGGATTTTGCGGCCTTCGTCCATGACCCAGGCGATGATGATGGTCAGACATCCCACCATGAACCCTGGAGAACAGAGGATGTTCAACGGCAGGGTCAGGGGAAATTTAACATAGGGAGTTTCAAAAACGGGGAGGCAGGCTGAGAGCACGCCATAAAACACCGCCAACTGTCCCAGCCGCCGGATTTGCGAGACGTTCTCCGCCGAAAAAATGATTCCTTTTTCGTAAAGATTGAGCAGACGATAAAACGCGATGACCGCCAGGAGGTAAAGACAGAAGCAAATGGCTTCATAAGTTTTCAACACTGCCGGAATCTCCCGCAGTGAACTGAAATTTTGACCGCCCACCTGGATGGGCATTTTGACGGCGATTTGCCCGTGACTCACTATCAACACAAGTCCCAAGACCACAAAATAAAACAGGAACACAACCTTCAAGGATCGGCTCAGTTTTTTGATCCGACTCAAACGAGGATTGGCGTTCGGAGAGATTTCATTCACATTCATGGCGCAAAGAATAAACCCATAAATCGTGTTCGTCAAGCTTTTTTTATCGAAAAACGATAAATAAATGACGATTAACAGTTTTGTCGCGTAAAGGCCGTAAAACAGCCCCGAAACGAAGGATTTTGACAACGGTCCGGTTTGACGACCTCTCGAACGAAACCGGAGGAACTCTGTCCAACCCACCATGAAGGAATGCAAAGGCCGGGAACGGTTGAGGAAGATTTGGCGCGAAAACAAGTCGCTGCTCATCACCATTATCATCTTGACGGCGGTGCGCTCGGCCATTGCCGATTGGAACGATGTTCCCACCGGCTCGATGAACCCGACCATCGTCCAGGGCGACCGTTTGTTCGTCAACAAACTGGCTTACGACTTGAAGGTGCCTTTCACCACCTGGCATCTGGCGCAATGGAGCAATCCGAAGCGCGGCGATATTGTGGTTTTCTTTTCGCCTGTGGACGGCACGCGCCTGGTGAAGCGGGTCGTCGGACTGCCAGGGGACAAGATCGAACTGGCCAATGAACGTCTCCTGATCAATGGCCGGCCACCGGCATACGAAGCATTGGCGGCGGACACGGGCCGCGACGTTCCGCCGGACAAAGACGGCTTGCGCGTGTATGCCGAGGAGAAAGCGGGCGGGATGCCATCGCACCCGGTAACGATATTGCCGCAACGGCCGGCGTTGCGCACCTTTGGGCCGGTCACTGTGCCAGCGGGGAAGTATTTCATGATGGGCGACAATCGGGACAACAGCAATGACTCGCGCTTTTGGGGCACGGTGGACCGCAACCGCATCGTCGGGCGCGCGACGATGGTGGTCATTTCACTGGATCGCGAGCATTACTTCGAACCGCGCTGGCACCGGTTTTTCACCGGGTTGTTTTAAACAGGGACTTCTTTGGCGTTGAGAATGGCCGGCGTTCCACGGTATCGTCCGGCCATGAAATCATTTTATGTGTTCCTCGCCCTGTCTCTTGCCACGCCGGTGTTCCCGCAATCGCTTGCATCCCCTGATGTCCAGACGGACGGACGGGTGACGTTCCGGCTGAAAGCGCCGGATGCAAAGGAGGTCCAGGTGCAGTGCGAATCGTTGAAAGCCGCCAAAATGCAAAAGGACGATCAGGGCGTCTGGTCGTTCACGACGGAGCCGCTTGAACCGGATTATTACGGATACTCCTTTGTGGTGGATGGCCTCCGCACCATCGACCTTAACAACCCGTTGATGAAATACAATCTGCTGAACACCGAGAGCGAAGTGCATGTCGCCGGGCCGGCGTCGCTCCCGTGGGAAGTCAACGACGTGCCGCACGGGACCGTGCATCGCCATTTTTACAAATCCGCCGCAGCGGGTGACGAGCGGGCTTACTTTGTCTATACGCCGCCCGGTTACAAGGCGTCAGGCGGGAAGCCTTACCCGGCGCTGTATCTGCTGCACGGCTACAGCGACGATGCCACGGCCTGGTGGTCGGTCGGACAGGCCAACATCATCCTGGATAACCTGATCGCCCGCGGCCAGGCCAGGCCAATGGTCGTCGTCATGCCGCTGGGTTACGGGACCATGGACATCGTCCTGCGCGGGTGGTCACGGGTGCGCGAGCCGAACGTGTGGAAGCGCAATGTTGACAAATTCCGCGCGACGCTGCTGGACGAGGTGCTGCCGCAGGTGGAAAAGGACTATCACGTCTCCACGGACCGCAAAGACCGCGCAATTGCCGGGCTGTCCATGGGCGGAGCGGAATCGCTGACCGTCGGTTTGACCACCCTGGACCGGTTCGCGTGGATCGGGGCGTTTAGTTCCGGCGGGCTCAATACCAACTATGCGGAACAGTTTCCCGATCTCGACGCCAAGGCGAATGACCGCCTGCGCCTCCTTTGGATTTCCTGCGGGAAGGACGACCGATTGGCCGAGCCCAACCGGGCGTTTGTCAAATGGCTGAAATCGAAGGACATCCTCCACACCTGGACGGAAGTTCCGGGCGTGCATAGCTGGAGAGTCTGGCGGCGCAACCTGGCGGACTTCGCGCCGCTGCTGTTCCGTTAAAGGCGCCTTCGCATCTTAATCTCTGAGGATTAGGATCAAGATTAGGAGCGGGAAATGCTGACATGGATTGAGAGCGTCGGATTGGCCACGCCGTGGTTCTTTGTGGGATTATTTCTCGCGGCCTCGTTCCTGATGATCTGGCGGCTGGAATCCATGGCGGCCGACGGAATGGAAGGCACGGTGCTGGGCACGTTGATCATGCCCTATTGCACCGGGATGGGCAATTTGGTCTTTGTCTTCGTGCTGGGAATGAAGGGAGGGTCCGGCGCGGAAGTGGTGACCAATTGCCTGGTCAACAACGTGACAAATCTGACGCTGCTGGTGGGCTTGCCAGCCGCGCTTTGGGGGATGGCGGTCCTTCCGGACCAGGCCGCGAAAAGGAAGGAACAGGATTGCTCCCATCACTTGAACCGGCTTTCCATGATGTTGACGTTATTGGCGGTGTTGTTCTTTACCGGCACGGCCTGGGCGCTGGGACGGCGGCGGGAAATCGGCTTCGCGGAGGGACTGATTTTGGTCGGGCTTTTTCTATGCTGGCAATCCTTTCACGTTTTTGAAGTGTTGAAAAGCAATCGCCGGCAAAACAAATCATTCGCGCGGATGCTGGTGGTTGATCTAATTTTGCTGTGTATCGGAACTTATGGAACTTATTTGAGCACAGACTGGCTGGTTTCGTGGGTTTCGAACAACAAGACCGGCTTTATCGGCGCCCACCACCTGGGCTGGTTAAGCGGCTGGCTGGACGTGCTGCCCAACGGCCTTCTGGCATTTTATTACGGGTGGAAGAGGCAGGCCGAAGTCGTTTACACCTCGCAAGTTGGGGATGGGCACATCTGCATCCCGCTGTGCATAGGGATATTTGCATTATACAAACCAATCGTTGTGCCACCCTTTTTTGAGACCGGCGTGCTGATCCTTGGCGGGGCCACGCTGGTGCATTTGATATTCATCGGAATATGGGGACGGCTGCCCCGCATCATCGGCTGGCTGTTGACCGCGGCTTACGGAGTTTTCCTTTACAAAGGATTAAGCAAATAACGAACAACTCATTGAGCCGCTGGCGGCGGGGGTGCTTCGGGCGCAGGCGCGGGCACGGGCGTCTTGTAGGGCGTGATGGCGTCGATGCGGTAGCGTTTCTTCCCGCCCTCGACGGGCACTTCCACTTCGTCGCCGGGCTTGTGGTTGAGGAGGGATTGACCCACGGGCGTCAGGTAGCTGATGACGCCCTTTTCCGGATCGGAGTCCCACGCTCCGAGAATGATAAAGTGTTCGGCATGCTGGTGATCCAAATCTGTCACCTCGACCCGTGTCCCAATACTGGCGACATCGGTGCGGGGATTGGCAAAATCGCTGCCGCGGGCGCGAACCAACTGAGCCTCCAATTCGCTTTTGCGGCGCATGAGCATTTTTTGCATTTCCTTGGCGGCTTTGTATTCGTGGTTTTCGCGCAAGTCGCCAAAACTGCGGGCCAGGGCAATTTCCCTGGAATTGGCCGGGATGGCTTTCTGCACCAGTTCGGCGTATTCATTTTTGCGCCGCTCCAGGCTTTCCCAGGAAACGAGAAAAGCGGATTCCTGCTTGTTTTGATCGCCGGAAATCATGGTTTGCACGGCGGGATAGCTTTTGACGATGCGGGCCAGCAGGGAGCGTTTGTCCATGTCGTCAAAACAAGGGGAAAGTTGCAGGGCGCGGGTGAGGTCCTTGATGACTTCCAAATCGGCGGAGCCGATTAATTCGACCAGGAGGGTTTGATCGACCAGGATGAAATCGCGCAGTTTGTTGGAACGCTTTTCGTTGAACTGGTCGCGTTCCATGGCGGTGAGCATGGCACGGAAGACTTCGGGGCCGAGGATGTCGGCGAAGGAGTCGGAACGCTCTTTTGCCAGCCAGAGCAACAAATCACTGGCGGCCTGGTGCTGGCTGATGAGGCGGGCGAGAATCTCCTTCAAGCCGTCGAGTTTTCCGCCGGAAATGAGGGCGTGGGCCACTTCGCCCGCCAGCTTGGCCGAGACGTGGTTGAGTGAGGCGAGGAGGGAGTCGGGCCAGTGTTCCGGATTGGCGTCCTTGAAAGATTGCAAAGCGCGGCGATGTTTGGCCGCAGGGATCTGTTCCAGGACGGCGCCCACTTTTGCGCTTTCCTGGAGCCAAAGGGCGCGGGCGGACAATTCGCCCTCAACCGGCGGCGCGGCGGCGGCCTGGCGCATCTCATCGCGCACAAAGATGGCCTCCAGCGCCACCGCCGGCTGCGTGCGTTGATGGGTGGCAATCTCCGCGTTCAGCGCCAGAATCACCTCTTTGGCCGCGGCGCTTTTGTCGGACAGATCGGACAAGCTTTTCAAAATTTCATGGGCGACGTTCAAGCGGGCTTTCAATCCTTTGGCGGCGCGGAATTCCGCCAGGAAACGATCTTGCAAAGAAACTTCCCTGGCCTGGTAAATAATCGGCTCGGACTTTTTGAGGGGAACCTGGAAATGGCCGTTTTTCTTCAGTTCGCGTTTGGCGGCTTCCCACCATTTTTTCCAGTCGTCCTCGATGACATCCGGCACCAGCGCCTGCTGAATCTGATCCACCGTGGCGCGGCCGCCGAAGCTTTGCAGCACCAATTTGATCAAGTCCAGATGGTGCAAGGCGGCCATTTGGCGGAGGGCTTCGATATCCGAAACTTTACGGGCGTAGATGTGATCGTTGGAAATGGGTTTGAGGGATTCGGCGGCAAAGGCCAGATCCATGGTGTGAGCGGGCTTGGATTCAAAATCAATGACGAACCGGGAGAAAACGGCGTCCACGGTTGTAATCTTTCCGAAACCCCAACTGCGATGATAACAGTACCCGCTCTCTGTCAGGGCCACCAAGGCATCCACGTTTTGACGGGTGAGCTTTCCGGTTGCGGCCAGTTTTTCAAACTCTTCTTTCATGGATATATTCTCGCGTCCCATAACGGTTCGCCCATTATTATGTCGTGAACGGTGAAAAACCAAGAGAAATTGCCATGCGCGTTTTGAGGCGGCGCGGCGACAGCGGCGAATACGTCGAGAGGCTGCTCGAAAATGAGCTGGCCGGGGGGGGGCTGACGCCGCCGGACCGGGCCTTATGCCAGGAATTGGTCTATGGGATTGTGCGCTGGCAAACGACACTGGATTGGCTGGTCGCCCGCAAAACCGGGGACCGGCCGCAGAATGCGATATTGCGCCTTCTGCTTCATCTTGGACTTTACCAGTTGTTTTGGCTGCAACGCATCCCCAATCACGCGGCGGTTCATGAGACGGTCGAGTTGGGCAAGCGGTTGGGTTTCGGCGCGCAAGCCGGTTTTCTGAATGCGGTCTTGCGCGCTTACACCCGCGAACGTGAGGCCACGGTCCTGCAACTGGAGAATTTGAAGCAAACCGACCCGGCGCTGGGATATTCCCACCCCGCATGGCTGGTCGAACGATGGCAGGCGCGCTGGGGCGCCGCCAAGACGGCCCAATTGCTGCAGTGGAACAACACTCCTCCGCCCATTTACGCCCGGCTCAATCTTTTGAAGACAGATTTTGCCGGCCTGGCCGCTGCATGGCGGCAGGAAGGAGTGGACTTCCAGAAGCAGCAATGGGATTGGACAGGCGGGAATCTGATGTTCGAATTGAAATCGCACCCTCCCCTGCCCCAGTGCAAAAGTTTCCAACGCGGCTTTTTTTACGTGCAAGACCCCGGCACGCTTCTGGCGGTGAACGAATTGGAGGCCCAGCCCGGCGAGAACATTCTTGACCTCTGCGCGGCGCCCGGAGGAAAGACCGCTTACATCGCCCAGCGCATGCAGAATCGCGGACGCATTGCGGCCCGGGACAACCAACCGGAGAGGATCAAATTGGTGCGGGAGAATTGCGACCGCCTTGGCATTACGTGCGTGGAGTTCCAGGACCCCAGCCCACCCCCGCCATTTGACCGGATTTTGGTTGATGCTCCCTGTTCCAACACAGGCGTGATGCGGCGCCGGGTCGATTTGCGCTGGAGGATCAACTTCGGGGAAATAGAAAGGCTGCGCCAGGGGCAGCAGGCGCTGCTGGAAGAAGCGGCGTTGCAACTGAAGGCGGGCGGAACGCTGGTTTACAGCACATGCAGCCTTGAACCCGAGGAGAATGAATCCGTGGCGCGGGATTTTATGGAGGGGCACGCCGATTTCAAGCTGGAGCGCCAACGCCAATTGCTGCCCTTCGCCGACGGCGTTGATGGAGCGTATGTGGCGCGACTGCGCAAATCAGGTTGACTCCTCCGCGCCTTCTGGAAGATTGATGCGAGTCGTATGGCGAAAATTCAACGTGCCCTGCTCTCCGTTTTCGACAAGACCGGTCTCATCCCTTTTGCGCAAGCTCTGGCTGCGGCGGGAATTGAAATGATTTCGACCGGCGGCACGGCCAGGGCGTTGCGTGAAGAGGGCATTATCGTCAGCGATTTGAGCGCCTACACCGGCTTTCCCGAAATGCTGGATGGGCGGGTCAAAACGTTGCATCCAAAAATCCACGGCGGTCTGCTCTATTTGCGCGGCAACGAAGAACATGAAGCGGCCGCCCGCAAACATGACATCAAGCCCATCGACCTGGTGGTGGTCAATCTCTATCCTTTCGCCCGGACGACCGCCCGGCCCGACGTCACTTTGGCCGAGGCCATCGAGAACATCGATATTGGCGGGCCCTCGATGCTGCGCAGCGCGGCCAAGAACCATGACAGCGTGACCGTTGTCATGGACCCGGCGGATTACGCCGAGGTCGCCGGCCAGATTGCGGCCGCCGGCCAGACCACGCCGGAATTGCGCCGCCGGCTGGCTGCGGGCGTCTTTGCCGGCACCGCCGCTTACGACGCGCAGATCGCCGGCTATCTCTCCAGGACATTTGGCATCCCCGGCGCTGATTCGCCGGCGGCGCCGCTCAAAGCCGGCGACCCCTGGCCCGCGAGCATTCAGTTGAACTTGCGCCATGCGCAGACTTTGCGCTACGGCGAGAATCCACATCAACGCGCCGCCCTTTACGGCCGCTTCGGGGATTATTTCCGGCAATTGCATGGCAGGGAATTGTCCTATAACAATATCCTGGACCTGACCGCCGCCGCCGCTCTGGCCGTGGAATTCGCGGCAGCCGCGCCAACTTTGGCCATTCTCAAACATTCCAATCCTTGCGGGGCGGGACAGGGCAAAACACTCCGTGAAGCCTGGGAAAAGGCTTTTGCGACCGACAAACAAGCCCCCTTTGGCGGGATCATCGTGGTCAATCACCCGCTTGATTTGCCCTGCGCCGAAGCCCTGACGGAGATTTTCAGCGAGGTCATTGTCGCGCCCGATTTTGCGGCGGAGGCGCTCGAACTATTGCGGCGCAAGAAAAATTTGCGCCTGATGAAAGTGCTCAAATGGCCGGGCGGCGACGGTTCGGCTGAACTGCGTGACGTTGGGGCGGAGTCGTTCCTGGTCCAAGACCGCGACACAAAGATCGTTTCCGCCGCGGAGTGGCGTGTGGTGACCAAACGCCACCCAACGGAAGAAGAACGGCAAGCCATGCTTTTCGGCTGGACTGTGGTCAAACACGTCAGGTCGAATGCCATTGTCTATGCGGCCGCCGACCGCACGCTGGGAGTGGGCGCCGGCCAAATGAGCCGGGTGGACGCCAGCAAAATCGCTGTTTGGAAAGCCCGGGAGTCCCAGCTCTCACTGCGCGGCAGCGCCGTGTGCAGCGATGCCTTCTTTCCTTTTGCCGACGGGCTGGCGGCCGCGGCCGAAGCCGGCGCAACCGCAGCCATCCAGCCGGGAGGCTCGATGCGCGATGCCGAGGTTATTGCAGCGGCCGACGAGCGCAACATGGCCATGGTTTTCACGGGCACCCGTCATTTTCGCCATTGATTAACGATTCAGCCAGTAGATTGCCGCCACCTGACCCAGGCACAATGCGCCCAGCGCGATCCAGGTCAGCCATTCTCTCAACGCTGCACTCGACTGTTGGATGGGACTTAAGCTGAATCGCAGGGTCACACCGCCCAGGGTAATCATGTCGCCATTGCGCAATAAGGCGCGCGGCATCGGCACCCCGTTAACGCTGGCCAGCGCGCCGGGTTCGACCTCGAGGACCAGGCCTTCCTGCCGCCAATGGATTTTGCAGTGAGACGGCCAAACGCCCGGTTCCTCCAAGGAAACATTTGACTGCTCCGAACGCCCCACCGTAATGGGCAGGCTGGAACCATCAAATTTCGCGCCGGCTCTCCTGCCGGAGAGGATTTGGAGTTGGACCATTTACCAGAGCCTGCGCTTGACCACAATTTTGTCGCCGGGATAAACAGGTAGATCCAATTTCGGGTCGTCCAGCGCTTTGATACAGTTCACGACCTTGTAAGTGCCATCGACCCGGTAAATCCTGACGTTTCTGCGATTGGCGAAAGGATTGAAACCGCCCGCAGATGCAATGGCGCGGGTCACCGTTATCTGGCCGGTGTAGGCTATCCGCCCGCCGGCCCCTCCTCCGCTGACCTCGCCATCCACGTAAAAAAAGCGCACCACCGGCGTGACGGTCACACTCAAGTGGGTGTAATAGGCAGGGACATAATCTTTTTGAATGGCCTTCTCCAGTTCGCCAGGCGTCTTTCCATCGGCGAAAACGTCGCCGATAAAATCAAGATGAATGGTGCCATCACCTTTGATTTCAGTTATGACGGAGGGAATTGGCAGAGGGGAGCCCGAGAAATCCACTCTGACGCCGTCTCCTACGCGCAACGGGTCAAACCGCAAGTCGCTTGAGGCATTGGTCGATTGAACCGTTGCCATATGCCGGTCCTTTTTTGGGCCCTGACTCCAACAACCGGCCAGCAGGAGGCCGATCATGGCGAGCGCACAAAGAGACAAACCATTCCGAATATTATTGCGTAACAATCTCATAATGCGTTTGCGGTCGGACCAGCCGGGTCAATATTTCTGCTTAATGTCGATTTTAGCTTCTTTGGCCGCATCACTCAATTGGACAACCGTCCGGTCCTTTTGTTGAGCGCCATATTCGTAATAACCGCTGTAATAGTAGTAGTTTTCGTCCTGGCTCATATTGATGTTGTTGAGCACGAGGCCGACCAGGTTGCCACCGACCTTGAGAATCATTTGTTTGGCCCGGAGGGTCATCGGCTGGGGATAGCGACGGTATTGAATGACCTGCAAAACCATGTCCATTTCGCTGGCCAGAATGGAGGCGTCGCTCACGCCGAGCAACGGCGGGGAATCAAAAAAGATGAATTCGTAACGGCGCTTGAGCTCCTGGATGGTCTCCTTCATCTGGGCCGATCCCAAAATGCTCATCGAACTGCTGGGCAGCTTGCCGCTGGCAATAAAGTCGAGCGTGGGCAATTTGGTTTTCTGAATGACCTCGTCCAGCGTGCGCTGCTTGAGGAGAAAATCGGTCAAACCAACTGTGTTGGAAACGTGCAGCAACTTGTGAATGGCGGGACGGCGCAGGTCGGAATCCACCACCAGCACCCGCTGGCCGTTTTGGGCAAAGATGACCGCCAAATTAAACAGCGTGGTCGTTTTGCCTTCGCCCGCGCCGCCGCTCAGCGCGGAAATGGTGTTCCAGCTTTCATTTTTGCGCGAAAACAGAATGTTGGTGCGCAGCACCCGGTAAGCCTCGGCATGCGGAGTTTCCGCGCCGTCCTCCATAATGTTGCCGATGTTCTGCGGAATGACCCCCAGAACCGGCGCCTGCAGGGCGCGCTCCACGTCATCAATGGTCTTGACACTGGTATCAAGATATTCAATGAAGAACGCCAGGCTGACGCCGACGATGAGACCGACTAAAATGCCGAATGGAATAATGACGTAAGTCTTGGGGCTGACCGGACGCAACACGGGCCTGGCTGGATCGCGCACAATGACGATGCTTTTAAGAGGCTGACCCACTTCGGCCATTTCCTTTTGAATCGTTCGATTCAGATCTTCGTTGTTGCGCCTCAGTTCTTCAACCTTTCGCTTTAAAGTGAAATACGGCTGGTTTTTGCGGGCAAGCTGGTTCCTTTTCATTTCCATATCCGCCTTCAGGCGCTGCATCACCTGCATGTTCGCCCGGTCTATTTCCACCCGTTCCTTCAATCCGGTAATGATGCCGGTCAATTTGTTGTCATAATCGCGCTGCGCCTGTTCGAACTGCTTCTGCGCGGTCTGATATTCCGTATTTTTTGGGCCGAAGTCGTTTGTCACGGCGGACAATCTGTCCTTGGCTATGGCGAGTCGCATGGCGAGTTCGCCCAGCGCCGAGTCCGTTTGATGGGCGTAGGCGGTGTTTAGCGCCTCTCCCAATTCATTGGTTGGAATCAAGGCGATTCCGGCCAGGATATTGCTGAATACGAGGTAATCGGTCAGGGCCGCCGTTTCTTCGTGCTGATATTCCTGGAGTTGTTCGGTCTCAATGGTTGAGCTGACCACCGGACTCTCTTCACCCAGATCAGCAATTCCCAGCGATAGCCGCAGCTCGTTCAAATTGGTTTCCATGTTGCCCAGCTTGATTTCTTCGCCACTGAGCTTCTCTTGTAATGCCACAATGCCGCTGAAGCGGTCACCCTTCCACTTTTCGAGGCGCGAATCGCGGTAGGCATCAACAATGGCGTTGGCGATGTCGGCCGCCATTTTGGCGTCGGAGTTTTTGACCGAGATTTCGATCAAACTGGTCATGCGCGTTTGCTCGACGGATATTTTACCGAACAAGGCGGCGTAGGTTCTGTCCATCGTCCAGGGGGGATCACCCACTTGCGCGGCCAGTTTCTCGTCCAAATGGAGAGTGGCAATGACGTTAGTCAGTATCGAATAAGACTCAATAATCTTGAATTGGGTGGTCAGGAAATAAGGGTCCGATCCGCCGATCGTGTTCAGGTGCCCTCCCCCGGTCACGGGAATCTCGGGCGTATCCTTTTGCACCTCAATGCGGACGGTGCTGGAGTACTGCTTCGGCAGCCAGAAGGTCAACAGGGTGCTGGTCACGACGCAAAGCAGAAAAACCATGACGATCAGGCTGCGCCGCAGTCGGATGACACGCCAATAATCCAAAAAATGCAATTTCAGCTCAGGTACCTCGTTCGTGGTCGCAGCATCCATAGACTTAAAAAAAGAAAGCCAGATCGTACATCAAGCATATACGTTCCAGCCTTCTGCACTAAACGTCAACTTATTTCTTCCTAATATGTGGCGCGGACGCCGACATAAACCATATCCCGCGTGTAACCGCGGTCCAGTAATTCGGTGTTCAATTTGCTATAGGCGTATCCGGTTTCCCCGGCCAGCCAGGGCGTGAAATGATACGCGAAATTAATGTTCAGGATGTAAAAGTTCTCCTTCAATCCATTATAAGTGGCTCCACCTCCATTAAAGGTCGAATATTGGGCCTGAGCCAGGGCAGCGGCTGTGAAGCGCGAGGTGACCCGGTGGCTGACCGACAAATAAACGGCCGTTGACTCCTCGTCCACCACCGGCGTGGTCCCGATAGTGCCTGCAACATCCGTCGCATTGTGCAATTGTTTGAGCCCGAATTGCGCGGTGCTTTGCGGCATATATTGATATGTCAGGCTCGCATCGACGTAAGGGGAGATGCTGTGCGAATCGTTGTTGTAATAATCGATATATTCGCCGCCCGCCCGTATCGAACCATTCAAATTGGGCGTGAAGCTTTCATCGGCTCCAACATACAGAGTACTGGTGTCGGAGTTGCGGGAAGAGCTGACATAGTGGCCCGGCCCGTAAATGTAAGCGAGGGAGCCGGGAAGGCCTGCCGCCGAAAAAATAATATCTTCAGGACTGGTGTAAGCGAGGTTTTCAAATGAAAAGCCGAGCACGCCGGTCGTTTCCGGCAAAGCTTTCCAGCGCAGATCCACGGTGCCCGTTTGATCCATCCGGTCCAACAGGGCCGAATAGCTCGCAAAAGCGTTGGCCGGAAATTCGTCCCCGCCATTCTGCTGATAAGCGTAAACCGAGTTGGCATAACCGAGATGAACATCAAACAGATGGGTCAATTGGATGGTAAAATCAGCCCCAGCGGTGTTGCGAACGTTGCTGCCGGCCACGCGCAGCGGCGTGGCGACCACCGCGGGATCAAGGACGCCCGGGTCCTGCGCGATGACGAACGATTCGTTCAATGTCATTTTGTACCGTTCGCTAAATTCATGGTCCATCTTTGCATTGAACTGGTGGGTCTGGTCGGTTGTGCCATCGCGGTCCTGATACCAGTCCAAATCATAAACGTAACTGGCGCTCAACAGCGTGTCCTCCACGGAATGGTTGTAATAGATCCCCGGACTCACTTCCACGCCGTAACTGTCCCGCGAATGCACGGATCCGAGCGTGCCGTTCGGAAGAATGGTGGGGATGCTCTTCGGCAGCGTTAGATAATTGTCATCATAAAAACCGCGTACGACGCCCGAAAAAGACCAGGGTTTTGACGCTTCCAATGAACTCAAACCGGGGGCGTATTGGGCGTGGGCGGCAACCGCGCCAAGGGCAAGCATCCCTGCTGAAACACAGATTCTTTTCATAAATTTCTCGATTGTTCTCCGTGACGCCAATGCATCATCTGACCATTGTTTGTGAAATATCGTTCAAGCAAAACGAGTTCTAAGTGCAACGCCGAAAATTGTCAAAAGAATATTTTGCATTTTTTTCAGGCACATTCCCTGCATTAATCAAGGCCTTGTTTTAAATGCCTGCCAGCGCACCTTGTCGCTCAGGAACAATTGATCCGGCAGAAGCCCCTCCGGCGCCTTTCTTAACGGAAAACCCGTCGGCACTTCGCCATGCTCCGAGCATTCGAGCGCGAAATGACCCCAGCTTTTTTCATCAGCCTTCATTTGCGACAGAAATCGTTTATCCATAGTCACTTGCGTCAGAAATAATCCCTGAATTGGCTTGAGTGCATTGACCTTGAAAAATTCGTTCTCATCATCCAGCGGCAGCCAGACACAGGAACGCCCGCCGTACCAGGCCACCCCGCTTGGGATGTCGCTCATCATCAATTCGTTGGTCTGCAACAGGCGGGCCGTTTGCTGAACGTGCAGGGGCGAATAAGGCGAGTTGGCCGGCGCATTGCGGGCTCCCAGCAGCGCAAATAAAAGCGGCGCGCACAGGATTGCGACAAAAACCGCCACGGCCGCCCCGCGCGCATCCACCGGCGGCAGGTTGAGTTGGTCGAGCAGCGTATGGAACAGCGCCGCGCCATAGATAAACACCAGCGGCGCCAGCAGCACGAGCAAGTTCTCCGAATTGATCCGCGGCGAATCGCTGCTCACATGCGTTTGCCCCAACGCCTGCACCACAAGGAGCAAAATCAGCGAACCCACCAGAAACCAGCGCAAGCGGGCCAAGCCCGCATTGCGAAACGGAACGAGCAGTCCGGCCAGGAAAAACGCCGAAATCCAATTCCCCCCCAATTTTGGCGCTTCGTTCCCGCAAATCTCCCGCGCATTGGCCAGGAATTTGTTGCCGACATCCGCGGGCGCCAGACGCATCAACCCGCTGCGCGGGTCGGCCGAACGCTCCAGGGTATCTTCCGGAAACGGCGGCGTCTCCTGCGCCACGGCGTAGCCCGCCGTGCCAAAGCAATGGCCGCTGAGCATGACGTTGCGCGCCAGCCACGGGGTCATCACGGCCAGGAACGACACGGCAATCGTCGCGCACAGTTTGCCCCTTCCGCGAGTCACGCTCAACCAGACAAACAAGATGACGGGCACGATCATCCAGGCAAAGGCATAGCGGCTCAGTCCTCCCACGCCGGCCAGCACCCCCGTCAGCAGGGCCGGAAGAACCGAGTTGCCGCCCGTCCCCGCCGTCGCCGCGCGGTCCCGCCTCTCGATGGCCGCCATGAACCAGACAACCCCCAAAAAAATCAACATCAGCCAGAGCGTCGATAATCCCGAAACACTGAATCTCCAGAATAATTTTGTCCCGGCAAAAAGAGCGGCCGAGAGCCAGGCAACATTCGAGTCGAAGAGCCGCCGCGCCAGCAGAAAGAGAAGAATCACCGCCGCAAGAAAGAGCGCCTGGTTGAAGAGGCTGATCCACTGTTCTGGTTGGTAAGACCAAAATTGTTTGGCGGCAAACTGAAACGGCAGCGCCTTCATCAGCCCGGCCAGCAGAAACGGATACACCGGGGCGTTGCTCAAATCGGGCACGCATTGGGCAAGAACTTTCGAGGATTGCCCGGGCTCGGCCGCGCTTTCCAACAAATAAAGCGCCAGGGGCCGGATCGAATCCGTCGTGTAACCTTTGCCCTCGGACAGATTGCGGGCCAGTTGCGCGCTCTCCATGGCTTCTTCCGATGAATAACTCTCGTAGCACAGTAAATCGTAAAGCGAGGCCAGTGCGATAAATGCCAGCAGCGCGGCAGCCACCTTCAACACTCGCGCCCCGCCGCCTTCTTCCCAATGATGGATCCACGATTGCAACAGCATTAAATTCCCTCCAAATGGTAAAGGTGCAATTTCCGGTGCAGTGTCCGCCGGCTCATGCCCAGTTTTTCCGCGGCCAGTGTGCGGTTGCTGTCGCATTCCTTGAGGGCGCGGATGATCAACCGCTTTTCCGCCTCCGCCACGGTCAAATCCGCCTGGGCCGGCAATCGCGCCGCATGGCCCGTCCCGCCTTCCGCCTCCCGGATGGTCGCCGGAAGATCCCGCAGGCTGATGCGCTCGCCGCGCGAGAGCACGACGGCGCTTTCCACAGCGGTGCGCAATTCGCGCACATTGCCGGGCCAGGGATAAGTCGTCAATGCTTCGAAAGCGTCCGGGGTAAAATCGTTCACCTTTTTATTGTTTTCCGTGGCAAACTCGCTCAGAAACGTTTTGGCCAGCAGCGGCAAATCTTCCTTCCGCTCGCGCAACGGCGGCAGCTTGATCTCCACCACGCGCAACCGGAAAAACAGGTCCTCGCGGAATTTTCCCGCCTGGACTTGCTCTTCCAGGCTCTTATTTGTCGCGGTGATAAGCCGGACATCGGCCGTCAATGTCTTGTTCGAGCCGACGCGTTCGAAGGTCCGTTCGCCAAGGAAACGGAGCAATTTCACCTGCAACGTCGGATCAATCTCCCCGATTTCATCCAGAAACAGTGTTCCTCCCTGGGCCTGTTCGAAGCGCCCGACCCGCTTTTCATGCGCTCCCGTAAACGCCCCTTTCTCATGCCCGAACAGCTCGCTCTCCAACAACGTCGCCGGCAGCGCCGCGCAATGCACGGTGACCATCGGCAATTTGGCGCGCGGACTGAGTTGATGAATCGCCTTGGCGATCAATTCCTTGCCCGTGCCGCTTTCGCCCAGCAGCAAAACGGTGGCCCGCGACGACGCCACCTGCCGGACAACATCAAACACCTCCCGCATGGCCGGCGACTGCCCCACGATGTTTTCCAAGCCGAATTTGCTTTGCAATTGCTGCCGCATGGCCACGTTCTCCACCTCCAGGTTTTGCTGGCGCAGGGCGCGGGCAATCCGCATTTCCAATTCATCAATCTGCAACCGCCCCTTGGCGATGTAATCATCCGCGCCGTGCTTCATCGCGTCCACCGCCAGTTCCTCCGAGCCATACGCCGTCATCAATATGCAAATGGGCGGTTTGGGCAGCGACTTGGCCCGCGCGATCAACTTCATCCCGTCTTCCTGCGGCAGCCGAAAATCCGTCAGGAGCACGGCAAAATTCTCCTCTTCCAGCAGGCCCATGGCCGCCCTGGCGTCCTCGGCCACCCACACTTCATAATGATCTTCCAACGCCGCCCGCAACCCTTCGCGCGTCGGCTTTTCATCATCGACGATCAACAGCTTCGGTTTGGAACTTTCTTCAGTTTTCATTGCGGTGTGTCTGATTCCACTTTTGAACTGCCCAGCAATCTCGGCTGGCGTTCGCGCAGCGGCAGGCTGATGCGAAAGATGGTGCCCTGCCCGACGTCGCTTTCCACATCGATGTGGCCGCCATGCTGCCGCACGATGCGTTGCACGATCATCAGCCCCAAACCGGTCCCCTTCTTCTTGGTCGTATAAAATGGCTCGAATATGTGGCTGATCTGGTCCCGGGGGATGCCGCCGCCGGTGTCCGCTATGCTGACCCAAACCGCATCCGGCGTGTGGCCGGTCTGCACGGTGAGCGTGCCGTCGCGCGTCATCGCCTGCATGGCGTTCTTGATCAAGTTCATCAGCACCTGCTTCATCTGGCCCGCGTCCAAAGGCGTCAACGGCACCCGCCGCGCCAGTTTTTCTTTGACGTTCAAGCCCCGGTTCTCCAACTCCGGCCGCAACAATTCCAGCGTCTCCCGCGCCACGTCATTGACCGAACCCGGCGTCAATTGCGGCGGCGATGGCCGGATGGCTTGGAGGAATTGCGTCACGATGTAATCCAAACGGGAAATCTCGCCTTTGGCCACCTCCAGATAATGCTCCAACTTTTCCGCCACTTCGGCGGTGTCACCCTCCATTTTCGCATCGCGCCGCGAAAACCTTCCCGGCGTCGCCGTCACGGCGGCATCCCTCAGTTTCTTGATCTGGCGCGCCATTAATTGCAGGTGAATGTGCAGGGCGTTGAGCGGGTTGCCGATTTCATGCGCCACACTGGCCGCCAAAAGCGTCAGCGAATGGATGCGCTCGCTTTCGATCGCTTCGAACGTCTTCTGCCGCGCTTCCGTGGCGTCATTCAGAATCAAGGCCATTCCGGAACTGCCTTTGGCCTCGCCGTCAAGCGGCGCCGCGTAAAGGCGCAGGAACCGGGCGCGCGGATAAGCGACCTCAAACTCATGGCGCGTGGTCTGTTGCCGGCCATCAGGCCCGACGGCGGTCAAATTGTCCCAATCCAATTCCGGCAGCAACTCCTTGATCGGCCGCCCTTCCACTTCCTCCGGCAGCCAATTGAGCAACCGAATCACCGCCTGATTCAAATAAACGATGCGGCCCTGCTCATCGACCACCACCACGCCGTCTTCGATGGCATTGAACAACGTCTCCAGAAACTTCCGTTCCCGGGCCAATCGTTGGACAACCGTTTGCAACCCTTCGGCATCCAGGCGTCCGATCCTGCCCAGGACTTTATCGAGAAAAGTCGATATTACCGCAGCCATAATGATGATACCCGCCAATGCGCAACCACCGCGCCAATTTGACGCACCCAAAGTATTCAAGCAATTCTGATTAGGCAAGCATTGCTTTCAATTTGAAAGGCCGGAAAAAACCGTGAAAAATTCGGGGTTTTTCAATTAAACAAGAAAGTTGTCAAGGGGAAAATTGCGCAAAAAAAACAGTCAAAATTTCGGCATTTTTGACCTAAGCAATTGCAAACCAAACACTTACGAATTTCCACCTGCTTGCTGCCCATGACTGCAAAATGGTAGCTTGGGACTGATGGACGAATGCGACTGATGGTCTGGCAACCAGCCAGTGGTCAAGGCGGGTTTCTGCCAGATGGACAGATAGGATTGTAATCATAAGACGATTCGGGCAAAACCAGGGCGGACAGGGAAAGCAGGAATTGGACGGTGGGGCGAGATTCCATCGAGCCGTAAAATCGAGTCGGAGCACAGCCCGTCACGTTGCAGGATTAATGGTGAAAATGGGTCTTGGCAGGACGTTCTGTTTGGGCCATAATCTTGCCCGCTCCACAAAACGAAGGGAAAAAGAAGATGAGTGCGGAAACTTCAGAGGCTGGCAAAACCATGTGGGCTTTCGACTTGGGCACAGACTGCGAATTGCGCGTCGAATGCCGCAAACCATCGAATTGAAACTATTTATGAATTCAATCCACAAATCCGTTCGTTCGCTGCTATCGCTTGGCCTGTCGCGTAGCGCTTCGGCAAGTCCGCAAACAATTACGCGCACAGTAAAATTCAAGATCAATACCGACATTCGGCCGGAGTTGATCCCGGTCTTGAACCGGCATTTCGATGCGTTTGAAAAGTTCCGGCGCAAGGTGCTGGATGAACTCGAAGCGTGGTGGAATAAAAAACCAGATGATTTCACCAGCATGGTTCGGGCGACTGCAAAGGAAAGGTTTCAAGACAAGTCCAGTTGTTACGGTTGGCTCTACAGACATTTTCTTTCCGGCAAAGATTTGCCTGCCGGTTTGACGCGAGAAGCGGCGAACAGTGTCCTCTGGTCGCTGAAGGGCGGCTTGAAAAGTTTTCTTACGCGTCGGGAAAATGTGGCCAAGGAACTTGAAGAAAATTACACAACGAATGCCAATCTTTGGAATGAAAGTATCATCCGGATCATCCGCGACCACAAACTTGACAAGCCAACTCCACCAACCGCACCGCCTACTGTGAATTTTAAAAAACTCACCGACGATCAAATCGAGAAATACAACGGTTGGGTCGGGATTGTGCGGATGTGGGGCAACTTGATTCTCCACCAGCAACTCGTCCAGAAAGGCTTGGTTGATCGCGAAGACGCCAAGCTGCCGCGACGACTTAAAGGTTATCCTGGCTTTCCCGGCTCGCAGCGTTATCTCCAAGGCGCATCCCTTGCTGACTCGTTGAAGCGGCTCGACGACATAACTGGAAAGTTTGCAAAGGATTCAGAAAAGCGTTTCGCAAAGATTACTTCAGAACACTGGGGTGCCGTGTTGGAACGATTTTTTCCACCAGAAGCAAAGGAAGATGAGACTCGCCGTCGTCCGCGCACGGTTAAACAGATGGCGGCTGAAAGATTACATTACCTCTGCAAGCACAACCCGGATTGGAAGCCGGAGCAAACTGCAAAGGAAGTTCTTGCCGGCCTGTTTCGGCTTGCCGATAAACTACATGCCCATCTCAAAAACAACTCGCCTCACGATCGGCGCGCGGTAATCAAGCTGGCCAATGTGCTGAATGTCGCGGCTGTTTTCTCGCTCGAACCTTTGCGCGCGTCTGGCGACTATATTGCGTGTTTCGAGGCAGATGAGCCGCGTCGTCAAGCCTTCGCGGATTTGCGCGGTGCGCTCGCACAACCCGGCGACGACACGGTCGCGATTGAAGTCACCGGGTTCTCCTTGAGCAGCAACAGCCCGCAATACTGCGGCCTCCTTGCTTGTCGGGAGATTAAACCTGATTGCGATGAATGGGCATTTTTCTACACACTCGACAACCAAGATTTGAAAATTTTCGCCAAGCCTGGTCCCCGACCTCCGCGAGATTTCCAACCAACAAATTGGCACGGATTCGCAACCAAAGGAAGCGATGACGAAAAGGAAATTGTTCGCGGCACTGTGTGGTTGCCAACCGAGATCTCCAAAACAAAACCAGCACTCGCTCTGCCCCTTGCATTCGGAGCGCGTCAAGGCCGCGAATACTTATGGCATTTCGACCGTGACTTGCGAACGCGCAATGAATGGACGCCTCTTAATGCCCGATTGCTTCGCGTCATGCCAGCCGCACAAGAAAGTGAATCGGAAAAGGAGCGCGCCCTCCGCGCCAACCGCGCGGATTTTTACGTCACGATCACCTTCCTGCGCCTTGCGCCGCCTATTGCCAGCGTAAAAAGCAAAGAACTTATTGGCGTGGATCGAGGCGAAGTCGTGCCCGCTGCTTTTGCAGTTGTGGGGGCCACCGGGCGTTTCCTTGCAAAACCCTCCCGGTTGCGCGAGTTTATGGAATACCTTCGCCAGCTTGATAATTGGGAAAAATTGAATCTTGCCCATCCCGAAAATGCGCGGGAAAACGAGCGAAAACCCCGCTGGGAAGCCCGCCCGGACGATGGCTTCGGATTCATAGCGCCGGAATATCGCGACCAACAGCGTGAATTTAATAAGCTGAAACGCGAACTCCAGCAGACAAAGGGTGGTTACACGCGCTGGCTTCGTGCAAAGGAGCGCAACCGCGCGCGTGCCCTAGGCGGACAGGTTATGCGTGAACTCCTTATGCTTTGCGCAACCCACAAAGCACCGCTTGTTTTTGAATCGCTGGGCAGCGGACTGGCCACGCGTGGCGGCAAGGGAACGATGATGAGCCAAATGCAATACTCGCGTGTTTTTACTTCGGTTGAACAAAAACTTGCTGAAGCCGGACTCTGCGCAATCGCCCGGCAACCCAAATTCAGAAAATGGGATAACGGCTTCATAAAACTGGTTGGCCCGGCCTGTACCTCCGCGACTTGTTCCGTTTGCGGGCAAGTTCATTCGACATCTTTTTACGCGACAATTGCTGCAACTCTCAAAGAGTCTTCAAAGGGAAACTGGCAAGTGACTCTGCCAAACGGTAAAGTCCGGCGGTTGCCAAAAGAATATGGCTATTGGCTTCGCGGCAAGGGCGAGCAAACCGCTAATACGGATGAACGCATTCATCAATTGCTCAATAAACCCTTTGCTGAATTGAGCACGACAAATCACAATGCGCTCATTAGCCTCCTCAAAAGCCGCTGGCTACCGTTTCGCCCCGACCAAGCGACTTTCCAATGTCTCGCCTGTGGATATTCAGTCAATGCTGATGTCCAAGCCGCGCTCAATATCGCCAGAAAGCATCTGTTTCGCATTGGCCGCGAAAAAAAATCAGATGAGGAGAATGAAGCCGCACGACGCAAAGTTATGGGTGAGTGGGAAACTTGGTATCGGCAGAAACTCGCCAGCGTTTGGAATAAATAATTCACCCTTAGCCATTTTGACTGTGAGCGAGATATGGAGACCGACGATTTCCTTCCAATCTATTCGCTCGCGGAGTGGCATTATTGCCCACGCTCGTCTTTTCTGTCGTGGTTCGGCGCGGAACGTGAGGATCGCGTCACCCCGGCTTACCAGAAGATGCGTGAAGTCCATGCCGTGAGCAATGAACCGGCGCGGCGGGACAAGGAGCATCGCAAAATTGAAACCGCCGTTCGCCTTTTGCATCGCGGGCTGCGCATCACAGGCCGGGCCGATGCCGTCGAATGGGACGGCGTGATTCCCGTGCCGGTGGAATACAAAAATTGCCCGGACGAACCGCCCCGTCACGTTGTCGCACAAGTAACCCTCCAAGGTTTGTGTCTTTCTGAAATGCACAGCGTAGAGATTCCGCATGGTTTTATTTTCCGTTTGGAAGAGCGGCGGCGAATTCAAGTCGAGTTCACACCGGCAACGCGGGCATGGGTGATTGCCGGGGTGGAATCATTTCGCGCCGGATTGTTGCGCGGGCAGGAAGGATTCCCGCGCCAACGTCAGGCCGGCTGTGGCGGTTGCATTTATCGCGCCCATTGCTGGCCGGAGGAATGGCCTTATGTTTGATGAAACGGCACAAATCAGCCTGTTGTTGAGCGAACGCATTGAAAGCCTCGACGCCGAACGCGACACCCTCATCGTGCGGCTTAAGGAGGAAAAGCCGCGCAAGTATCCGTTGCGGTCGTTGCGGGAAATAATACTGCTCCATTCCTGTACGATTGAAAGCGGGGCTTTGACTGCGCTCGCCGACGCGAATGTTCCGCTGCTCCTGCTGAATGGACGCGGGGAATACTCGGCCAGCCTGCATCCTGGCCCGATCAAAAATTTCTATCCGCGCCAGGCACAATTTGAAGCTTACCGCGATCCAAACCGCAAATTGGAAATTGCCCGTAAAATCGTTGCTGCCAAAGTTGCCTCGTTTCGCCGCATCGCGCAGGAGCGGGATGATCCTTACGACGGCAGCACTGAAGACGCGGCGTTAAAATCTGCCACCGACCTCGACATCATTCGCGGTGTGGAAGGCGCGGCGACACGCGAGCATTACGCCCGCATGAGTGCTTGGTTGCGTGGCGGCGAATTTGTTTTTATCGAGCGCACGAAACGTCCGCCGCGTGATCCGGTGAATGCCTTGTTGAGTCTGGCCTACACCCTCACGATGAACACAACGCTCGCCGCCGTGAATACTGTCGGTCTCGACCCGGCCTTTGGTTTTCTGCACGAAGATTATTACGGGCGGCCATCGTTGGCATGCGACTTGATGGAGCCTTGGCGCGCAGATGCGGCGGAGCGGTTTGTCTTGCGCGCGCTGAACCGCCGGGAATTGCGTCGTGAACATTTTGAGGATGGAAATCCTGCGGACGGCGTGCTGTTGAACGCAGAAGGACGAAAAGAGTTTTTTGGAAAATGGTTTCCGTTCATGCACGAGGAGAAACGTTCGCTGCCCGGCTTCGTCGTGGGGTTGACATTTCGCGAAGCCATCTTTGCCCATACCCGCGCGTTCGCCAAATGGCTGCGCGGTGAAGCTGACAATTGGCCACCGGAATGACGTGTGAAAAAATTCGTCATGTGTTACGATATTCCTGAAGACCGCAAGCGCGCCCGGCTCGCGCGGCTGTGCGAACGATATGGCGTGCGGGTGCAATACAGTGTTTTTGAATTCCGGCTCACCGAGTCAGACCATGTGGCGTTTCGGGGCGCATTGGAACGCGGCGGCTGGCTGGATGGCAAACACGCGCTGCTGGTTTATCCCTTGCATGATGACGACCTTGAAAATGTGGAACGTTACGGCGCGGTACGGGTGTGGCAGGCAACGTTTGAATTTCTTTGAATTTAGGCTTGCAGTTGGATGGGAGCAGGCATAATACTTCTCCCGTTAGCTGTCTCCTCGGAGGCAGATTTACTTTGATTCTGTGCGCCTTTACGCCCCACGTATTTGACGCACTTCGCGAACTTCAGCGGTTAACGGAAACCGCCAGCGGTGGATGGACGATTCACCCGGCGTTCCTTGACAACACAGTCCGTAGCAGTTGGTTATATACGAAACGGACTAAAAGCGGTTTGCCATGCGTAACTTGTTGCCAGACAATGGAGTCATCATCTCGGCAGAAATTTTGCATTTAGGTCTTGATGCAAATATTTGGACGGCAGGGCGTGAAGAGTGAGAACCGCTGCGGTTCGCGGGGATGGTTTCAAAGTTCATCTCGCCCAGGACGTGGATTTTCTGATGGTGTGAGAACCGCTGCGGTTCGCGGGGATGGTTTCAAAGGAAACGCCTTCAAGATGCCAAACGCCGATGGAGGTGAGAACCGCTGCGGTTCGCGGGGATGGTTTCAAAGATACTGCCACAGTTGATAGTGCTTGCCGTGAAATGTGAGAACCGCTGCGGTTCGCGGGGATGGTTTCAAAGCAGATCAGCATCGCGCTTGGCCAGGCCCTTGAGGTGAGAACCGCTGCGGTTCGCGGGGATGGTTTCAAAGTAAGCCATTGATTATTGGACTCTTTCGGCTTCTCGTGAGAACCGCTGCGGTTCGCGGGGATGGTTTCAAAGGTGATGGATAATTGGTCCAATTCCCGAATGGCGGTGAGAACCGCTGCGGTTCGCGGGGATGGTTTCAAAGCAATACGGCTCTTCGCGCAGATAAATATGGAGGTGAGAACCGCTGCGGTTCGCGGGGATGGTTTCAAAGCATGAACTGGCTGATGCCCAAATGGCGCGCGGGGCGTGAGAACCGCTGCGGTTCGCGGGGATGGTTTCAAAGCCGCACAGGATGATCCAAGCTTGCTCCCCGTTTAGTGAGAACCGCTGCGGTTCGCGGGGATGGTTTCAAAGATGGGTTGTCCGAGGCGGTGCCAGGGGGTTTGGGTGAGAACCGCTGCGGTTCGCGGGGATGGTTTCAAAGGGCAAAAAAATACCCTCGCAAGTAAATGCGAGGGGTGAGAACCGCTGCGGTTCGCGGGGATGGTTTCAAAGGAATAAAGACCGGGCGCTACATAAATTATATCGCCCGGTGAGAACCGCTGCGGTTCGCGGGGATGGTTTCAAAGTTAAATTGCGGGCCGGCCTGGTTCGTCAGCGGCTGGTGAGAACCGCTGCGGTTCGCGGGGATGGTTTCAAAGACTGTCTTTATCTCACGCCGGAAAGATTCAACGCGTGAGAACCGCTGCGGTTCGCGGGGATGGTTTCAAAGGCTAAGGAAATGTCCATCCCCGTCGTGTCCGCCGTGAGAACCGCTGCGGTTCGCGGGGATGGTTTCAAAGGTTTGCACGCAAATTCCATAAGCATTTGTCACATGTGAGAACCGCTGCGGTTCGCGGGGATGGTTTCAAAGGTTACGGCCGTAACGGTTGCTGCAACGGTCTGTGGTGAGAACCGCTGCGGTTCGCGGGGATGGTTTCAAAGTCGCAAAAACCTATTTCGACCCCAAAAAAATGGCGTGAGAACCGCTGCGGTTCGCGGGGATGGTTTCAAAGACACGAGAATGAAGTTGATACGGCGTTCAACCGGCGTGAGAACCGCTGCGGTTCGCGGGGATGGTTTCAAAGTAATCTGGCCCAGGCATCCGGGCTACAAATGCAGGTGAGAACCGCTGCGGTTCGCGGGGATGGTTTCAAAGCTCGCTCATTTTGCCGCTCCTTTAGCCTCTCTCAGTGAGAACCGCTGCGGTTCGCGGGGATGGTTTCAAAGGAATGCCCAATCCGGGGTCCCAACACTCGCCAAAGTGAGAACCGCTGCGGTTCGCGGGGATGGTTTCAAAGATGGGCGGCGAGTTCCCGGGCGGATTCCTCGATGTGAGAACCGCTGCGGTTCGCGGGGATGGTTTCAAAGGCGCGTTGTTATGGACAGCAGTTGCCAGTCGTCGTGAGAACCGCTGCGGTTCGCGGGGATGGTTTCAAAGTGTGTTTCGCGCCCATCGAGGGATTTCGCGAGTGTGAGAACCGCTGCGGTTCGCGGGGATGGTTTCAAAGATGGGAAAACCGGAGGTGAAATAGAATTTGAGAAGTGAGAACCGCTGCGGTTCGCGGGGATGGTTTCAAAGCGGGCGGCGGGTGAATCGCTACGCATTACAATCCTGGTATTTTTGCATTCTCACCAGCGTAGCGATTCACCCGCCGCCCGTTTCAAATTTCCCCGCCAGAAACATGTAAACTTAAGAAGCCCTTAATCCATTACACAGCGCTTACGGGCGCCAAAGGGCGCGATAGTACTGTGGACCGGATGACGCGGCGTTGGTGAGGTTGAGGGTGCCACTGGCCGGCGTGTTGGTGGATATGGTTATCCAATTCGTCGAGGTCAAATTGGTGGATGTCTGGATCAGGTACGGCACGCCCGCCTGGGCCTGCAATTGGAAGACGAACTGGCCGGGCGGCGGCGGCGACGCCGGGACGACGAGCAAGGGCGCTGCCGGCGCGAACACAAGCACGGTCGCCGAATAGGGCGCGAAAGTGCAGTTGAAATTCGCCCCGGCGACGGGGAGATTTGTCTGCGCAATGTCGGGCGAGCCGATGCCGGTGCGGGCCGCGTCGTCCTGCGGGATGCCATAGGAGTAAACGACCGCGCTGGAGAACGGGACGTAACCGGCGAGGTTGATGGCGGTGTTCAGGCTGGCGTAGGAACTCTTGTTGACCACGAGCAACGTGAGGCAACCGTTGGTTCGCCGCACGGCGTAGGCGGAAAGCAGTTGATAATCGTAGGTGGAGGCGACCACCGTGTCACCGCCGCGCGCGAAATATTGCATAAGCTCCATGCAGTAGAAGCTCGGGTAGAGATTGGGCGGCGTTGCAATGCCGGTCGCACAGCCCTCATCGGTGATAAAACCGCCGGAACTGTTGGTGCGCCAGCCATACAAGGCGTTGTCCGAATCCGTCACATCGCCCTGGCCGTTGCGCAGGTCCCACCATAGAAGGGTGTTGAATTCCGTTTGCAGGATCTGCCCGATCATGTCGGCGTAAAATAATCCGCCCACCAGACTGATCCACTGTTTGTCGCCTTCCGGGCCAAATTCGGTGCCGTTTAACTCGACGCTGGCGGCCGCAGTGGGGCCGAGATAGTCATTGAGCATCTGGCGCGTGCTGGCCGCCATGCTCCCCCACGTTGGCGTCCAAAGAAGATTATAAGTATCGCCATCGCCGGGCGCGTAGTTGTGACAAATCAGAAAATCCGGCGTCACGTTATTGCTGCGCATGTAGGTCAGCATGACCGGAGTCCAGCCATTGTGCGTCACGCCGGTGACGGGATTGACCACGGGATGATTGGTGTAGTTGGCCGTGCCATCCTCGGTGGTGTCGGCCACGGCCCCGATTTTGATGGTCGGGTCCACCGCCTTCATCTGGCTGTAATAACTGGTGAAACGCTGGGCGTAAGTCCAGGGATCATGGGCCTGATACGGTGGATTGGTGTTGATGTCTTCCTCCCAACTTCCGCCGCACTCGTTGCCCACCTCCCAGTATTTGACATAACAATGATTGGTGGTTTCGCAAAACCGGACCCAGTCAGCCGCCTGCTGGGGGGTGCCGCTGCCGTAATTGACGATGAAAAAGATCTGCGCGCCGGTGTTGGTGGCCACATGAATGAAGTTGGTGGTGCGCGAGCCCCAGCCCTGGAGTTCATTGGTCATGAAATAGATGTCGCCCCAACTGCCACCGGGCCAGCGCAGGGCCTGATTGTCCATGTCGCTCAGAATGGAGATGGTGTTGGGGGTGTCGAGATCGCCGTCCCAGGCGGCGGTGTTGATGCCGAACACGCGGGAGTCCACCGTGCGGACCGGGTTGGTGGCGTTGACGGTGAGGTGAACGAGCGCGGGCGGCGGATTGGCGACCAGCCTTATGTCCGCAATATAGAAGTTGGCTTGCGGCGTTCCCCCATTCCAAATTTCGATGCCTTCCAAATTGGTCACATTTCCAACGCCCAGATTCGCCAGCGGGATGGTGAATTGCTGCCAGCTATTGTTCGGCGCTGTCACAGAGATCTGGTTCCCCCAAGTCGATCCGGCTTCAGCCTGAATGCCAACTGTTTGGCCTCCTCCGGGACCCCCGTTCAACCACAAAGAGAGATTAGTATATAATGCGGTATTAATCGGGTCATGCTCCAGCGACCACGCCTGCCAGGTATTGTTGGCAGCAAAGAACATCGAGTTCGTTCCGCCAAAACCCGGATTGTTCGTGGGGTAGTGTGGCACCCAGCCCCAATCTTGCCATCCATTGTTGTAGGTCATCGTGCCGTAAACGACATTGGTATAACCCGAATAAATGAGCATGTCATCATTGGCCAAAACCGGTGAGGCCAGGGCAAGCAGCGCCGCGCCGGCCAAAGCGAACCACCAAGGAGAAGTTTCAAAGCGGAAAAAATGACGGCTCCTTGAACAGCGACTTCGATGCATAATCGTGACTAACATAACCCAAGTGGAATGAAGGGTCAATGGCGAATGCCGGCAATCCGATTTGCAAAAGTCCCGGAATGGTGAGACCAATGGATCATGCGCGCGGCGGTGACAGGTGCTTTCGGCTATTCCGGTCGTTATATCGCCCGGCGCTTGCTTGACGCGGGGCACAGCGTCCTGACGCTCACGAATTCCTTGAAACGGAACAATCAGTTCCAAGGCAAGGTGCAGGCATTTCCGTTCCACTTTTCCCAGCCCGAACTGCTGACGCAAACATTGCAAGGAGTGGACGCGCTCATCAACACTTACTGGGTGCGATTCAATCACCGGCTCTTTAATCATGATGAGGCGGTGGCGAATACAAAGGTTTTGTTGCAAGCGGCGAAGGACGCCGGGGTGCGGCGGATCATTCATGTGAGCATCACCAACCCGGACATTCACTCGGATTTGCCTTACTTTCGCGGCAAAGCCGAACTGGAATCGTATTTGGCGTCCCTCGGTATTTCTTATTGCATTCTGCGTCCGGCTGTTTTGTTTGGAAAGGAGGACGTGCTGGTCAACAATATCGCCTGGTCGCTGCGCCACCTTCCGGTGTTTGGACTGTTTGGGAATGGAGATTACAAGCTCCAACCCATTTATGTGGATGACCTGGCCTCCGCCGCCGTCGAGAAGGCAACCGGGGAACAGAATGAAATTGTCAACGCCATTGGCCCGGAGACGTTCACCTATCGTGAACTGGTGGAAACAGTGCGGCGGTTGCTGGGGTTGAAACGGCTTGTTGTCAACGTTCCGCCTGGGCTGGGATATTGGGCATGCCGGGTCACTGGCCTGCTGGTCCGGGATGTCGTTATTACCCGTGAGGAGATTCGGGGGTTAATGGAAGGGCGGCTGTGTGTGGAGGCTCCGCCATTGGGCGCCACAAAGTTGACGGAATGGGTCGATCGCCACAAAGACACTCTCGGCCGCCACTACACCAGTGAAATAGCGCGCCGGGTGGACCGGTTTTCGGAGTATCGATCCAATTGAACTTCTTCATTCTGCCTTCTTCTTTTTCCCTTTCCCCTCGGGCGGCTTGAAAAATCATTGACGAAGGGTACAATGATGCCTATGATCGTTTTCAATTCCATTTTGTGCGGCGCGTTGTTGGGTTTGACGGTTGGGTGCGGAGCACAGCCGGTGGCCCAAGCCCCCGCAACCACCACGAACAGTAATCAAATTGTTATGGTTCAAATACGTTTGTTGGATGGCAATGGCCAACCGGGCCGGTTGATTTCGACGCCCAAGGTTGTCAAAACGGACGAGGAATGGCGCAAGCAATTGACGGACGAGCAATATCGAATCGCGCGCAATAAAGGGACGGAACCGGCTTTTTGCGGCACTTTGCTCGATCAACACAAGCCGGGGGTTTATTCCTGCGTCTGTTGCGGGTTGCCGTTGTTCACTTCCGAGGCCAAATTTAATTCCCGCACGGGCTGGCCGAGTTTCTTTACGCCCGTGGCCCGGGAGAACGTCATCACCCATATCGACAACAGCCTCGGCATGCAGCGGGTGGAGATACTGTGCGCGCGCTGCGACGCGCATCTGGGCCATGTTTTCGAAGATGGCCCGCCCCCGACCGGCGTGCGCTATTGTGTGAATTCCGCCTCTTTGACCTTCACGGAAAACAAAAACCTGAAGGATGCCACGCACCGTTGAACCGCCGGCCTCAGGACCCATGAGGCCGGGCAGACGCCTCCAAATTCCACAGCAATAATTCAAAAGGCACAAATTCTTCGCTAACATCAACTTTGCGGCCCCCGCATTGCGGCTTTCAATGCGGGGGCCGCAAATTTTAGCTGACACTGACTGTTTGTCAACAAAGAATAATCGAAAAAACAATCAAACTATCAAGCGCCCATCATCATCACAATCGACCTCGTTATCAGATCATCACAACCCACCTCAGAACCAAGCCCTCCTTGATCGATCCCAGGCCCTTGTTCACTTCCAACGGCTTGCAAGACATGAGATGCGTCTGCCCTGTTGGATGCGGGAGATTTGAGTGCCGGCGCGGCTTAGCCCTTGCGGGCGGTGATGATGCTGCGGTCGGCGGCGGTTGGAATATGATTGACGTTATCGAAGCCGGCCCCATGCAGGCAAGCCGCCATTTCTTTTTCGGAATAGCATTTGCCTTCGGTGATGGTCATGAGGAGCGCTGAGTAGGCGGCCACGGCCAAAGGACCGGTTTTGGCGCCGTTGATGTGCGCATCATGAATGACAATCATTCCGCCGGACGGGAGCGCGGCGAAGGACTTGCCCAACAATTGTTTGACGCGCGCTTCGTCCCAATCGTGCAGCACATTGGAAAACAGATGCAGGTCGAAACCGGCCGGCAGCGGATCGGCGAACATGTCCCCGGCAATGACGCTGACGCGGTCGGAGAAGCCGCGCCCGGCCAGGGTTTGGCGGGTGATGCCGTCCACGGGCGGCTTTTCCAGAACACTGCCGCGCAAATGCGGGTGCCGCGCCACCAGCGCGCAGGCGTAAATGCCTGATCCGCCGGCGATGTCGAGCAGGCGGCGGTGTCCGGCGCAATCCAGCTTTTGCGCCAGGGCCGGCCCCAGATAAACACCGCGGCAATCCATCGCGGCCGTGAATTTGTTGGCGAAGGCCTCGCCTTCCATTGCCCTGGCCCATTCCTTTTCGTTTTTCAAGCTGGCCCAGTTGGCCGGTTTGTCGCTGCGCAACACGGCCAGGATGTCCTGGCAAACCGGCCGTTCCTGGACGGAGGCGAAATAAGGGCCGATGAACCACGGCGATGATTTGACCAGGTGTTCGCGCGCCGTTTCCGTCAGGGAAAAAAACCCGCCTTCATTTTGCAAATGGCCCATGGCGGTGAAAAGGGTGAGCATCACGTCGGCGGGCCGGTCGCGCAAGTCAAGGGCGCGGCAGATGGTTGCCTTGTCGGCGGGGTGTTCAGCCAGCCAACTGAACAGATCCAGGCGGCAGATCGCGGCGATCAAAAGGTCCACGGCATACAGACCATCGCGATAGCGGTAGATGGAGGTCGGATCGGTCGCGGGCAGGCGGAGTAAATCAGAAAACATTTTTGCCTTCGTCCAGAAGGATGATTTTTAATTTTCCGGACGGCGCGCCGGGTTGGGTGAAGTTGTCAATCAAACTTGGGGCGCCGGCAGGCGGAGCGCTGATCTTTGGCGCGGATTGCGGTTGCAAGGCGGAGTGCAGGGCGCTTTCGACCAGTTGCGTACAATGGATTTTGACCGGAGGGAGCGGCCCCAGCCCCGGCGCCAGCTCCGCGGCGGACAGGGCCAAAACTTCCTCCGCCGTTTTTCCCCGGATCATTTCCGTGGCCAGGCTGGCCACGGCAATGGCGGTCTCGCAGCCGAAACTTTGAAACGTGGCCCTGTCAATCACTTTTTTTCCCGACTGCTCCTTGAATTTGATCCAGAGCCGGATCATGTCGCCGCAGGCCGCGCTGCCCGCCGTGCCGACGGCGTCGGCCCCCTCCAGCTCGCCCAGATTCTTCGGGTCGCGCAAGGCTTCCTCGATCCGCTTTTGATAATCGTCGTTTGTCTTCACGCCGAAAGCTCCACCCGGTAGCGCGGGATTTTGCCGTCCACCTCGCGCGACCAGGCGTCAATGCCGCCGCGCAGGCAGCGCACTTTGCGGAAACCCTGGCCGGTAAAATACGCGGCGGCGTCGAGGCTTTTCTGTCCGCGATGATCATAGAGCACCATCAATTCGGTCCGCGGCCAGTGGGCCAGTATTTCCTGCATCACCGGCTGCGACAACAAGACCGCCGGCTCGATATGGGTGGTTTCAAATTCCTCCCGGCTGCGAATGTCCACCAAATGGACGCCGCCCGCCCGGATGAGTTCGGCCAGTTCAGCCGGGGCGATTTCCAATTCGAGGTCCTGCTCGTGGCTGGTCTCGATCTGCTGGATCACTTCGGCCACGTTCAGATTGTTGCGCGCGCACAAAGCCTCCAGAGTTTCGTCCGGCTGAAACGCGCAACTGGCGCAGCCGCCGACATGGTAATGCCGGAACAAGGCGCGTTGCGCGCCAGGAAAAACTTCCAGGACACGCTTCATGGCGCTTTGCGGATGGATTAAACCGGTCATGGCCCGAAAAATTTCCGGATTTCAGTCAATACTTCAAACAACCGGTCCACCTCCCCCGCGGTGTTGTAAAAATAAAAACTGGCCCGCGCCGTTGATTCCACCCCCAACCTTTTCATCAAAGGCTGGTTGCAGTGATGCCCGCCCCGCATGGCGACACCAAGCTGGTCGGCCACGGTGACAACATCATGGGCGTGGACGTTGTTTAAAAGAAAACTGACCACGCCAGAGCGTTCTTTCTTCGGCCCGAACAGCCGAATCCCGCGCAGGCGGGAGAGTTGCTCATAGGCGTAGGCGGAAAGTTCCTGGTCGTGACGCGCGATTTTATCGCAACCGATCGCCGCCAGATAATCCATCGCCGCATGCAAGCCCACGGCGCCGGCAAAATCCGGCGTGCCCGCCTCGAATTTGTGCGGGGCGTCCTTCCAGGTGCTGGCAAAATAATCCACAGAGGCAATCATGTCGCCGCCGCCCTGGAAGGGTGGCATGTCATCCAGCAATTCGCGCCGGCCATAGAGCACGCCGATGCCGGTCGGCCCGCACAATTTGTGGCCGGAGAAGGCCATGAAATCGCAACCGATCTCCTGCACGTCCACCGGCCGGTGTCCGGCGCTTTGGGCCGCGTCCACCAGCGTGACGATGTTGCGCCGCCTGGCCCTGGCGCACAGTTCGGCCGCGGGATTAACCGTGCCCAGAGTGTTGGAAACGTGGGTGAAGGCAAATAGTTTGACAGTGCTGTCATTGAGCCAGCCGTCCAGGCGGCTTAAATCCAAAAGCCCGTCATCGCCGGTGACGGGAAGGTAGGCCAGCTTGGCGCCGGTGCGGCCCGCCAGCAACTGCCAGGGGACAATGTTGCTGTGATGCTCCATTTCGGTCAGCAGGATGGTGTCGCCGGATTTGAGGCTGTTCGCGCCCCAGGTGTGGGCCAGCAGGTTGATGCCTTCGGTTGTGCCCCGCGTAAAAATAATTTCCGACGGCTGGCGCGCGTTGATGAACCTGGCGGCGCGGTCGCGGGCCGCTTCGAAAGCCACCGTGGACCGCCGGCTCAACTCGTGAATGCCGCGATGCACATTGGCGTTGTCATTCTCGTAGAAGCGGCTCAGCGCCTCGATGACGGCGCGGGGCTTTTGCGAAGTGGCGGCGTTGTCCAGATAAACCAGCGGATGGCCATGCACCTGCTGATCGAGAATGGGAAAATCCTTGCGCAAAGATTCCATGTTGAAAATGGCGGGCTGAACTGAGGGCGGCGTAGTCACATCATCCCCAGTTGAAGCTTGGCCGCTTCGGAGAGCATGTCCCGGCTCCAAGGCGGGTCCCAAACCAGGAAAACCGCCGCCTCCTTCACCCCGGGAATGCCTGACACCTTTGCCTCGACGTCCTGCTGCAAGATCGGCCCCATGCCGCAGCCGGGCGCGGTCAAAGTCATCTTGACTTCGACGCGATTTCCGCCGGCGGGCAGCGGCACGATTTGCAAATCATAAATCAGCCCCAAGTCCACGATGTTGACCGGTATCTCCGGATCGTAACAGGTGCGCAATTGCGCCAAAATTTGTTCCTCGTCCACTTTCAAGATGTCGGACGGGTCGGACTTGTCAGACGGAGTTGCGGACGCAGGCGCCTGTCCGAGGGCATCGGCGTCACGGGCTTCAATGCGGGCCAGGTTGCCGTTAATGACCACGGTGTAACTGCCGCCCAGGGCCTGCGTGATGACGACCGCTTCCCCGGCTTGCAGCGTCACCTTCGTGCCGGCGGGGATGAGGACTGCTTCGCAGTTGCGCTTTAAAATGATTTCATCGTTCACGCTTTTACTTTTCCTCCGTTGAAACCACGGCCTGGCCCTTCAAACCGGCCAACATGGCGTGCCAGGGCAATATGGCGCATTTGACGCGCATGGGAAACTTGCGCACGCCGGCGAAGGCGCACAGTTTGCCCATCGCCTCCTCGTCGGCGGGGCCTGTCATCACCATTTCCTGATATTGCGCGAATATTTTTTCCGCCTCGGCCACGGATTTGCCTTTGAGCAGATCGGTCATCATGGAGGCGGATGCCTTGGAAATGGCACAGCCGGAACCTTGAAAGCTGATGTCCTGGATGACGCCGCCCTCCAGCTTGAGGAAGATGGTAAAATGATCGCCGCACAAGGGATTGTTCCCTTCCGCGCTGCGGTTGGCTCCCGGCATGGCGTGGAAATTGCGCGGCTTGCGGCTGTGATCCAGGATCACCTGCTGATAAAGTTCGCTCAATTCGTCGGACATGAAGCCTCCTGTTGCGATCTCCCGCTATTCTTCGGCCGGTTCGAACCTTTCCGCGAGCATCTGCTCGAGGCGCACCCGCACCGGCTCGATGCCGATGCGCCCGATCACGTCACTGGCAAAGGCCTGAATCAACATCCGCCGGGCCTGCTCCACGCCGATGCCGCGCGAGCGCAGGTAAAAAACCTCCTCGTCACTCAATTGCCCGATGGTCGCCCCGTGGGTGCATTTGACGTCATCGGCAAAAATCTCCAATTGCGGCTTGGTGTCAATCACCGCGTTGTCGGACAACAGCAAATTGCGGTTGGTCTGTTTGGCGTTGGTTTTTTGCGCGTCCTGCCGGACAAAAATCTTTCCGTTGAACACGCCGTGGGCGCGGTCGGCCAGAATGCCGTGGTAAAACTCGTGGCTTTCGCAACGCGCCCTGGCGTGATCCACCACGGTATGATGGTCGATCAATTGTTCGGCATCGCCCAAATAGAGGCCGTTGAGAGTGGCCGCGGCGCCTTCGGCGTTGAGAAGCGTTTGGATCTGGTTCCGGGCCAGCCGCGACCCGGTGGCGATGGAATGCGAGATCCAGCGGCTGTCCCCGGCCTGCACGGCTTGAATGGCGGCGATGTGATAGGCGCGCCCGCTCTCCTGCTGCACTTTGCAATGTTCCACCTGGGCCCCGGTCCCGAGCACCAATTCCGTCACGGTGTTTGTGACCCGCGCCGTGTCCGAAAGGCTGACATGGGATTCGATGACGCTGACCCGGGCGTCGGGTTGCGCCAGGATCAGGTTGCGGGGCAGGGCGGTTGCCCCGGCCTGTTCCGACGCGCCGATGAAGAGCAGATGAACCGGCTTGCTGGCTGTTTTGCCCGCCGCAATGGAAACAAAGGCGCCATCCTGAAAAAAGGCGGTGTTGAGCGCCGTGAAAAAATTCGCGTCAGAATGGGCGTGCCGGGTCAGGTTCTTTTCCACTTCGGGGGAATCGCCTGCCAGTTGCCCCAGCAGATTTCCCAATTGCAGATTATCCCCTGCTTCGGGCAGCGAGCAAAGGTGTGCGCAAAAATGTCCATCAATAAATACCAGCCGGTGGGCGTCCAGTCCGAAAGTAAACCGCGCGATGTCCCGGCGGGTCATCTTCGCAGTCATCTTTTCGGCGGGATGGAGCGGCAGTTGCAATACGGGCGCCATGTTCGTGAATTTCCACTCTTCCTGCCGCGTCGTGGGAAAACCAATCCGGCCCGCCCGCGCCCGCGCCGCGCCGCGAATCGCGCGCAACCAGGGCGGGAAGCTTCCCGAATCCGCCCTGGCAAAGGCGTCGAGCACAACCTGCACCCGCTGCTCGTCCGAACCGGAAGGAATGATGCCGGCGCGTTCCGGCGCCGGGCTTGCTTTGGGTTGTTTCAAAGTGTCAATCATGGCTTGCCGTTCGAGGCGGCGGTTTCCAGTAACCAATCGTAACCACGTTCCTCCAATTCCAGGGCCAGTTCCTTGCCGCCCGTCTTGACAATCCGCCCCTGCATCAGGACATGCACAATGTCCGGCACAATGTAATTCAACAGCCGCTGGTAGTGGGTGATGACCAGGGTGGCGTTGTCCGGCCGCCGCAATTTGTTCACTCCGCCCGCCACGACTTTCAACGCGTCAATATCCAGGCCGGAATCGGTTTCATCGAGGATGGCCAGCCTGGGTTCGAGCACGGCCATTTGAAAAATCTCATTGCGCTTTTTTTCCCCGCCGGAGAAACCTTCGTTGACCGACCGGCCGAGCAGCGCCGGGTCCAGTTCGAGCAGCTTCGTTTTCTTCTTTACAAGGGCGAGAAACTCCACCGCGTCCAGCTCCTGTTCGCCGCGGGCCTTGCGGCATTCGTTCAGCGCGGCCTTCAAAAATGAGGTGCTGTTGACGCCGGGGATTTCCACCGGGTATTGGAAGGCCAGGAACAGGCCCGCCCGCGCCCGGTCTTCCGGCTTCATGTCCAGGAGGTCGGCGCCGTTGAAGGCCACCGTGCCGCCCGTCACTTCATACTCGCTCCGGCCGGCCAGCACCTGGGCCAGGGTGCTCTTGCCGCTGCCATTGGGGCCCATGATCGCATGGACCTCCCCGGCCTTGACCTGCAAATTGAGGTCTTTTAAAATGGGATTGCCCTCCACCCCCGCGCATAAATTACGAATTTCCAGCATGTCTCTTTCTGTGTTTAATCCTAATCTTAATCCTGATCCTAATACCGATTGTCCGCCGTTTGTTGTCCGTTCGCGCCGCTTCAACCGACGCTTCCTTCGAGGCTGACTCCAAGCAGTTTTTGGGCTTCGACCGCAAATTCCATCGGCAGGTGCTTGAATACTTCCTTGCAATAGCCGTTGACAATCATATTAATTGCGTCCTGCGTGGCAATGCCGCGCTGATTGCAATAGAAAATCTGATCTTCGCCGATTTTTGAGGTCGAAGCCTCATGTTCGACCCGGGCCGTGCTGTTGCGCACTTCGATGTAAGGAAAAGTATGGGCGCCACAGCGGTCGCCGAGCAGCAACGAATCGCACTGCGAGTAATTGCGCGCGTTGGCGGCGCTCTTGAGCACCTTCACCTGGCCGCGATAGCTGTTGTTGCCCTGCCCGGCCGAGATGCCTTTGGAGACGATGGTGCTGGAGGTGTTTTTGCCGACGTGAACCATCTTGGTTCCCGTGTCCGCCTGCTGGCGATGATTGGTCAGGGCCACCGAATAGAATTCACCGACCGAATTGTCCCCCAGCAGCATCACGCTGGGATATTTCCAGGTGATGGCCGAACCGGTTTCCACCTGCGTCCAGGAAATCTTCGAATTGCGCCCGGCGCATTTGCCGCGCTTGGTCACAAAGTTGTAAATGCCGCCCTTGCCCTCCTTGTCGCCCGGATACCAATTTTGCACGGTGGAATACTTGATGGTGGCGCCCTCCAGCGCAATCAACTCCACCACGGCGGCGTGCAATTGATTGGTGTCGCGCATCGGGGCCGTGCAACCTTCCAAATAACTGACCGAACTGCCCTCGTCGGCGACGAGCAGCGTGCGCTCGAATTGCCCGGCGCCCGCGGTGTTGATGCGAAAATAAGTCGAAAGCTCCATCGGGCAGCGCACTCCTTTGGGGATGTAGCAGAACGAGCCGTCACTGAAGACCGCCGAGTTCAGCGCCGCAAAAAAGTTGTCATTCGCCGGCACGACCGTTCCCAAATACTTCCTGACCAGATCGGGATGCTCCTTCACCGCCTCGTTGAACGAGCAAAAAATAATGCCCTGCCGCCCCAGCTCCTCCTTGAAAGTCGTGGCCACCGAGGCGCTGTCGAGAATGGCATCCACGGCCACGCCGGAGAGGCGTTTCTGTTCATTCAAGGAGATGCCCAATTTCTCGAAGGTCGCCCGCGTTTCCGGGTCAACTTCGTCCATGCTCCCCAGTTTTTTCTTCGGTTTGGCCGCAGCGTAATAGATATAGGCCTGATAATCGATGGGCGGGTAATGGAGATTGGGCCAATGCGGCTCCGTCATCGTCAGCCAGTGGCGAAAGGCCTTCAAACGCCAGTCCAGCATGAAGTCCGGCTCCCCTTTTTTCTCCCATATCCGGCGCACGACGTCCTCATTCAATCCCGGCGCAAAAGAATCGGTTTCGATGTCGCTGACGAAGCCGTATTTGTACTCCGACTTGACAAAACTCTCAATTGTATCAGTAGTAGAATCCATATCGGACAAATTTAGTCCACTTCCAGCATAAACCAGACCGGCCAGTTGTCAACGCTTGTCCGGAGGATTACCCCGAAGCCGACACATCCTTCAAATCAGCGCGGACTTTTTCGTAGGTGGTGGAGAAGGCGAGGACTTTGGGATCGGGTTCGATGCCCGCGCTCCGGCAGGCGGCACAGTAGCAGTCAGGCCACCAGTTGCGATGCCGGGTGAGGCCTTGCTCGCGCCATTGCCGCCAGCCAACCAGGACTTTGGACCAGCATTTGTCCCCGTAATCAATGGCCTCGGCGGCGTTCTTGAACTCCTTCAAATACCAATCGCGGCCGATTCGCGCGTGTAGCACTTCGTCAGCCCAGTCGTAGTCCTGAAACAAGGCGCAGAGCGGATGATGCGATTTGCGCCCAACCTCCCATTCGTAGCGCTTGCCATTTTTCGGCATCAGCCCCTGTTCAATGAAATAGAGGACGGCGTGGCGCTCAATGGGCGTCAGTTGGGTGTTCAAGCCCATTGACCACGTGAAATTAACCATCACGCAGGCGGGCCAATCGACGCCCATGCTGGCGAAGCCGACTTCGCCCATCATGGCATGGCGGGCTTCGTCCCACAGTTGACGCGTCATATCGCGGTAGTAACCCCACGGCTTGCCCGGCGTCTCGGCGATGATGCTGGCCATCATTTCCGGGACATCGATTTCGCGCAATCGCTTGTAAAACATCATGAGGACTTTGGCGTCCGGCGGCATCGTTTCGTCGTAGAGAAAAGCCTCGGCGTTGACGCCCATGTTGTAAGGATCGGGAAAGCGTTCGTCGCGGCGCGGAACTTTGTTGAAAGGGCAAGGCCTGGCCGAATGATGGCGGACGATGCATTTCCCGGAAGGCTTTTGGGTGCCGTCCAGGCCGCCGGCGGCCGCGAGAGAATCGTTGAGCAAAGAGCGCCATTGATCCATGCTCTGCGCGGTGTTTGCATCCACCAGACCGGCCAGGCACTGCTGGCCAAACTTGAACATGTCCTCCAACTCCAGCAACGCGAAACGACACAGACGGACGGACGGCGCGTCGGCCAGAGGGTTGGTCTGGACCGTATGATTCTGCAAAGCGCCCTGCAAAGCCGGAATCGCCAGGCCGTAAAGACCGGTTAAGAGTTCCGCAGTAGTTGGGGCGGCCAAAATCTCGTCGAAGAATATGGCCAGATTCTCATCCGGAACAATGTCCAGACCCAAAGGCGGTTCGCGCATTTCGCCAACCCGCTTGCGCAGGGCATCGACGTGCTCGGCGCAGAGATACGCGTGGAGGCTGAAGCCCATCTTCAATTCATAGACCGGCTCGGCAGTAATGCGCGCGTTCAGAATCTGGTGCAATCGCTTGAAAGCGTAGTGGAAGCGTTTGAGGCTGGCGACGCAGGCATCAATGGACAGGCCCGGCGTCATGGCCTGTTCGAATGAACACAGGCCGGCCAAAGGCGGCAAATTTCGATAGGATTGATAAGGGTTCATGGCGCGAATTTCTTCAACGTATAACCGGAACCGGGGTGGGAATTCAATCAGGAACGCGCGCCGGCATTGCCGTGGCGCGGAATGGTCCGTCAAATTAACTTGCCACAAAGGGCGGGTAAAACTAATTTGTCATGCCTTTGAGGCCAGTTTAGCTCAGTTGGTAGAGCAATGCTTTCGTAAAGCATGGGTCGCCGGTTCAAGTCCGGCAACTGGCTCCATTCTTAACCGCGTGTGCGGCAATGGTTTAGAAGCCCCGGACTGGCCACTGTCAGTGAAAGTGTCAGTAAATTGATGTGCGGACGAACAATTCGCCACAATTTGCCAAAACTCCGCTGAAACTCGCCGAAACTCGCGTTCGTGAACGCGACTGAAACCGGACTGGTTTCTCGATTCAGAGAAATCAGTTATGAAACAAAGATTCATCCTGTTCCGACGAGCGGGCGTATTCTACGCCGAGGAAACGGCGACCGGCAAACAAACCAGTCTGCGCACCAAAGACGAAGCCGAGGCCATCACCCTCCTTAACACCAAGAACGAGGCCACGAGGCAACCAGCCATGAACCTGCAAATCGCCCAGGTCTATTTGCAGCACGCCGACGCCACAATGGCGCAACGCACATGGCAGGATGTCATGCACGCCATGTTCCCGCTCAAGACCGGCCCAACGCAGGCGCGGTGGCAAGCCGCCATGCGGGACAAAGCCTTTGATCTCATCCGCCGCCGCAAGCTCATCGAAACGGCATCCGAACACTTCTTGCAGGTGTTGAACGCTGGCACGATCTCCACCAACATGTTTTTGCGCCGCCTTCACAATTTCGCGGTGGGGATGCACTGGCTTCCCTGGCCGGTGCTTCCAAGGCTGAAATGGCCCGCAGTGCAGCACAAAGAACGGCGAGCCATCACCGCCGATGAACACCGCAGGATCATCGAGCGCGAGCACAACCCGGAAATCCGGGCGTATTACCTCCTTTTGTGGCACCTGGGCGGGGCGCAAACCGACATCGCGGAATTGACAGCCGGAGACATTGACTGGAAAGACCGCACGGTTTCTTACCAGCGCCGAAAGACCGGCGTCCCGGTCATCATCACATTCGGCGCGGAGGCTGCCAGCGTGTTGGAGTTGCTTCCGAAGTTTGGCCCATTATTCCCAAGCATGGCGCGAATCAAAGAAAATCACCGGGCCAAGATGTTTATCAAACGGCTGAGAACCGTGAATATCAGCGGTATTTCGTTGCACAGCTACCGTTACGCATGGGCGGAACGGGCAAAGACGGTCGGAATGCCCGAACGGTTCGCACAGCAGGCCCTTGGGCACAGTTCCAAAGCCTTTGTGCGGGCGTATTCCAAAAAGGCCAAGGTCGTTGTCCCGTCGCTGGAAGATTACGAGGCGAAAATCATGCCGATGCCAGTGGCGGTAAATCAATGACATGCAATTCAACCTCCATTGCTTGTGGCTGGACAGCGCCGATTCCCAAGTTTATGATCGCCCAGAATCAAACTGAAAATAGTTCAGCAACAATAACGGTTCGGAGGCCACTCCGCGTCATGTATAAGATACGACAGATAATCATTAAGCATCTGTGGTGGATCATCGCCATTACAGGTATCGCGCTCTTGTTTTGCCACAGCTTGCAGATCGCAACGATTACGGTCGATACCACCTCGCTTGTTCTCTTGGCAATAATCCTTCTTAGTCCATTCGTGGCTGCTATCAAACGCATCAAGATAGGCGAGTTTGAGGCTGAGATTGACCCCGCAGAGGTAAAGCGCGTTGCCGAAGAGGTCGCCAGCAAAGTTCCACAACGAGAAGATTCTGTTGCCCCAACGACCGATGATGACCATTCGGCCATCTCAGCGATTCGAGAATTGGCGAAGACGGACTCAGTCGTCGCCCTCGCTAAACTACGTGTGGAGTTGGAGTCGATGTTGCGCCGCCTTCGCAACCGATCAAGCCCTGGTCAACCCATTGCTCGCAATGTCCCGCTGCACCACATCATCAGCGACCTTGCTGCGCACGAGATTATTCCCCGTGATTTAACGCCCGCGATTCGTGATGTGGTTTCCCTCTGCAATCGAGCAATTCATGGTGAAACGATTCGCGACGTGGATGTCGAGTCTATGATTGACGCGGGAGTAGAATTGCTCCGGACATTTGATCGATTAGTTCAGGGATTCGGTGTCGCCCATCCAATCGACAAAACCACTATCACTGATACTGAGATGTGGGCATACCGAGCGGCAAAGTATCGTATTGTGACGATCATTCCACTTGTCAAGTCTCCGCAGCGGGTCACTTATATTCTCACGCACGATGAATTGGAGGACTACTTCGACGGATACTCTGAGTTCGCGGAATTTGTTGTCAGCATTGAGAAGATCGAACCCAGCCCACCATCCGCTGGTAAATAAAAGCAAACTGTAAGAATTGCTAACCGCCTACGACCTTCTCTAAACTCACTAAAGAAGATGCTCCATTCTGTGACCCCTTCGCAGAATGACATTTTTTACGGAAATTCTGCTTTTGCCAGTGCTGGTTGATGACCGTTGTCATCTTGACCAGCCAAGAGCGATCTTTGGCAGTCTCCAAAAGGTCTGCCGTGGCAAAATACTTTGCCCCGTTCGCCGACGGGTTGCCCAGCGGCTTGAGCATCCGGGCATGAATCAGCGCCGGGATGTCGTGCGGCTGGCAGTTCAGCACCCAGCCAGCCTGCTCTGCCGTGAGGCGGACGGGCAATTGGCCCATGAGCGACAGGAACCGATGTTGATCGTCTTTCATACGCAAGACCAAGCGTGGCCCGCGCTGAAAACCGAACAGTTTTTCACAACGAATCATAAGATTAAAGGACTCTCGACGACCAACCAGGAAGGGTGTATTTATCGGCGGCATGATTATCACAGCGGAGATTGGAATCTTATCATGAGCAACTATTGGCAAATTGCCGCAGGTTCAGCCGGTCGCGACTACTGCGACGAGTTTATCCGGTTTGGACTCGCATTCGTCGGCGGAGATATACAGATTGAAACAATGACCCGCGTGCAACCCGGCGACCGGGTTCTGCTCAAGCGTGGATTAAGTGAGATTCGGGCCGTTGGCGTTGTGGTCGCAAGGGACGGCAAGCACAACGGTTGCGGAGACAAGAATTGGCTTCGGGATTTCGATGGTTGGGATTTGGAGGCTTACTGTTGCGTGGAATGGCATATCCCGCCGCAGCCTTTGTCCGTCGCCGGACTGACGCGTTCAACCATTGAGCGGACTTGGAAACCGGAGATCATTGAGCAGGCCGAACGGGTGCTAAAGGAGCATCCCGCGGTGGACATTCAAAGTGAACCGCCACCGACGAGGCGCGTGGAGGACGAGGAAATTGTCGAGTTCCTAATCCGCAAGGGTCTGAGAATTGCCGCTGCCGAAGAATTAACCGCGACGTTTCGCCGCATCCGCCGTCTGGCAAATTACTATTACCAACACTCGACCTGGGCACAAATTCGGGAGCACGAGACGCGGACGTTTCTAATCGTGCCCTTGCTCCTTGCGCTGGGCTGGCCAGAACAGTCCATTAAGATCGAGCAGCCGAACGCAGGTGGACGTGTGGACCTTGCCCTGTTCAATGGGCCTTTCCCCGGCGATCCCGCCGAGAGCATTGCTTTGATTGAGACCAAAGGGTTCGCACAAGGGCTTTCCTACGCGCCCGAACAGGCGCGGAACTACGCGAAGCATTTTCCCAAGTGCGCGGTCGTCTTTGTTTCCAACGGCTATTGCTACAAAGCATACGTTCGCACCGAAAGCGGTTTCGCCACCGAACCGTCCGCCTACTTGAATATCCGCGAACCGAGGGACGCCTATCCGCTGAATCCGAAGATTCCCGGTGCGCTCGAAGTTCTTCGCTTGTTGCTTAGAACAACCTGAATCGTCAGCCATCGGATTGATGCTCTGACCGGGGAGGTTTTTCGAATTCGTTTGCATCCCAGGAACGGGGGCCTTTAACCTTCCCACCAGCAATGGAACAGGTCATCAAACTGGTGAAAACCTACCGGCTGGCGTCAGGGCTGGCGGAACGGCTCCGGCTGGCGGAAGCAATCTTCCGCCTGATTGAGCCGGATTTGCGATTTTTCGTATTCGCGGCCATACAGCCCCCTGCCGCCCAGGACGTGTTGCAGGAGGTTCTAAAGAGCATCACCACCAGCATGAACAAGTTTGAAGGCGGTTCAAACGAGGAATTTTGGGGATGGTGCTACCGGATTGCCCGGAACCGGCTGAATGACCATTTCCGCAAGAAGGCCACCGACCGCTTGCAGCCCATGCCCCCGGAGGAACTCTGGCAGTTGGTGGAGGAGTCGGCCCAGGTGTCGCCCCTGTCCCCGGCAGACAAGCTCGATCTGGAATACGCCATGAATCTGCTGACCCGTTCAAAGCCCGAATGCCACGACTACCTGTGGAAACATTATATCTTTGGCCTGAACTACACGGAGATTGCCGAGGAACGAAACCTGAATTACGATAACGTCAGAATGAAAATCGGGCGATGCTTAGACGAAGCCAAATCGCTCGTTTCCTGATTATGCCAAAGCAAAATCCAGACGCCGAAGCCGCCCTGAAAAAGCTGGGGCATCATTTGCGATTGGGCTGGGCAAAGAAACATCCTGTCCAGGACAAGAGCCTTGAATCGGTCAGGGACACCGTGCGGGAGCAATGGGAAAAGGAGCAGGTCGCAGAACCCAAGAGGAAACCCGCGCCAAGCCCCACAAAAGAGCAGCAGCGAAAGCCGCCGGAGCCTGACCGGGAGTGATAAACGCCCGGAATTTCTGGTTTAGAACTCATTGCAGAAACGGCCTATTACCACCGCTTGTGTTTTTAGTGCAGTGCAGGCACAATGAAAGTGCAAAAACAGCCTTTTCTTACACAAAAATTTACACATAAGAATTTTGCAGCCTATATTATCATGCAATATCAGTGTGTTTAACAATAACCATGGTAAACATGGAATTTACTTTGAAAAAGGAAATAAGTGAAAAACACCCAATGAAATCAGGCTATTTTTGATTGACTCAGCCTCAAAAAGCTCTTACACATTACTTACACGCTTTTTCACATATTTCCGGGCTTTTTCGAGAGGGGTTGCATATGGCGGAGAAACACACGTTCCTGGGAGGGAAACTTCACGTCTATCGCCGCGACAACAGCAACCATTGGCAGTGTTCAGCATATTTGGCAGGCAAAAACTGGCGCGTATCCACGAAAGAGGAAAGCCTTGCCCATGCAAAAGACTTCGCCCAGGACTGGTATCTTGATCTCACCGCAAAAAAGCGGGCGGGCGTGCTCAAGGTCGGCAAGACTTTTCAGAAAGCAGCCGAGCAATTCCTGCTGGAATACGAGGTCATCACCGAGGGCGAACGCAACCCGGAATACATTAGAATCATGGAGAGGATACTCCGGGTTCACTTGATGCCATTTTTGGGCAACAAGGTTGTGTCTGACATCACGCCGGGTCTGGTGCAGGAATATCGCATCCATCGCATGACATCGCGGGTGGATAAAAAGACAGGCGAACCCAAGCGACCGGCACGCGGCACGATTCGGATAGAGGTGGTAGTATTGCGGCAGGTTCTTAAAGCTGCATACCGGCACGGCTGGCTGCCTTACCTGCCGGATTTGTCTGCCCCCTACAAGGGGTCAATGAAGGTTTCTCACCGGGCGTGGTTTTCGCCCGAAGAATACAAACGACTCTACGAGGCGACTCGGGGGAAAGCCAAAAGCGTCAAAGGTCAGCATCAGAAATGGTTGCGCGAGCAATTCCATGACTACGTTCTTTTCATGGCGAATACCGGCTTGAGACCGGATGAATCTGCCCGCCTCGAATTTCGAGACGTTGCCATCGTCACCGATGAAGCAACGGGCGAACGCATCCTCGAAATCGAAGTGCGTGGGAAGCGTGGTGTCGGTTACTGCAAAAGCATGACGGGCGCAGTCATGCCCTTTGAGCGGTTGCGGAAGCGCAACAAGCCAAAACCAACCGACCAGATATTTGGCCCAACAAACCGTTATTTGCTTAACACCATTCTGGACGAGCTTAATCTGAAATTCGACCGTGACGGCAACCGCCGCACGGCATACAGCTTGAGACACACCTACATCTGTATGCGCCTGATGGAAGGAGCAGACATTTACCAGGTCGCAAAAAATTGTCGCACGAGCGTTGAAATGATTGAAACATTCTACGCATCACACATCAAAAACACGCTGGACGCGGCAGCGATCAACGTGCGGAGGCCGAAGCCGCCAAAGCGGGCCAAACCGCCCACAAAGGATGAAGATGATTAAGTAAGGCGGGCGCGATTCAAAGAAGGTCTGGATGAGCAAAGAAGCACCCCGTTTCTGACAAGAGGCTTGAATCGGTCAAAAACACCGTGCGGGAGCAGTGGGAAAAGGAGCAGGTCACAGAACGCGGAAGCAAGCCATCCCCGGCACCGGTGAAAGACAACTCCCGGAAACCGACCAAAAGCGTTAAAGCAGCTTCACGCAATCGGATTAAATTCCGACCGTAATTAGGTGTTTACTGGCTTAGGCCTTACGACTGCACAGTAAAAATCATGGATAATTCGTGTGCCATTAGTCACCAGGTTCTCGCCTGAGTCCAGCTTGGTTGTCCAGGAACGCAACGGGTCCGATTCATTAAACGGTATGTCGAGAGGCATAGTCCACGGTATAAATTCGATATTGCAATTATGTTTAATGAACTCGGATTCGACAGTTTTACAGGCAATTGAATTCCAGCCTGTTTCGTATTTCCCTGTATCGCCGGATTTTCTGATTTGAACTAACACATCATAGGGCAGTGGGTTAAAAATACCGAAGATGAACGCCGTCCCTGTTGGTTTTAGCATTTCTTCAATATTTTGGACCCAAGATTCACAAGTGGAAAAAATCGTATGCACTCCAGACATATAAACCAAATCATATCTGGTTCCAGCCGCATAGTGAGGGGAATTTATGTCGCTGACGGCAATGTGCGCTTGTGGCAATTTTGAGCGAGTGGCACTGACCAATGATTTCATCACGTCAATTCCATTTAAGATTGTATCAGGGAAACATCGTGCAAAATAGCAAAGAAAATCCCCGCCAGCACACCCAACATCCATAACACTAAGTTTCGAGGATTCAGAGCCTACTTCGTTGCGAGTCAACTCGACCAGGAATTTGAAATACTCCTTTGGCTCCTGACTTCTATCCTCTCGTAAATATAATTCATCGTGAGTTCTTTGCGTTTGTTCCATATAAGGGACACTCCTTACACTAGCGTTATATTCAGTCACAAATACATGAAGATTACTTCTATCTATCCCCGAAAGCAACCGCTCGACAATTGAACGGCCAGCTTTGTTGCCAATACCGCAATATTCTCGCGACACTTCCAAATTCCCTTGCTGCAATTATGTCACCAGAGTAACAATTATCTGCGTTATATCATTCACAAGCAGAGGATAGGTGTATGCAAGACTGTATGCGGGTAAGCTTTTTCAATCAGGCTGAATATAAGCTAAGACGTTTTATTGGTTGGGTTTTATACTATACACCCGGACTGATGCTTATTGTGAGAGGACTACAGAAACTACTCCTACACATCACTAATATCGACCGGGCTAATAGGGAAACACTCGAAGCGATTTCAATGGATTCAACAAAACCCAATCAATATGGTTCTGGGTTTGGGTATGAGTCACCGGCGAGAGAGGTAGCTATCGCCGATCATTACCGGCAGGAAATCGAGGCAGGGAATCTTAACAAACAAAAAAACGAATCCGGGGCTGTCTATGACACGCTACTGAAAGAAATACCACATGTGATCGAAAGTGACCGAACAATAAACAAAGTGCTCAATTTCGGCGTAAGCTATGCCTATGTGGATAGCACCCTTGCTAAAAAATACCCGAATATCCTTTTTAATGGTGTTGACCGGTCACCCCTTACAAAACTCTATAACGAGCAATTCTTTCGTGAGAAGAACTTTAATATTATTACAGGTAATATAGAGGATGTTCTAAAAGCTGACTGGAAGAACACCCTGTTTGTTCATTCCAGAGTTATGATATTTATGCCTCAGCAGTTTGCGGAAAACCTATACTCTCAAGTCAAGCAAAGTGGCTGCAAATATATTGTAGGCATTGAGCAATGCGGCATTAGCTGGGAAATCGGGAAGCCGTATAATTTTAATTTGGAAGAACAGAAAAGCGTGGTTTTCAGGAACCATCTGTTCATCCATAATTATCCCGGATTGCTTAAAAAGTTTGCCTTTGAAACGATTGCCCTAAAGCACATCGACACAAACCACACAGACCCGAATTTTAAGATGGTGTTCTTTATAGGACGGGCAACCTAATTTTTAACTTCAATGCAGGTTGCGGCCCCTTGCTTTCTCGTTTCCCGGTTTGCCGTTTTCGGGGATGGAATCCACACTGAGCGAATAAAATATTGTTAATTCAATAGAATTCTTATCATGGAAATGTGTGTTACCCCCAAATTTACCCCCACAACGCGATATGCCTTCTAATGCACAAGGGAAGTGATTGCGATGTTAATGCTATGGCACACCGAGCGTTTGTCCACCCACTACATTTGGCGGGGGATTGGGATCTATGACAGGAACGTATTTTCTACCATCCCCACCTGGTGACCCTACACCCCAATAAGGATTAGGTTGCTGGCTTTCCTTAACGTATGAATCCATCAAGCTGTTATTGATTTGAACGCTTGAAGGCTGCTGGCTTCCCCAAGCTTGAGCATTTGCTTGTCCAGCATTTGCACCTTGCTCACAAGCCGGACATGATGCTTGAGGCATAGGCGAACCGGCAGGATAGTGTGCTGCGGAATAGGCTTGGAGACCCACGCCTAAACCATAGGCTATCATTTGAATGTCTTGCTGGATTAGGCGATTCTGGAGGTCGGCGTATTGAGACTTTACTTGGTCGTGCTTTTGAAGGTTGGTAGAAAAGTCTTGGGTGTATTTCTCAGAAAGCACAAGGGCCTTTTCCTCTGTTATTTTATGAGCATCTTGTTGTTTTGCTATATCTACAAAATGCTTTTTGAGCGTGTCTAGATCATTATATTCCTGAAATCCTCTTTCCCCGAGGATGACTTCATAGGCATCAAAGCGACATTTTACGGCAGCTACGTGCATATCTTTATTATGGGCAGTCTTATTTGCACATTCCGATTCCACCTGTTCCATATCGGGTGTGCTTTTGGCAAAAATATCTGATTGGAGTGTGGGGCCGCCGCAAGCACTCAACGCCAAAAGAGCAACAAATGCAGTGATGTGTCTCATTTGATCATACCATCAATCCGCTCTTGACCCCATGCGAAAGTAATCTTGGTGCCATCTTTCCATTCCCCAGAGCCAATGCCACTTCTGCGGCTTAAAGGAAAGTCCATTACTGCTTTAACTGTTCCATGCCTTCCGTCCGAACAAGAAAGATACAACATCACCGCTTTTTGTGTCGCAAGCACTAGTGGATCATATGTTCCATCACAAGAGGTTCCGTTTGCGGTTTGAGCATGAACGGTGCCCTCATTTGTTCCTATGCCCCAAGTTGCCGTAATTGCACCCGTAAACACTTCGTCTTTATTGGTTACCGCTCGGACAGGAACAGTTTGCGAAATACAACCGCTCACTAAACCGGACGCCAAGACCAGAGCAAGTGAAATACAGCGGTTCATTTAGCCATCTCATCGATGCGATTCTGACCATATGCAAATTTGAATTTAGTGCCATCGCTCCACTCACCTGTGCCCGAACCACTATTACGAGATAAAGGAATATCTCTTATAGCTGTAATCGTCCCGCGCCTGCCATCAGAGCAGGAAATATACATCATCAGAGGGTTTTGTTGTGAAAATTGGTCAAATGTTCCATTACACGTAGTGCCATGTGTGCTTTCAATATGAATTGTCGCTTCATAAAGGGTAGCCCTGGCTTCTCCTGTAAACACTTCCTCCTTATTTGTTGTCGCTCTGACAGGAGCTCTTACCTCAACACAAGCGGTCAATAAGCCGCACATTACAAGTAACAGAAAAGTGTGTTTCATTGTTGATGGCCCCACCTGTAAGGATTTGCAAGGTTTACCAGCCAATCGATGCCATTGCAACTGATGATGCCATTTCACGGATCAGGGCTCTGAGACTCCCCAAGCGTTTTGATTAGATTGCGGATGTCCTCAGCTTTCCAAGCTGTGCATTGTTTCGTCAATTTAATCGGCTTTGGAAACCGCCCCGATTTCACCCCGGCCCACCAACTGGTTTTGCGCAGCGGGATGACCTCCAAAATCTGTGAAATCCGGACAAACCCGGTTTCTGGTATTCCGTGAATCATAAACTCCCTTTCTGCTCCCCTGTTAAAATTCAAAACCGGCCGCAGCCTTAATGCAGGCTGCGGCCCCTTGCTTTCTCATTCCCCGGTTTGCCGTTTTCAGGCATCGACGGCCCGCCTTGTTCCGCGATGACCGTAATGGACTCGATGAATGGCGCTTTTTCGTCCTTTGGCTTCGGCCACTTGTCCGGGTCGTATTCCTGAATGAATTCCGCCGTTCCCATTTGCAGCGCCATAATCACGGGCTGCAAATTCCTGCCCTCCACCAGCACCGTCAGCATAAACGAGTAGTAGAGCACGAAATTTGTGCCATACGGCCCATCGTGGGCTATGTCCAGCAGGTAGCCATAGCCCGGCGACCTTGCCTGCTCCCTGGCCGACCTGATAAGCAGGCGGTCAACCTTGTCCTTGGCGTCAAACGCCACATATTCGTCCGGCCCCTTGGGCGGCGTAGGCTCTGCCACGGAGCCGGGAGGCTTTTTCCGGTATTGGGCAAGCGGGTCGGTCATACTTCCCTCCCCACGGCATCCCGGCGCACTTGGCGCGGGAGAGCCGCTTGCCTGTCCATTTGGCGAATGTGGGCGGCATAAACTGCGGCCCCACAGGTTACTTTGGCCAACCCCACTTTGGCGACGAGCGATGTGACATTGGCAACCGCGCTCATGGCCTGCCGTTTGAGTTCATGATTTGTTTTCATAATTTATCTTTCAATATCCGGTCGTTTGTCCCGCCGCGAATCGAACAGCTTTTGCCAAGTCTTTTTAACCACTTGCTTGGCCTGATCGCGGACGCGGGACATGAGAAACGCCGTTTTATCCCAAAACCGGGACGCCCCCATGCCGTAATGCTGGATATGGCCGTGCTGCTGGATGGCACGGATAAACGGCATGGCGTCGTTGATAAGCTTCACCTTGCGGACGGCTTTGAACCGCTCCGAATCTTCCAGGACGCCCTTGCGCTTCATCGCCGTTTCCACGACGCCGATTTTCGGTTGTGGCAGGCGGTCAATTCCCTGGTCCTTGAGTGACCGGTGATCCACCCGCTCATCGCGTCCGGCTTTTTCCAAGGCGGCATTGACGGCGTCAGCCCAGGACTCGCGCTGCTTGACCAGCAACGCCACGTCATTCCATTCCCGTGGTTTTTTGGGGCTGAATTTTTCGCCGTCCAGTTTCCGCATGGTGCATAAAATATGCACATGGGGATTCTTGCCGCTCTTGGTATGGTGAAGGGAGACTTCGGCAATCATGCCGGAAGTGACCAGCTCTTTTTTGGCCCAATCCACCGCCGTCTGGAATTGGGCATCGGCGGACAGTTCCGGGGGAACTGCCAAAATGAACTCGCGTGCAAGTTGTGCATCCTTGCGCTTCTCGCCCGCTTCGACAGTGTTCCAAAGCTGCCCCGAATTGGTGGCCCAAGCCGGGGCACCTTCGGGTGTCAGAATGGTGGTCTCAACGACCCCCTTCACCCTGCGGGTGTAATCGAAAATTTTGTCCTTAATCTCATCCTTGATTTTTGCTGCGGTGCGGTAAGCGGCAGCAGCGATGACTGAACGTCCTCGACCTTCCCGGCCCAAAATTTTTGCTTCGAGTCTGAAAATTGCCATTTCCCTACCTGTCGCAACCCGACCCTCCTATCCGAACATTATATCATAATCGCATGGTCTGTGTCTCTGGTGATTGGCTCTGAGTGCGGGTTTCCGCGATTTGCCCGTCACAGGCAAATGCTGCCCGCACCCCCATGATGGCGCTTGCGCGCAGCAAGGAAGTTGCAAGCCATTCAAAAGCGCTGAATGGCGAGGTTATACATCGCAAGCGATGTTCCTCGCCAAGGGGCCTCCGAATCCGGCCCCTGGACCCCGCTTCCACCGGGCGGCTGCACCGCCCCGTAAGGACTGCCGCCCTTACGAATCT